>Ga0315291_10003208_pt1 | contig 21160 bp, 10 predicted proteins | sample YL17G12_20_MG_FD_203070 | JGI IMG/M metagenome (GOLD analysis project Ga0315291, IMG submission 203070) | Sediment microbial communities from Yellowstone Lake, YNP, Wyoming, USA - YL17G12_20 | ecosystem: Environmental > Aquatic > Freshwater > Lake > Sediment | place: USA: Wyoming | collected...
CGCAACGGGTCGGGCCCCAGGAGGAGGAGCGGGGGTGGCGGCCCACCCCCCGCGACCCGAGCGTGCGCGCGCGCGCGCGCGGCGAGCACGCCCGGCAGCCCCGCGTGGTGGTCGGCGTGGATGTGGGAGACCCACACGCCGGCCAAGGATAGCAACGCCTTATCCGCGCCGGGGCCGCCGTAGGCGCGGGTGAGCTGGGCGGCGGTGCCTTCGCCGCAGTCGAGGAGGAGAGTTGCGGGGTCGGCGCCAGCGTCGGACCCCGCCGCCCTCACGCGCAGCAGCGTGCCGCTCACGTTGCGGTACTTGCTGGGCTGCGCCGCGCCCGTGCCCAGGAAGACGACCTCCACGTTGCCGCGCGCGGCGGGCGCCATGCAGGGCGGGAGCGAGGGGGGCGGCGCGGACCGCGCGGACGCGAGCGCAAACCGCGCGGCGGCGACCAGGGGGCCGTGCGCGGCCATAAGGTCGGCCTGGACAGCGACAGAGTCGAACAGTGGCTGCACCGCACTCTCGTCGAGGCCGGCGCGCGCGGGCGGGCGCAGGTGGAACTTGAGGCGGTCGCGCCCCGCGACCGCGGCGCCCGCTGCGGGCGCCACGCCGGCGCCCGGGGGACCGGGGTCGAGGCCCCGGTGCAGCGGAAAGAGGGCGCCGTCGACGGCGGCCAGCCTTGCCCCCAGGGCGGCGGACGAGGCGTGCACCGCAGCGGCGGCCGTGGCGGCCGCGTTTGCGAAAATGTGCGTCGCGCTGGGGCCGAAAGACGCCACCCAGGCCCGGTACGGGTCGCTGGCCACGACTGCCGCGGGCGTGAGGTGCAGCACGGCCGCGACGCGGGCGCCGTCGGGGCCGGCCGCGGCGAAGCGGGCGAGCGGCTGCGCCCCTCGCAGCAGGGCCGCGTGCGCGGCCGTCGCCGCGTCCGCCACCAGCACGCACGGCCCGGGCGAGCCAGGGTCGCAGCACGCGTCCGGGGAGACGGTCGCGCCGTCGGCAAGCGTGACGGCGCGACCGGCTTTCAACTGCCCAAAGAGCGGCCCGCGCGGCACGCCCGCCGCCAGCGCGGCGTCGGGGCGAAACTTGCCGGGAATGGGAGAGAGCTCGACGGTGTAGACGACCGAGGGCAGGAGGTCCAGGAGGGGGGCGGGAGGGCGGCCTCCGGCGTCGGCGCGCGCGCGCTTGGCCGCGGGCTCGCCGCCCGAATCAGCCGCGAGCCCCGGCGCCAGCAGCACGGGCGTGACAGTCACGTCGCCGTCGCGCACGACGGGCGCGAGTTGGGACACGACGGCATCGGCACCAGCCCCAAACTCGGTCGCGGAAATGACGTCGACGCGCGCCGAGACAAACGACCGCGCCGCGCGCGCCAGCGCGCCCAACCCCGGCGGCCCGCACACGGCGACGGGCGGTCCACCATCCGCCCTCGCCCCCCCGCCGCCGGGCTCGGCGAGGGAGAGGCAGAGGCCGGGCAGGCCGCCCGCGGCGGCCGCGTCGGACCGCGTGAGCAGCACGTCCGTCACGCGCGCCACCCGCACGCCGGCCTCGCCCGCGTACCGCTGAAAGCCTTCGCCCGCGTTGAAGAGCAGGCGGCGCCGGTCGAAGAAGAGGAGGGCGGACGGGGTCGCGTCGCCGGTGTCGGTGCCCAGGCCCAGGACCTGAAATGGAGAGGATGCGGTGGTTGAGCTCTGTGGGCGTTCGTTGATCGCGCCCTGCGCCGGCAGTCGCCGCCGCCGCCCCCCGGCGCCCGCGTCGGCGGCGGCCGCGTGCGACGCGGCCTTCTTCCTCCTCCTTCCCTACCTGCAGATAGGCCGACGTGTTGGACGCGTCGAGCACGGCCGGCGGCGGCGCCATGGCGGCCGCGCGCCTCGCGCAGTGTGGCCAGCGCCCGCGCCCGCCCATCGCCACAGCCGAATGACGGTCCCTCCCGCCCCTCCCCCGTCCGTCGCGGCCCTGGAGGGCGTGCTCGCCCAGCTGGAAGCCGCCGCGGGCGCGCCCGACCCGGAGGCGCGCGCGGCGCTCGACGGGCTGCGCGCGGTGCTCGGCCGCGGACGAGGGGGGGGCGCGACGGTGGCTGGCGGTGAGCAATCAAATCAAGAGCACGCCGCCGCCGCGGAAGCGGAAGCCTCGCTGGCGGCCGCCGTGCGCGCCCTCGCCGGCCTGGACGAACGCCTCGCCGCGGTCGAGGCCGCCGCCGCGCGCCTGCCGCCCGACGCGGCCGCCCTCGCCGCGCTCGCGGCGGCTGAGGCGGGCTTGGTCGATGGGGGGCCAGGGAAGGCAGAGTGAGGCTCAGGGCTGTCTTTGTTGTCCGCCGCCCCGCATTTCCACACGCCCTCCTCCCTCCTCCCTCTCTCCCTCACTCGACGCCCCCGGAAATGTTGAGCGCCTTGGCCGCCGTCATGACGTCCTTGTCGCCGCGCCCCGAGAAGTTGAGCACGATGCGGGAGCCGGTGGGGAGGGTCGGCGCCAGCGTCTCGAGGTGGGCCAAAGCGTGCGCCGTTTCCAGCGCCGGGATGATGCCCTCGAGCCGGGACACGCGCACAAACGCGTCCAGGGCCGCTTGGTCGGTCACGGCCGCGTACTCGGCCCGCCCCCCTTCCTTCAAAAAGGCGTGCTCGGGCCCGATCCCCGGATAGTCCAGCCCCGCCGAGATCGAGTGCGGGTCGATGACTTGGCCGTCGTCGTCCTGGAGCAGGTAGGAAAAGGAGCCGTGCAGGACGCCGGGCGAGCCCATGGTGAGGGTGGCCGCGTGCTTCCCCGTTTCGACGCCCTCCCCCGCGGCCTCGACGCCCACCAGGCGCACGCCCGAGTCGTCCACAAACTCGTGGAACAAGCCCATGGCGTTGGACCCGCCGCCGACGCAGGCGAGGAGGACGTCGGGGAGGCCGCCGAAAGCGGCCAGGCACTGCGCGCGCGTCTCGCGGCCGATGACCGACTGAAAGTCGCGCACCATCATCGGGTACGGGTGCGGGCCGGCGGCCGACCCCAGGATGTAGTGCGTCGTCTCCACGTTGGTCACCCAGTCCCGGATGGCCTCGGACGTCGCGTCCTTGAGCGTCGCCGTCCCGGTGCGCACCGCCCGCACCTCGGCCCCGAGCAGCCGCATGCGGAACACGTTGAGCGCCTGCCGCTCCATGTCTTTGGCGCCCATGTAGATGATGCAGGGGAGCCCGAATTTGGCGCAGACCGTGGCGGTCGCCACCCCGTGCTGCCCCGCGCCCGTTTCGGCGATGATGCGCTGCTTACCCATGCGCCGGCACAGCAGCACCTGCCCGAGCGAGTTGTTGATCTTGTGCGCGCCGGTGTGGTTGAGGTCTTCCCGTTTAAACCAAATCTCGGGGCCCGGGGCGCCGTCCGGCTTGGCATAGCGCGCCGAGAGGCGATCGGCGCGGTACAGGGGGGAGGGGCGGCCGACGTAGTCTTTCAGGATGGACTCAAATTCGGCCTGACGATGGGGAGGAGGAGGTGTGGGCGGGGCGCAGCGAGGGCGACGCGGGCCGGGTCGGCCGCCACGGCGCCGCCATGCGCCGCGGCGGCCGCGCCCACAGCCCGAGCGGCCGCCATCTCCCCGCGCGCCGACCGCACACAACACCACAGACCCCAAGCCACTCCACCCCTCCACCCTCCCTGCACCTGGAACGCGGGGTCGGCCTGCAGCTGTCTATACTCGCTCTCCAGCTCGGTGAGCGCCGCGATGAGCGTCTCCGGCACGAATTTGCCGCCAAAGCGGCCGTAGCGGCCGGCGGCGTCGGGGCGGGGGACGCCGGCGGTGGTGGGGGGCGGCGCGGTCGCGGGCGCGGCGCGTGGAGTCGCCATGCCGCGCGGGCGGCGGTCGGGGGTGGCCACGGCGCGGGGGGTGAACGGCGCGGGCGTGCGCGCGCGGGCGGGCAGCGTCGCGCGCATGGCGGCAGTGAGAGGACTCGTGCGGCGGCGTGCGAGAGAGCGGCTAGCGCGCCGAGTGTCGCACCGCGAACCGAACTCGAAACTCGGGTGCAGGGAGGTGCGATAAGAATGCACACGGTGGAGCGCAGGGCAAGGGGGCGGCACAGAGGGGCGAAACAGGGTGGGAAGGCAAGGGCGCGTGCGGCGCGCGCCGGGTCGCAGCAAGCCCGGCGCCCGGCGGCCCGGCGCGGCGGGGGCGAGCAGAAAAAAAGGTGGCCACAGGGCGGGACGCGCGGCGAGAGGCTCCCGCCGAGCGCGCTCACGCGCCGCGCTGCTCGGCCGCGGCGACCGCGCAGTCGATCATCGCCACCTGCGCGCTCAGGTCGACGCCCATACGCACGCCCATCGTGATGAGCGTGAGCGACAGCTTGCGCAGGTCTTCGACGGAGAGGCGGCCTGGGGCGGGTTCAGGGGGTTCGGCACGCGACCGCTGTCCCCGCCCTCCCGCCCGCCCTCCCCGCACCACCCACCGTGCCACTCCAGAAAGATCGAGCTTGACGCAACCATGGTGGCGGACACCTCCACGGGCTGGCCGTGGGGCACCGCCCAGGACGGCAACGGGGCAAGCCGCACGGCGGGTGGCGGGCCCACCCCGAACGACGACGACGCCTGGGCGATGGCCGCGGACATGTTGGGCCGCGGCAGGGACAGGCGGTCGGCCGGGTCGGGCGGGGAGCGGTTGTCGGCCATAGGGGCGGGGTTTGGGGTGGAGCGGATGGGAGGGGTGTGGCGTCGGCGGCCAGCGTGCGGACCCAGTGTCTCCCCGGCGCCGCGATGGCCGCCGCCCTCCCCCGCGCCCGAGCGTGACGCCCGCATCCAAGTCGACTAGTTCACCTCCCGCGGCGTTCCGCCGCCATGCCGCCGCACTCCAAGCGCGCGCGCAAGCAGCGGGACGCGCTCTCCCTCAAGGCCAAGCGCGTGGCGACGGGGTTTTGCAACGACGCCGACTACGCCGCCGCGGCGGCCGAAGTCGAGGCTTTGGTGGCGGCGCCGGCAGCCGACGCGGCGCCGCCGCCGCTCGAAGACTCGAACGCCGCCATCCTGCCGCCCCGCGTCAAAGGGAGTGGTGGTGGCGCGGCGACCACGGACGCGCCCGCACCCCGCCGCCTGTCGCGCGCTGCCGCGCGCAAGCTGCGCCGCGTGACCGAGGAGAGGGCGGCGCGCGACGGCCGGGCCGAGGTAGGCGAGGAGTGGTGGTGGTGGGGATGGCGTCGAATCGAGGCGGCGGCTCTTCCGGGGTCGAACCGATCACCCACCCACCCCTCTCCTCCTCGCTCTCACAGGTCTACGCCTCCCTCCAGCTCCACGCCCTGCCCGACGCCGCGCGCGCCCTTCTGCAAGGCACCGGCACCCTGGGTCAGCGGGAGACCAAGCGGACCCGGCTCAAGCGGGAGCTCGCCGCGGCGCGCGCGGGCGTCGCGCCGGGGGACGGCGCCCTGCTGACTCGGCGGAGGCGCAGCGTGAGCGACGAGGACATGGCGTCGTCGAGCGAGTCGAGCGAGGGCGAGGGCGAGGGCGACGGGCCCGGCGCCGGCGCCGGCGCTGCCGTTGCGGCCGGTCCGCCGTCCCCTTCGCCGCCGCGCTCGCCGCCGCCGCCGCCGCCCGCCGCCCCACTCTCGCCCGCGTCCCTGCGCGCTGCAGCCGTGGCGGCGCGCGCCGAGCTGGGCCTGCCCGCGCCCGGCGCGGTGGCGGAAGCGGCTGCGCCCCCGACCGCGGCCCCGCCGCCCTCGACCACCCCCGCGCGCGCGCGCCACTTTGCGCGCCCCCCCGCCCTCGCCGCGTCCCGCGCCGCCCTCCCTATCATCGGCATGGAGCAAGAGATCATGGAGGCCGTGCGCGCGGCCGACGTCGTGCTGCTGGGAGGGGAGACGGGGTGCGGCAAGACGACCCAAGTCCCCCAATTCTTGCTCGAGGCCGGCCACGGGTCCCCCACGACCCACCCGGAGACCGGGGGCGCGATCGCGGTCACCCAGCCGCGCCGCGTCGCCGCCGCCGCTGCCGCCGCGCGCGTCGCGGCCGAGCTCGGCGCGCCGCTCGGCGGCGCCCTCGTCGGCTACCGGGTCAGGCACGACCGGATGGCTAGAGCGGATACAGCGCTGGTCTTCATGACCGACGGCGTGCTGTTGCGAGAGTTGGAAAGCGATTTTTTGCTGTCTCACTATTCCGCCGTCGTCGTCGACGAGGCGCACGAACGCTCGCTGGCCACCGACCTCCTGCTCGGCCTCCTGTCCCGTATCGTGCGCCTGAGGCGCACGTGGGCGGGGGAGGGGCGGGAGGGGGTGCGGCCGCTCAAGCTGGTCGTGATGTCGGCGACCCTCCGCGCGGCCGACTTTCGGGACAACCGGTCCCTGTTTGCCACCCCGCCCCCGACCCTCGACGTCCCCGCGCGCCAGTACCCCGTCACCGTCCACTTTGCCCGGCGCACCGAGCGCGGCGACTATGCGCGCGCTGCGGTCGCGAAAGCCGCCCACATCCACCGCGCGCTGCCGCCCGGGGGCGTGCTCATCTTCCTGACGGGCAAGCGGGAAGTCGAGTGGGCGGTGGCGCGGCTCAGGCGGCTGCTGGCGCCCAAGGAGCGGCGGGAAGCGGAGAAGCGCGAGGGTGGGGGCGACGTCGACCAGGCCGACCTGTCCGGCGGCGACGAAGCCGAAGCGGACGCAGGCGCCGACTCGGATGCCTCCTCCCGATCCTCTGCCTCGCGCGACGATTTCGACGACGGCCCGCCGTCGGACGACGACGCCGCGACGACGACGCTCGGCGGCGCGGGCTACAGCCCCGCCCAAGTCGCGGCCGCCGCCGCCGCGTTCGAGGCGCGCACCGGCATGCGCCTGCACAAGGCGGGCGGGGAGGCGGCGCCGCCGGCGGCCGACGCGGGCGCTGGCAACGACCCGCCCGCCGACGACGACGCGTCCCCACCCCCGGCCCTCGTCCTCCCGCTCTACGCCGCCCTCCCCCCCGCCGCCCAGGCCCGCGTCTTCGACCCGCCCCCGCCGGGGCACCGCCTCATCGTGGTCGCGACCAATGTCGCCGAGACGTCGCTCACGCTGCCGGGCGTGCGCTACGTGGTCGACGCGGGGCGCGCCAAAGTGCGCTCCGTCTCCTCCTCCGGCTCCCGGGGCGCGGTCGTGGCCCGGTACGAAGTGGGGTGGGCGTCCAAGGCGTCGGCCGAGCAGCGCGCGGGGCGGGCGGGGCGGACGGGGCCGGGCCACGCGTACCGCCTCTACTCCTCGGCCGTCTTTGAAGCCGAGCTCCCCCCGCACGCCCCACCCGCGGTGGACGGCTGCCCTCTGGACGGCGTCGTGCTCACGCTGCGCGCGCTGGGCGTCGACCGGCCGGCTTCGTTCCCGTTTCCGAGCGCGCCGCCGGCGGCCGCGGTCGCGGCGGCCGACGCGGCGCTCGCCGCGCTCGGCGCCCTGGACGCGTCGTCCAACCCTCCATCTCTAACCCCTCTGGGCGTCGCCATGGCGGCGCTGCCGCTGGCGCCCCGGCACGCGCGCGCGCTGGTCGAGGTCGCCTCGTCGGTGCGCGCGGGGCGCGCGCCACCAGGGGCGCTGCCGGCCGCGCTCGCGGTGGCGGCCGCGGTCAGCGTCGAGAGTCCGTTTGAAGCGGGACCCGGGAGCGGTGGAGGGGGCGAGGGCGGCGAAGAGGGCGACGCTCCCGCGGCGGCCGCAGACGCCGCCAAAAAGGCCGCGCGCGCCGCCGCACGCGCCGCCACCGCTTCCCTCCGAGACGACACGTCGGACGCCCTCACCGCCGCCGCCGCCCTCGCCTCATTCGAAGCCCTGCCCGCCGACGCTCGCGCCTCCTGGGCCGCGTCGTCCGGCCTGTCTGCGCGGCGCCTCGCCGAGGCGGCCGCCCTGCGCCGCCAGCTGGCCGGCGTCGTGGCCCGCCTGGCCACCGGCGACGGCCGCGGCAGCGATCTGTTTGCCGGGCTGCCGTCCGCGGCCGCGAGCGCGGAAGCGCTCGCCGCGGCGCCTGCGCGCACCCCCCCGCCCGCCACCCGCCTCGCCCTGCGCCGCGCGCTCGCCGCCGGCTGGGCCGACCAGATCGCGCGCCGTGTGCGGTCTGGGGATGCGCCCCGCGCCCCGGGCGCGCCGCGGCGCGCGGTACGCTACGCGGTCGCCGACGCGGCCGCCGACTGCGGCGAAGGCGTGTCCGTGCACCTCCACCCGTCCTCGGCCCTCGCCCGCCGAGCCCCCGACTGGATCGTGTACACCGACTTGGTCGCCACCGCCAAGCGGGCGTACGCGTGCGGCGCGACCGAGGTCGACCCGCGCTGGCTCGCGCGCGTCGCTGCGCCGCTCGTGTCGCTAGCGGCCGTGCCGCCGACCGATCCCGGCGCGTACGACCCCGCGTCCGACACCGTGCGCGCTATGGCCGCCGCCACGTTCGGGCCGCGCGCGTGGCCGCTGCCGGCGGTGCCGGTGCCGCACCCGGACGGAGGGCGGCGGGCGGCCGCGTTTGCGGCTGCTTTGCTGGCGGGGCGCGCCCTGCCCACGCTCCAGGTGCTGCAGCCTAGTCTCTTGGCAGCCGCCTCGACCGCGGCCGACCCCGCGGCCGCCGGCGTGCGCCGGGTGGGCGACCTGTTGCACGCCTTGTCGTCGCGCGGCGTCGACAGCGTGGCGTCCCTAGCGGCCGTCTGGGCCAACGAGCCGACCTTCCTGGCCGACGAGCTGGCCGCGTGGCTGGCGCCGGGGGAGCGGGGCGGGCTGGCGGCCGCGCTGGCCGCGGCGCGCGCCGAGGCGGCGGCGAAAGCGGGAGAAGCCCCCTGATTCAGTGCTGTTGCTTTTACCACTCCAGAGTGCGGCAGTACATGTCTCTCTCTCTCTCTCTCTCTCTCTCTCAACTCTCGCGCCCGCCGGGCGCGCGCGCACGCGCCAACGCCTGGAGCGCGCCCTCCGCCGCCGCCGCGAGCGCCCCCACGCCCTCCCCCTGAGCACAGCACGCCGCCACCGCGCCCGCGACCGCGGCTGCCAGCGTGCCCACCGGCGCTGCCAGCGAGGGCAGCCCCGCCGCCGCGGCCGCCGCGCCCGGCAGCGCGGCGGCGACCGCGCCCGCGTCGCCCGCGTCAGCGGCCGCTCCCGCGCGCGCGAGGGCGGCGTGCGCGCCGGCGAGCGAGGTGGGGGTGGGGTAGGAGGCGGCTAGAGAGCCCGCGAGGGCGCAGGCGAGGGCGCCAGAGGCGGGGTGTCCTGTGGCGGGGCCGGCAAAGTCGGTCGCGATGTGCAGAGCCGGCACGCCGCCCACGAGCGATGGCGCCAGGCGCGCGTCAAACCCGGACGATGCCGCCAGCCGCGCGGCGGCGGGCGCGTCCAGGAGGAGGGCGTGGAGCCCGGCCGCGAGCGCGGCGCCGACGGCGGCCGCGTCGGCGGGGGCCGTCGCGGCCGCTCCTTTCGCCCTGGCCAGCGCCTCTATCAGCAACAACGCCGCCGCCCCATCCTGGGCCGCCATCGCCGCCTCCACCGAGGGCGGCTCGCCGTCGGCGGGGATGAGGGCGGGCGCCAGGCGCGGCGCGAGCGCGCGCGCCGCGCGCCGTGCGTCGGCCAGGGAGGCGAGTGCCACGTGTACGCAGACGCGGGCTGCGACTGGGGAGGTCCAGGTGTACGTGGATGGGGCCAGGGCGAGGAGAGGGGCGGCGAGCAGGGCGTCGGCGTCAGCGGAAGCGGAAGCCACTGCGCCGCCACCGCTCCCGTCCGCCTTGCGCTTGCGCGACGCCCTGCCGTCGCCGTCCAGCGCGCACCCTAGCTCCCAGGCGACGCGGGCACGCGCGACGCGGGCGACGGGAGGCGGCAGGGCGTCGAGCCAGGAGGCGAGCGCGTCGCCCGCCGAGCGCGGCGCGCGCGGCGCGAGCAGGTGCGGCAGCGCCGCGTCCAGCGCGGCCAGCGCGCCGCCGACATCGGTCGGCGGCGGAGACGTGCGCAGAAAGTGCAGTGCGGCGGCGGGCGTCGAAGGAGGGGCGGCGAGCGGGACGCCGGACCGGCGCGCGCGCACCTCCCCGCGCCCCCCACTCGCCGGCACGCACCCCGGCGCCGCCTCGCCCGCCGCCGCCAGCCAGCGCCCGCGCACGTCGCCAAAGCCGGCGCCCGGGGCGGCGACGGCGGCCGCGAGGCGGGCGAGGGGGAGGGACTCGCCGGGAGGGGGCCAACACGGGGCGGACGCCGCGGTCAGCTCTGCAAGCGACGCCAGGACGGCCGCCCCCGACCGCCCCGCGACCGCGGCGTCCACGGACGCGGGGGTCGTGCACGCAGCGACATCGTCGGGGCGCAGGCGGGCGCCGGCCGCGGCCAGCGCGTCGACGAGGGCGACGAGCGCGGGGTGGAGCGGCGCGCCCGCCGCGCGCGCGTGCGCGCCAGCGGAGCGCACCAGCGCCGGCCGCGCGCCCGGATCGCCTCCTTGCAGCGCGGCCGCCACCGCCTGCGCCGCGCGGGCGGCGGAAGCGGGGTGGCCGGCGGCGAGGCCGGGCGAGGGCGGGGCGGCGGCCGCAGCGCGCGCCGCGGCCGCGCGCGCTCCGCCGCCCGCCGCGGCCGCCAGCGTAGCCAGCGCGGCGTCCGGGAACCGCACGCCCGTGCCCAATTCGCGGCGCAGGCCATCAGCGAGCCAGCCCCAGCGCTTGTGCAAGAGGAGGGACGCGAGCCAGGCGGTGGTGGGGCAAGGAAGAGAGAAGGGGTCCTCCCCTCCTGCCTCTTCCAGCTCCAGCACGCGCCGCACGGCGCCCGCCAGCACGTCGTCCGCCACCGCGTCGCCCGACATGAGCAGCGCCGCCGTCGCGGCGAGGCGGGACGCGGGCGGCAGCGCGGCGCGCGGCGCGCGCGCGAGCCGCGCGGCCCACGCGCCCGCCGCCGCGCGCGCCGGGGGGGCGCCGGCGGCCAGGAGCAGGGCGTGGGCGCGCAGGTGGGCGTCGTCGGCGTGGGTCCAGGGGGCGGAGGGGAGTAGGGCGACGGCGGCGGCGAGGGCGGCGGACGCAGCGCGCGCGCCGTCGGAGTCGGCGCCGAGCGCGGCCGCGAGCCAGGGCAGGCCGCCGCCGCGCGCGGCCGCGGCGGGCGCGGCGAGAGCGGCGTCCGGGTCGGCGGCCATGAGCGAGAGCACAGGCCCCGGCGCCGCGCCCGCGGCAGCCGCCGCTGCGAGCACTGCGCCGCGCGCCGCCGCGCCGCCGCCCGCCACGGCAGCGAGCGCGCCGGCCGCGGCGGCCGCGATGGAGAGGTCGTCGGACGTCGTGTCCGTTGCCAGCTGGCGGCACACGGGGGCCAGAGCGCCGTCGACGTTGAGCGCGAGCGCGGCGAGCACGCACGGCGCGCGCCGCGCGCCGCGCGCGGCGTCGGCGACAGGCGGCGCGCCAGCCACGCCGGAGGCCAACGCAGCACACACAATGGCGATCAATTCCTCGCTCTCGGCGCCGGGCGCGAGCAGGCCGTACACTGGCGGCGCTGCCGCCGCGGCCGCCGCGCGCAGGGCGGCCAGCGCCGCGCCCGCGCGGGCCCGCGGGTCGGAGTCAGCTTCAAACGTGGCCGCCGCCGCGTCGGCGACCGCGTCGGCGTCGCCCGGAGCGGCCGCGGACGGCGCCCAGTCGAGGGAGGCGCCGCCCGCAAAGAGCGCAGCAGCCTCGACAGCGGCCGCCCCACCCGGCGCGGCCCTCAGCACGGCCAGGCCGGCTTCAGGCAAATCACCCGCGACCGCGGCCGCCGCTAGGCGGTGCGCAAAGAGGGGGGCGGCAGCGTGCGCCGCGAGCGCGGTCCAGTCGCGGGCGACGGCGGCCGCCAGCGGGTCGCAGGGGGGCTCGTCAGGAGGGGGCATAGTGCGTGCGCGGTCGCGGGTGCCGCCCCCTCGCAGGAGTGGCGCGCGACGCAGGCCGATTGGCGGTTCCAGCACTCTCTCGCCCATCTCTCTCCCATGCCGCCCCTCCGGCGGCGGCAAATCGCCGCCGCGGCCGCGGCCGCCGCGGTCGCGCTCGCAGTCGCGTCCGCGACGTCTCCGGGTCACGTGTCAGGCACCGCGTCAGTCACCCTGAGCGCCAAGTGGGACGCCGCGCCGCTCGTGCTGGAGGCGGTGGAGCTGCTGGTGAGGCGGGGAGGGATTGGTTGGTGGGTGGGGGAGCGGGGATCGGCGCCCGACGGCTCGGCCGCGATCCCGCCCACCTCCTTGCCCTCCTCCAGGCCGACGACTCGCCCGCCGCCTTTTGGGCGTTTGCCGACGCCTGGACCCCCGATCCCGCCCGCGCCAACGAGACGTGCTGGGGCGCGCTCGGGCGGTCGGTGCATGACCTGCTTCCCCCGTCATCGGCGCGCGCCCTTCAGTACGCCCTCGCCGCCCGCCAAGCGTCCGCCCGCGTCGCCCTGACCGCCAGCTTGTTGGACGCGGACGGCGGCGCGCCCGACGATGGCGCGTGCTGCGTGGCGGTGCTGCCGGGAGGGGTTCGCGTCACCGACGCGCGCGACCTCGCGCGCCGCGTCGCCCGCCTCGCGACGCACGGCATCCCGTCCGGCGACACCCCTGTCGCGCTCTACGAATTCGACCACGTGTACCGGCGGGCCGAAGGGCGGCCCGGCGTCGGCATCGCGCTCTACGCGCCGCCCGGCGCGCGCTGCTTCGCCCCGATGCACGCGACGCTCTCTACTGCCGCCTCCGACACCTCAACCCCCCACCGCATCGACTACGCGCTACGCCCCGCGCTGCCCGCGCCCGCGTGCGCGGACGCGGGCGGGTGCCTGGCGCTCGGGGCCGGGGGGAGGGTCGCGCTCCCCGGGTTCGGCGCCGAGTTTGCTCTCAAGTCGACCGAATACCTCGCCGTCGACGACAGCGACAAGGGTAAAGAAGAGCCGAAGGACAAAGATGCTGCTGCGGCCGCGGACGCCCCTGACGAGGTCGCCGGCTTCCTCTTCCCGACGCTCCGCGCCCGCACCCCCCCCTCCTCCCACCCCGCCCTCGACGCCCTGCGCGACCGCCTGCTGGACGACGCCGCGCGCGCTGACGACGCCCCCATCAAGGCCTGGGATTTGAAGGACTTGGGCCTGCAGGCCGCCGCGCGCGCGCTCGCGGCGCCCGACCCGCTTCGCGCGCTCGCCGACGGTGCGGCCTCCTTCCCCAACGCCGCGCCCCGCCTGGCAAAAGCGCCGGTGCCGCCCGCCATCCGGGCCGCCGTCGTGGGCGCCCCGGGGCGGGTGCGCCGGTTCCAGGCGGGCGCGTCAATGCTCGCGCTGAATGGTCTCTTGCTCGACGCGGCGACGCTCGAACTAACGGATGCCGTCGACGCCCTGCGCCACGAGGCCCGCCTGGCCGACGCGCTGGCCACGACCGGGCTGGACGCGGGCGGCGTGGCGGGCGCGCTGCGGCTGCGCGCGGTGGCCGGCCTCGACGACGGCGCGGCCGCCGCGCCGCCGCGCGTCGACCTGCTCTCCCCCGCCAAGGCCGCCATCGCGTGGGCCAACGACCTGGAAACCGACGACGCGTACGCGTCCTGGCCGGACGATATCAAGGCCGTGCTGCGGCCCGGGTTTCCGGGGCAGCTGCCGTCGATCGCGCTGAATCTGTTGAACCTGGTCCTCGTCCTCGACCCCTGCGCCCCCGGCGCGCCCGCGCTGGCGGCCGCGGCTGCGGTTGCGGTCGCCGCCCGGTGGCCGCTGCGGGTGGGCGTGCTGGCGCTGCCTTCAGCGGCGGTGTCGCGCGCCGCGGGCGCCCCTCCTTTGCCCTTTGCCGCGTGCGGCGACTGCGAGCGCGTCGCGCGCGCGCTGGCCGCCGCCACCGCGGCCGGGTCGCCTGCGGGGCTGGCCGCGCTGGGGGGGCTCGAGGAGGGCAAGGTGTCGTGGGCCGCGTTTGCGTCCGCGCTCGCCGCCGCGCCGCGCCGCGCGGCCGACGCCGAAGCGACGATCGCGGCCGCCGCGTCCGACGCGGAAGCGATGCGCGGCGCGGCCGCCGCGTCCGCCGCCGCTTCCGCGGGCCTGGCGCCGGCCCCCGGCGGCGGCGCCGCGCTCTGGCTCAACGGCGCGCTCCTCCCCCCCATCGCCGCCGCGGGCGGCGACGCCAAGCGCCTCCTCACCTGGGGCCTACAGACCGAGCTCCAGGCGGCGCAAGGGTGGATCTACTTTGGGGAGATTACGCAGGCGGACGCTGATGGCGTGCCAGAGGGGCACGACGGCGACGACGACGACGAGAGCGACACCGACGACGGCACCCACCTGCTCGCCAAAGTGTTGACCGTGGCGGGCGCGCTGCCGCGCCACAATCCTCGCGCGACGGCCAAGGGCGCGGGCGACGGCGCGGCGGGGGAGGCGGTTGTCGCGGCAGCGGCGGCGGCCGGGTTGCCGCCGCCGCCGCGCCAGCTTCGCCTGCAGGGCGCGCTCGACCCCGTCTCATCCCCCGTCCTGTCCACTATGGCCTACGCCACCGCGGACACGGGCCCTGACGTCAAGGCGGTGACCCACTGGGTCGCCGCCGACGCCTCCACCCCCGCCGACCGCGCGCTCGCGCGTGCCGCGCTCGCAGCCTTGGCCGCGCCACCCGACCCGGTCAAGCTCACGCGGGCGGGAGCGCCGGCGGCGCCGCCGCCGCGCGCGACGGGGGCGCGGGTGGCGCTGGTGCAGTGCGGGCCGCCGAGCGCGGTGTCGCGGCTCGTGCTTGCGACCACGCGCGCGGGGCTGGCCGCGCCCCGGTTGAGGACGGTGCTGGCGGCGTTGCTGGATGAATCCGTCGCCGCTGGCGTGACCAGCGACGCCGACGCCGAGGCAGCCGCACGCGCGGCCGCCGGCGCCGACGCGGCCGCCGTCGTCGCCGCGCTCGCCGACGCCGCCGGCCTGGACGCCGCCCTGCGCGCGCAAGCGGCCCTCTGTGTGGCCGAGCTCGGGCTGGCGCCGGGGGCGCGCGCCCTCGTGAGCAACGGGCGCATCTTGCTCGACGGCACGAGCGCCGCCGCCGCCACCACCCCACCCCCTCCTCCTCTCGTCGCCGCCGACCTGCACCTCGTCGAGGCCCACTCGGACACCGGCCGGCTGGGCGCCCTTGTGGCCGCCTTGGTGGCGCGCCGGCCGGCCGGCGCGCGGCGCCCGTCGGACGTTGCCGCGGCGGCGACCGCCCTCCTCCTCGCCGCCCCGCCAAACCCCGCCGCGTCCGCCACCGCGCGCGGCGCGGCCGCGCTGGCCGCGTTTGATGCGGAAGACGCTGCGGGGTCGCCCCTGTTGTTCGAGGTGGGTGTCGCTGGTGGGTCGCCTCATTCCATCGCCCTGGTTGTCGACCCCCTCTCCCCCGTCGCCCAACGCATCGCGCCCTTGCTCCTGTCCCTGCGCGCCGGCCTAGCCCCCGCCTCGCTGCGCGTGCTGCTCAACCCGGTGCCCGACTTGACTGCGCTCCCGCTCTCGACGTTTTACGCGGCGTCGTTGCCCACGTTCAAGAGCGCGGGCGAGGAAGTCGGTGGGAGCGGCGCGCTCCCTCCTCTGGGCGAGCCGCTCCCCCCGGCAGCCTCTTTGACGGGCCTCCCCGCCCAAAAAATTCTGACGCTCAACCTGCACGTCCCCGAAGGCTGGCTCGCCGAGGCGGTCGACGCCGGCCGCGCCGATCTGGACAACATCGTGCTGGCCCAGCTCCCGGGCACGGCCCTGGCAGCGCGGTACGAACTGGAAGCTTTGATGATCACGGGGTCGTGCGTCGACGCGGGGGCGACGACGCGGGACGGCGTCACGCCGCGCGGCGTCCAGCTGGAGCTGGTGGAGGAGGAGAATGGCACGGGCCCCGGCCGTCGCCGCGTGGGCGACACGCTGGTCATGGCCAACCTCGGCTACTTCCAACTGCAAGCCCCCCGCCCCGGCGTGTATAGCCTCGCCCTCGCCGCCGGCCGGTCCACCTCTTTATACACGGTGGATGCCGCGTCCGGGCCCGCCGACGGGCGCGGCCTGGGCGGGCGTGCTGGCGCGCGCCGTGGCGAGACCTCCCTCGGCGTCGCCGTGGACACGCTCAACGGGCGCCACCTCGCCCTGCGCCTGCGCAAGCGGCCCGGCATGGAGGGCGAGGACGTGCTGGCCGAGGGTGGAGGGGGCGGGTGGCGGGCGTGGCTGCCCGGTGGGCGGTCGACTGCGGTCGCCCCTCCCTCCCTGGGCCCCGACGGCCGCCCCCCCGCGGAGGACGACCCCGACTGCATCCACATCTTCACCGTCGCCTCGGGCCACATGTACGAGCGCCTGCAGAAGATCATGGCGCTGTCGGTGCTGGCCCACACGAAGCATCGGGTCAAGTTTTGGTTTATCAAAAACTACATGTCGCCCTCCATGCGCGCCGTGCTGCCCCGGCTGGCGGCGGAGAAGGGATTCGAGTACCAGTTTGTCACTTACAAGTGGCCGCACTGGCTCCACAAGCAGACGGAGAAGCAGCGCGTCATTTGGGCGTACAAAATTCTCTTTCTCGATGTGCTGTTTCCTTTAAACCTCAAAAAAGTCATCTTTGTGGATTCCGACCAAATCGTGCGAGCCGACTTTGGCGAGCTGTGGCGCATGGACCTGAAAGGGGCCCCCTACGCCTACACCCCGTTCTGCGAGGGCAACCCCGACACGGAAGGCTTTCGCTTCTGGAAATCCGGCTTCTGGGCGGGCCATTTAGCTGGGAAGCCGTACCACATTTCGGCCCTGTACGTCGTCGACCTCGCGCGCTTCCGCGCGCTCGCCGCGGGCGACCGCCTGCGCGTGACCTACGACTCCCTCTCCCGCGACCCCGCGTCCCTCGCCAACCTGGACCAGGACCTGCCCAACTACGCCCAGCACGGGGTGCCCATCCACTCGCTGCCGCAAGAGTGGTTGTGGTGCGAAACGTGGTGCGGGCAGGGGACGAAGGGCGCCGCCAAGACGATCGACCTGTGCAACAACCCGCTCACGAAAGAGCCCAAGCTGGATGCCGCAAGGCGGATTGCGCCAGAGTGGGTGGGGTACGACGCCGAGGCGGGCGCGGCAACCGCGCGCGCGGAGGTCGCGCTCGCGGCCGAGCGCGCGGGGCGGGGAGTCGAAGGAGTGTTGGAGGGGGGAAGGGGCGGCGGCGCCAAGCACGACGTCACCGAGCTGTGAACACTGAGGAGGCGGGAGGTGACGGCATAGGGAGGCAGAGACTCGGGGTCGTCTCGCGCCGCGTTCACACCCGCGGCGCGCCATCCTTGGCCGCCCAATCCGATGCGCCGCCCCGGCGCCGCCGCGGCCCTGCTCCTGGCGGTCGCGTGCCTAGCGCAGAGGGGCGAGGTGGGTGGTCGCCGCGTGGATTGGGGGCCGGGGACGCGCCCACGCCCGCGCCCGCCCTCCCACCCTTCTCCACGCCATCAGGCCTACGCCGTGCGCCGCGCCCGGAGCATCCTCCAAGCCGCGCCCGCGGGCAACGCGACCGCGCTGCCGCCGCGCGCCGCGGCCGCGCTGGGCACATACCTCGACAACACGGCCCTAGTGAGATCACAGAAGAGGGGAGGGTGGCGGTGCGGGTTAGCGCGGCGAGGCGGCACGTTGCCGACCCCCTCCTTTTCCTCTTCTCTCCAGGCCGCCGCCCTGCACGCTCTCCCCGCCCACTGCGCCCACCTGCACCCCGTCGTGACCTCCATCGGCAAGTCCGTCAACGGGGCCGATATCTGGGCGGTGGCGCTGGGAGGAGAAGGGGTGGGAGGAGGAGGCGCGTCGCGCGCGTCTCACCTCCCTTCTTCTTCCCTTCCCAAACCCGCCGTCAAGTACGTGGCCGGCCTGCACGGGGACGAGCCGTCCGGGCGGCAGCTGCTGCTGGCCCTGGCCGAGTGGGTGTGCGCGCAGAGCGCGGCGCCGGGCGGCGACGCGCGCGCGGCCGCGCTCGTCGGCCGCGCCGTCCTCCACCTGCTCCCCGCCGCCAACCCCGACGGCTTCGCCGCCAAGTCGCGGGCCAACGCGGCGGGCGTCGACCTGAATCGCGACTTTCCCGACCCGCTGGAGCGGCGGGGCGGGGTGCCGGTCGGCGCCGCGGGCGCGCCGCCGCGCGCCGCGGCCGGCCTCGCGGCCGACCCCGACGCCGACGACGCCGACCTGGCGCCTGGGGGAGGGGAGCAACCGGAGACGGCGGCGCTCATGGCGTGGACGCTGGGGCACCGGTTTGTCGCGTCGGCCGCGCTGCACGAGGTGCGCCGGGAGCGAGAGGAGGGCGACGGCGCGGCGGCGCACCCCTCCCGCCAACCACCCGCCACCAACCCCCCTCCCCCCTCCTCCCTCCAGGGCGCCATCGTGGCCAACTACCCGTGGGACGGCACGCCCGACGGCGCGACGCGCTACGCGGCGTGCCCCGACGACGCGACGTTCAAGTGGCTGGCCACCTCCTACGCGTCCCGCTCGCGCGCCATGCTGGCCTCCCGCGAGTTTGCGCGGCAGGGTGGCGTCACCAACGGGGCGCAGTGGTACCCGCTGCGGGGGGGGATGCAGGACTGGAACTATCTCCACGCGGGCTGTTTCGAGCTCACCCTGGAACTCTCGGACGCCAAGTGGCCCCCGGTCGCCGCCCTCCCGGGCGTGTTTGCCGACAACCTGGACGCGCTGCTGGCGTTCCCGCTGCTGGCGACGGCCGGCGCGCGCGGGCGCGTGGTCGGCGCGGGCGGCGGCCCGCCCCCCCTGGGCGCCGCGGTGCGCGTGCGCGGCGTCAGGGGCGGGCCCCCCATCCGCCCCGACCCGGCCACCGGCGCGTTCTGGCGGCCGCTGGCGCCGGGCGAGCACACACTGGCGGCGTCGGCGCCGGGGCACAAAACCGTCAACGCCTCTGTGAGCGTCACCGGCGGGCCCGACGGCGGCGCCGCGGTCGTGCTGACGCTGGCGGCTGAAGGAGGGGCCGAGCCTGTCGTCACGGCGGCCACCGAGCGCCGCGGCGGCTTCCCCGCGCGGCGCCCGCTCCCGCGCCGCTCGGGCCCGCCCCATCTGCCCGCCGCCCCCGCGTCCACCACACTGGCCAGCGAGCGCACCATGTTTGTGGCGCAAGGGGCGGCCGCGTTTGCGTCGGCGGGGTGCCTCGGGCTGATGGCGCGCGCGGCGTCGAGGCGCGCGGCGGCGGCGGCGGCGTGAGGAGGAGAGGCAGGGAGGTGTCCAGTTTGCGAGTGGGCGAGTGTTTGATTTCACACTGTGGCAGTATAGCGATGCAGCGCGCGCGAAAAAAGAAAAAAGGCTCGGCGGCCGCCGCGCGCAGCCTGGCCGTTTAGCAGCCGCCCTCTCCCCCGCCTTCACCCCGGCGCCGCATCGATCTCATCATCCCCGCCCCGAGTGCGCGGTCGCTTGGCGCGGGGCGAAGGCGGCCGCCCGCCGTCGGCCGCGCGCGGCGTAGGCCGCGGCGGCGCTGGCGCGCGAAGCGGCGGCGGCGCCGGCGCTGCCGGCACCCGCGGCTCGCCCCGGGGAGGGGGCGGCGGCGGCGACGCCGGCGGTGGCTCGGCCGGCATACGGTGCCGGGCGTTAGTGAAGTGGTGGTGGCGGGGCGTCGGCGCGCGCGCTGCGGTCGGTCGCCCTTTCCGCCCCCTGCGCGCCCCCGCCCGGGATCCGTTTGCACACGCGACGAGCCGCGCCACCTCCCTCCACACACACACCCGATCCCCTCTCTATCACGCCGTCGCCGCGGCGAGCCCGCGGTGGCGCAGCAGCGCGTCGATCGTCGGCGCCCGCCCCCGGAATGCCTTGAACACGTCGGCCGGCGCGACGCCCCCCCCGAGCGCGAGCACGGTGTCGGCAAAGCGCTGGCCGGTGGCCTGAACCGCGGCGTCGTCGTCGAGGCCGGCTTCCTCGAAGGCCGCGAAAGCGTCGGCCGAGAGCACCTCCGCCCACGCGTACGAGTAGTAACCCGCCGAGTAGCCCCCCGCAAATATGTGGGAAAAGGCGCACAGGAAGCGGGAGTCGGGGTCGGGCGCGAGGACACTCGTGCGCGCCTCGATGTCGGCGAGGGGGCGCGCGGGGCCGTACACGCCGCCGGGGGTCGCGGCCGGGTCGTACTCCGAGTGCAGGTACAAGTCGGAGAGCGCAAAGTTGACTTGGCGGAGGACGGCCGACCCCGCGCGGAACGTGCGCGCGGCGAGCATGCGGGAGTAGACCTCGTCGGGCAGCGGGGCGCCCGTGTCGACGTGGCGGGCAAAGGAGTCGAGGGTGGGCTTGTCGTAGCACCTAAAGGGAGGACGGGTGGGGGCGGGTGAGGGGGTCGAAGGCGTGCGCGCGCGCGCGCGTGCGCGCCCCTTGTCCTTCCTCCTCTCTTTTCTCTTCTCACCAGTTCTCCATGAACTGGCTCGGCAGCTCCACCGCGTCCCAGTCCACGCCACGAATGCCGGACACGAGGCCGTCGGGCTGGGTCGTGAGCATGTGCTGCAGGCCGTGGCCTGAAAGAGAAGAGGGCAGGTCGAGGGCGAGCCGCTCGACGCACGCCCACGCTCCCGCCAACCCCTCTCCTCTCCTCCTTTTTGTTACCAAACTCGTGGAACAGGGTCTCCACCTCGCGGAACGTCATGAGGGAGGGTTGGGACCCGACAGGGGGCGACTGGTTGCAGACCAGGTGCGCGACGGGGAGCCGCACGCCGCCGTCGGCCCCCGCGCACGCGGTCGACCGCGCCACCACTTCGTCCATCCACGCGCCGCCCCGCTTGGTGTCGGGGCGGGAGTAGGGGTCGAGGTAGAACGCGGCGACCGGGGACCCGCGACGAGACACCTGGAAGAAGCGGGCGTCCGGGTGCCACACGGGCGCGCCGCCGTCGGCCGCGGCCACGGTGACGCCAAACAGGCGGGACGCCAGGGCGAACAGGCCGTCGAGGACCGCGGGGAGGGCGAAATAGGGGCGCAGCGCTTCGTCGGACAGGTCGTACTTGGCCTCGCGCAGGCGCTCGGCGTAAAAGGGGACGTCCCAGTGGGAGAGCGCCGCGTCGGGGAAGCCGGACTCCTTGGCAAAGGCCGTCACTTGCGCCAGCTCCTCTTCCGCCGGCCCGCGCGCGGCGCCGGCCAGTTGGTCGAGCAGCCCCCGCGCCGACGCCAGCGTGGCCATCTTGGACGCCATCGACAGGTCGGCGTAGCAGTCGAAGCCGAGCAGGGCCGCCTTTTCGCGGCGCAGGGTGAGGATCTGTTCGATGACCGCCGCATTTTTTTCCGCCGCGCGCGTCTGGTACGCGCGATACACCTCCTCCCGCAGCTCCCGGCTGGCCGCATGCGACATGACGGCGACGTAAACGGGGGCGTCCAGGGTGAGGAGCCAGGGGCCGGACTCGGCCGTCGCGCTGGCGTGGCCGGCGGCCGCGGCCTGCTGCGCGGCAAGGCCCAGG
>Ga0315291_10003209_pt1 | contig 21152 bp, 15 predicted proteins | sample YL17G12_20_MG_FD_203070 | JGI IMG/M metagenome (GOLD analysis project Ga0315291, IMG submission 203070) | Sediment microbial communities from Yellowstone Lake, YNP, Wyoming, USA - YL17G12_20 | ecosystem: Environmental > Aquatic > Freshwater > Lake > Sediment | place: USA: Wyoming | collected...
TCAGAAGCGGTGGTCGTCAACCCACCTCATCGAGTGATAACGTTGTGACACTACCGCTCGATGGAAAACACGTAGCACGATTGAGGGTCAAGTATGGGAGCAGGAGAGAAGAAGTTGTAGCGAGCAGTCGATTTGAACGACCGATCTCAGGGTCATGAGCCCTGCGGGATTTTATAGTCTAGACAGACGCCAATGCCGGCTCCCGTGTGGGCTTCACAGTCCTTGGACCCCTAGGTCTATCGAAGGACATGGCAAGACCCAAGAAGAGCGAGGCTATGCAGACATTCAGCAATAGAGCCGCACTTGACAATCCAGCCGAAGCAACATACTCTGGGAGCGCCAAGTATCCTAGAGGAGCGTAGAAACCATTGGCAGAGAACGACAGGGCGCACAGGTCAGTGGAAGAAGTGTGAGCACTTAGAATGTATTGGAACGGTATACGTCAAGAGGCATGACATTGAGCAAGGTACTAGGAGGTTCTGTTCTCAGAGTTGTGCCAAGTCCGATCCTGTGTATAGAGCAGGGATCTCAGAACGGGTGAAAGGGGAGAATCATCCCAATTGGAGAGGATGGGAATGGAGTGGATGGGACGAGTGGCGGACAGACAGGAAAGAATGGGACCCGATAGCCAGGATGATTCGCAGGAGAAACGACTTCGAATGCCAAGCTTGTTGGAAAGAACAGTCTAGGAAGGATTGAATGTTTCCGTCTATCATATCATTCCATTCGAGCTTGGAAGTCCGGACGAGGATTGGAACCTAATCACACTCTGTGAAAGCTGCCATAAGCGAATCGAACATCAAGGCGGCACGGTCAGTCTTCCCCTTGAATCCAAGGGGGTGTTCTTTGAGTTTCTTGGGCCTCTGTAGATTGATTTCACCAGTGTCGAAACCTGTTCTGCTATCGTAGGTTCGTGAAACTACTTGCTGAATTGGAGCTTCGGGTTATCGTACACATACATCTTAAGGTCCGAAAAGAATGATGCAATATTCTCTTCGGTCATCTTGACATCACCGGGATGCGCGGAAGTGTTCCGCATCTCAAGACAGATTGAGAGTCGCTCGTGTTGACTCGCATCAATCAGTCCCCAATACTCAAGTACCCAGAGCAGATCCGCGTCGAATACTGTGGTCTGTAACTCACTCAAGGTTGAAATGCTGAGGTTCTTGCCGTGCTTCTTGTATCGTCCTGTAGTGTTCAGCATCTCCTGAAACTTCTTGTTCAGTTCCTGAAACCCAAGCTTCTCAACTGTCTTCTGCATCCTGTGAATTGCTGCGCACCATCCGAGAATGGTTGATGCTCTCAGATAGCCCTGCTGAGCACATCCAAGAGATTCCCTGAGATATTCCATCTCGTTACCGGAGGTTTGTGATTCGATTTCTTCAAGTGGCTTCGTCGATGAAACTGCATTGCTCACCTTGTAGGCAGGAATCAGAAGGTCTTTAGTAAAACCCTTGAGGGCTTCACCAACAATCTTCAGGTAGGATGACTTCCTGCTTTTCGGAGGGATAGAGAGTTCAAGCAAGGAATGGAAGGTCTTGTGATAGTGAGATATCACTTCCTCGGGAAAAGCGAACATTCGGAGAGCAAGGTCAAGCTCTTGGAACCATCGTGCAGACAAGTTCTCAGCCTTGGACTTGATGGACTTTGCGTAGACAAACTCACTGGCAAGCCCGTTAAGATCATGCTCGAGCAGGCTTAGGCCGTCCTTTAATGACTTGAGAGCGAGTATCAATTCCGCCCGGTTCATTGAGTAATCTCCACGATTGTTTCCGCAAGCAGCTCTTTGCCACTTGCTGATAGTTCAACTTGCGCTTCGTCATCAAGTCCCATGAACAAACCCTCATTGTTCTTGAAGATCTTCCTGAAGTTTGGGCTGTCAAAGAGCTTCAGCTCTTGGAGCTTCTGCCGAACAGATTCCGTGGAAAACTCAAACCTCCCCCCTCTCAGTGCGTTTTCCAAAGCTATGAGACATGCAACCTGAACCTGAGCTTGCGCTTTCACGTCAGTTCTTATATTGTAGCTACTCCGCACCTCGGACCCGCTTATTAGAAACGCTTTCCTCAGAAGCGCTTCATCTACTCCATACTGGTTGATGAAAGCACGAACATCGAGGGGAATTTGCGGTTCAGCAGGTATGATGACCGTTGGCACGCCCGTTGGCGTTTGAGGGGGAGCCTCCCTCTTACTCTGCAAGAAATGTGATAACAAGAGTTCGTAAGTGGTGGCCTTGAACTCTTCAGGAAGCGTAGCTACAAGACTCAGAATCTTATTTATTGTTTCCCGCGCCTCTTCAATATCCATTGGTAACCCCCAAGCCAGTTTCCTGTTGCTCTTCTTATAAACGTGCACTCGTTCCGGAGCCGTATAATGGAAGAGCTGGGCTCTGTTTCGTCCTCTGTATGTATGCTCGACAACTGACTTGATGAGTACTGGTACGAGACTGCCCGGTGTTGTTGCTCCCAGACTACGTTCCCAGCAAGATCATATCTGCTGTGAACTGACAAAAGGGTGGCATCAGCCCGCTAACAACAAGGGATGAAAACAACTGCTGCGGATATACTTTTACTGGCAAACCAGATGGAGGCGCATCTTCAAGTCATCGAAGGCTGTGTTCTTCCATGGCCAGTAACCTGCTTCGGCTACTTCCCTCAGATTCTCAAGTGTAGAAAGACTGTGAGATTAGTCTTGTGCATTCATAAGAGGATTGTAACAGCGCTATGGATTCCGCAATCAATAAAAGGTAGCCTGTAGTTTCGAACTGAACCGATATGATATCTGCACAGATGCCATCTGCTGCAGATACGTGGTGGGACCATCAGTGAATCAATCAGAACTACGGGTCATTATTCAGCAGCATGAACTTGAGTCGACAGAGTTCAAATCGTCGCTCAGCGACCCCGATGACGTCGGTCAAACGCTCGTTGCATTCGCAAATGGCTTGAAGAATTCTCCAAGAGGCTATCTTCTACTAGGCGTAGAGAATGACGGGTCTATTCTTGGTATTTCGGATGATTTGGATGCAGTGCAATGTAGGCTCGCTGAACTGTGTAGGAGCGGCTGTTACCCTCCATTCATTTCAGGAATATACCCGGTGGAGATAGACAATAAGACAGTTGTAGTCGTTGAAGTTCATAAGAGTGATTCGCGTCCCCATAGATACAGAGGTCGGTGCTTCGTTAGAGTCGGACCGACGACTAGACAGGCAACACTTGACGAAGAACTGCGAATCAGGGAGGAAGTTGTCGGTTTCCCTCCAGATTCACTCTTGGTTCGGAATGCCACCATCGATGACTTGGACCCGCAGAAAGTGCTGGACTACTACAAGGCAAGCAGATCGCGAGATACCGTTGCATCGGACAGCCGCAATATAGGAGCAATAATCCAAGCGCTTGGACTGGCCAGAGATGACAATGGGATATATCGACCGACAGTCGCTGCGATGCTTGTTTTCGGAAGAGAACCTCAACGATTCTTGAGACATAGCAGTGTGAATGCCATCCGATTTAAGGGCACAAAGGTCGCAGGTATTCAGCTAGACCGCAGCGAGCTGAAAGGAACACTGGATAGCATAATCGAGCAAGCCGCCAGTTTCGTCACAAAACTGTCCGTGGCGGGGAGTTCAATCCCGATAGAATCGATTAGGCGTGTGGACATCGCTGAGTACCCGATGGGCGCTGTTAGAGAGGCAGTGGCAAATGCCGTTGTCCATCGAGACTATCAGAATACCGGGGCACAAGTGGATCTCTATATGTTCGACGACAGGATTGAAATCAGAAGCCCGGGTGGGCTGGGAGGTGGAGTGACAGAGAAGGATTTAGAGAATCATACTGGAAAGAGATGGTTGAGAAACCCGGACATTGCGCGCTTACTCCACGAACTCCGGTATATTGAAGAAGCAGGTACTGGCATCACCAAGATGTTCGAGGAAATGGAAAAGAATGGGTCAGGAGATCCGAGATTTGCAGTTGATGAAACTAGCGTGTTGGTGATTCTCGCGTGTCATCCTGACTACTCAGCGAGAAGGAGGTTCGAGGAAGCGCTCTTTGCGAGAGACCATGGCAGATTCTCTGAGGCAAAGTCGATTTTTGAAGAACTCTTGAGAATGAAACCCGACTATTCAGAAGCCTGGAGTGCCCTCGGAGCGATAGATGGTGAAATGGGCGATTTGGAAGCAGCCAGAGAGAGATTCCGTACTGCAATCGACAAGAACCCTGACAACAGTATAGCCTATTTCAGCTGGGCACTGATGGAAGACAGAGCAGGGGAGTTGGCAGAGGCCAGAAGGCTCTTCTCAGAGGCCATAAAGCGAGACCCTGAAAATCCAGCATTCTGGCACGCATGGGCAACAATGGAGAAGCGGGTCAGTAATTTTCCTAAGGCAAGAGAACTCTATAAGAAAGCCACTGAAGTTGAGCCCAACAACTCTGTGAATTGGCAATCGTGGGCGCATGTGGAGATTAGGCTTACCAACTATCAGGAAGCAGAGAGGTTGCTTATCGCCGCATCAGGACTTGCTCGTGATAGCTACCAGAAGGCATGGATTGTGTCTGACTTAGGGTACGTGCTTTGGCTTCTCAAGAGACCAAAGACAGAGATTGAAAGGTATTACAAGCAGTCACTCGAACTGAATCCGAATGATGCACAGACCAACTATCGATACTCGCAACTCTTGAGAGCAATGAAGCGTTTTGAAGAAGCCGACAGATTTGAGAGAGAGGCAACGAGACTTGGATGGAAGCCCCATGCTAGGAAGCACACCGGCGGCCGAAGATACGGCTAGCAGATTGCATTCGATGGATCCAGCCCGTGTTGGCAGGGCTGTCCGTGAGCTGCAGTGATGGGCTATTGGCAATGGCGGTATTCTTTTATGGAATCATGAAACAAGCCAAGCCATAGGAGTATGTGGAGCAACATCCGTATTGAGAGAACATAGGTTTAGGTCGAGTATCTTTCTTTTTGTTGTTCTTGTGGCTATGCTTGGAGTTGTCTTGATACCGTTGAGTGCGTCAAGTAGCTTCTATTGGCTGTTCACATTCCTTGGTGCCTTCGTGTTTGTGTGTGCACTTCTGTTTGAAATGGAATACACACTATCGAACGTGCTGCTGATTGTGTCCGCTGCAATCCTATGTGCAACAGTGGGTCTTCTCTCAGTCGAGGTAAAAATGATTGTGGGGACTGTGCTACCCATGTACTCTATTCTCGCATTGCCCCTCGGCTTTGTTTTTGCCATGAAACACTTGGAACAGATTGCAGTCTATGCTGGAGCAATCCTTGTTGGGGCTATGTTCGCTATCGCGTATAGTGATGGCTCGCTTCTGGTACCAGTAGTGGGATTGATTCTGGGGGCCATTTGCACCTTTTTGATGAGAGGGGCTTCAAATACAGGCTCATGGAACGCCCAGGTTGCTTCATTCATGTTTTTCGTCGGGCTCATCGTTGCCGCAGGCGTGATAAGCTGGCTACTGGCTCCCGGGTTGGACTTATCTCTGTCAGTAGGATTAGTGCTCGTTACCATATTCGGGTCTGTTCTCTGCATAGGTGGCCTGTTGTTGCCAGAACCTCATCGACAGACAGTTCGATGAATGCAGTCGTGTAGGCCAGAGAAGATAAGCAACACCTATGCGCCTTCCTAGCCATCTTTGAAGCCCGCAAATGGTTGGAAGAGATATGCTGTGGAAAACCTAGAGGAAGGAATCTTAGAATCTCTTCATTAGTGCCTTACCCGTCTGCACAAAAGCCTCGGGCTTAGGCTGGAGATGCAAGACGGATAGGGGGTCAAATCATCCCTTACAAGCTTGGTGCCCCAGAAGAGAGATGGTAGCGGGGGTCGATTTGAACGACCGATCTCAGGGATATGAGCCCTCTAACCTCTCATGTGGCTCGTAGTCCTACGCTTGCACAGACTCCAGTTCTTGCCGCGAATCGTCCTAATCGATAGAAGTGCCAAGATGAATCTAGCTGTCGCTTTCAATAACCTGCTGACGAGGTAGCTTGGTTAGCCGTGTAACTATGTCCTCGACAGTCTTGCTGGAGCATCCGAGTTTCCTAGCTTCTTCGACGATGTTCTGAATGACCACGGGATTCTTCATGGCATGGTCCTTCTTGATGATAGAGAACCTGCTTTGACACCCCTCCAGACACTTGGAGAACACCTTCTCCCCTATTTCCTCCTCGAATTTCTTTGACAGGGTGTGCTCGAAGCATGCACACTTGTCTGAGATCCTATCTGGCCAATCTTCTACAGGTTCTTCCAGCAGCCTCAGAAGCCTATGGTTATCCTCTGGACGAGCATCCTTACTACCAAGGTCAGAATCCCAAATCACGTACACAGGAATGCCTAGCATGCTGAACACTGTTGCTGGTCGGTCTAGGTTGCTCTTTCCCATGCAAGGAATGACAGAGATACCATTGGCTTCTAGATCGTGACCCATTGTCTGTGCCACTCCCAGAATGAGCGCTCTGTCCTCCTCGCCCTCGACCAGAACAGCAGCGTCCGCAAAGAAACCTTCGTTCATCCACGGCGTCATGAGAGTCTGCAGCCTTGGCTCAAGAGTCCTGCCGCTATATGTGCCCTCTGGCATCTGGTCAGCAATGCCAATCTTGGCAGCCACTGCGTCAAGAGTGGCGCTGATCACTCTGCTCTCCTTTGGGCCCTCGACATTGGTCCGGACTTTACATACTCGTCTGACACTACTAAAGGACTTGATGTCCACGAAAAGCGGTGAGTGCGTACTGTAGATTATCTGAGTGCTTTTCGCTACACCATCAATGCCTCCATGCGACAACTTGTCAAGGATTTTGAACAGGTGTCGCTGCCTGTTCGGATGCTGATACAGCTCAGGCTCCTCGATGCCAATCAGATAACTTGGCTCGGTATCTGGTGTTCCTCCGGCGGTTTCATCTTCTGTGTGCTTAGCTGTGGCCTGAGCGAAGGCTAGATGTTGAAGCATGGTCAAGATGTAAGCTCGCTGAAGTCCATGCCCACATCGCTCAACAGGAGTTGGGTACTCATCTTCGACTAGGCTGACGTAGGCTCTGGGTGACGGGATGTCCACTTCACTCGCCGGATCCCAATTGAGTCGAACACCTGCGTTCGGGACATACGTCTGAAGAAACGAGTTGAGGCTTCTTTCGAGCGCACGCAGCTCAGCCTCCTTCGCTTGGTCAATTATGGTCCTGTAATCCGCCTGGGTCCGTTCCTTGAGTTCTTGTATTTCCCCTCGACCCTGCAAGACACTCCTTACTACAAGGTCCATTATTTCAGTTAGGGGGCTACCCTTGGTTTCCTCTGCATCTTCGGAGGCATCCTCGACGGCTGGAACGAATATGAATCTCCAGAATCGCTCAAGGCGCGTCGTCCCAACTTCCTTAAAGCCAAAGAACTGTCCATCGTCACGCCCTCTTACACACTTGGTTGGATTCGCACGCTCCCAGTCTCGCAGGGACTGTTCAGCGGCGTCCTTGTTTGTGTACTCAGGCAGTGTGTTGTACTTGCTCTCGCGAAGTTTCTTGTACTGAACTTTCAAGTCTGAGCCTGTTGCCGCCCTATAGGGGGAGAAGTCATCATTTACTAGGCTGTTGCCGTAATACTTCTGGCTAGTGCGATTTCGAGGCCACGTCATGACCTTCTCAACGGTGAGGTCATCTCCTTCTGCATAGTTATGGAACAGTTTCTTCTCTTCGACTGTCAAGTTGGCGAATGTGACTGTAATGACGATCTCCTTGCTTGTATCTCTGTTATAGAAGTCGTCATCATCGTAGTTTGCACTTGGAGTGTAGAAGAAGCTTAGGGCTTTCAGAAACGAAGACTTCCCTGCGCCGTTGGGACCTACGAGAACCGTGAGCTCATCACACGTAAGAAGCTGGTTTCTTATGGAACGGAAGTTCTGTACTCTCACCGACTTTACAATCAACTCTATTGGCCCCCGATTGCGAAACGCTGAGGATGTTGCCCCGTACTCAGTGGGGCTGTTTTGGGAGCATTTTCATGATAAGCTTTTGCAGCTGATGATGTGTTACGGTTCGGTACAGGTTGCAGCTGGCACTCAATAGAGCAGGAATAGGACGAAGAAGTGGTAGCGGGGGTCGATTTGAACGACCGATCTCAGGGTTATGAGCCCTGCGGGATAGTATGATCTAGAATTCCTGTGCAAAGGCACTGCGTCCGTTCGGTTTCTTCTGGTCCTCAAAACCAGTGTCGCTCATTTTGACACTTGGACGGCGGGTTGACTGGCTCCGAAGCCCAATCTGACAAGTAGGTCGATTGATGCCAAGAACGTGTAGAATATCCAAGGATAGAACTCTTCTCGAGAATAGTCAGCTGACTGGTCTGGATTGTGGTGACGAATGTCGAATTTGTTTAGGATTTGGAAAAGATTGCTATCATCGGGCTTGGGCAACGCCAACTCGTTTTTCTTCAGGAATTCCAGCACATCACCTAAGGTTCTTACTGCTTCTTTCTTATCATCAAGGGACGCATTGTGTTTCCTGAACTTGGAGATTGCTCCCTGTACTCTGTTGTCTATTTCGTCCGCATTTCCCGACACGGCCATCTCATCGGCAAGTGTGTCCAGCCCTCTGGGAGTAAGCTCCAACACTTCACCCTGTTCAGATAACACGTAACCAGATCCGTAGTCCTTGAGTATCCCGTTCACTAGTTTCCGGTATCTTTCTCTTCCCTTATTTCGGTCCCAAGTTGTTCCGTGGTAACCACAGTCTGAATAATTGTGCCATTCACCTTTGTCCGGTGCAGAAACGTGGTCGTAAAGAAACTCAATCATTGTGAGAAGCTGGGGCTCGTCCCAAGAATCGATATTCCTCTCCATAGGCCAGAGATCACTCATTCTCAGTTCTGAGAGCACGAATGCCTCATGATTTCTGCCCCATGTTCCTTGGACCTCCCCATCTCTTACACAATGGTATCCAAGTGCTTCTTGGAAATAATAGTCATTGGATAGCCGTGTGAAGACAGCAAGGAATGCGCTCTTTAGGACACGGAGCGATACTTCGGCATACTCACCAATGCCCCTTCTTCGAGCATAATACTCCCTGATTCGCAACGAATACTCACCACATCAACAATCGAGATGAGGGTTTCATTCTTAAAGACTGTTTCACTTCGTGCGGTTACTTGCTTCGCAACAAATCAAGCCAGAGCGACAGGAGGTTGGAACAGCGAGCTTCGAATTCCATCCTTTCCATCTTCAGTCCAGCTCTCTCGCTGTTGCTCTTCAGAATGTAACGAACGACGACTGGAAGCACACGTTTCTCAAAGAGTTGCTTGTCACCTATGCCTGGTAGGGCAGTCCGACCTAGAGCCTTCATCAACGCACCTACAAGGTACTTCTGCTCCAGCAGGTTCACCAAGAGCTTGAAGCAGAAGTCTCCTAGTATTGCCCCCTCAAGGCTTGTTTCGCTGACATCGGTTAGGAAAGGGTTCTCGTTCCTGAACAGCAAGAAAATCCTCCCGTCATATACTGCGAAGTAAGGGCATCTCAACTCCGCTGCATAGCGTGCCGCTTGACTGGAGGCTTCGCCGAATCTCCGACCCTGCTTCTCAAGTATCCTTCGTTTGCATTCGACAAGAAGAAGTGTGAACTCATCACGGCCAGAAACGGTAGTGACAACGAGGTCCGCTTTGTCCCGGCCTGCAGGCACCTCTGCAAGAACCCTTGCCGGTTTGCTGGTGGAGTAGTAGACATTCCCTCTAATTGCATTGTTGAAACAGCAGAACAAGTGCGACCTTACGTATTCCTCGCTGTCCGAGGCCCTATTGAGCTGTTCACCGATCATCTAGACTACTCCCTGTCACAGACTATCACTGTCTTGCATTTGGACTATTCGGAGCGAATGGTATACGCTTCGCATTTCAGAGAGAAGAGTATCGACGGAGCAGAAGAAGTGATAGCGGGAGGTCGATCTGAACAACCGGCCTCAGAATCCACGAGAGGATCATGGTTCTCGGTTCCTGCGAGTTTCACGGTCAGATAGCCGGAGAAACAACAGAGAGTCAGACAATCTCAAGAGAAGCGTGTAGGACCTTATAAGTGAATCCAAGGATACTGTATACAAGAACAGTCGTATGAGGTTTCGACAATCAGAGCAACGAGGGAGTCAGTTACTTGAGTAAAGCGGCAGTCATCGGACTTGTGGTGGGAATTTCCATTCTGATGCCAGCTGCATTCATGCTGATGTATCAGGCGCCCTCGCTCGAAACGTTACAGCTGAACATGACGCTCAAGCTTCAGTCGACAAGCGGCAGTTTGGAATACAGAGCCTCCTATCACTTTGGAGCCAACAGGATTGACTCTTCAGTAAGCACCGACAACATAGAATGGACAAGTCGGACTGCTGCTGCATCTGTTGAAACCTCTGATGACCTTACAACAGCCATCAGAAGCTACTTTTCAGAAATCACTATAGAGTCCGACAAGTTCTTCGTGCGGAGTGATGGCACATGGACGCTGAGCCTGCAGGAGAAGCTGTGCGAAGGAGTGTCGGTTCGAATCGCAGCGTATGGTGACAATACGACAGTGACCAACATAGTCCCTTCACTTTCGGTTGACTATGTTCCTTCTGCACTAGCATCTGCATTGCGAAGCATCGGAGTAGACGCAGTCAGAGTCATAGTTACGATATCGCTCGACATCGCCGGCACCCTAGTCAGCCAATATATCCAGAACTGCCTGAGCATAATCATGTTCTACGCAAACCTCGGGAACAGCATTTTTGACTACCTGATTGGCGAAATTCGCGCTGACTAAAGGCCATTGCTAATCTAGAAGAAGGAGAGATGGTAGCGGGGGGTCGATTTGAACGACCGATCTCAGGGTCATGAGCCCTGCGGGAGGCAAGCACACCGGCTGGAGTAGAACGGCCACGGCTGGTTTCGAGGTTTTGTTATTTCCTAATAGACGCCAAGGATAAGCCCGAATGCTATCAAGAAATGACGGAAGGAACTCTTCTTAGCGGTCACGAAAAGAGTTATCTCTATGGTCCTTTAATAGGAAAGGCGCCGATACGTAGGGGTATCTTAGAGGAACTCTCTAGTTCGCGGTGTCGTCTGTGTCAGATAGTTCGGAGCGGGAAGTAGCCAAACTCTGGCTTCCCTTAGCCGTTGTGAATATTGCTGGTGTTGTTGAAGGGAGCACTCGATTACAGAAGCTCGTGTTCCTAGGAGAGTTTGAAGGAAAAGTGGGCGAGTATTTCACATTCACTCCTCACCATCACGGCCCCTATTCATCGGATTTGGCACAACAGATCTCTTTCTACAAAGCGCTTGGTTTTGTGACTGAGTCGCAGTATCTGTTATCGGCAGATTATGGCGGAGGATACAGGCACGACTACAAACTGACACCTGAAGGGATTGAGGAACTACAAGCTCTCGAGGAAACCAAGGCGATACGCAAACTGCGAGAGCGTCTGGAAAGCACGATCCGGAACTACATGCAGCTGCCTCTCAATGACCTGCTTGAGTATGTATACAGTGAGTATCTTCCTGGGAAAGACAAGCTTGAGGAAACGCAATCGTCTCTTGAGAGCCATTACAGACAACTCAATAACGATTGGCAGGAGCGGGAAGACTCCTTCTATCCGTTGTCATGGTTTGTATTGGCAGTACTTGAGCAGATTACAGTCACATCTACACAGCTCGACGCCTTGGAGAACGACTTGGACCGGCAAGTGCTGCTAAACGCCGCTTGCGATATCGCAGGTGCCGCTATGGACCTCCTGCAGGTACTTGACAAGTATTCGTGCGATGACACGACTAGGAATCTTCATCCGGTATGCCGTGCTGTCCGTTCACAGTTGCTGGACCTTCACCGGTTCTATGAAGACTACGCATCCAAGCGTGGAATTCTGAAGCCTCTCTCCAAACTGAAACTTGAAGACGTGACCACAGAAGAAGAACGCACAAGGATTATCAGTGAGCTGCGCCAGCTTCTCTGACCGTGATAGGATGGCAGAAACGAGGGTCGTTCTTGACACTTGTGCAGTGATTCAATTGCGAAAGTCAGCATGCATCGACTCCATGGAGAAGAGCCTTTTCCAACTTGCTGGAGGCTCACAGAATCTTAAGGCACAACGAATGGGCGAAAAGCTCAGAGGTTGGCTTGACAAGGCTATTGGGGAATCGGGGTGGACAGTATGCATCACGAAAGGGGCCATAATGGAGTCTGAGGGGAAGCTGAAAGACGCGATTTACAGACTTGCAGGGCAGGCACAGGGCAGACCTGCCGCAGTGAAGCTCATACTTGACAATCGGCCATACACGAATTTGCTTTACGAAAGGTCCTTGGACTGTTCGGGTGTTTCAGAAGAACGTATGGCCGAGATTAAGGAGGAAATCAGTTCTGCATATCATAAGTGGGAGAATGATACCACAAGAAACTGCGTGACCAAATACGGAATTCGGGATAAACCGTACACTCCCGAGCCGCAGGATATCAACCGGCTGGCAGAAGCAGTCGCCAACAAGAATGGATCGAGTAGGACAGTCATCTTCTTGTCGAGTGACAGTCACTTCCTTTGCCACGTTTCAACAATCAACAAGGAATTCGGAATTGAAGTGAAGGATTTCAGGAAGCTGTAGTTCGGAACCATGAGTTTCACAAGATTGGAAGAAGAAGATGGTAGCGGGGGGTCGATTTGAACGACCGATCTCAGGGTTATGAGCCCTGCGGGATAATGAATTTCCACTGTGAGTGCTTCTCACTAAGGTCTGTTTCCACAGAGTGTATCATTCCACACAACGGATTGACCGAGGGTGTGCCTCTGGTGAGCTTCAACTATGACAAGTAGTGTTTGGCTGTTAGACGTCCCTGCGTCTTGTGACTCTACAGTATCCTTGGGAGCGCAGCCTTTGTTTCACTCGAGGCCGTTCTGGGCAAGATATATATAGGTTAGCACCGAAGACAATAATATCATCGCGATGTAAATCATCATATCGTGGATGATTGAAGGTGGAGGATAGGATTGAGATTCTGTCGGGTGTCAATAAGTGCCGCATTGATATTGACTGTGCTCTTGATGATGCAGCCAGCTCTTCCAGGGATTGTGAGTAGTTCTTCCAAATCGCAGTTACAAGGCATACAGGATTCAGCAAGCACTACGAGTAGTTCCTTGCAGTCGGATCTTGAATGCATACAGGTACCAGCAGGTCCCGTGGTACAGGATTCGCAAGCTGGAGATGGGAAACTACCTTGGATAACGCGTTACATGCAGACCCAGTGGGAGATTGTGGAAGATGGCAAGGCGTCCTATCAGTATAATTGCACGTCTCCGACGAATGGCCCTGCATTTACGAGTTACGCGATTCAGGAGAATCGGACTGCATATCCCGATATGAATGATACAGTCGTATCAGATCCTTCCGAACAGCCCGAGCGCAGTGGAATCGACTCAGACCCCATCTGGGGGAAATTGGCGACTCCATTGACACCAGCAAAGAAGGGGCACTACTTCCCCCTCAAGGACTACTCAAGGATGTACTTCGACTTCAATGCTCCTCTGTTTTTGGGACAATATCGCATACATCTAGAGATTGAACAGGTTAACGACGTCTGGTCACGGACTCTGACAGTTGCACTAGACGGGAACGACTTCTTTACGGACACCATTGGCCCGGAGGGTTTCCATGATGAGATATGGACCCCCTTCATGTGGTCAGGCAGTCACACAATACGAGTTCAGATTAACTATGGGGCATTAGTGGACAAAGCTTGGAAGCTGGAGCATTTCTGGGTCTATGATACAGGCTTGAATCCTATGGATGTTACGGCAGAGTACACATATCAGGACTATCACTGCAAGCTGGTCTATCTTGTTGAAATGGGACCAAACACAATCATGGACCTCAAAACAGAGAATGGATGGGACGACCTGCCAAGATTCTGTTACGTGTACGTGGATGGCGTGTGTTTTCTTGAAGGCTACAGTCCGGGACAGTACTCCATTGACCTTGGTGACTACCCGGATGGAGAGGTCCATGAGATAACTATCGACATATGGTCTTGTGCCAATACCGAGTATCAGAAGAAAGTCACCATCATGCTGGTCCATCATGATGGGGCATTCATCGAGATGGACTATCGCTATGATCATGTGCCTGACTCCGCTGCATTAGAGTACTTCACAGCATACTACCGGCTCTACTCATACCATAGAGTCACTGTCAACGTTGACGAGTCGCTTCCGTCGTCAGTGATACCCGACACAATCACTGACCAGAATTTCAACTGGGATGCGGTCAAGGCCCAGCACTTCAGCAAGATTGGTCAATGGACAGAAAAGGAGGGTGATATAGACTATATCTGGTGCCTTAACTGCCACTATATCTACGGAAACGCAGGTTTCTACGGCGGTGACATGATTGCAGTAGCTGATCAATCATGGATTGATTACTGCAACCTATACGGTTACTCGATTAGTTTTCAAAGAAGAGCAGTATTCATGCATGAGTTCGGACACTACATAGGTATGCCTCACTACACTGGCAATGTCGCATGCCCTAACTATCCCTGTGTGTCTTCCTCAGGAGTACCTGTCGAACACCCCACATATTGCGTGTGGCACTGGACCAGAGGAGCGTACTATGAAACTATCTGGCATGAGCCCTGCGGCCCGTCGACCTCAGATTGGGTTAGAGCCAACCCAAGTGACGGGTTCGAAGCCTACAGAACTCAGGATGCCTCGGGCACCATGAAGACTCCAGGCTGGTACTTCTACTGTAATGACATCCAGTCATCTTCTCAGTGGAAACACGGTCCGCTGTTCATACACACTTTAGAGTATCGCGTTGAGCTGAGAGACATTCGGGCATTCGAAGTCTATCTTGAACTCTTTTCCCCAGGCAACCGCATGGGTGACTTGGTCATTATTCTTTATGACCAGTTGAAGCAGATATCAATGGTCTTTTGCCTTTACGACTCGTGGTACAATGATTGGTCTCGCGCCTATTTGGACTACTGGTTAGCGGGAACTGGTTACAACCAATGGAATGAGGGGGACCATTGGGACTACTGGAATGCAACTTGGCGATTCTGGTTCGACCCTCACACGCAGGACTCTTGGAGTTTGAAGAGCCTCTTAGATTCGGGAGACGCTCCGCCTCATGAGCACACGCACTATACGGCGCCCAGTGGTGAGAACCTGCGATGGATCAAGTACATCGGCATTCAGTTCGCGCGTGCATCGACCTACAACTTCCATGACAGCTATGTGAGACTGCACGATATGCGCCTGTGGTATCATGACGACGTTGTCAGATTCCCACTCGGAGCATTATCGATGCAGCTTCCCCCGGATACTGAGGCATTGAGCGACACCAGCAGAGATTACGAACAGTCCGCATCCACAGAGCACATGAGCACGGTTCAGGAAGTCGCGGCCTTAGTCATAGAAAAGGAGCTTGACGGTAGTTAGATTGTCAGCCTCAACAGTACATGCTTCGTATACGAAACTACTACATCCACAATCTCATGACATGCGGATGTTGGTCAGCTGGCCAACAGCCATGGACGAAAAGGATAATACAGTGCGTTTGTCTATGTTATACAGATACGCGCTCGGGGTTAGGCTGGAGATGCAAGGCGGATAGGGAGGGATAGGATTGATACGACGGAGTGTTTTGGGTGCTGCTGTTATCATGGTCAGTATCTTAGGAGTTGCCGGAGGCGTCCTCGTTCTCTATAACCAGAGTGCAGGTCTGCACTGGGGAGTGCAATCAGGCACGGAGATCACCTACACTGTGAGGGTCACAGGCTTCACTAAGTACTGGCAGATGAATGGGTCGCTCTCTCCGCCACCCCACGTTGAACTGAATAATACCTATGTGACAATACGAGTCGATAGCCTTCCTGAGATTCCCCTCTTCCCGAACGGGGCAACATTCGCAGAGAGCATACTCAGCTATGTGAAGACTGCTATCATAGGATCCGTTGAGTATGTGAATGGGACCGAAGTTGTTTCGGTGGACTACTCGTTCCTCAACAATCTCATATCTCAGTCCATTCTGCCTGTGGGAAACTGGCCCTTCATAGACTCCCTGTATCCTGACAAACCGGATTCAGAGTGGTATTGTGACACCTATCTCTCATCTCTGAACATATCATTCATGATTGGCCATAGAGCATATCTAATAGACGCAGGCGGGGGATGGTATGCCGCCATGGACATGAGCACAGGACTCCCGACAAACGCCACAGTCTGGGCCTCTGAATACTATCGGGATCCTTGGTACTCGTACGAAGTCACATTGACTCCGTTGGTGCCCCATTCTCTTTGAAACAGGACACGAAGATTTTGCAGGTGACTCGGGCAGCTATCTGCAAACCCACCTCATTTTGAGATTGTCCTTTATGCAGCCAAGTGGTCAGGGGATAGCACCCCTTCACGCGCTTGTTTCCGGCCCGGCGAGCGCTGCAATAACGAGTAAGGGAAAGACAATCGTGGCATCGCCTATGACCGTTTCGAACTTGCCTTCCGTCTGAACCCTCTGTCACGAAACACTCTTCGGAATGCCTGAATGGTTATGTGCAGGCACATCAACTGCAGGAGAATAGATACCTTCGAGGCGATAATCGTTCCGAAGGAAGCAACCTAGAAAGTCAAAGGGTCCAGCATCCTTGCGATAATCTCCTGAGAGAAGAGGCCGCGACCGCACTCTTCTATCGCAGAAGGGAATCATACTGCAGATGAAACTGATCAAAGCTCCTTGATGGACCAGAAGAGAAATGGTAGCGGGGGTCGATCTGAACGACCGATCTCAGGGTCATGAGCCCTGCGGGATTGTATGATAGAGAAACAACAGACAAAGGGTCACAGTTCTGCGAGAACGGCACCATTGTGGGCGAGAAGACTATTCAGATGCTTCAGGCGTAACGCTAGTAGAGCCGTCAAGGTCCTATGCACGTTGATAGCATTCATTCTAAGATACTCGGTCGTAGACCTGCCCTGTCAGCCTGCCAACAACGAAACCCATGTGTCATGTGATGATGACAGCTCAACTTGAAGCAGTCGCGGCAGGGCTTCCAGACAGGAAACCATGTTGGTGGTGAGTATGATGGCCTAGCCTCATGCCGCACACGGGTGCGGTTGCGTACCTCTCGGTGTGGGCCGCCTGCAAGATTCCATGAGCTCCCGGTCAATGACTCTTACTTGGTCGCAGGTTCTAAGAAGATCCCTTGAGGCCCTTGTGCGAGGACGCCCGTACTCATCATTGCAGGACCGATGGCAGACAATAGTCATGATACCTGCGTTCTTTGCCTCCTGAACTGCTGGAACCAAGTCGTCGTCACCGCTGATAATCACGATGGCATCCACCAGTCGAGGGTGCGCCAGCCGCACTATGTCAGCCGTAATTAGGGCATCCACCCTCTTCTGTTTGAAATGCCCGGATTGAGGGTCGTATATGAGGCGCCCCAGACGGATCTCGAAACGTGGCTGGGCCTTGAGTGCCAAGTGGAACTGCGCTCTCGATAAGAACCTTCTAACCTCCTCTGGCTTCGGAGGGTTGCTGGCGTAGGGCAGACAATCATAGACATAGGTCCCGAGTCGTTCTCGCCCCTCACACACTGCGTCAGAAAACCGCGTTAAGTCAATCTTCACGTCCGGGAAGCCAAGTTTCGTCAGCTTCTCGAAGTAGCCCAGGTCAAGATGTACTGTAGCATTCATTTTGTTCTGTCCTGGCACTGCTCTGTTCGACGCTCTGCAAATCGTGGCATTTCAATAATACACTGACAGTCAGAAGGGTACCACACTAATCACTCTGGGCCCTCAGTCTGCATGGTGCACTGACTGAGGCGGGGCGAAGCTTCAGAGCGAATCTGTAATGATCATGCTACAGTCTTTATTGTTTGCCACATTCTTATTGCAGATGCGATTTGAGCTAGTAGTCCTGCGCCCCTTCAGTTGCCATTCATACGAGTAACAACCAAAGTCATATCCCGAAGGTACGCCTTTGCAGACACTGTCTGAAACAGTGCCGATGACGAACTTGGCGCGAACTGAATTAAGTTTTGCGTACGAGCTGTAATGCTGAAACAAGAAATGGTAGCGGGGGGTCGATTTGAGTCATGAATCTCCGGTATCGCTAAGATTTCAGTGAGATTATGGTATGAGCTGTGTATGATAAAAAGCAAGTTGAGCATACCTGTGTTACTGCTCGGCCCAGCTTTGTTGCGACTTTGAAGGCAGGTCGTCTACAAGAGGAAGGACCAATCTTGCGTGGCCTGAGTCAAAGAATCTATGTCCTTCGACCTCTTGGCCATAGATTCTGTACTTCAATGTTACTGGCTTCTGCAGGGCATGAAGGCGATTGGGTCTGAGTACTGCATGGAACACGTACTCAGTTGGATGAGTGAGCTTGAGTCTATCGCTAATCACGTAACTCAGGGTCATTATGTGTTCTTCACGCCGAAGAGTGTGCCAGTTCATCCGCTTCACTGGGGTTTCCAAAAGAAAACCTATTGTCTGACTATGGGACTCAATCTCAATCCAACAGGTCGTTTCTTTTGGTGGTGGTTGAACCCTGAAGATGACATCGAAATAGGGCATCTCATTGGGGTGCTTTAGCCAGTAGTGGTGGGAGGGCAGTTCATGTGGGTATTCAACTTCGTATCTCAGGAGCTTGTCCGTTTCCTCTCTCTTGTCGTCAGATAGTATCTTCCGTCCCTCGGGTATTCTTGAGTGGAGATGCGTGAGGAAGATGACAAGATTGCCCAAGTTGATTTTGAGTTCTGTCACCCTCCTTTCAATCTCGTTGGGCATTATCTCGTGTGCACAGCTATCGCCTAGCTTCTTGATCTCCCAAGAAGCGTCTTTGAGGGTATCGAGAGGTTCTCCGGAATATCCTGCCAGATATGGCTTGTAATCAGAAGACGTGAAATCCCAGAGCGTTGTGAGCAGCCTGTGAAGTCCATACCTCATTCCCTTTTTGGAATCCTCCCACACGGCCGCAGGACCGGGGTTCCTGAGAAGAATATCAGTGACCAGAATCTCCAGCATGGACCGAAGAAGTAGTGCTGTGCAAACATAGTGTCCCGTGGCGAATGAACGGTTGATGTTATCAGCTACTCTGCGATATGGTTCAGGTAGGCCTTCTGTTTCGATGTACTCTTCAGTCATCCGTCCAGTCTCCACGAGTGTATCTGCGTCAGGCAAGTTGTAGGGGATTGATGTTTCTTAGTGTGATAAAGCTCATGCACGGCATTCATGAATCAGTCATTTTTGGGCACAATGAACCACGGCAGTTTACACGGCCTCAAAGCAGAATGCGAATAGTGGAGAAATGTGGTAGCGGGGGGTCGATTTGAACGACCGATCTCAGGGTCTCTCAAACCCTCGTCTGTTAGAATAGAGGGTCATATGAGCCCTGCGGGATAGGTAGCCAGCTGGACGGAACGAGTCCGACTAGCTCCTGTTGGAACTCCGCCGGAAGTCGGGCAAGGAGAGCTTCCCAACCCCGCTGAGCGTCGAGAACTCTGCCGGACCTTTAAGTGTTTTCATGTAGATTGAGTATGTGACGTCATTTTCCCGGTGCGCGGCTTTCTCTTCTGCTTCCGCATCTGTTCCTTCTCGTATTCTTCATGCCCCCGAATCTCTCTCGACTCCCTGTCGATGGCCATCATTACTATTTTCTCTTCTTCGCGCTTATACTCCTCCGTCTTCTCTTCTTCTGGGATGAGCCGAACCCACTCGACCTTCTCATCGCCTTCGAATGCCCAACAGGTGTCAACAACATCATCTATCCACAGACTTCTCAAATCCTGCGGAGTGAATCCTTCTTTAGCGAGCATTGCCCTAGCGTCCCTTTCCCTCATTTCACCCACATGATTTGCGTCCTCCTGCTGTTGGAGCAGTCTTACAAGAGCCAACTTCGCAGGCGTCAATGCTTGGAACCTTTCTGCATATTCGGAGGAGATTCTTTTGAGGTGCCAAACAGGACGGCCCGTTCGGACGCCCCATTTTCTTTCAGGATAATCTACAATCAGATCAACTAGGTAGTTTGCAAGGGCATATCTAATCGCATCTCTTGACATATCCGGTGAGAATTCGTCAGCGAGTCTTTTTTCGACAATCGATTTTGGCATGCCGGCTTCGGATTCCTCCAGCATACTGAGTAGTTTCGTTACAGCTGGACTGAGTGTTTCACTCAATTCGGTAATCCTCCCATATCGGATGCACCTTCAAGCCTTCTTTCTCGATTTGTGCTTTTATCCTCCGCACATCTTCTGGATGCTTTCGAACGAATTCAGCCACCAGTCTCATTTTGCGGGGGTGGTTCGGAGGAGCTATTAGCGACCAACGAATTGCATCATCCTTTGTTTTGGTGTGGGCCTCCGACACCACGGAAACTCTCCCTGTACCCTTGAAGAATACTACCTCTCTAGGGCCGATCGACATGTCTATTCCAAAAGGCTCAATGATTTTATGAACTTCGTCGTCGAGAAGCCTGTTTGGGATTGACATTGCAGCCTGTTGAAGCTTCTGAGCTGTTTCAGAAACCAAGTGGTCTTCAGATTCAGTCAGACGTTGTATTACACTCATCCTAAGCCCTATTCGGTCCCCGGGGCCGTACCCAAGACTGGCTGGGATCGGCCTGCCGTACGTCTTCACGAGCTCAATCTCTGCTGACGATAGCTCTGGCACATGACCGAGCAGCTTTTGGTAGGCTTCCTTCTTACACCCGGCATCAATCACATGGTCGCGCGTGATTTGGTATCTGCCCCGGGTGAAACATCCATCTTGAGAAATCACCTCGGGAAGATAGTGTTTCTTCACTTCGAGAGGTTCGGTGACAATGCAGTCGTGCAATCCTCTGTTGTAGATCGCCTTGTCACCTGGTGGCACACCCCACTTCTCCATCAAAGCCCCTATGACCATCGGCAGTTCGAGCCTGATGCAGGTATCATTCCCATCTGGTCCTCTATATGGCTTGAACTCGAAATGCCCGAACTCACAGAAGTGTTGGTAGACAATCATGCACCTGTCGCGGTCGCGGGCATCCTCGTGGAACCTGAGTTGCCTCGTCGGCTGCAGGCTGCCATCGCTCTCTATTATGGCGACGGACTTCATCCTCCACTCATGAATCTCTGGAAACTGTGGGTCACTGATGCGTCCTCTCTCGCTGATTCCCATGTTTTTGACGC
>Ga0315291_10003210_pt1 | contig 21152 bp, 20 predicted proteins | sample YL17G12_20_MG_FD_203070 | JGI IMG/M metagenome (GOLD analysis project Ga0315291, IMG submission 203070) | Sediment microbial communities from Yellowstone Lake, YNP, Wyoming, USA - YL17G12_20 | ecosystem: Environmental > Aquatic > Freshwater > Lake > Sediment | place: USA: Wyoming | collected...
CGAGAACATCTGGAGCACGGAGCCGTTCATCCCCACATCGTTGAACGCCGCCAGCCCGAGCATCACCACACCCATATGACTGACGCTGGAATAGGCGATGACGTACTTCAGGTCGCGCTGCCCCATCGCCACATATGCGCCATACACGATGTTGATCACCGCGATGCAGCCGATCAGCCAGACCCATGCCTGCGCGCCCTCGGGCAAGCACCCGAAGCCGACGCGGAGCACGCCGTAGGCCCCCAGCTTCATCAGCACCCCCGCGTGGAGCATCGAGACCGCGGTCGGCGCCGACGCATGCCCATCCGGCGACCAGGTGTGCAGCGGCCAGATGCCGGCGAGCACGCCGAACCCGACGTACAGCAAGAGGAACGCCCACAACTGGAAGTGCGGCTCGTATTGGGCCTGCGAGAGCACCGTCAGGTCGAACGTCCGGTGCGTGGCTCCCGGCGGAAGGTCGGCGGAGAAGTACATGCCGAGCAGCCCGACCAGCATGAACGCGCTGCCAAACAGCAGGTAGAGCGTCAGCTTCATTGCCGAGTACTCTTTTCGGCCGGTCCCCCAGATTCCGATCAGCAGGTACATCGGCAGCACCGCGATCTCGTAGAAGAGGAAGAAGAAGAACAGGTCCTGCGTCATGAAGACCCCGAAGACGCCGGTCACCAACAGCAGGAGTAGGCAGTAGAACTCCTTCGTGCGATTCGTGACCGTCCACGAGGCAAAGGTCCCGCAGAAGATCACCAGCGCGGTCAACAGCACGAGCGATAGGCTGATGCCATCGGCCGCCACGAAGTAGCTGATCCCCGGCCCCTCCACCCAGCTCACCCGGTCGGCGAACTGAAGCCCGTGCATCCCCGTGCTCAGGTAGACCCAACAGAGCCAGGAGGAGAGCACCAGCGTGATGCTCGAGGCGATGGCCGCGAGCATCCGCACCGCGAGGAGATTGGTCCGCGGCACTAACATCATAAGAACCGCCGCGGTCAGCGGAGAGAGGAGGATGATGGTCAGGGGGTGGGGCACCGGCATCTAGCGCCCTCCCGCTGTGAACGTAACGCCATGGGCTGCCCCGCCGAGGATCGCAACCAGCCCGGCGATGATGCCCAACACGATGACGAAGGCGTAGAGCTGAACCTGCCCGGTTTGAAGCCTCCGCAACTGCCGGCTCCCCGCGCCGCAGAGCCAGGCGACCCCGTCCACCATGCCGTTCACGATGGTGCGATCAAACCACGCGAACAGCGCCGAGCCTGCGATCACGACCTGTGTCGCGAACAGCTCCCAGGCGCGGTTCAGATACCAGGCATTCTTGAGAAGCCGGTAGACCTGTGGGAAGCTGGCGTTGAACGCAGCCGGCGACACGAAGTTCCTGCGATAGGCGGCCCAGGCCAGCGCGATGCCGAGCAGCGCCGCGCCGATGGAGAGGATCATCGCCAGGTATGACACCGCCTCGTGCGCCTCCCCGAACCTGACCAGCTCGCCGAATCCCTGTCCCGCGCCCGGCACCGATGCCTTCAGGCCGCCGGCCACCGCCGCCAGCACAGCGAGGATCACCAGCGGCCCCGCCATCACCCAGGGCGATTCGTGCGCGTGCTGGGCCTCATCGCTGCGCGGCTCGCCGGTGAAGGTGAGGAACCAGAGCCGGAACATGTAGAAGGCCGTGAGGAACACCGTCATCAGCGCCAGCGCGAAGAAGACCTGATGACCTGGCAGGTGAGAGAACCAGGCGGCCGACAGTATCTCGTCTTTGCTCCAGAAGCCTGAGAACACCGGGATGCCGGCCAGCGCCAGCGCGCCGACGAGACAGGTGACGGCCGTGATCGGCATGCGCTTGCCCAGCCCGCCCATCTTCCACATGTCATTGGTGCGGAGTGCGTGGATGACGCTTCCGGCGGTGAGGAAGAGCAGGGCCTTGAAGAACGCGTGTGTCGTCAGATGGAAGACGCCCGCGGTATAGCCGCCAACGCCCAGCGCCATCATCATGTAGCCTAGCTGGCTGATCGTCGAGTAGGCCATCACCCGCTTGATATCGTTCTCGGCCACGCCCATCGTTGCCCCGAGAAAGAGCGTGAGCGACCCGATGATCGCGACCACCAGCAGCGCCGCCGGCGCCAGCGCGAACAGAAAATAGGTGCGGGCGACGAGGTAGACGCCGGCCGCCACCATGGTCGCCGCATGGATCAGCGCGCTCACCGGAGTCGGGCCTTCCATCGCGTCGGGCAGCCAGATGTGCAGCGGGAACTGCGCGCTCTTCCCCACCGCGCCGCAGAAGAGCAGCAGAGAGACGGCGGTGATCAGACCCTTCGACAGCGCGCCGGTCTCGGCCGCGTGCTGGAGATCGGTGAACCCGAAGATGCCCAGGCCGAAGAACGACAGCAGCAACACCGCGCTGAGAAACCCGAGGTCCCCGAACCGCGTCACCACGAACGCCTTCTTCGCGGCCGCCGCCGCAGAGGGCCGGCGATACCAGAACCCGATCAGCAGGTAGGAGCAGATGCCCACCAGCTCCCAGCAGATATAGGTCTGGACGATATTGTCGGAGATCACCAGGCCCAGCATCGAGCCGCTGAACAGCGACATGTAGGCGAAGTAGCGGCCGTACCCGATCTCGCCCTTCATGTAGCCGATCGAGTAGATCTGGACGAGCAGACTCACCAGCGAGACGACCACCAGCATCAGCGCTGACAGGTTGTCGAGCAGCACCCCCACATCGAGCTGGATTGCGCCCACGTAGAGCCAGGGAACCGCTACCTCCACCGGCCCCGTGGCGGACACCTGGGAGAGGGCCCGCAGCGATAGCCAGAGCGACCCGCACAGCGCCGGGATGATGGCGGCCGGCGCCGCCCGCTCGCTCTCGGGCTTGAGCCCGAAGGCGGCGATCAGCAGGAATGCCAGCAGCGGCAGGCCCGGTATCAGGAAGTACTCGGAACCCGGAGGCATTCGCTAGCCCTTCATCAGGTTGATCTGGTCAACGTTCACTGTCTTGAACCGCCGAAAGACGTTCAGGATGATCGCCAGCGCCACCGCAGCCTCCGCCGCCGCCAGCGTCATCACGATCACCACAAACACCTGGCCCTCCATGCTGGAGGTGGCGCCATACCGCCAGAACGCGGCGAAGTTGATGTTGGCCGCGTTCAGCATCAGCTCGATCCCCAGCAGCACCGCGATGGCATTGCGCCGGATCAGCACGCCCAGCAATCCAATCGCGAAGAGCGCCGCGCTCAAGGTTAGATAGGCCTGAAGTGGGACGGTCGTCAACCAGTTCATTCCTTTGGCTCCCCGCGGGCGATAACCAGCGCGCCCACCATCGCGACCAGCAGGATCACCGACGCGACCTCGAACGCCAGCACGTACTGACCGAGCAGCGCATCTGCCAGTCTCCCCGTGACGTTGGGCGGGAGCTGGCCGGGCAGGGGCGGCCACAACTGGGCTGTCAGCGCGAAGCTTACCACCACGGCGAAGACCACCACCCCCAGCAGCCCCCACCACAGTTGCCGGTTGTAGACCCTGATGTCCGGGTCTCCCACCCCGTGGGTCAGCATCACCCCGAAAAGGATGAGCACTACGATGCCCCCGCAGTAGATCAGCACTTGGATGCCCGCCAACATCTCCGCGCCCAGCAGCACGAACAGCCCGGCCACACTGATCAGGCAGGGCAGCAACCACAGCGCCGCTCTGACGATGTTGCGGGAGAACACCACGCCGAGCGCCGGCCCCAGCACTCCCGCCGCCAGCAGTACGAAGCTCAGCGGATGCCAGAACGTTCCCGCGAGAAACGCATGCCAGAGGGCGGAGATCACGGTTCCCCCTCCTCCGCCGGTTCCAGCAGTTCCGACAGCTCGAAGCGGGTACCCTCGCGCGACTCGGCGACCATGCTGTATTCCTGGCCGAGCTTGATGGCGTCGAACGGGCACGCCTCCACGCATTGGTTGCAGAACAGGCAGCGAGACGCATCCCACACGTACGCGGTCGCCCGCCGCTCGCGGCCCTTCTTCTCATCGCCCTTGATCTCGACGATGGCCAAAGTCGGGCAAGCCTTCTGGCAGGCCATACACGCAGTGCAACGCGGCCGGCCGTCCTCGCCCCGCTTGTGGACCATCTTCCCGCGCCACGCTGGGGGAAGCTTCGGGCGCTGTGCCGGATACTGCTCGGTGACGCGCGGACGCAGCAGCGCGTTGCGGAGCGTCACGGCAAGGCCCTTGCCGATGCTCCACGCGCCGCCGAGCACCTCCGCCAGGTAGCTCTCTCTCTTCGTTGCCGGCGTCGTCACGCTGTCCACACCAGGCCGGTCAGCAGCACCGTCACCAGGGCTGCCGGCACCAGCAGCTTCCAGGCGAAGCCCATGATCTGGTCAATCCGCAGCCGCGGCACCGTCCACCTCACCCACATGATGACAAGGATGATGGCATAGGTCTTGATCAGGAACCAGATGGCCGGGGGAAGCACCGGCCCCGACCACGCGCCGAGGAACAGCGTCGTGCAGAAGGCCGCCACGAAGAAGAGATGCGCGAACTCGGCGACGAAGAAGATGGCGAAGCGCATGCCGGTATACTCGGTGTGGTAGCCGGCCACCAGCTCGCTTTCCGCCTCCGGCAGGTCGAAAGGAACGCGGTTCACCTCGGCCATCGAGGTGATCAGGTAGAGCAGAAACGCGAGCTGAAGCGGGAACCGCAAGATGAACCAGCCTCCCTCTCGCTGCGCGCTCACGATATCGCCGATCTTGAGCGAGCCGGCCGCCACCGCCACGCAGACCATCGCCAGAATCAGCGGAATCTCGTAGCTCATCCCCTGCGCCGCCGCCCGCATCGCGCCCAGCATCGCATACTTGTTGTTCGAGGCCCAGCCGCCCATCACCAGCCCGATCACCGGCAGCGCCGACACCGCCACCACAAACAGCAGTCCCAGGTTCAGATCCTTCACCAGCCACCGGTCGCTGAAGGGAACCACCAGGAACACCATCAGTGTCGGCACGAACACCAGGAAGGGGGCGAGCACGAACACGATCCTGTCCGCGCCGGCCGGGATGATGTCTTCCTTCATCAGCAGCTTGAGCGCGTCGGCCGCGGTCTGGAGCGGCCCGAACCTCCCGCCGACCCGGTTGGGGCCGACCCGGCTCTGGATATCCCCGGAGACTTTCCGCTCGAGCCAGATGAGGAAGAGCACGGTGACCAGGACGAAGGCGGTGACGACCGCCGCCATCACCACCATCCAGATGGCATCGAAGATCCAGGCCGGCCACCCGTGCGCCTGCCACCACACAAGCAGCCTCTGGAGAACACCGGGGGCCGTGGCGGTTGCGGTCACCGGTCAATCTCCCCCAGCACGATGTCGAGGCTGCCCAGGATGGCGACGAGATCGCCCATCTTCCAGCCGCGCACCATCTCGGGCAGCGCGGCCATGTGGTAGAAGGAGGGTGCCCGCAGCCGGACCCGCAGGGGCGACGTCCCGCCATCGCTCACCACATAGCACGCGAACTCTCCCCGCGGCGACTCGACCCGGCCATAGGCCTCCCCCGCCGACGGCCGGAGCGCCCGCGGCACCTTTGCCTGCACCTCGCCCTCTGGAAGCTGGTCCAGGCACTGCTCGATGATGTGGACGCTCTGTCGCATCTCCTCCATGCGGACGCGGTACCGGCCCATGCAGTCGCAGGCCGTGTCGGTGACCACGTCGAATCCGAGCCGGCTGTAGACCTCATACGGCTCAGCCCGGCGGAGATCGAACCCGACGCCGGAGCCGCGCAGCGTCGGGCCGCTGCACGCGTAGTCCACGCCCACCTCGGGCGGCAGCACGCCGACCCCTTCGGTGCGCACGCGGAAGATGCGGTTGCCAGTGAGCAGTTGATCGTACTCATCCAGCCGCGGCCCCAGCATCCGGCAGAACTCGTGCGCCTTCTTCTCGAACCCCTCCGGGATGTCGGACCCGACGCCGCCGATGCGAATCCAGCTCTGCGTCAGGCGCGCGCCGGTCCACATCTCGAACAGGTCCATGATGACCTCGCGCTCGCGGAACCCGTACAGGAAGGCGGTCGTGGCAGCCAGGTCGTTGGCGAAGGTGGCGACGAACACGAGGTGGCTGGCGATCCGGTTGAGCTCGAGCAGGATCACCCGCAGGTACTGCGCACGCGGCGGCGCCTCGATGCCGGCGATCCGCTCGACCGCGAGCACGAACGCCTCGTTGTTGGAGGCGCTGCTGATATAGTCGAGCCGGTCGGTGTAGGGGATGAATTGGGCGTACGTGCGGTTCTCGGCGATCTTCTCCATGCCGCGGTGGAGGTAGCCGATGACGGGATCGCAGCCGACGACGACCTCGCCGTCGAGCGTAAGCCTGAGCCGAAGCACGCCGTGGGTGCTGGGGTGCTGCGGCCCCATGTTCAGGATCACTTGCTCGGTTGGGGTGAGACCGACGCTCATCTCACTTACTCTGCGCTGGCACTGTCTTCAGCAGGGGGAAGCCCTGCCAATCATCGGTCAGCAGTATTCGTCGGAGATCGGGATGCCCGATGAAGCGAACGCCGAACAGATCGTAGACTTCGCGCTCCGGCCAGTCGGCGCCCTTGAATACGCCGGTCACGGATGGGAGCGATCCGCCGGTTCGCGGGACGCCGACGCTGATCACCACATGCTCGCCGCTCTCGAGCGACACCAGCCGGTACACCACCCTCATCTCGGAGCCGGTGTCCACCGCAGTGATGTCGGCGGGATAGCGATAGCCGCGCTCCTTGCAGAACCGGCAGCACGCCACCAGCGCGGCCGGCCGGACTCGCAGCCGCAGCTCTCGCCCGACCTGCTCCGCCGACTCGATATCCTCGCCGATCTCTGCCTTGAGGTTGTCAATCATGACTCGCGGCTCCGGAGCGATTCCCGGTGCATCTTCTCTTGTAGCCGGTAGATGCCGTCTATGAGCGCCTCCGGCCGCGGCGGGCAGCCCGGCACGTAGATGTCAACCGGCACTATCTCATCCACACCTTGCACGACGGAGTATGAATCGTGGAACGGCCCGCCGCTGCACGCGCACCCCCCCATCGCCAGCACGTACTTCGGCTCCGGCATCTGGTCGTAAAGCTGGCGCAGCACCGGCGCCATCTTCTTCGTCACCGTCCCCGCCACGACCATCAGGTCCGCCTGCCGCGGGCTCCCCCGGTACATGACGCCGAAGCGGTCCAGATCCCAACGCGAGGCCGCGGTCGCCATCATCTCGATCGCACAACAGGCAAGCCCATAGGTCAGCGGCCAGATGGAGGAGGCGCGCCCCCAGTTCAGCACGTAGTCAACCTTGGTGAGGATGAACTCTCCCCCCGGCACGAGCACGACCATGTCAGCCAAACGCTTGGCTACTCCCATCGGAGCAAGCCCTTCCGCCAGGCGTAGGCAAGCCCGAAGGCGAGGATCGCCAGGAAGATCGCCATCTCCGCCACCGCGAACAAGCCAAGCTTCCCTACCCGAACGGCCCAGGGGAAGAGATAGGCGGACTCCACATCGAACAGCACGAAGAGCAAGGCGAAGATGTAGTACCGGAGGTTGAACTGCCCCCAGGCATCGCCGGTAGGGACGATGCCCGACTCGTAGGGTACCAGCTTCTCACGAGAAGGTCTGCTGGGGCGCAGAGCCCACGCGACCACGAGTGTCACTATGACGAACGCTGCTCCGACCAGCGCGAACACGACAACGTAAGCGTACTGGTTATCCACAACTCCTGCTCCGTCTGTTAGTACGGATCGCCCCGCCCTCGTCCAGCACGGGCGAGGCGGGCAGGCACTGTCCGCGCCGTCGGAGGCGGTAACCTCCTTGCGCGGGCGAGATGCACGCGAAAGGGGAGACGGCTTGGCCATGTCCCGGCCGCCCAGCCTCTCCCCGACACCGGAGCGTATTCTAGCGGAGGCCTGGCATTGCGTCAATACACTCGCCAACGGCCCGAGATTCTGCCCTACAGCGCCTCGATCACGATCGAGTCGAACTGCTTCATCGCCCGCTGGTAGGAACCGGTATAGGTGAGTGTATCCTGGTAGATGACCTGGTAGTGCTTATCCCGCTGGATGACGCGGACCTGCGCTCCCTTCCCGAGCTTCGGGATGACGATGTCCAGTTCGGTGTCGTGCGTCGCCAGCAACACCGTCACCTTCTCACCAGCGATGCCCCAGACATCGGACGATGCTCGCACGCCGCAGCCCGCTAGCAGGTCGCTGATTGGCCCCATCGTCTGCCAGCGAATGCAGTTGGCAGGGATGAGGTGCTTGTTGCCATTGCTCACGATGAGGGGGACGCCGTCGCCCTCCGCAGTGACGCGGCCAGTGACGCTGGATCCCGGGACTAGCGTCCCATGCCTTCTCTCGGTAAGCTCGTACGCGGTGAACACACCGGTGTACCGAAACGGCTCGCGCTTGTAGAGGCCGTTTGCAGGCATATCGCCATAGCTCGACGCGGCATCCGGATTGACGCCACAGGCATCCACCGCCTTGCGCCACCTCTCGGTCAGCTCGCTGCCGCCGGGCAGGTTGTAGCCGACCTGGAGGAAGACCGGCTTCTCTGCCTCGAACAGCTCGGCGATCTCGGGGGTCAGATCGAGCGTCCCGTGCGAGTCGTTGCCCGCGGTGTAGACGTAGTAGGCGTCGGCCTGCGGCAGCGGAGCGGTGCTCGAGACGACGTCCCAGCCGGCGTGGAAGGCGCCGCAGGTGATGGCGTCGCCGGAGCTGGCGAAGTCCGCCAGTGCGCGTCCTCGCCGACGCGGAGATGAACGACGACGTTGAGCACCGGCCGCTTCTCCTGCGCGTTCTTGCCCACCAGCTCGGCGATAGTCTGCTTCATGCCGGCAACGTCGGCCCTGCGCGCCTTCTCCTCATCCACCCCGATGAGCATGATGTCGTCAACGCGGAACTGCAAGGCCCGGATGAGGATGCTTGGCTTGAGGATGCCCTCCCAGTGCTCCGGCAACTCGCCCCAGTTGTGGCCAACGGTGTAGACCATCACGGTCGGCAGGCCCCATCCCCTGGCGAATCCGTAGGCGAGCGATCCCTCCTGCGCCAGACTCGCGAGCTTCCCCATCTCGTCGCGCCGGAACTGGTAATGGTACATGCTCACCATATGGCCCCGCCCGTACACCGCGGGGAAGCTCTGCCCGGTCTCGGCGTTGGAGTGATGCAGATAGGAGGGATCGTCCCCCTCCTGGTACTCCATGCCGATCTTCCGGCCGGTGTCAGCCAGCGCGAAGAAAAGAGGGGGCCAGCCGGCAACGCACTCGGTGAACCAGCGGTCCGCGCCGTCGTCGTGCAGATCGGTCATGACGCGGCCGATGATCTCCGGGGTCCAATTCTTCCTTCCGGCCTCCCAGTGGTACGGATTGACGCCCTCCATGTTGGCCATCACCTTGAGGCCGGCCGCGTGCGCTCGGGCCGCGTATTCGCCAAGGTTCGGGCGGTCCTCCGATTGCCTCGCCCAGTCGAACTGCCTGAGGGTGGGGGAATCGAAGTAGTACTTGATGCTCTCGCCCTCCCGGTCGGCGGCCCAAAAGCCCACCCCCGCAAATCCCAGGTCCTTCATCAGTTGCAGCCGCTCGGGATGCCCGTAGCCAAACACCCAGAACGACGGGTCGTACTTACCAGCTCCAGCCATAGTCCTTAACTCCTCTATAGCATGCAACTGGGCCGCCGGTGGCGCCGCGCCTGTTGTGCTGGCGCACCCGGGCAGCGCAGTGAGAACACCCAGAACCAGCATGGCTTGTCGCACCATCGTCCCTTCCCTCTAGGTCTCGCGGATCTCCCGGTGGTAGTCCTGCAGCGACTTCACGGTGGTGGTGCGCTCCCGCGCCGCCCGAATCCCCTCGGCCGCGGCGACGGCGGCGGCCGGCGTCGTAATGTAGGGCACCTTGTACTTGATCGCCGCCATCCGGATGTAGCTGTCGTCGTAGACGCTTTCCTTCCCGGCCGGGGTATTGATCACCAACTGGATTTCCCGGTTGGCGAGCGCGTCCAGGATGTTCGGCCGGCCCTCATGCACCTTCTTGATGGGCGTCGCGACGATGCCATTGCTCGCCAGGAATGCCGTCGTGTTCTCTGTCGCCACGATTGTGAGACCAGCCTCGGCCATCTTCCTGATCGCCGGCAGCACCGCCGGCTTGTCGCGGTTGGCCACGGTCACGAGCACTGCTCCCTCCTTCGGAAGGGTCAGCCCCGCCGCTTGGTAGGCCTTGTAGAAGGCTAGCCCGAAGCAGTCGGCCATCCCCAGCACCTCGCCGGTGGAGCGCATCTCCGGCCCGAGGAGCGGGTCCACCTCCGGGAACATGTTGAAGGGGAAGACCGCTTCCTTCACCCCGTAGTGGGGATAGACGCGGGGCCGCAGGTTCATGTCCCGCAGCTTCGCCCCCAGCATAACCTGGGTGGCAATGCGGGCCATGGAGACGTTCGTGACCTTCGACACCAGGGGCACCGTCCGCGAGGCGCGCGGATTGGCCTCCAACACGTACACCACATCGTTGGCGATGGCGTACTGGATGTTCATCAGCCCGACGACGTTCAGCTCGACCGCGATCCGGCGCGTGTATTCCTCGATCGTATCCAGATGCTTCTTCGGTATCGTCAGGGGCGGAATGACGCAGGCGCTGTCACCCGAGTGGATCCCCGCCAGCTCGATATGCTCCATCACCGATGGAACGAATGCCTGCTCTCCGTCCGCGATGGCGTCGGCCTCCGCTTCGATCGCGTTCTCCAGGAACTTGTCAATGAGGATGGGGCGCTCCGGCGAGATGTCCACCGCCACCGACACGTAGCTGGTGAGCATCTCCTCGTCGTATACGACTTCCATGCCGCGGCCCCCGAGCACGTACGACGGCCGCACCATCAGCGGGTAGCCAATGCGCGCCGCAACCCCGAGCGCCTCCTCGATAGAGTGAGCCATCCCGTGCTCAGGCTGCGGGATGCCGGCCTTCTTCATCATCGCCGCGAAACGCTCCCGGTCCTCCGCCAGATCAATGCTCTCGGGTGACGTGCCCACTATCTTCACGCCCGCATCGGCAAGCTCCATCGCGATGTTCAATGGCGTCTGGCCGCCGAACTGCACGATCACACCCTCGGGCTTCTCCTTCCCGTAGATGCTCAGCACGTCCTCAACAGTCAGCGGCTCGAAGTAGAGCTTGTTGGAGGTATCGTAGTCCGTGGAAACAGTCTCGGGGTTGCAGTTCACCATGATGGACTCGTAGCCGAGATCCCTCAGCGCGAACGCTGCGTGCACGCAGGTGTAGTCGAACTCGATCCCCTGTCCGATCCGGTTCGGGCCTCCGCCCAGGATCATGATCTTCTTGCGGTCGGAGACGCGCACCTTGTCCGGCGCGTTGTACGTCGAGTAGTAGTAGGCCGCCTCCGCCCCACTCACCGGCACTGCGTCCCAGGCCTGCTTCAGCCCGAGCGCCAGCCGCCGCGCCCTCACCTCGGCTTCACGCATGCCGAAGCGCTGCCCCAGGTACCGGTCGGCGAACCCATCCTTCTTGGCTCTTACCAGCAGCTCGTCGGGAAGCGTCTGCCAATCGTACCTGAGCAGCTCCTCCTCCAGCTCGACCAGCTCCTTCATCTGCTCGACGAACCAGGGCTTGATATGCGTCAGCGCATACATCTCCTCGACCGACATCCCCTTGCGGAGCGCCTCGTACATGATGAACTGGCGCTCGGAGGAGGGCTCCGCCAGGCGCTTGCGCAGCTCATCGAGCGGCAGCTCATGGTAGTTCTTCGCAAAACCGAGACCGTAGCGGTTGATCTCCAGCGACCGGATGGACTTCTGGAAGGCCTCCTTGTAGGTCTTCCCGATGCTCATCACCTCGCCGACGGCCCTCATCTGCGTGCCGAGCTTATCCACCGCGCCGGGGAACTTCTCGAACGCCCAGCGGGAGAACTTCACCACCACGTAGTCGCCCGAAGGCGTGTACTTGTCGAGCGTCCCCTCCCGCCAGTACGGCAGCTCGCTGAGTGTGAGACCGGCCGCCAGCTTCGAGGAGATCAGCGCGATCGGGAAGCCGGTCGCTTTGGAAGCGAGCGCGGACGAGCGGGATGTGCGCGGGTTGATCTCGATCACCACCACTTGCCCGGTCTTCGGGTCGTGGGCGAATTGGATGTTCGTGCCGCCGATGACCCCGATCGCCTCCACGATCCGGTATGAGATCTCCTGAAGCCGCTCCTGGAGATCCGGGGCGATGGTCAGCATGGGCGCGACGCAGTAGCTGTCACCGGTGTGCACGCCCATCGCATCCACGTTCTCAATAAAGCACACCGTGATCTTGTTGTTATCCGCGTCGCGGACGACTTCGAGTTCGAGCTCCTCCCAACCGAGCACCGATTCCTCAATGAGCACCTGCCCCACCAGGCTGAAGGAGATACCGCGGGCGGCGATGGTGCGCAACTCCTCGACGTTCCAGGCTATGCCTCCGCCGGTGCCGCCGAGCGTATAGGCCGGACGGATGACGACCGGATAGCCCAGCTCCTTCGCGATCCTCTCCGCTTCCTCGACGCTGAAGGCCGGATCGCTGCGCGGCATCAGCACGCCGAGTCGGTTCATCGTGTCCTTGAACGCGATCCGGTCCTCGCCGCGCTCGATCGCGTCCGCCTGCACGCCGATGATCTGGACCCCGTACTTGTCGAGGATGCCCTGCCGGTAGAGCTCGGCGGTAAGGTTGAGCCCGGTCTGCCCGCCGAGGTTCGGGAGCACCGCGTCCGGCCGCTCTTTCTCTATGATCTGGGCGAGGCTCTCCACCGTCAGCGGCTCCAGATACGTGGCATCGGCCATGCCGGGGTCGGTCATGATAGTCGCGGGATTGGAGTTGACCAGGACGATCTCGTAGTTCGCCGCCCTGAGGGCCTTGCACGCCTGGGTGCCTGAGTAGTCGAACTCGCACGCCTGGCCGATGATGATTGGCCCGGAGCCGATGATCAAAACCTTATGGATGTCCTCACGACGTGGCATGCGCGATGTCGCTCCTGTGACCGTGCTGCAAACTGGATCTCCGCCGTTTGCGAAAGGCTCCGGCCCGGGCAGTGAACCGCAGCCTGAACGCCGACTACTCGCCGAAGCGTCCCCATAGCATACGCCTGGTCTGGCTACCACACCTGCAAGCAGAGGCCGAGGCCGGGCCGAGCGAACAGACCGGGGGCGCGCGAACGGCTGTGTCCGTCTCTGCCACACTCGCGGGGGACGAACTCGCGCCTTCCCACCCGGTCACTTGGGCGATGAGTGTGGGCCCGGCTCGGGGGCAGCATACCAGACAAGCATCGGCTCGCCGAGCGGGCGAACGAGCCAGTTGAGGGCATCAGTCATCGGCGCAGCCGGCCCGGCCGGCTCCTGACGGAAGACCACACCAACCGGTCGCTTTGCCTCCCAGCTAACCTCAGCCATCACGGGGAAGGCGTTCTGGGGGCCGATCCCCTTGCCAATCCTCCCCGGAACTTCGTCGACCAGGCACACGATGGCGGGCCGGCTGCCCATTAGCCGTGTAAACTCGTCGAATTTCCACTGCAGTGAGGAGCGCCTCACGGGATCCAGTTCCGACCAGTCGTGCACCTTCACCCTGCGTCTGCCGGTACCATCGCTGGCCGATGCGCCGGCGGCCGTCTCGTCGAACTGCGCCACGATGATCGTGACCAGCCGATGATTGAACAGGCTGGCGGCCTGCCAGTCTACCAGTTCGCTCCGGAGCGAGGCGATCCTGACTCCTGCGACGCTGACCAGCGCCAGAACGGCCACGGCCAGTGCGGTGAACGAGAGCTGCCTGCTGCGGCTGCGTGCACGGATGCTGGTGCCGGCGAACGCCGCCGCGGCCGATACCGCTATGGCTTCAGCGAGCGATTGCGCGGCCCCGCTCAGGTAGGTGAACCGATCTTCGCCCCTGACAGCGAGCGCAAGCCCAGGGAGTAAGGCGACAGCGGAGAGCAGGAGACAGCAACCTTGCGCCTTCACGCGCGCGTCGCTATGCCAGGCGCACAGAGCGATCGCGGCGGCCAGCAGCGAACCGGCGATTATGGCTGAGACCCAACCCGGATGGACCCATGACACCGCGCGGCCTAGCCCAAGCGACAGGACCGCCGCGATCACAAGTGCGACAGTCTCTCGCGTGACCTTCGCCCGCGACGCGGCGATGAGCGCTGCCGTCATCGCAGCGAGGACGAGCGGGTCGCGCACCCAGTGTCTGGACCACCACGCCCAGGCCGAGGAGTCGCCCCAAAGCGAGGACAAGGCTCCGGGATAGGCCGAGCTGTCGAGCGACAGGCCGAACATCGCTCGTCGCCCCAGCAGATAGGCAAGCACCAGCGCGCTCTGGCCGGCCGCTACCGCCAACCAGTAGCGGCCTGCTCGGCCGCCCCGTCGCTGCAGCACGAACGCCACCCCCGCCGTTAGGGCCGGAAGCAGGATCGCGTCTTCCTTCGAACCCAGGGCGAAAGCGGTCGCCACCAGCGAGAGTGCCGCCCAGCCTGCAGCCGGTGCCAGCGGTGCCCTGGAGTCCCCGGCCAGGTCCACTGGTTTACTGCGCGCGGATCGGGCGCGGCCAAGCTTCCCCCCTGCATCAACGCCCTTTGCCGCAGCCACGATCGCTGCCAGCATTGCAGCTGCCGATAGGACACCGGTGCGCCCTGACACGAAGACCACCGACTGCGCCGTCTGATCGCGGAGCAGGAAGAGCACGGCCGCGAGGAGCGCCCACGGCCGCGAGAGCTTCCCCAGCACTAACGCCGCGGCTGCGACGACCAGCGCAGTTACCGCGTGGAGCAGCAGGTTGGCGAGGTGGTACCCGGGAGGCCAGGGGCCGTGCAAGTGCCAGTTGGCCCACATACTGAGTATCACTATCGGCCGGTAGAAGCCGTAAGGTGCCGATCCGCGCCCGAGCCAGTCCCCGACGAAGCTCGCGCCGAGCCAGTTCCTCGCGGCGTTTATGAGCGCCCAGTCGTCACCCGTCAGGGGCAGCCACAGCGCGCTCCAGTAGAGCCACGTGACCACGAGCGCCGCGGCAGATGCCCCTCGATCACGACTGCGGTGTGGGCCCTGTTGCTGCGGCTCATGTCGGCTCTCGACCCTCGACTACAGGCGAAGTGCGCCGTGTCGTTGCTGGCGCCAACTGCTGACTAGCCACCGCGCCCACCGATCATACGCCCGGCCCGTCCGACACACCTGCCGAGGAGACTCATGGCGGCCCTCAGGAGGGCCGGCCTACCCGCGCTCCCGTCGCTCTTGCCGCCTGGCCTCGACTTGCTTCATCATCCAGTCGCGGCCCTCTCGCAGGCGCTCCCGCCAGTCCGCCTGCTCTTCCTTCGCGCCCGCGACATCGCCATAGGCGAGCTCGTCCAGGAGAGCGACGCACTCCGCCATCGTCGCTCGGATCAGGTTTGGCGCCACGGGGCGCAGCCATCGCTGCGTTCCCGCCGACTGATCGAACTGCTTGTGACACTCGTGGATCAGCCAGTCTATGAGCCGCATCTTCTCGTGCGGCGACTGCGCCGCGGCGAGCCCTGCCACGAACCCCTCGAACACGTCGGCCGCGCCACCGTCGTTCAGCTGTCTGCGGCGGAAGGTTCCTCGGTACTCGTGCCAGGTCGTCGCCCAGCCACAGAAACAGGTGATCGGGTCGTTCCGCCCGCCGCGCCGGTGGACCAAGGTCCCACAGGCGGGGCAGGTGATGCGCCCCTCCTTCGCCGCCTTGACGGCCAGGATGCTCTGGCAGCGCGCGTATAGCCCAAAGGCCACCTCCTCGATGAGCGTCTCATCAACGATGCCTTGGGCATACTCCCGGTAGAGACGCCGAATCTGCCCGGGAGACACCCTCCGCGCCCACCGTACTAGTTCAGTGCCGCTTTCCATCCGATACCCCTGCCGCGTCCAGTTGACCTCGGCGGCACCCGCATGACCGGCATCGCCGGCGAGAACCTGGTGGCGATGTACGAGACAGTCGCGAAGTATGGGAGGTATGCGCCTGCATGAATGCGTAGGGCAGGAGCTTGCCTCCCGCCTACAGCCCTCTGAGACGCGCCACGATCTCCCGGCACGCCTCGTAGAAGATTCCGACATCCACCGAGTAGCACAGGTACTGCACCCCGAGCGCAGCCCAGGCCTTCGCCTCCTCTGGCGACTCGACGAATGTGCCGACCACGACGCCGGCGGCCCGCGCCTGTGCCACCGCTTGCCGCATCATCTCCTGCACCTTCGGATGGCGCACTTCCCCCGGCACACCACATGCTTGTGAGAGATCGTAAGGCCCGAGGAACACCACATTGATGCCCGGCACGGCAAGGATCTCGCTGAGATGCGCGATGCCCTCAGTGCCTTCTATGTGCAGCACGACAGCAGTCCGCTCGTTCGCTGCCGCGAAGTGCTCCGCCGCAGAGATGCTGGTGTAGGCAGCCGCGCGCACGAACCGGCAGACCCCGCGCTCTCCCTCCGGGTGGAACCGGCACGCCTGCACTGCGCGGCTGGCATCCTCCGCCGTCGCGATGTGTGGCACGTGGACGCCGACCGCGCCCACGTCGAGCACCCGCAGGATCTCCGACGGCTCGTTTCGCGGCACCCGCACGAAGGGAACGATGCCGCGCAGTTCGGCCGCCCGGATCAGGTTCTGCACCGTCTCAACCGAGAGCGGACCGTGCTCGCGGTCTATCACCACATGATCGAACCCGGCCAGCGCGCAGATCTCGACGATAGAGGGATCGGCCAGCTTTAGAAAGGGCCCGAACGATAGGCGGCCGTTGGCGAACAGGGCATTGGGGATTGTGGTCATGTCGGTTGCTCCCGGCAAAGCACTTCGTAGGGCAGGAGCTTGGCTCCTGCCCCTCGTAGAAAGCACGTGAGGACAGCGGTGCCATTCGACCTCGACAACCTGACCGCCAAGCCGCCCTGCTACCTGGACCTCCGCGGGCAGGTGGCGCTCATCACCGGCGGCGGAAGTGGGATCGGGCGGGCCATCGCCCGGCGGCTCGCCGCCGAAGGGATGAAGATAGCCATCTGCGGCCGGCGGGCCGATCGCCTCGCCGAGACCGCGAAGCTCATCGAATCGGATGGGGGCGAGGTGCTTGCCGCACCCGCCGATGTCAGCGACCCAGACCAGCTCCGCAGCTTCGTGGACCGAGCGCTGGACCCGTTCGGGCAGGTTGACGCGCTCGTCCACAACGCCATGTTCATGAGCTTCCCCCGCTTCGGGAATCACACCCTTGAGCAATGGGATGAGGCCTTCGCCACCGGCGCGCGGGCCGCTTACCTGCTCTGCGACAGGATCGCGCCGGGAATGCTGGAGCGCGGGCGCGGGGGCATCGTTTTCATGTCATCGGTCCTCGGCTCGCGGCCCAACCGAACCGGCCTCGCCTACGTCGCAGTCAAGGGCGCGCTCGAGGCGATGACGCGGCAACTGGCTCTAAGCTTCGCCGACCGCGGGGTGCGGGTGAACGCAGTGGCGCCGGGCCTCATTCTCTCGAGGCGCGAGCCGACCCCGAGTACTCTGAGCAACGAGCTGGTCCCCCTCTGCCGCGCCGGAACACCGGCCGAGATGGCGGCAGTCGTCGCCTTTCTGCTGTCGCATCAATCGAGCTACATAACCGGGCAGGTGATCCACGCCGACGGCGGCACCAGCGTGCAGCTCGTGCCCCCGGGGTTCCGGCTGTAGGGCGGGGTTTCCCGAGCCGCTAGGGCATGGGAAAACGCCGCCAGACCGCGAGGCCAAGATGAGAGTTACCGAGAGGATCCGCACGCAAGTCGTTCCCCAGAACTCAGTCGCCATCTGGTGGCTCGGCCAGAACTCCTATGTCATCAAAGGCGCCAGGGTCTGCATCATGATTGACCCGTTCTTCTCCCGCCCGGGCGACCCGGCGCGCTATGTCCACGACGACGCGCCGATTCGTCCCGATGAGCTCCAGCCCGACGCGGTCTTCTGCACCCACAACCACTCCGATCACACCGACCCAGGCTTTCTCGTCCCCCTTGCTCGGTACTCGCCCGCGACACGCTTCTTCGGTCCCCCGGAAAGCGCACAGGCGATGATCGCGGCTGGTATCTCGGCCGATCGCGTTCGCGCGGTCGGTCCCGGCGAAGAACTGGAGGCGGGCGGGGCGAATCTCGGTGTTGTGCTGTCGAAGACGCCCGCGGTGAGCGATGTCGCTCACCTGGGTTACATCGCCGAACTCGCCGGCGTCAAGGTCTACGACACCGGAGACATCATGCGAGGCGTGACGCGGGAGCCAAGCCTGATGGAGCCGTTGCGGCGTACCGCCCCCCAAATCGCCCTCATCACCACGTCGCCCACCGAAGAGGAGTTCCCCGACTTCGACGAGGCGGCAGAGCTGGCCATCACCATCGGCGCGCGGGTCGCCGTGCCCGCCCACTATGACTGCTTTGCCAAGCGCACCTTCGATCCGGCGCCGTTTGCCGAGCGGTTCCGCGGCTCGGCCGCAACGCGCGCGGAGATCATCCCGTACTGCGGCTGCTTCCTGTTCGCCGGCGAGGAAGCGCAATGAAGATCACCAAGCTCGAGACCTTCTTCGTCAAGCCGCGCTGGCTCTTCCTCAAGATGCACACCGACGAGGGCATCGTCGGCCTCGGCGAGCCCATCCTGGAGGGCCGCTCGCAGACCTGCGCGGCCGCGGTGCAGGAGATCGGGCGCTTCGTCATCGGGATGGACCCGCGTGACATCGAGCACAACTGGCAAGCGGTTTATCGGTGGCAGTTCTACCGGGGCGGGCCGATCCTGACCAGCGCTCTCTCGGGCATCGAGCAAGCGATGTGGGACATCACCGGCAAGTGGCTCGGTCAGCCCGTCTACCGCTTGCTCGGTGGACCGACGCGCAACAGGATCCGCCTGTACAAGCACGGGGGAGGCCCCGTCGTGGACGGCCGCGTCCCCAACGCGGCCGCCGCCGTCGAGCAGGGCTTCACCGCCATCAAGGTCGGGCTGCCTGGCCCGCTGCGACACGTTGACACCCTGGCGAAGGTGCAGCGGTTCGAGCAGTACTTCGCCGCCCTGCGAGCCACCGTCGGGCCGGAGGTTGACATCGCGGTTGACTTCCACGGGGTCGCTAGCCCGGCGATGTCCATCCGCCTCGCCAAGGCGATCGAGCCCTACTACCCGATGTTCATCGAGGAGCCGGTGCTTCCGGGGAACGTGGACGAGCTGGTGCGGGTGGCGCGCAGCACCTCGATCCCGATCGCCACGGGCGAGCGTCTCTTCACCAAGTGGGGCTTCCGCGAGGTAGTCGAGAAGCAGGCCGCCGCCATCCTCCAGCCAGACCTCAGCCACGCCGGCGGAATCCTGGAGGTGAAGAAGATCGCGGCGATGGCCGAGTGCTACTACGGCTCGATAGCGCCTCACTGCCCACTCGGCCCCATCGCGCTCGCCGCCTGCGTGCAACTCGATGCCTGCATCCCGAACTTCCTCATCCAGGAGTTCGTGAACCTCGGCGACGGCTACCTCAAGGAGCCATTCCGGGTCCTCGACGGCTGCATTCCACTGCCCGCCAAGCCCGGCCTCGGCATCGAGCTGGACGACGAAGCGCTCGCCGACAAGCTCTATGACGGTTCGTGGGACCACACACCATCGCTTCACGACGATGGCTCGGTGGCCGACTTCTGACTAGCGGGAGCACTCGAAGCGTGAGGGGAGACGACATCGCCCTTAGTCTTAGGTCCCAGCGGCGCGAATCGGGTACCGCAGAGCTCTGGCAGACGGTCACAATCACCAGGCGCGTCCCCGCAGACCGGTGCGCGATCATCATCTGCGACATGTGGGACAAGCACTGGTCGCGCGGCGCGAGCCAGCGCGTCGACGCCATGGCCCCCCGCATGAACGAGGTGGTGAAGTCAGCGCGCGCGGCCGGGGTGATGATCATCCACGCGCCATCGGAGACGATGGACTTCTACCGGGATTCATCGGCCCGCGCTCGGGCGGTCGCCGCCCCACATGTTCCCATGCCCGAGCCCACGCCTCGCGAAGTCCCTCCGCTGCCGATTGACGACTCCGACGGCGGCTCCGACACCGGCGAAACCTCATGGTACACCGCGTGGACTCGCCAGCACCCGGCGATCGAGATCGACGAAGCGCGCGATGCCGTCTCCGATGACGGCCAGGAAGTCTGGAACCTGCTGCGCGAGCGCGGCGTCGCGCAGCTCCTCATCATGGGCGTGCACACGAATATGTGCATCCTCGACCGCCCGTTCGGGATCAAGGCGATGGTGCAGCGCGGCGTGGACACCGCGCTCGTGCGGGACCTGACTGACGCGATGTACAACCCGGCCCGGCCCCCTCACGTCACCCACGACGAAGGCACGCGCCTGGTCGTTGACTACATTGAGAAGCACTGGTGCCCGACCATATTGAGCGCTGATATGCTCGCGGCCTAGCGCCGCGCCCGGTGCCCCCGCGAGTGATCGTCTCCGGCCTTAGACCCCGAGTGGCTTCAGCCCGGAGCTCGCCCCGCCCAGGTCCTCCCCGCCCGCGAGCGCCTTGGCCAGGATGTCGCCCACCGCCTGGAGCTGAAAAGGCTTCGTGAGCACCGCCATCGCCCCCAGTTCGAGCGCGCGCCGGTGCATCTCCGGGTCCTGGTGTGACGTGATCACGATTACCGGCACGTTGGCGCACTTCGGGTTGTTTCGCATCTGCTCCAGCGCCTCGAAGCCGTCCATCAGGGGCATCGCCAGATCGAGGGTGACCAGATCGTAGCCCCCTTGCGCAACCTTCAGCCTCGCCTGCCCCCCGTCGCTGCAGTGGTCAATGGTATGCTCCACATTGGCGGCCTTGAGTGCTGCGCCGATCAAGCGAGCGACCGGAGGGTCGTCGTCCACCACGAGAATCCGCTTCATCTCGTGCGCCTCCCTTGGCGTCAAGTCAATCCCCCCCCTCGGCTCTGCTCGGGGTGACACTGCCTGCCCTGAGCGCAGCCGAAGGACCGCCCTGCCGCTTACCACGAGAGGCTTCGTTCTCAGTGGCCAGCCTCCTCTCGCCGGGACCGGCCGTGGGCACACAAGCACAAATCATCGCCTGCGGCGGGCAGGTCTGCCCCCCACGGCGGCGAAACGAACGTACAGGCTGTTTTCAGCCAAGCTGCCGTACAGGGCATCGGGGATGACGAGCCTGGCCGGCTATACCGTTACTCGGGAGCTGGGCCAAGGGGGCATGGGCAAGGTCTTGCAGGCCTTGTCGCCCCAGGGGCAGACCGTGGC
>Ga0315291_10003211_pt1 | contig 21149 bp, 25 predicted proteins | sample YL17G12_20_MG_FD_203070 | JGI IMG/M metagenome (GOLD analysis project Ga0315291, IMG submission 203070) | Sediment microbial communities from Yellowstone Lake, YNP, Wyoming, USA - YL17G12_20 | ecosystem: Environmental > Aquatic > Freshwater > Lake > Sediment | place: USA: Wyoming | collected...
AGGTTTATTTCCTGAACTTCTATTTTTCCGTTGAAACACTCTGTATGCGCACCACAAGTGCAAAAAATCCTATGAGTCTTCTTTTTACATACAGGACATATTCTAACACCTGCTTCTATTTCAATTTTTATTAAATCAGCAGCATCTCTTATTAGACGCTGATTTCCACCGTAGTTACCAATCGGAAATAAAACATGTGGTGGAGGCCTCATTTTTCTAGCAGCAGCCTTTTCAGGTCTACCCATTCTTGTTCCAATGCGAAAAGGTGACCTGGGTCTGACTGTTACATCGGCAAGTTTTGATACTAAGGAAAGAACGTCGTCTTGGGCTTTTGCATTTTTAATTATTTCAAATCTTTTTGTTTCAACTATTTTATTTTCTTTTATTTCTAAACCACAGCACCTAATTATTGATTGAGAGTATCTATCTAAAATCAAATTTGTTTCTCTTTGTTCATGAATTGCACCAAGTTCAATAAGAATCCTTTTTATTTCATCATCTTTGGAAAGAGTCAATACTGAGTCAGAAAAACTGCCGTGCTCTTTTACATAGTTTGAAAGAACCTGCAAATCCTCAACAGTTATATCATGCCAAAAAAGATTATAATATGGATGCAAAGCAACTGCGTATTTTTTTGAAATTTCAAAAGCATCGTCAAATGACGGTTGTTTAAGGTTAATGTCTCTTCCAAAATCTTTTATGATTTTTTTAAGAGTTTTTTCCTCAGATTCCAAAACTGCCGTAAACGTATACTCTTTTGGTAAACAATCTATTTTTTTCTGTAGATCTTGGATCCACCACTCATAAACATAACCTGATTCAGGAAGCAAAGAATTGTTTTCAATAAACTCACCAAAAGGTATGAGAATTTCTCCTAGATCTATTATTTTTTTAACTTCACTTGCTTTAATATTTTTTACATCATTTATTTGTATTAAATCCCCATTTTGTAACAAAACAATAGGACCCTCTATTTCACTACAAGGTGTACCAATTGTTCCTTTACCGGGTCGCTCTGTTTTTATTTGAGTACCAACTGCGATAAAATCATCAAGTATATACATTGATGCCGGATTTATCGCAGTGGATGCTAGTCCACAAGTTCTTGCTCTACCATAACGGAGTCTGAATCCACCTTTTCGTGATGGATGTGAAAAAACGGGTCTTCCGGCAATAACATCACCAATATACTTTGTAGATGGCAGAATCTTAGGTATTTTTTCATCTTTTTTTTCTTCTGCATCCTTTCCTTTACTCGCAAAAATATCCAAAAAATTCCAACTTTCAAGTTTCAGTTTTTTAACATGTTTCAAAATCTTTGGAGCCTTTAAACAAAGTCCTTCTGCAATTACTAGACATGCACCTCCTCTTAGGCGGTTTGTACCTACTCTAGGTAAATCCCTATAACCTGTTACTTCTTCATCCTCGGTTCCTTCTCCATTTATACAGATCGGACAACCTCTAACAATTTTATCTATCTCATCAACAGACGGAGTATATTGTAGGTGTTGTACTCTTTTATATAAGGGTATTTCCTCCTTATATCTTTCAATCTCTCCTTCTGTTGGTTGAAACTTTCCTATACCTATATCTCTTCTTACAACATCAGCAATTAAAACACTCATTGCTTGTCCTGTTCCACCAGCACTTCGAATAGGTCCTGAAAAATATAGATCTACATAATCTGTACCATCTTTATTTTTCCCTATTTTAATTTCTGCTATTCCTTCTAAAGGCGCAACTAAAACACCTTCTGTTAGAATAGCAAGTCCTGTTCTGATTGCTTGGTCAAGCGCACCTTCTTTTGTACTGAATTTGTATTTTTTTCCGTTTACAATCTCTTTTGCAATTTCTAAAGAAACCAGTTCTCTGTTACCAATTTTTTTTGTAACTTCACGAATTTTCGGAGCAATATCTTTTGGTCCAACTAGTTGCTCGACTCTTGCAGCCAGGTCTAACGCTTGTGGAATTTCTACTTCAAATTCTGGATCAAGACCTTTTTTTCTGGCTTGATTAGCAATTTGATAACAGATATCAATTTCTTTTTGTAATCCATCAAAATACTCGCGCATATCCGAGCTAACTGCTATATTGTTGGATAACTCCCCACCCATTACAGACCCGCTCTAAAAAATTAATTTCATTTGCAAATACAAGAGCAGTCTTTAAATGTTTTTATCAAAAAATGATTTTGTAGCTAATATTTTAAAAATCCTAAAATATTTTTAACGCGTCAACGCCAAGTAAAAAAAGAAGATGATAGATTATACAGGTTAAATATACCGATCCTCCGACCACGACAGTAAAATAAAATTCAAAAGATTTTTTTGAAGGAAAACCCGCTTTTTTTGGTTTTAATATTATTAAACCAATAAATACACCCAAGATCAAAATTAAGATAGTAATCCAATATTTGATGGTAAATAACAAAATAAGTGGAATTAACAAAATCAAATGAGTAGCGATTAGAAATTTTAAGGTTTTTGTTGCATTCTCTGCGCCTATTTTCACTGCAAAAGTCATTGTTCCTGCATCTTTGTCAAAAGAGTAATCTACTATATGATTCCAAACTTGACCTATGCAACTAAAGACACCAACAGAAATTGCCATTAACCATATTATTGATTCTATAGAACCAGAATAAATCGATTCACCTGCTATAAGACTACCCCAAATAATGTACGAAAAAAATCCTATAAAATGCCATATTACATCAAGACCAGGTATATTTTTAGTTCTTAATGGTGGAGCGGAATAAGCCCATCCTAAAAATAGTAGATAAATACAAAAAATAGTAATTTCGTATCTAAATAAAAAAATTGAAATTAATATAGGAATGAGTGCAAATAATAGTAAATAAAATATCGCAATTTTCCTTGAGATATTCCCTGATGCAATGGCGTTAATGTCTTTTCTTCTTGGATTTTTAGTGTCCGATTCGATATCATAAAAATTATTAATTGCGAAAGTAAAAGCCGTAATGCAAAATGTTGAAATTGCAAAAATAAAAAAAGGGACAATATAGGTATTAATTGATAACTGGGTTATACCTAATAAAAACCCTAAAAATGATATTGCTGTCCATTTAAATGAATCAGATATTCTTATAAACTCATTTAGGAAAAGTAACACTGTATTTTTTGTTGTCTTACTCATAGTCCTTGCTCATGATTTTTTTTAGATATTTGGAAGAGAATATATCATTATTCTTTATCTAATTATACTTTATGTAATTTAAGATTTAATTATACCAATAAATCATTGTCATGCCAGTAAATTAGGCGTTCAAATCTTATCATCGGTTTAAATTTATTATGATATCTTTTTACAACTGTAAGAGAAAGCTTATATATATTGAGTTATATAATAACTATAGATGATATATAATGAATAATCCAACTACTATTCAATTAGATAAATCTATTGTAAATTCTCTTAAAAAAATAAGAGAACATCCAAGGCAGACATACAATGAATTAATTTCACATATGATAGAAATTTTTAAAAACGTGAAAAAGAGAAACCAATATGACGAATTTCTTCATAAAATCCAACAACAAAAAATGAAAGAACTATGGGATAACAAAGAAGACGAGGCGTGGGAAGATGCCTAGATCGGGGGATGTAATAATTGCTCAAATACAATTTACAGATACTTTTGAAATAAAAAAGAGACCAGCCCTTGTCTTATTTGAAGAATTTGATAATGTAGTTATTGCAGGTATAACAAGCAACCTAGAAATGAAAGGGATTCCTATTTCCAAAGAAGATGGAGCAATAAAAGATAGCGTGATAAAATTAAACTATATATTTACAGTATCTAAATCAATGATTTCTAAAACATTATTTCACTTAAAAAAAGATAAGAAAAAAATGGTTTATAATGAGATGGTTAAAAGATTAGATGAGCTGAATAAATAATCAAGATTTTTTGATAAAATGACTCCAGGCGTCTAAATCTCCCCCTCGGCATTTTTTATTCTTTTTTTTAAATAAAAATAGTTTGTGTGCCTAATTTATTGATAAATCATAAGTGTATTCATGGTTACAAAAGGTTTAAAAACCACAACATGTTTTTATTTTTATATAGGGGGAGGAAATAAATAATAATAAAAAAACATTTGATAAAAAAGGATCTAGCTTTTGCTATAATATTTTTGTTTTTTGCTACAGTTTTAACTCCAATAGGTTTTAGTAATAATGTTAAAAAAGTAAATGAAAAAGAGACCTTAATTGATAGTTGTATTACGCTTCAAACTTTGGATGGTCCTATAAATTCTCAATGGCCTATGTATCAACATGATTCCAGACACACAGGAAGAAGTGAATACAACACAAACAGTAATCCTGGTGATGAAAAATGGAAATATTATCAAGATACTTCAATTGATAATACTGCTGTAATTGATAATAACGGGATAATATATTCAACATCAGGTTGGACATATATTCATGCGATTTATCCTAATGGAACCAGAAAATGGATAACAGAACTTCCCACCCCATATCCATCTGAACTTTTGATCGACAACAATGAAACCATATACGTTGGAACAACCCGAGGATTTTATGCGCTATACTCAAATAATGGAACATTAAAATGGACTTTAGACATAGGTACTGAAAAAGGTTTTACTGGATACCCCACAATTGATGCAAATGGTACAGTATACACGGGTACATCAGATGGTTATCTATATGCAGTATACCCTGATAATGGAACAATAAAATGGCTGTATTTTACAAATTCCAATATTCGAGCACCAGCAGTGGATCAACAAAATAATATATATTTTACATCAAGAGATAAACACGTTTATTGTTTATATCCAGATGGACGTCTAAAATGGAAATCAAAAGAATACACATATTTTGATAACGGGCCAGCAATAGGTGATGATGGAACAATATATATCACCCCAAGATCCGAAGAAGTATATGCATTATATCCTAATAATGGAACAGAGAAATGGATGGCGGATCTTACAGACTCTGAAGGTATGGCTTCAATCGCACCTGATGGTACAATAATAATTTCAGGTTTACACCATGATATTACAGCAATAAACCCTGATAATGGAAATATAATGTGGAAATACACTGTTGATATGGTTGGAGAATGGTTTTCAGAAGCAGCCATCAGCAACGATGGAATCATATACTTTGCTTGTCCTGAATTTTTATACGCATTGAACTCTGATGGAAGTCTAAGGTGGAAAACCCGATTAAAAAGTGATCTACCTTTTCAATCAATGGAAACAATGGCATCACCCTCTATTAGCTCTGATGGAACAATTTATTTAGTCACATGGCTTGATAATGATGAACCCCCACATTTTTATAGTTATGTTCATGCTTTTGGATGGGCGGAACTAAAAGCAGAAGCAACTGGAGATCATTTTAAACTAATCAATGAACCAGTTCATTATTATGGTAATGCCACAGGTGGCATGAGACCACATTATTTTCACTGGGATTTCGGCGACGGAAACATTTCAGATGAACAAAATCCAGTAAATATTTATTCAAAACCTGGAAACTATACAGTAACATTAACGGTTAATGACAATGAAACTAATCAGACAAGCGATACAACTTGGACATGGATACAGGAAAGTAATAAGCCACCGACTACTCCAATTATTAATGGACCAAAAAAAGGTAAAGTTGAGGAAAAGATGCCTTTTACATTTGTTTCAGAGGATCCTGAATATGTTGATATTTGGTATTATGTAATCTGGTATGATGATGTTCATTCCGTATGGATTGGCCCTTATAAGTCTGAGGAAAATGTAACAAGACAGATGCGTTGGTGGAAGCAAGGAATATATATAATAAAATGTAAAGCAAAGGATGTGTATGATTATGAAAGCGATTGGGCTGAGTTTAAAATTTTTATATCAAATTCAAAAGATGCAAACTGCTTTAGTTCACTAATTTTGAATTTTTTAGAACGACTACAATTGTTGGAAAGATTATTGTTATTGTTTAAATAAAACCCCTAACCATTTTTTAGGACCTAACAGGAGAAAACCTGATTTTTTTACTAGTAAACAGGCGTTCAAATCTCCCCCTCGGCGTAATTTTATTAATTTTATTTAGAAAAATTCAAATAATATCTTTTTTTAGCTTAAATGACTATAATATGACATCAACGAAATATTTTCCAGTAGATATCTCTCCAAAGGACGATGCATATCATCCTACAAAAAACCCGATTTCAGAGGAATGGTGGTATTTTGATGCTATTTTCGATAACAATTATAGTTTACATGCTGATTTTACAATATTTACAAAAAACGGAAGATTTGCTTCTTCAGCAATAGAAATTTATAAAAATGGCGAATTAGAAGCTAAAGTAATAAAACGACACCTCTTAAAACCAGTTGATTTATCTATTAATTATCCTGAGGTAAAATTATATGATAATAAAATAATAAATTTTGATTTTGAAAGATTTAATAAAACTGGTGAATGGGTTTATAATTTTTCACAAAAATTAGTTGATTGTGAAATTAATTTAAATTTTGTTGGTACAACAAAAGGTTGGAAAATCGTAACAGATGACTTAAGTTGGACAGTTGCACAACCTAAAGCAATAGTGTCTGGGGAAATAACATCCAATGGGAAAAAAATGAAGGTAAATGGAATTGGATATCATGATCACAATTGGAATAGCTCATTATCTTCAATTTTTAAGATATTTGGATGGTACTGGGGAAAAATAACAAGCAGAACTTTTAATGTCACCTGGGCGTATCTAATGAAAAATAGAACCGAAGGCCAGATATTTGCTATTTTAAATAAAGACAATCAAGGTTTTTATCCAATAAACCCACAAAATATTTCTTTGAAATTTGATAAATTCATTCATAGTCATGGTCGTAAAATACCATCAATATTAAATCTTAAAATAAACGATATTGTAAAAGATATCCCAGTTACTATTGATGTTACAATGGAAATTAAAAATATGCATTTTAAAAGTTTGATATTTTTTCCTTATTGGAGATATCATATAAAAACAAATGGTTTTATTTCTATGGATTCACATGAAGAGCAAATAAATCAAACCCATATAATGGAATTTTTCCGATTAGCATAAACTTTAAACTAAGCTAGTTTTTTATTAAAATCCATCATTGTTACAATACCAGTTTTAAGATCAACAATTGGCATTTTAGCAGAATCTGGAACAAAATTCAACATCCTTTGATAACTTGTTTGTGCCTGCCAGCTTGAAGCATTTATAAGAGTAACACCTCGGTAGTCACCAATCTGAGCTAGATGTACATGACCTGTGACAAATATATCTGGTATCTTATCAATTACCATGTAATCAATATGCTCGGGTGCCAGTGGTGTGTATCCTCCATAGGTTGGAGCTAGATGATGTTTTTTTAGCATGACTTTCATAATTTCAACGGGTTCATTGTACTTTAGATGCTGTATATTTGTTGCGTAATCTAAAAGACTTTGGCCGTGATAGGATAAAATCTCAACCCCATGAATAGAAAAATAACAAGGATTACCTACAAACTTAATATTCATACCAGAAAAAAGATCTTGAATTTCTTTTTCAAAAGTTGGTTGAGGCTCAGCAGGCCTTACTGCATCATGATTTCCTGGTTGCATAATCATCGTGATATGATCAGGTATAAGTCGTAATTGTTCAGCAAGAGCCTCATACTGTCGATATACATCTACAATAGATAGCTCCTTATCTTGATCTGGGTAAATACCAATTCCGTCAACAACATCACCTGGGATAATCAAATATTTGATTTTACCAGCTACATCTCTTTGCCTGGAGTTACCCATCTGACCATTTATCCATTTCAAAAATGATTGCCATTCATCAACCATGAACTGTTTACTGCCAACATGTATATCAGATAGAAACGCAGCGTACAAAGGTACATCTGCCTTGTGTTTTGAATTCTGCATACTAATATCTGGATGAACTATACTTTTAACTACTATCAAATCCCGATTTTTACTCAATTGCCCTCTGATTCCAACTATTTCATCCAAAACAACTTCACTTGCCAAATCCAATATTTCACGATCAGTTTTAAGTGCAATACACATTGCAAGTCCTGTTTCATCCTCAAGCTCGATTAATCTATGACCATTTGTTGTTGTTCTTACATCCTTTACAATTCCAACTATATTTATTTCTTTAACATCTCCTTTTCTAATCCGATCTATTGGAATAACATTAGCAAGTTCCCGTCTTTGATTTTTTAAAATCTTTCTTAAAGAGTTGTATCTATTAACAAAAAGTTTAGTGAAATCAGAAGTGGTTCCTTCACATGTACTATTACCTGTAACATCCTTAATTATTCTAATTTCAGACTCATATTCACTAGCTTTTGGTTTCCAATTTTTAACTTTTTTTATATCAATTACCTGGGGAACAGCTATTTCAGGTTCCTCTTCAGATAAACCTATCTGATCATCCTTATCCGGGTCATCATATTCAAGCTCAGTTTCTTCAGAGTTATTAAAATCAAGCTCTCCAATTTTATAAATTTCTGAAAGCATTTTACTCTGAAGTTTTTTAATTTCTGGAGAATGAATCATAGGTTTTGGGGTTTCTTCAACTTTTAAAGATAGTTTTTCAATTTCTTTTATTTGTTCAACAGTTAAAACAAGTGGGAATTCCTTCATATTTTTAGTCAAAAAGGATGTAAACTCATGAGGATTCTCCTTTGACAAAATATAATTTAGGGTATCGGGTTGAACAAATGTCCCATGTTCTGAGAATGATTTGATTATTGAATCCATGCCTTCTCCTTATCCCACCAAAAAATGATTATATTACAAAAAAGGTATGACATGATAAGGTTTTTAGAATTGCGGTTAAAAAATCAGGGTTCTTACAGATTGAAACTGGGTAATATATATATTTTTCTATAAAATGAGGTTTTTTGGTACCAAAATAATAGTTGTTTTAACAAAGATTTTAATTAAACAATTTCAAGGTAAAAAATAGCAATATTTTTAGAAAGAAATATAAATAGATTAAACAAATATATCAGTACATAAAAACTAGAAAAACAGGAAAAATTCATATGATTAGCATTAAAATCCACAAACTGGGAAAAGACATGCTCGTTGGAGCATGCGATGAAAAACTCCTTGGAAAAAAATTCGAAGAAGGTAAATTTCAGATAGAAGTAAAAAAAGAATTTTATGGAGGAAAACGGGTTACTTCCGAGGTTTTAAAAACTTATCTTGAGGATGCAACAATTGCAAATCTAGTAGGACAAGAAACAATTAGATGCGCAATAGAAGCAGGAATAATAGACCCATCTTGTGTAATAAAAATTAAAGGAATACCACATGCACAAATGGTTAGAATGTTATCCTAGATTTTTTAAGGTATTTATTTTCTTGATCATGTTATCATAATGAGTACCTTTCCAATACACTTTTTTGCATTTAGGGCAAAACCAAAATTTTTCATTGCTATCAAAAACTCGTTTTGGAACCTTTTTTTCAACTTCATCTTTTTTAATTTCATCTAGTTCAGTGTTACACAAAATACATCTGGAAAGAGCCATAGATGGATTAATTTTTATTTGATTTATAACTTTGTTAATTTGTTGATTAATATCTGTTGTATTAATTTCAATAACTTTTAGTTTTTCTTTTTTGGCTCTTTGTAAAAGATTTTTATCTCTTGTTATAAGCACTCGTTTTTCATTTTTTGATATATCAATTAACTGGCTATCATCCATCTGAGAGTTAGCATAAAAAGTATCAAAACCAAATATACGCAACCATTTTGCAAGGGTACCTAACATTTGATCGCAGAGATATTTCATTTTATCAATCTATAATGTAACAATATTCCCGATCCAATTTTTTTTGTTTCAACTAATTTTAATTTGATGTATTTAAAATCATTATCTATCAATGTTGGAGTGTTTTTTCCACCTATAATCATGGAACCGACAAAAATGTAAAAATCATCAACAAGATCTTCTTTTAAAAAATTACTAATAACTGTAGTACCACCCTCAACCATCAATTTTTTTATACCGCGTTTGAATAAAACATCAAGTAGATATTTTAAATCAATTAGATTTTCTTTGGTTGTTTTACATTTAATAATTTCTACATTTTTACCGAACTTTTTATTACAATCGAATCCAACAGCAAGTATAGTTTTTGTTGCATCATTTACTACTTCAGAGTCTTCTGGTGTTCTACAATGAATATCTAAAACTATTCGTATGGGTTGTTTTGGGTTTTTAACATATTTTTCTTTTACTGTGAGTTTTGGATCATCAGACAATACAGTACCTATTCCAACTAAAACCGCATCAGATTTATTTCTTAAATTGTACATTCTTTTAAGGTCTTCGTCAGATGAGATTTTCGTTTGTTTACCAGTTTGTGACGCAATTTTTCCATCAACACTCATTGCACAATTAATCAAAACATATGGTCGGCGCATCTATTCTCACTTTGGATATAAAGGACAGTCTTTTTTATTTTCAGGACAAACTTTTTTACTTTTACATGCAGGCCCTGCATTTTCAAAAATTGTTGGTGCAATTTTTTTTACTTCAGCTAACATTTTATTTGCAAGATTTCTAATTTCCCATTGGGCATGCAGGCAACATCTGAGCTCAAAAAAATTAAGTAAAGAGCGCGCGTTCATTGTCACCATTATATTTGTACATGCAGCATTAGGAAGAATATATCTGGAATCTTCTGCTGGTATTCCCATTTCTAAAAGACTATTGTATTGATTCCAAATATGTTTCATAGTTTCGTCATATGCTTTTTTCATATTCTTGTTTTTAGCAATCTTTGGTGGAGTTACATAATTTGGTTCATTTAGATTAACATATCTTTGGCTCTGCTGGGCATAGCTTGCAATTCGATGCCTAACAAGTTGATGGGAAAGTGAACGACTTACATCACTTATTGCAAATGTAAAACTAGTATGCTCAATAACACTAGTATGACCAAAGCTTAAAACTTGTTTTAAAATATTTTTTAATTCTCTATCTGATGTTTTACCTAAATCTTCTGGTTTTATTTTACTATGTGTAAGTTTTGCAGCCATTGCAGGTATTTTCTCAGGATTAGGAGTAAAACCTATGAGTTTAACATTCATGAAACTACCTTCACCTACATATTATGCTCTGTTTTTATTGTTTTTTGAATTAATACCACAAGCTTTTAAAAAAGTAATGGAATTACCGACCGCAATTATATGTATATACGAAGGGAGGTAAAATGTTAGCGTTTGTAATAACAACAATAGTTTGTTTTATAATATATCTTCTATTTACAACAGGCAGTGTTACAAATTATGGACCAGGTATAGGATATTGGAGCTGGATAGAAATTGCCTTTGGTGCACTATTATCGATTATTATTGGTTTTATTGCAAGGAAGATATTTGTTAAAGAGAGTTTTAGGATGTTAAATCCTGTTCGCTGGTTTACTTTTCTTGCTTATTTAATAGGACCGTTTTTTATTGCTTTAACAAAAGCAAATTTGGATGTTGCCTATCGTGTCATAACAGGTAAAATAAAACCAGGTATAGTAAAAATTTCACCTGAATTAAAAACAGATCTAGGTATTACATTGCTTGCAAACTCAATTACTCTAACACCGGGCACTTTAAGTGTTGATATTGATGAAGATACAAATGATTTATATATTCACTGGATAAATGTAGATGAAAAAGCTTTAGAGAAAAAACCTGTAGATTGTAAATATATTTGCGGTAATTTCCCAAAATGGGTGAGGAGGATAGCTGAATGATGGAGTTTTTTAATCAATATCTGATAGTTTTAATTGCCCTTTTAATCTGCACTATAATGGCCATTTTAAGAGTAATTTTTGGACCCACTATACCGGATAGAGTAGTTGGTGTTGATACAATTAACACAATTGTTATAGTTTGTATGGTTATTTTTGGAGCAGCTTATGAAGAAGTAATCTATATTGATGTAGCTATAGTATATGCCCTTTTATCTTTTATATCAACATTATTCATAGCAAAATATCTAGAAGGAGGGGAGTTCTAGATGTTTGATATTATTATATACATTTTTATGGGTATAGGTGTATTTTTTAACGCACTAGCTGGCGTTGGATTACTACGTTTTCCAGATGTTTATACAAGGCTTCATGCTGGAACTAAATGTACAACATTTGGTTCGATTTTCCTTATCGGTTCTGTTGTTCTTATTGGTTTGAAAAATTGGTGGTTTGATAACGATCTAAATGGATCTGTTCTTGCTATTCATTCTTTATTTGCCTTAGCAGCTATACTACTAACTAATCCAGTTGGTGCTCATGCCATTGCCCGCGCAGCACATCGTAGTGGTGTAATGCCTGCTCAAGCTGTTATTGATGAATTAGAAAAAAAACCTGTTAGAAAAAGCACAAGAAGAAAAAAAGAAATTAAAAACGCATTAAATGAAGAAGGGGGGAGCACCTAATATGTTATTTGAAATTGTCAATATCCTATTACTTATCTTAACTGTTTCATCTTGTATTCTTGCTGTTATTTTAAAAGATTTACTTGCCTGCGCTATCGCACTGGCTACTATGAGCCTACTACTATCTTTAGAATTTTATATTTTACAGGCACCTGACGTTGCTATTGCTGAAGCAGGTGTTGGAGCTTGTCTGTCTACTGCAATTATGATTATTGCAATCAAAGGAACAAAACGCATGGAGGAGGAATAAAAAATGTCAGCAAGAAACATTGTTGCAGTGGTAATGTTATCTGTCTTAGCTGTGTTTTTCATCTTAACTGCTTTAATGTTATCCTTTGGTGCCCCGATTAAATACCAGATGGATGACTATATCATCATGCATACACAAAATGAAACTGGTACTAATAGTGCTGTTACAACTATCGTATTTGATTACAGAGGTTTTGATACGCTTGGTGAAGCAACTATACTTTTTGCTGCAGTGTCTGGTGTTTTAATGATTTTTAGGAGGGTTAAAAAATGAGCCAGATGTCGAAGATTGTCAGAACTATCTCAAACATAATCTTTCCTTTCATAATGGTTTTTGGTTTATATGTAATTGCTCATGGTCATCTTACACCAGGTGGAGGTTTTCAAGGTGGTGCTGTTGCTGCATCTGGTTGTGTGATGCTAGTTGTGGCATATGGCTCAACTTGGATATTTGAAAAAATTAAGGTTAGTAGACTATCTGCTTTTGAAAGTCTGGGTGCTCTTGGTTTTATTGGTGTTGCTTTTTTTGGTCTAATTTTTGGTGGTTATTTTTTTAATAATTTCTTAGTAAAAACTGGTATTTTATTTAATATCGTTCCAGAAACAGGTTTTACAGGTTCAGAATTCAATACAGCCGGTGTTCTTCCACTTATGAATTTTGCCGTAGGAGTAAAGGTAATTGCAGGTGTTTTTGCAATCGTTGTTGTAATGGCTTATGCATCCAGCATAAAGGAGTGGAAACAATGATTTACAATTTACCTTTCATTATTGTCGTTGCAATGATTTTCATTGGTTTATTTGCTGTTATTTTTAAACGCAACCTCGTCAAAATAGTAATAGGTATAACGATAATTGAAAGTGGAGTTAATCTATTTTTAATCACTTTGGGTTATCGTGAAGGTGGAGTTGTACCTATTTTTACTAGCGCTCCAGCTGATGTTGCAGAAAATGCACCAGGCTCGATGGTCCTACCAGTTCCACAAGCTTTAACACTTACAAGTATTGTCATTGGTGTAGCGGTTCTTGCTTTAATGCTTTCTTTAATTATGCACATCTACAGGCATTATGGTACTTTAGATGTTAGAAAAATAAGGAGGCTAAAAGAATGAACTGGTTTGAAATTATAACCATGCATTCACCTGCCTTAATTGTTGCTGTTCCTTTACTTACCGGATTTCTCACACCTTTAGTAAGTAGAATTAATGATACTGCAAGAAACTTATTTGCTATCATCATGCTCAGTATTACAGGTTTTTTAATTGCTATATTAGGTTACGATGTTTTAACAAACGGCATTAGAACATATGTTTTTGGTGGAGGAAACACAGTAGTTACTCTTCCAAGTGGATTAATGTTTCATGTTAGAATTATTTTTGAAGTTGACGTAATGAACGTTTTCATGATCTTTATTACTATAATTTTGGCAATTATTGGAATTATATACTCATTTTCTTTTATGAAAAAAGAGGATGGCTTAGATAAATATTATACAATTGTTTTAATCCTTATTGCAAGTACTTTAGGTATGGAGCTTACTGGAGATCTATTCAACTTCTTTGTTTTTCTTGAAATATCCTGTATAACTTCTTGTGCATTAATTGCGTTTTGGGTTCATAAAGGAGAAGCTCTTGAAGCTGCTTTTAAATACATTGTTGTTAGCTCCATTGGTGCATTGTTTTTCCTATTTGCTTTAGGTTTACTATACGCACAATATAATGCTCTGAATATGGCGACAATTGCAAATTCAATACAATTTTCGATTATTGATCAATCTGCTCTTGTCCTAATAATAGCGGCGCTAGCTATGAAAGCAGGAATAGTGCCTTTGCATATGTGGCTACCAGATTCCTATGGGGAAGCACCACAATCAATTACTTTTATTTTAATTGCAGCGACCCAGGCAAGCTTATATGGAGCATTTAGGGTAATATTTACTCTGTATGGAAATGTTTTCAACTCAATTAATCTGGCTTCTTTAAATCTAGTTCTAACAACTAATACTATGGGTTGGATCATTATAGCACTGGCGATAATAACCATTCTTGTAGGAGTATTTATGGCTTTTATACAAACTGATTTTAAACGCTTAATTGCATTTGCCGCCGTTGCAGAAATAGGTTATATCTTTCTAGGTATTGGTGTTAGACTTGCATCAAAATATGTGCAATACACAGGTGGCAATGCTACCGCAGTTGCATTTACTGAATATAGTTCAATTGCCTTAAATGGAAGTATATTCCACATAATAAATGACTGTTTGGATATTGGTCTATTGTTTCTTGTAGCAGGTGCCATATATTATGCAACCAAAGAGTCTTCACTAGATAAAATGGGCGGACTTGCTAGAAATATGAAATATACAACAATTTTTTTCATAATTGGTCTTCTTGCTGTATCAGGTATGCCTCCACTTAATGGATTTGCTTCTAAATTGATGTTATATGAATCAACATTTCAACTAAATCCTATAATAGCGATTATTGCTGTTTTAGCAAGTATAATGCTTCTAGCAGTTTTTGTAAAAGTGTTTTATTCTGCCTTTATGGGACCAGAACAACCAAAATTCAAAGAAGTAAGGGAGGCGCCCAAAGGAATGCTTATTGCTATGGGTGCAATTGTTGTTATAATTATTATTTTTGGTCTATTTCCAAATCTAGTAATAAACAATTTAGTGCAACCGGCTGCAAATGCTCTTACTAACTACACAACCTATATTTCAAAAGTCATACCAGGGGTGATCTAATATGATTTCACTTGACTCATTTCTTGAAACGTTAAGTACAGGTAGTGGATTTTGGAATCCTTTAGTGTGGATTATAATAGCTGCAATGGCTTTTTTATTAATATATGTTTTAAGAAGCCTAGGTAAAAAAGAGTACAAAGAGAAATCAGAACAGACCCAGTCTTTTTTATCAGGTAACCCAGAATATGAAAAAGAGCAAATGCGCATAAAAGGTAGTAATGTCTATTGGGGTTTTACAGAGGCGATGAAATGGGTCTTTAATGTTCTACGTAAAGTGCATACAGGTAATGCAAGTGATTATGTTTTATGGTTAATCATAGTCATGGGATTTTTGTTTATTACAGTTTTTATAACGGGGGCGTTATAAGATGGATTTTATAAATCTATCAAAAACATTAATAACTTTGATACTTGGAACAATCGGTTTAGCACTTTTTGGAATTGTTTTTGGTTTATTTTATAAAGGTATTGACCGGAAAATCTCTGCCCGTATGCAGGGTAGGATAGGCCCACCTTTAAGACAACCATTTAGAGACGTAGCTAAACTTTTTATAAAAGAAAATATAGTACCTGAAAATTCGATTGCTTGGATATTTAATTTAGTACCATTACTTGGACTTGTTGTAACAATATCTATCCTATTATACTTGCCAATAGGTGGATTTGCACCTCTTGTCTCATCAACAGGTGATCTGATATTGATTCTATATCTGTTGATAATACCATCTTTAGCAATGGTTATCGGTGGTTTTGCATCAGGTTCTCCTTATGCGACAATTGGCGCGCAAAGGGAAATGGCAATAATGATAGCATATGAATTTCCACTTGCAATAATTATTATAACTATTGCATGGAAACTTAGCAGCACAACCATTGGAGGTTTGGGACTTGCAAATGCCTTTTCTTTAACTACTATAACTGCAAATCCATTGTGGAACACAGCTGGTCCATTTGCATTCATTGGCCTTATAATACTACTATTTGTCTTGATAATCGTAACACCTGCAGAGTTATCAAAAATTCCATTTGATGCATCTGAAGCTGAAACAGAAATAGGCGGAGGGTTACTTGTCGAATACTCTGGAAGAAACCTTGCAATGTTTTATATTATGGATGGAGTAAAAACAGTGGTAATGGCATCGCTAATTGTTGCATTATTTTTCCCTTATAATCTTTCACCAATATTTGGTCTGGTAAGTTATCCTGCATATGCTGTTGATATAATTTTTTATCTATTAAAGGTACTAATTATCATAGTTTTTTCTGTTACATTAATCAGGGTGGCACTAGCACGTTTAAAAATAGATCAGATTGTTTACACATACTGGGTTTGGTTGACGTTACTGGCTCTTGTTGGACTAATATGTATTATGTGGGATGGACAGTTGGGACTACCAAAAGTTGCTGAAATACTAGGGCTTGGTTTATAAAAATCAAGAAACCAACTAATGGTTAATATCATAATCCTATTAAATTAGGGCTCTATTTCAAAGTCGATTTTTAATGGAACCTAAAAATACAAAAGCTGAAAGTAAAGGATTTTCTTTTCTTTTTCTAGTAATTCCTGCTATAATGTTAGTAATTGGATATTTTATTTATCCTTATCCTGCTTCAGATATTGCATTAAAATTAATTCAGATTCCATTATTTTTAGGATTAATTGCTTTGGGTATAGGATTTTTAATAAAAAAAGTGGAACTTGCAAGTAAGTTAAAAATGATGGGATGGATTATTTTTGCATTTTACTGGTCAACACAACCAACAACTTTGTATTTAATTGAAGAAAGCGATGTTGTTAATGCATTTCTTTGCATCGCTGGAGTATTTGTTTTGTTTTATATTGCATATCATGAATGGTTATCACTAAAAAGAAATGAAAGTATAGTATGTTTGAATTGGATAGCTGGTGCAACAGCTATAGCTGGACTGATATATTTTGGAATAGAAGCATCTATTTTTAAAGATTGGTTAATTGAAGTAACCGCCCAACAAAGTGGTTGGGTTCTAAATTTGTTTATTGGAAATGTCGAGGTTATTGGAAATAATATATATCATAATGAATCCTATATTGTAACTATTGTATTTGCGTGCACAGCGATTCAGTCGATGGTTGTTTTTGTTGGTATGATAGGAGCACTTTCAAAAGTTGATGTTAAAAAAAAGGTATATGGTTTATTAATTACCGTTGTTCCAATTTATTTTCTAAATCTTCTAAGAAATGCACTTGTAGGATTTCTATTGACAAATAATATAACTGATTTAAACATGGCTCATAATGTTATAGCAAAAACTGGTTCATTGATAGCATTGATTATTTTGTTATTTATTGTTATAAAAATTATACCAGAAATCTTTAACGAAATAATTTGTTTAACAGATTTGTATAAAAGAAATGGGCCATTAGAAAAAAGCCTTAAAAAAATTTTTAGGAGAAAAAAAATTGAACAAAATTAGCCTAAGTGCTAATGTTCCTGATTTTTTCCATTTTAAAAAAACGATAAAAGCAGGTGAGGATCCAATTGCAAAAATCAATGATTAAATTACTTTCACTGGCTGATATAATTTCCATTACTAATGCTATTTTTGGCATTTTATCAATTATTTTTCTTTTTTCTAATCTTATTGATTCCCAAGATTTACGTTTTCGTGTTTCGTTTTCATTTATTTTAATTGCCGTACTTGCAGATGGACTGGATGGTATCGTCGCAAGAAAATTAGGCAAAAGTGAAATAGGTGAATATTTAGAAGCAATGGCAGATACGACTTCCTTAACCATTGCACCTGCGATTTTTATTTATTTTATATATTCTGATGCTACAGCCTGTTGTTTTTATAATAATATTTTCCTTTTATTTGTATTAATTCTATTTGTATCTTTTGGAATTATTAGACTTGCATCTTTCCACATATTGAAAAACGACAAGATTTTTGTGGGTTTCCCGGCTCCTGCAAGTACTGTATTACTTTTAGTTTTAGCTTATTTTAGGATAGATTTTATCTATATCCTACTAGTAGTAATTATTATTGGTGCGGCAATGATATCAAATATAAAATTTCCAAAACCTGGACTTAAAACAAATTCATTTGCAGCTTTTCTAATTATTCTTACACTTATAATCGAAAAAAGTTATTTTGGTATTGCTCCTTTACTTCTTTTTATAGCAGTTTTAACTTACACTGTAGGAGGGGCAATTTATATAAAATTTTTAGTAAAAAAATAAATAAAAACATTTCTAAACAGAAAATGCATTACATGCTGCTATTATGGATGATATTCCAAAGATTGGTATTACGGGTATGCCCAATGTTGGCAAGACCGATACTCTATTAAAAATTATCAAATCACTCGAAGAACATAGTTACGTCGTTCAAGGGATGATCACTGAACCAATTGTTGAAAAGAAAAAACGCGTAGGGTTTTACGTTACAAACTGGCAAACAAAAGAGCGAGAGGTTTTTGCACATATTGATTACGAGACGAAAGAAAAGATTGGAAAATACGGTGTAGACATTGGTGCTTTGGAAAGAGTTGGTGTACCTGCAATTGAAAAAGCAATAACTGACCCTAAGGTTAACATCATTGTTATTGATGAAATTGGTAAAATGGAGATGCTTTCAGAAAAGTTTTGTACCATGGTTGTCGAAGCATTAGACTCAGATAAACCTATAGTTGTTACACTTCATAAAAAATCAAGGACACCACTACTTCAGGATGTACGCCGCCGTGATGATATAAGGATTTTAGAGGTCACACCGGTTAATCGTAATTTATTACCTTACAAGATTGAAAAGATCATGGAAGAAAAACTACCACCCTTATTTTAATATGAAAAAAGTCCAAAATATTAAAACCGTAACCGAAGGTATAACAGATGTTTTAGTTTATAAAACAAAGGAAACAAAAAAAGGGCCGGGCGCCAAATCTAAATTACCGTTTTATAATCCTTCTATGGAGTTAAACCGTGATTTTTCTGTTCTTGTATGTCAATGGCTAATAAATAATAGTAAAAAACATGTAAGTTTCCTTGATGGTCTTGCAGCTTCAGGTATTCGAGGACTTAGACTTGCAAATGAACTTTCTGGAGATTTTGAAATTACTATTAATGACTGGGATAAAAATGCTTATGATTTAATTAAAAAAAATGTTGAAAAACTAAAGTTAAAAAATGTTACAGCTTTAAATTGTAATCTAAATTTTTTACTCGCTGAAAAAAAATTTAATTACATTGATATCGACCCGTTTGGATCTCCGGCTTATTTTATTGATGCTGCTGTGCAAAATATTTCTCATGAGGGTATTATTGCTTGTACAGCAACTGACACAGCACCTCTTTGTGGTGTGTATCCAGCAGTTTGTTTTAGAAGATATGCAGCAATGTCGTATCATTCTGAAGTAATGAAAGAGCTTGGTATACGTATACTACTGGGTTTTATTTGCAGAGAAGCGGGTAAATATGATAAAGGAATAAAACCAATACTTGCCTACTCAACAGATCATTATTTCAGGATTTATGTTCAGGTAATTAATAGTGTAAAAACAGCAAATGACTCTATGAATTGCTATTGTCTTATAGCACCAGGTGAATATATTGGTTACGAAACAACAAAAAAGTTTATTGGCCCTCTTTGGATCGGCAGATTGCATAGTAAAAAAATTTTAGGAGAATTAAGAACAATTCTTTTTGAAAAACAAATTAATACAAAAAATTTTCTTTGGAAACTAATAGATTTACTTGAAGAAGAAGCAGATGCACCAATGTTTTTTTATTCAGCAGATAATATTGCTTCTATTTTGAAAAAACCTCAACCAAAAATGAAAATAATTTTTGAAGAACTTAGAAAAAAAGGTTATGACGCTACAAGGACGCATTTCAATGTAAAAGGTTTCAAAACAAATGCTCCTTTAATCGAAATAGAAAAAGTGTTTAAATAAAATTAGATATCGAATTTGTGAATATATGGTTAAATTAAGAATCGGTGTTTTAGCATCAGGGGGAGGAACAGATCTTCAAAGTATTATAGATGCGTCCGAAAAAAATATGATTAACGCAGAGGTAATTGTAGTAATTAGTGATAATAAAGAAGCTTTTGCTTTAAAAAGAGCTGAAAAATATAAAATAAAGACTTTTTTTGTTGATCCAAAGGATAAAAATAAAGAAGATTATGATAAGGAAATTGATAAAATCCTAGAAAATAATAAAATTGGTCTTGTTGTTGGTGCAGGTTTTATAAGGATGCTTTCACCTTGTTTTGTTAGAAAATGGTATGGTAAATTAATCAATATTCACCCAGCCTTACTACCTTCTTTTAAAGGAGTTAATGGTCAAAAAGATGCTTTAGACTACGGAGTAAAAATCTCTGGTTGTACAACGCATTTTATGGATGAAAAAATGGATTCCGGTCCAATTATTTTACAAGCTGTAGTAAAAGTAATGCCTAAAGATGACAGAGATGCCCTTGCTCATCGTATACTTGAGGTTGAACATCAGATTCTTCCAAGAACCATTGATTTGTTTGAAAAGGGGAGATTAAAAATTGATGGAAGAAAAGTCGTAATAAAAAAGGGTGAGAGTTGGAAGGATAAATATGAAACTATTGCTGATGTTCTTTATTCAGATGGATATTAATGTATTATGAATTATAATGAAACTATAAGCTGGCTTTATTCTTTTGAAAAATTT
>Ga0315291_10003212_pt1 | contig 21140 bp, 20 predicted proteins | sample YL17G12_20_MG_FD_203070 | JGI IMG/M metagenome (GOLD analysis project Ga0315291, IMG submission 203070) | Sediment microbial communities from Yellowstone Lake, YNP, Wyoming, USA - YL17G12_20 | ecosystem: Environmental > Aquatic > Freshwater > Lake > Sediment | place: USA: Wyoming | collected...
AGCAGGGGTTCAAAATTTTGAACCCCTGCTATACATAATTCATCCCCTTTCCTTCCTAACAAGAGGGTTAGGGTGAGGTTATATCTACGTTCACGAAACCCGAGTCAATTCCATTTCTTTTTTCCCTTTGAACCTTTAAACTCTTAAACCCTTGAACTTTTTCACATTACTTCAACTTTATCCGCTAACACCCTTTTAAAAGCCTCAACCACATGCGGATCAAATTGTATCCCGCTTCCCTTTTCTAATTCCTCCATCGCCTGCCATAACGGTTTCCCTGCCCGGTAAGGCCTATCTGTGACCATAGCATCAAAGCTATCTGCCACTGCTAAAATCCTGGCTCCTAAGGGAAGGGTATTGAATTTTTTCTCCTCCTCACTGCTCTCGATAAAGAATTTATGATGGGATAAAACTATAGGGATGGACTCTTTTAAGACCGTCCCAACTGAGCTTAATATCTCTGCCCCTTTTTCCACATGGGTTTCCACTATCTTTTTTTCCTCCGCGGTCAAGCTGGCAGCTTTGGTTATAAGCTCGCTCGAGACCTCAATTTTTCCTATGTCGTGCAGAAGACCTGCTACTCTGATGTTTTCGACTTCACTTTTAGATAATTCCAACGACTTGGCGATTTCCGAAGCATAATCTGCCACTCTGAGCGAGTGGCCTTTGGTATACCGGTCCGAGGATTCCAAGTATTTAGTTAAAATCTCAATCACTCCCACATACGCTTTTTTGAGCTCCTGAATTTTATTTTCCTTCTGTTCATACAAAGTTCCCACCACCGCTCCAGCTAAAAACAGAAACCCACCCCAGATCACCAGATCTAAAGCCAATATCAAATCGGTAGATTGATGGTAAAAAGAGTTCGGGTACAAAATTGCCAGGAAAACCACCAACCCTATGCTGAAAACGCTGGTATAGATGGCATACTTTTTCCCTAAGAAATAGCCAGACACCAGAACCGGCAGATAATAAAAATTAAGAAAAGCCATCTTCTGAAAAACGAAATAGTTGGTGATCAAAATAACACCGGTCAACCCCAGTACTAATATCTTCTCTAAGTGTCTAACTAAAAAAAATTTTATCTTATCCATCTTTTCCTCCTTCAAGCCGGATATTTAAAAAAAACTTTAGCTCTTTTTTATTTTATCGGAGGAAAAATGACTCTTTATAACTTCTTTTTAAATATAAAAAGTCCCTCCGGCATTTATGCCAGAGGGACCTCTACATACTTATTACTGAAAGACCCTTTTAATTACGGCTTTAACAAACAGGGGCTGGTCCAAATTTAAAAAGGTAGTTGATTAACCAAACAATATCTCCCAGGCTGACTTTCCCATCTCCATTCGTATCTGCTTCACGATAAAATGGATCTGGTTCCGGACCAAATTTGAAAAGATAGTTGATCAGGTAAACGATATCCCCTAAAGATACATTCCCGGTTTCATTAACATCCGCACACAGAAAAGGCTTGCCAGCATACCAGTATCCGATTTTCAACTGATAGTTAGTGCTCTGAGTCTCTCCGCTAAAACTTTGAGCTGAGGAGACCATAACCTTATAATTGGTGGAAGCCATATCTTTTCCGCCTCCATTCAAACTGTTCCAGGGAATATGATAATTCTGGGGGGCGGTGCTGGTGTCTTTCGGTATAATTATCTCCTTTTCCATCAGGAGTTTCTCATCTACTGTGTTCGTCTGAATAGACCTTTCATCAAAAACTTTTTCTTTTTCTATAGAGAGAGTCAGAGAGAATGAAAGAAAGACGATTGCTAAAGCTATGTGTAGAAATTTAAGATATTTTAACATTTTCCACTCCTTGGTTTAACTGTTTCTACTTTATATCCAAAATATTTATATAATTTCAAAAAGCAAGAGAATTTTTTCATTGTCATTGCGAGGAGGTCATCTGACCGACGAAGCAATCTTCACATAGTCAACAGATTGCTTCCCCGACAAAGGCGGGCTCGCGATGACAGATTGTAGGGGCGATCCGGCGGATCGCCCCTACATCGTCTCGCGTCTATGGTCTTACTTCTCACTTTCCATTTCTACCCTTATCTTCTCCGTATCCATATCCGGCTCTTCTCTTCTTATCTTCTGCACGCTCTCTATCTCAATCGGCTTTGGTCTGAGTTTCAGCTCCTCCTCTTCACTCTCAATTCCCTCCTGCTTCTTCCCTGCTCTCTCCTTTTCTCTCTCAGTCATCATCCTCGCTTCCTCTGCTTTCATCTCCTCAGGAGTAGGTCCGCCCATCTTTGCCAGCCTTAAATCTTCATAACCCTTCCTCTTGGCAATTATTCGATAGGAGAAAGAAATATCCGAGCCTGCAGGACCTCTAACCTCAAAGGAATTAGCAGTCCTATTAGCCACCGCTAAGGTCAGCGGTTCATCCTGAGGAGTCAGGAAAACATGATATTTGACTGAGGTATTAACCGTTTGGGTAAATAATGGGTCTATCTGGATCAACGCCCTACCATTAACCAGTTTCCCTTCTCCAAAATCCTCAAACCAGTTTTCCGGGGATTCCATACAGTAAAGCAGACGGTAATCACCATTATCTATTTTGACTGCCGCACTCTTACTACCTAAAACTACCAGGCTATCAGTTATCCTCACATCCCCGCTAAAATATCCAGCACAACCTTCTGAGGTTGGGGCGTAACCATAGACTCCAAATTTATTTCCTGTGCCAGCAGATGAAGCCCAGAATACCCCGCCATAAACATAACCAGTGGAGGTGTTCTCAGCATAAGTATAGTTCCCAAAAACGTAGTTGCTTGTGGAACCATTACTTTCTGTATAAGTTCCGTAATGGGCACCTGTGCCTGAAGTTGAAGTTTCAAAAAATCCACCATAAGCATCACCGCTAGAAGAGTTCGAGCCATAGCCGGAAACACCATAGGTGGCTGAATCAGAAGAGCCATAGCTTGTTGCTCTTATACCATAATGTTTTCCAGTGCCGGAAGAAGAAGTGGAGAAATAGCCGGCATAAGCGGTGCCATCCGAAGTATTTGAAGCATAATTATAAGAACCATAGGTGACCGCAGAGGAACTGCCATTACAAATGGAATAGACTCCAAAATGAGCTCCTGTTCCAGTCGCAGAGGTGGAAAAATATCCACCATAAACCCAGCCGGAAGAAGAGTTCTTAGCATAACTCATAATACCCCAGACATCAGTACCGCTGTTCCCATAACCTCTTGAAAAGAGACCATATTTATTTCCTGTGCCAGTTGAATCTGCCTGAAAATAGCCACCATAAGAATTACCATTAGCGCTATTTTCAGCTATACCATAAGAACCGTAGGTAGCAGCAGAGGAGTTGCCAGAGCTTCCTCCATACACTCCATAATGAATCCCGCTTCCGGCTGAAGTGCTTGTGAAATATCCACCATAGACATCTCCTGTAGAACTCGAGGTGGCATAGCCATAAGAGCCATAAGTCTCTGAGGGGGATGAGCCATAAGCCTGTCCTAACACCGCAAAATGAGGTCCAGTGCCAGAGGAGCCTGCGAAGAAAGAGCCTCCATAAACAGCACCAGAGCCAGAATTGCTGGCATAGCCAGACATACCGTTCATAGCCCCAGAGGATGAGCCAGATGCTTCTCCTCTAACTCCAAAGTGACTTCCGGTACCATTGGAAGAGGTTTCAAAAAAACCACCATAAGCATATCCGCTGGAGGTGTTATCTGCATATCCTTTGAGTCCATACATATCAGAGGCACTACTTCCAGAAATCCTCCCCTTGAAGGCAGTGCCTGAAGTGGCATAAACACTGTCCGGTCCTGCAACGTTCACATATTTGCTGGTTAAAGTGCTTGAGCCTTCATATAAATCTGTAGCTACATTCAAACGACCAAAATCTGATACCGGGCTGGTAAAATCAGAAGCGTGAAGACCGTCCAGTTTGTCAGAGTTTAAGGAATAATATGAATACCCCAAACTGGAAAGTCTCTGTCTGGGCGTCATCTCCGGATCTGCTGCCACTTGAATCCCCAACCAAGTATTCACATAATTGAAGATGCTGTCTGGTATCGGCGTCACTGTGCCCAAGATAACGTTAAATAATCCCTTTGTGGACGATACTAACTGTGCCTCAGACCACTTCGCACTCCCTCCAACCGAATCAACATAAATCCTGAAAGTCAAAGAATAATTACCATCTGGAACAAACTTGCCTGTGGCATCAGTCAGCCTCCCCTGAAAATTTATCAATCTTGGAACATCTGCATAAACCAGGCTTGAGACCAACACCCCCACCAACACCAAAAATAAAATAATACGACGCATAAAACCCTCCTGTGGTTTTCCCGCTTTAAGCTGGATCCCGCCAAAAGCAGGAAAATATTAAATGGTTTTTTGCTCCCGACCTTACCTAACCAGAAAATATATAGAATTATTAAATTTAATTGTCAAGTAAAATGTAGCGTTGGGCTTTATGCCCTACGAAAGAATTGTCATGGAGAGCATCATTCGTGATGATGCTTTTGAGCTGTAGTTGCCTAATTCATTGGGCATCCTACTGCTCAATAAATCGAGCAACTACAACCGCTAATTTTCCTTGACAAAAATATTTTATTCCCTACTTTACTAAAAACTTATCAAGGAGGATATTCCTGAAGGGGAAAGTCCATCAATTTATTTTTGTTCTCGTTATAATTCTCAGTTTTTATTCCTCAGCTTCAGCTATTGAAGAGAGTAACTGGTTTGATTCGCAGAAGATAAATCTTTTAATCGGTATAATCGTCACCTTTCTTTTTATCTTCGGGTATATCCTTTATGGCAAAAAAGGTAAAAGTCTGAAGATTCGCTCCATACCTGGACTCGAAGCTTTAGATGAGGCCGTGGGCAGGGCAACGGAGATGGGTAAGCCAATTCTATTTTCTTCCGGGCTGGGAAAAATGGAAAGGGTGGCAACCATGGCTTCAATGAATATCCTGGGAAGCGTAGCGGAAAAAATAGCTGAGTACAACACTCCTCTTCTAATCCCGAACTACGACCCGATGGTGACAACAGTTGCCCAGGAAGTGGTTAAAGAGAGTTTTACCCGTACGGGACATCCAGAATCCTACAAAAAGGAAAACATCTACTTTGTAACCCAGAGCCAGTTCGGATATGTAGCCGCAGTGGACGGAATTATGTTAAGAGAAAGACCGGCTACTAATCTTTTCTTAGGTACCTTTGAAGCTGAATCTCTGATCTTGGCTGAGACCGGAAACTCCATCGGCGCTTTGCAGATTGCGGGCACAGATTCAACTATTCAGCTTTCCTTTTTCATAGTTGCCTGCGACTACACTTTGATAGGCGAGGAACTTTTTGCCGCCAGTGGCTATTTAACTAAAGACCCTTTAGTTCTGGGAAGCATTAAAGGACAGGACTTTTTGAAATTAATCATAGGATTTCTTATAATCGCCGGTGGGATTTTATCCACCTTCGGTTATAATTTCTTAATCAATTTTTTAGGAAAAGGTTAAGGAGATGAGCAGGCAGATACCTCTCTGGGTGTGCTTTGGCTTCGGGGTCTTTATGCTGGCACAGTTTTTTGTGCCCCATCCTCTCTTTCTAAAAGGTTATCAAAATGTTTTAGACTGGATGCAGATAATCTACGTTTTTGCACTCCTGATCGGCGCTTTAAGCTTTTTACTCCTCCATCTAGAAAAAATATCCAAGAAACAAAAGGGCTGGGCATACAACTCAGTTGCCCTTGTCGGACTTATCATTATGGTCTTTTTCGGCTTCTATAAAGGTATTCAGAAAGGGTCGCCTTTTTTATGGATTTTCGATAATCTTCAGGTTCCAATGCAATCCACTATGTTTTCGCTTCTGGCTTTTTTTGTTGCCTCAGCCGCTTATCGGGGTTTCAGAGCAAGAAATATACAGGCAACCATCCTTCTGATTGCCGGGATTTTAGTAATCTTAGGCAGAGTCCCCATAGGAGAGATGCTCCATTCATACATCCCTCAAACTGCCACCTGGGTTTTAAACATCCCCAGCATGGCCGCCAGAAGAGGGATTTTGATCGGGATCGGTCTGGGCTCGATCGCCACATCTCTGAGAATAATTGTTGGAATCGAGAGAACCTATTTGGGTAAAGGATGAATTTAAGCAGGTAGCACGTAGCAAGGAGCTTGTAGCAAAAATATGGAGTGCATCATCCGTGATGATGCCATAAATGCAGTTCGTAACATCGGGCTTTATGCCCGACGAATGAAACAGCATGCCCGCCTTGCCCTCAAGGCGGGATAATAAGACCGATAGAAATCGTAGGGACAGGGCTTGTCCCTGTCCGAAGAGAAACGGACAGTCATAAGGTTCGACAAGTTCACCATACTGAGCAGGATCGAAGGAAGGGCTGTCCCTACAAAAAATTAATATGAAACTAAATTTTAACCGAAAAACGATATTCATCCTGATGGCAGTAGCCGTAATCTTCCCTCTGATTTTTAAACTAAGCCTGCCAAACAAGGTAACTCCAGAGGTCAAAAATGTATTTGAGAAAATAAATAGTTTAGAAGACAGCTCAGTGGTTTTAATCTCTTTCGATTTTGAAGCCTCATCTTTTCCAGAGGTCCAGCCATTAGCCAATGCAATCTTACAACACTCTTTTTCAAAAAATCTGAAGGTTATAGGTCTTTCCCTCTTAGCTGAAGGAACCGCTTTAGGAGAAAAGGTCTTAAAGGAAAACGCTTTAAAATATTATAAAACCTATGGGAAAGATTATGTTTTCTTAGGGTTCAGACCACAGGTTACTGCAACCATCTTAGGATTAGGAGAGGATTTTCATCAGGTCTTTCCAGAGGATTATACTGGTAATTCGACTTTTGATCTGGAACTGACTAAAGAGATAAAAGATTATAAAAAGATAGCTCTTATAATCTCAGTCACAGACGGGGATATCCCTTTTTCCTGGATAAATTATGCAGTAGCAAGATATGAAAAAAAATTAGTGGTTTTGACGACTGCGGTTATGGCAACCAGCTTTTACCCTTTTTTAAATTCAGGACAGATCGAAGGACTGGTCAATGGATTAAAAGGCGCTGCCGAATACGAGATTCTACTGGGTAAACCCGGTATGGGTTCAAGAGGTATGGATGCCCAATCCATAGCCCATCTATTGATAATAATCTTAGTGATTTTGGGGAATATAGGATACTGGTTGGAAAGAAAAAAGAAGGTTTAAAAGTTCAATCGTAGTGCGAGGCTTTTAGCCTCGCCTGAGCGACCCTGAAGGGTCGCACTACGAGCTGTAGGGACAGAATCCGTCTGAGGTGGATTCTGTCCAGAATAATCAGTAAACCCACCTTGCCCACAAGGTGGGACAAAAAAGGTAAGTCAGACATTCCTGTCTGACAGAACAGACAAGAATGTCTGTTCTACCGAATCAAGTAGCCAAGCCTTTAGGACTCGGAAAAGGCTAACAGGCACAGAAAAAACTTTGGAGGAAATCTGTGGACTCAGACACTTTAATCGCTGCAATTCTAACACTTTTTATCTTTTCTTTTCTCTACAGGGATAACCCATTTTATAAATTCGCTGAATATCTATTAGTCGGTATCTCTGTTGGGTATCTCATCGTTATCTCGATCAAGACCATAGTCCTGCCCAAGCTTTACTATCCGATTTTCAGACAAGGTGACCTTCTCTATCTCATTCCTGGAATTTTAGGCATCTTTATGTTCCTCCGCTTTTTCCCAAAACTTTCCTGGCTCTCCCGGATTTCAATGGCTTTAATAATCGGCGCAGGAGCAGGAGTCTCCATCCCGGCAGTATTGCAGGCACAGATTTATACTCAGATGAAAGCCTCAATGGGCTCTTATACTTCGGTTAATAATATCATCGTTACTTTAGCAGTAATTACCACCCTGAGCTATTTTTTCTTTTCCAGGGAGCATAAAGGTGTCCTGGGCTTCTCAGCCAAAATCGGGATTTTCTTTATGATGGTCTTCTTCGGAGCCACCTTTGGCTATACCGTAATGTCCAGAGTCACCCTCCTGATCGGCAGAGCCCAGTTTCTCTTAGGTGATTTTTTAGGCTTAATAAAATAAAAAAGTTGTTGCAGGACAAGAAAATGAAAGTTAAATTATAAAATATTTTGAAGGCTACAGGGATTTGTAATAGAGTTTACAGATATAATGCAAATGAAATTGGAGGTTCAATAAAATGAAGAAGATGAAATTTGAGTATTTACCTTTAGATAAAATTGACATAAGTATTTCAAATGCTCGAAAAACAAATATAGAAGAAGGTATAGACGAGCTTACAAAAAGTATTGAAGAAATCGAAGTTCAACAACCAGTGGTAGTATTTGAAAAACCTAATAAAAGATATGAGTTGATAATCGGACAGCGACGTTACCTTGCTTGCAAAAAAATAGGTTTAAAAGCTATACCTGCCTTAATAACTACCGTGAAAGATAAGACCGATGCTACGATTAAATCTTTTATTGAGAATATTCACCGATTGGATCTCGAATATCGAGATAAGATGCAAGTTGCTATAGAACTATTAAACAAATTCGGCTCTGTTAATAAAGTGTCAGATCATATAGGGGTGTCGCCGCAGACGGTAAGAAACTATTTAGGTTATGCTGGGGTTGAAGAAGATATAAAGAAGATGGTAGATGAAGGTAAGTTGAGCCCTACCACGGCTCTTTTAATAGCAAGAAATGTCCCAGACGAAAAAAGAGCTGTCGAAATTGCAAAAAGAGTGAAGGAAATACGACGCAGTGATGATAGAAAAAAGGTTATTTATGCCCAGAAAGAAAATCCAGACAAACCGTTAGAAGAAGTTGTTAAAATTGCGAAAAGACAAAAATTAAGGCGTATAACCATAGACTTAACACCAAGAACAGCTGAAGCGCTTGACAATGCGTGTCAACAATATAAAGGCGGGTTGACAGATATGTCTATGGAAGATCTAGCAAAGAATATTGCTGTCGAAGGCCTTGAAGAATGGCTGAAGGAGCGAGGATTTTTGAAATGAGAATTCTAGACGAAAACACTGCGTTAGCAATTGTATTCACTAATATAAGAAGAAAAAAAAGAAGCGATGACTTAGTCACGATTGCCAAGAGTTTTGAATATCTCATGAAACTCTATGGTTCACAAAATGCTGTCGCTAAGAAAGTAGGGCTTTCAACTGAAATGATAAGGCAGTTTTTAGCTGTACTTAAATTACCGAAAGAAGTTCAAGAGATGTTCTCTAGCAGGCATATAGATTATCTCGACATGGCAAAAGAGCTACTAGCATTGAAAGAACCTCAGAAACAAATCATCGCTGCAAGAGCGTTTGTCCACTCCTTGTCGGAAGATGCAAGGGATATAAAAAGGCTAGTAAAAACCGAAAGTGTTTCAGTCAAAGATGCAAAAAAGATGATTTTAGAAGCAAAACCTAAGGGATTACACATTTTCTTAATGGATTTTGATGATGAAATGTATAAGGCAATTGTTGGATATGCTAGAACCATTAAAGTGAAACCTGCTGAACTTGTAAGGAAGATAGTAACAGATTGGTTTAAGCATAAAAAGAAAATGTACAATAAAAGAGGGTAAATTAATTGCTACCAGCAAGCACAGATCTATTAAATCTTAATCAGTATCTTCATCAATATCCTAAAGAACATGCTGCAGCTTTTGAGTATCTTATAGCAAGTGCATTCAGTCAAATTTTTTATTTGCCATTTCAGTCAAAAGATACTATTAATAACAAAGAAAAATATCGTGTTATCTGGTATGGTAAGGTTAATAAGAACAACGTTATTTCCAAATCTCCCTCTGGTGTCGATTCCATTTGTTTTGCATATAGATTCTATATACTTATAGAATGTAGCTTGAGATTTGGTGCAAATCAATGGCGAAAGGAATTCATTGAGTCATTAAAACATTATAAAAAATTCATAAAATCAAAAAAAGTATCTGAAGATGTTGTTTTTTTGACAATAGTTGTCCCTAAATTACATAAAGATACTTTTACTGGTTTTCAACAAAAGGCAAAAGAGGGTCTAAATATTATACTTTTGGAAAGCCCATTTCTTGCAAAGATTGTAGATACTGCCAAGCTAATCTCCACCATTAGGCATTTAGACCTACGTCAGCTTTTAAAAACAATGGTAAAGCAATTGCGAGAGTCTACTTCATGTAAGAAGTTTAAAATCAACATGAGGAAATACATAATCGAATGGCACGAAGAGATTCTCAAAAGGGAGAGAAATGTCTTCTTTGGCTTGAAGGCTTATGAGGCTATTAAGAAGGTTGGTAAGCATACTGTCGCCACCTCAGATATATTAGTAAACCTAAACCGAGATCATGACTTTAACTACTACTTAAAAGTGTTGGGTGGTGATCCAAAACTTCATATAAAAGATGGGTTATTGTCTGAAAGACTAGCGTGTTTAATCATCGTTCCCGAAGAAGAAGATTTCTTCTGCAAAGTTGATAGTATAGATTTCAAAGAAAGGGGATTAAGATTGATAAAAAATGTAGAAAAAATAGATGGTTAACTCAAATCTAAATAACGGATGGTTAAGACCAATTGAAGTAGCCTTAATAATGGCTAATCTAAAGGGCTTATTGGTCATTTGCCCTCGCTGCAAAGAAAGCGGTTTAGTTGTTACCAGATGGATTAAAGGTCCTCAATTAAAACCCATTTATATTTTTCATATTAAGTGGAGAAAATTAAGAAAAGTATGTGAACTTAGCGAAGAACAGTCTAAAAATATCAGAGGAAAAGTTTCCATATTTGAAAGTGATATTAGAAAACTATTGGAGACAAAAAAGTCGTTTGTGCTGTTTAGTGGTGGGAAAGATAGTCTTGCCACTTTAGCTTATCTGAAAGACATTGCAAAAACAGCCAATAACGACTTAACTGCACTATATGTTGACACAACAGCTGGGCTTCCTGAAAATACAAAATATGTAAAAAAAGTTTGCAGATATTTAGATATTAATCTTAAAGTAGTGAAACCCAAAGTAGATTATTTTACCTTAGCAAAAGAATGGGGTATTCCAAGTTTTAAATATAGATGGTGTTGTCGGGAATTAAAAATTAAACCTATCGAGGAATATCTGGATAGTATAAAAGAACCAAAAGTTGTTTTTGACGGAATAAGGGCTGTGGAATCTAATGTTAGAAAACAATATATACCGATATGGTATCACCCAAGTTTCAAGTGTCTTTCTGTTAGTCCTATTTTTTATTGGTCTGACCTACAAGTAACTTCTTTAATAAATAGTAACGGGTTACCTAAGACTTTATTACATTCCCTCGGATCATCAACAGAATGCTGGTGTGGTGCATATAAAACTGAGACAGATTTTAAGAAACTATATGGGTTGAATCGAGATATGTTTTATAAATTAGTCGAACTTGAAGAAGGAAATAAAAGTGGATTTACTTTTATTTACAAAAATGGTCAAAGAATACCTCTCAGGGATTTGGAAAGACAAATTTTGAATGAGAGGATGTAGACTACACGGAGGTAAGATGTTTTTAGTAGAGGGAGGGGATGGGGGGAGAAGAAGGATAGTGATTTTAGCGGAGGGGTGTTTTACCGCGCTGGAGGCGAAGACGGCTTATGGATTAATCAGGTATAAGCCGGAAGATGTAGCAGCGGTTATCGATTCGACCCGGGCGGGTAAAACTGCTCAGGAGATTCTGGGTCTGGGTGGGAAAATCCCCGTGGTTAAGGATGTTTTAAGCTCTCTGCCTTATAAACCAGATTCGCTCTTAATCGGTATCGCTCCTCGTGGTGGCAAGCTCCCTTCAGAGTGGAGAAAAGAAATCGTCTCTGCCCTTGAAAATGGGCTAAATATTCTCAACGGATTGCACGATATTTTAAGTAATGACCCGGAACTGGCTACCCTGGCAAATTTCAGGAATGCTAAAATCTGGGATTTAAGAGAGGCAAAAAATTATAACAAAGTTGCAGATTATAAACCGGAGAAGATTAAATCCAGGGTGGTTTTGACTGTGGGCACTGACTGCCGGTCAGGTAAGATGATTACCGCTATGGAAATGACCAGAGAGGCAAACCAATTTGGCTGGAACCCCTGCTTTGTGGCAACCGGCCAGACCGGAATGATAATTACCGGAGAAGGTGTTCCCATAGATGCAATCAAAGGCGATTTTATGGCAGGTGCTATGGAGGATTTTTTAATGAAGAAATCCAAAGATTATGATCTGCTGTTAGTCGAAGGACAGGGAACCATTCTCCATCCGGGATATTCCGGAGTATCCTTAGCTCTACTTCACGGGTCTTTACCAGATGCTATGGTCTTATGCCATTTCCCCGGCAAGAAAAATTTCAATAATTACGATTTGCCTTTGCCTTCATTATCCGAATATATTAGATTGCACGAGGAGATAATCAGACCTTTGAAACCATCTAAGATGATAGGGATTGCTCTGAACACTTCAAATTTAAAGGAAAAAGAAGCCCGGCGGGAAATCGAAAAAACAGAAAATGAAACTAATCTGCCAGCCACTGACCCGGTCAGGTTTGGGTCTTCAAAATTTTTAAAAGCTCTTGAATATTTAAAGGTAAAAACTGGTGTAAATAAATGAACTAATGTATTGTCCCAGATGTAAAAACAAGATGCAGGAGGAGAGAAGACCCTTTCATAAACAGAGGAAATGGATTTGCCCGAACTGTGGAAAGGTCAGGTTTCAACAGGTAAGAAAGAGTAAAGGAGAAAAAGATGCGAAATTTTAGAGACTGGAAAAATCCGAATGGATCAATACTGGACAAGTGGGGGATATATCTTTTGAGTCTTATCCTTATTGGCGGATTTTTGTTTTCCTCTTCCAGTCCTGTATTCGGTAAAACCGTAAAAAAAACCTCTGTTAAAAAGAAAAAAGAGTTCAAGCTGACTGCCAAATCCGCCCTGGTCCTGGACCTGGACAACGAGACCGTGCTTTATGATATGAACAGCGAAGATGTTCGCTCCATCGCCAGCTTGACCAAATTGATGACCGCTATGGTATTCTTGGAATCAGGGGTTGACCTTTTCGATACTATAAGCATAACCCGGGATGATGCCAGAGCTTCTGCCAAGTCCCGCCTGCGTCCGGGAGAGACTTTTTATCTAATCGATCTTTTTCATTCAAGCTTAATGTCCTCAGATAACCGGGCTACCCGAGCTTTAGTGAGAGCTACCGGAATGAGAGAGGGGGAGTTTGTAGAGAGGATGAACGAGAAAGCAGACTCCTTGGGTCTGGAAAACACTCAATTCGCTGACCCAACCGGCTTAAATGCTGGTAATGTTTCAACTGCCTGGGAAACAGCAAAACTTCTCAAGATCGCCCTAAACGACCCATTGATCTCACAGATCACCACTACTAAGCAATATAAGTTTTACTCGGTGAACAAAAGAAAAAGGTTCCATCAGCTTGGCAACAGCAACCGTCTGCTCAAAGAGGATTTAGATATCCTGGGTGGAAAGACCGGCTTCATAGGTAAATCCGGCTGGTGCCTGGCAGTTATGTTAAGAAATGTGGAAGAAAAGCTCTGCGTTATAGTTTTAGGCGCATCTTCCAATAAAAGGAGATTTGCTGAAGCTAAGCATATCTTGAAAACAGCAATTCAAAATATGCTCCCGGATAAGCTGGGTTCTACACAATTAGAGAACTATTAAACAGGCAACCCACCTTGTCCTCAAGGTGGGATAGAAGATAGGTCAGACATTCCCGTCCTACGGACCCGTTTCTAGGGTCTGACCAACAAGATAGAACAGACAAGATGTCTGTTCCGCCAGATTATAAAAAATATATGAGTAAAGAAAACGAGAAGAGTTTGGAAAAACAAGACATTGAAGAAGTAGGGGAAGCCATCGAAAGAGTTGGAGTATCCTTAGAAAAAGAACTGCAAAAAGTCTCTGAAAAACTCTCCGAGCTAAAAAACAACCTGCAAAATCTGGATTCTTCAGGCAAAGCCATAAAAGAAGACCTGTTTGACCTGAAGAAAGAGTTCTTAGAGCTCAAGGAGGTTTTGGAGAATTTCGACCAGAGGCTCTCCCGGCTCGAATCTAAACTTTTGAAAGTTCAGGAGCAGAAAGAAGAAGAAATCGACTTAAAAGGTGAGCTCACCCGGATCAAACAGGAGATAGAATTCACCCGTAGTTTGCTAACCATCGCCTTGGAAGAAGACAAAAGGTTTCCTCAGGAATAATCGTGGCGTCGGGCTTCATGCCCGACGAAAGCAATTATCATTTGCAGTACATTAAAATGAAATGGTAGGGGTTCAAATTTTTGAACCCCTACCATTTTTTATTTAATCACTATCCCGATAAAAATCGGCACCCCTCTTTTCTCCTGCAGTATATTTTTATTTTACTTTGGTCTAATTTCAGTGGTAAATTCAAACCGGTAAACCCACCTTGCCCCAAGGTGGGTTTAAAAGACCTCGACAAGGGTCTGAGACCTCTGCTACGCGAAACTACACACTCCGTCCCCAGTAAAGGATAAGGTAAGATCCGCTCATCGTTGGTAATATCGTAGGGATTCAAAATTTTAGATCCCTCTATCTCTATTCAAAACACTAAAAAGCGAAATAGCAAATATAAAGTTTAACCCTCTATTTCTTTCCGCTTTCCCTCTTCCTCAGGGAGTATCTTCTTTTTAAGCTGCTCTTTCCATTGAGGTACTGCCTGTGCAGGGGTATAGAATTTACTCCCTTCGATTCCCAAAGTAGGAATAGTATACATAGGAATAATGTATTCCTTCTCAGCAGCTTTGATGAAGAAGAAATCGAGGTAAAGCGGATATACCCGTACAAATTTAGGTGGTCCCGCTCCTTCCAGACCTCTCTCAGTTATCTGATCTTTGATAGTCCCTTCGGTAGAACGAATGGATTTCGCTAATTTAGAACTACCAATTCTGGCTACCTGCCACTTGTTTTCTTCTTTGAACATCCACAACAGCGCTTTATTTACTCCACCTGAAATGACAGGATACACGTAGTAGTTGGTTTCGGTTACTATTTTTTCAAAATCGTTTCCTTCCTGATATCCCATCATGGCATCTGGACTGATGGTATACAGTTTGAAGGGTGTTCCAAGTTCCGATGTTTCAAAATCTGCTTTGTTATCAAAACCGAGTTTCCGCACCTGATCATCCGAAAAGGTTTTTTTCCATTCCTTCAAACTGCTCAGCGCAACTTTTTTCATTTCATCTTCTTGACCGTAAAGACGGGGTGATAACAACGGTATGCAGAAGGTAAGGATAATTACCGATGATATATAATTTATCTTCATGGTTTATTCCTCCATTATTTCTTGTGAATATTATAGATAGTGCGGTACCACGTGTGATCACCTGGATTACCGGGTCCGCAACCACCAACAACCCAGCTATATTCAGCCGAGTTGTAACCCTCTCCAGGCCATGGATCCATGTATGCAACGTTGTATTTTACGGTTCCATCTTTAACCTCGCTGAATCCATAAATATCCAGAGAGTGCCCACCATTATTCGGACACCATATCCATCCCATATTAATGGGTCTGCCAGCTTTGATTTCTGTTTTCAGCTGATTCCAACTGATGGTGTTGTACACCAAAGTACTTGCAAGACCCCAGTGGTCGAGAACAGCTTTCTGATCATCTCCGCTGGTACCACTGATGCAGTGATTTGGTACGGGATAGTTGCAACAATCGTTTAACCCAAAAAGCCAGTTAGCTTCTTCGCATTGGTTGACATCGGTACCATGCATGTGGAGGATGGCTTTCATCGATGCAGCCCAACACCACATATTGGTTTCCTGCTCTACTTCTGGTAGCGCCACCACACCAATATCTAAGATTTTTGGACACTGACCAGCAAACATCAACATGAAAAGGGTGATTACCAATAAAAGATACTGGTATTTTTTCATCTCTTCCTCCTTTCTGTTAATTTTTATAGGTTGAGTTCATTTAGACCGGGCACTGCCAGTACACCGGAAAATCCGTCTGTAGCTATTATATGGTCATCCGGTTGTGACAATGTCTCAGAACCAAAAATAATACTCGTAACAAATACAACAATCAATGAATTCAAAAAGATTTCAGCCATGATCTTACAGCCCATTAAAACCAGACTGTGTAGTTCGCTTAATTGTTATAATTATATAAAACTACTTTTTTGTTGTCAAGTTTTTTTTCGTCTAAACTAAAAATTTTCAATACTCATAATTAGAAATCGAATAAGAATTATCCTCGCGGGGATATTTAGTAAAAAAACCACATCAGTGCAAGATGGTCAAGCAGATGTATAAAGCACTCATCTGACGAATTTATGAGATTCTATAGTAAAACAAGGAAGCTCAACTAACTCTATCAGATTCAATGCCTAACTAATTTAAAATCAAAGAATTAGAAAGCTGAGAAAGGTCAGTGGAGATTCTTAAGTGCACATGCATTCATAGAAACCAAAACCCCAAAAAGTTCTAAAGTTGTCTCAAACTCCTTATTTTTTTATTTAATCACTATCCCGATAAAAACTGGAATCCCTCTTTTCTCCTGCAGAATTGTTTCAATTTTACTTTGGTCTAAATTCAGTGGTAAATTCAAAAGTCTTAGTTTTTCATTCATCTCTTTTTCATAATCTTGAACCATCTCATATACATCCGGATAAACTTCTAAGAAAAGACTATCTTCCCGGACTGTTAATTTTATCGGCTCATAGATTACCTCCCCTGTCATCCCCACTTCTGTCAGAGGGAACAATACCTCTATATCTTCCGGATAGAGCCTGACACACCCATGGCTCAAGGCTCGGCCGATAGACATAGGAATAATGGTGCTGTGGATGCCAGTGTGTCTTAGATCAGTCCCTATCCAGAAATCACCTAAAGGATTTAGAGGTCCCGGAGGAACTATCTCCTTTTTGACTTTTTCCTTTTCCGCTATTGCATCGGGCATATACCAGGTAGGATTTTTTATTTTATGCGTGATGGAAAATTCACCTGTAGGAGTTCTCCAGGTCGGAAGACCAATGCATACCGGATAGACCTTGATTGAATCATCCCCCTGGAAAAAGTAAAGCCTGTATTCTGGAATATTTATTAATACACCCTCATTTAACTTTTTAGGCAGAATCGTCCGAGTTGGAAGTACCAGTTTCTGCCCTGCATAAATCCTGTTAGGATCAGAAATCTGATTAGCCAGAGCTATAGACATATAGGAGATATCAAACTTCCGGGCAATTTCATACAATCCCTCACCTTGAATTACCTGATAGCTGGTATCTTTTCCTATCAGGGGAAGATAATCTAAAGTTTTTTGAACTTCCTCCTGCGCTCGAACTTTGAAAGATGAAGAAAGTATTAAAATTGTTAAAAAAAGAACTGTCTCTTTTTTCAAGTTTAATTTCCGGTCATTTTCTTTTCCATAAATTATCGACAATATCTAATCAAAACCTGAATTTGTCAAGTTAATATAGGTAGAAATAAGCTCTGCTCCTGCGCATCTTATCATAAAAATCCTAATAAGCAGATCCCCCCTTCTATTCGGGAGGAAAAACTCTTCTTTTAAGGGAGGGTGGCATCAAATTCAGAGAAGTGATATTGTTCTTTGCTTGTATCATCTAAAGAGAATCGGATTAAATACATCTTTTTTGTCCTGTGCCTTTTCAATAAATTAAAAGAGCTTTTCTAAATTTTTTACAAAAAGATTATTTCTAAAATCAACATAGTTGCCTTACTGTCCAAAAATTGAACAGCCACAGATGAGGCTTATAACCTATTTATAATTAAATCTTTACCTGTTATTTATGAGTTTATAAACCTTAAAAATGTTCGCAATTTGGACATAGTTTTAATTTAAAAAACCTTTCTAAAATTTAGAAAATCGCATAATCCGTTGATATTAAAAGGATTAAAATGACTAATATTTAATGGTATGTGTTTTGCTCTTAATCTAAACAATCAAATGTAGGGATACATTTAATGAGGGGAGAGTTTAAGTTAACTAACAGAAAAATATAAAGTTAAAGTAAAATTAAAAAGATTTAACCTTAACATTCGAAGGAGGTGAAAAACAAGAATGAAAAGTGTGAAATTGCTGTTATGTCTTGGTATTTTATTATTCTTACCATCGCAGGTTTTTGCTCTTTCTGCCAGTTTAGCCGATTTATCTTATGCTACCTATGGAGCAGCTTCCCATTACGATCAGTATAATGAGTGGTTAGGAGTTTCAGGAGCACTTTACGATGCACTCACCTGGTCTCAATTCACTCCTGGAGCATGGGCAAGTATTTCCCTGACAGCTCATGTAGGAGAGTTCTGGGGAACTGGCGATTTTGAATATCTAAGTCTGTGGGTGGACTGGGATCAAAACCGGGTTTTCGATGCGGATGAAGAGGTATTAGACTTAGATGATTACTGGTTTGATTATGGAGATAATCCGATTACTCATAATTTTGTCGTTCCCACAGATGCAGTTATGGGCACTTCCTGGATGCGAGCCAGATTAACCTTTGACGGGGATTTATACCCGACTGATGATTTAATGGGCGGAATGGCTTATACGGGTGAGGTAGAAGACTATGCCATGAATGTGGTCCCGGAACCAGGCACATTAGTTCTTCTGGGATTTGGACTTTTAAGTCTGGCGGGGTACCAAAAATCCAGATTTGGAAAGAAGAGAGGATAAACCGCTACCTGTTCTAAAAATTTATACGTTCAGGTCAACTGAGAATTGTTCTTTGACCTGAGACGGGGGTGTGAGATTGAGACCATCTTTTACCATAAGAGGGTCAAGGTCGTTTGTTAGTGATTACTACTCCAGAAATTTGACTGGATTAGATAAAATAATATTTTCATGCCCACATGTCTATTTTAAAACATGTGGGCTTTTTATTTTTAGGAGGTGATAGCTGTAAAAAAGGTTGTATTGATTACTAAAATAAACAAAAACCATTAATTCTTGGTTAAGAAAGGAGAATAAGAATGAAAGTTAAAGGTATTTTAGTATATATCCTCATAGCTTCTTTGATTGCCATCACTATGATAGGAACTGCTATGGGAAAATCACTTTACGTGATTGCCGATATCAATTCTAGCCCCACCCCAATAGACGCATATGACATCCAACCTGGTCCACCATATTTGGTATATCAGACTACCTACTTTGTGCCTTACCATGGATGGGGTGGTGTAGGCATAACGATTGATACAGATGCTGGATGTTTGTTTATCACCTATGAAAGTTCAAATACTATCGAATTGATAGATGCGACTACTATGACCAGCTTAGGGATAACGATAGCTCCTGGGGCATCAGATCTAGCCGGTATTGTTGTTGATCAGGAAAAACAAAAGGTCTACACTGTAGATCGGTGTACAGCTAACCTGTATATTTACTCTTGGGACCCAGTCGCAAAAACACTGACTCTCGATTTCATCCAAATCCTTCCAAACGTGTCTCTTATCCATGGTATAGCACTCGACGAAATAAACAACCTGCTTTTTATCGCAGACAGAGCTACCACGATAGTGCGCTATTTCAATACCGATGATTGGACAGAGGCAGGCAATTTCAATATAAGTCAGAAACCTGCAGGTATCGCCGTCGATGCAAAAAATAGGTTTGTGTATACAGGAAATCCAGGTGGCACGTCTCTGTGTCCGGGTGTAGGTCCACAAGACGACGGTTTTCATTTACTGAGCAAGTACGATATGACGACTGGAATAGAAACCACAGTTGATATACGTACCCTAACTGGTTTAAGTGATGATAACGTCGTAGGATTGACTATAGATCCGTCAACTAGTCTGCTATACATCAGCACCGGGAGTCAATACTCTGGGGGTTCAGACAGGCTCATGGTCTTGGATTTCAATTTCAATTTACTTTTTACCACTGATGATATCGGCAGTCCCACAGGGTTGTGTGTGCCTGGCAAGCAAATTAGTTACAATCCACTTAATCTTGCTAAAAATGATGCTGTCCAGGGTTATGGAATAAACATCGGACAAACTTTTACCTATGAGATTAAAGATAGCAACAGCAACCCTTATGATGTAACGGGTGTGACAATAGTCGATAATTTACCTGCGGAGCTTGATTTCGTGTCTGAAACAGTTGGTGGTATTCCCAGCACCGGGGTCTACGATCCAGTTGCGCGCTCTGTCACTTGGAATATCGGAACGATTCCTGCCGGACAAGCTGGGCCACTTATTGAACTGGTAGTTATGGTTAATCAGAATGCAATTCCCGGCACCACAATATATAACTATTGTACAATCGAGAGTGATCAGACTCCTCCTACGACGGTAGAAGGCGAGGATCCTGACGACACGACAGGAGCACCTGGAAACTATATCCTTCTTCCCAAGCCCACTTTAATTGCACCGCTGGAAGGAGCAATAATGGATAACGGTTGTGCTGACCAATCAGATGATATGATATGGGATTTTGTCTGGTCGAATTGTCCAGGAGCAACTCAATATCATTTATATGTGTATTATCCAGGGGCCCAAATTCCATTTATTGATAACCCAAATATTACTGACTCTTTCTATCACTCGATTTGTTCACCCTGTTACGTTGCTGAGGGGAACCGGTTTGGGTGGACTTGGAAGGTTAGAGCTATGATAGGTGGTCAATGGGGTGAGTGGTCCGATTCACTAACCTTTGATGTTGAGCCTCTCAACTCGGATTGTCAAAACACAGCTAAAATCCAGGTTCTTCCGAAAGTCTGGTACACTTCTTGGGGTAATCCTCATACTGGTAGAATTCGCTGTTGGATTGGGGAGCTTGCTGGAGGATATGATGTCACCCAGATTAATCGCTCTACCTTGCGTTTGAATGGAACTGTTCCAATATATGGCATAACTTACAGGATTATCCCCTCCTGGCCTGGATTTACTGGTTCGGTCTTAGAAGTTGCCTTTGATAGGTATAGTTCTTATATGAGCTTAGGCTCGGTAATCCCTGGGAACCAGTATCCAGTCACAATCACAGGTGAATTTAATGATGGGGTTGACTTCTCTGGAGAGACAATGATAACAGTTCAAACCGCACTTCCAAAGCTTATTGGAGAAGCAGAAATCCCAGAGTCTTTCTCCCTTATCCAGAACTATCCTAATCCGTTCAACCCTGAGACTGATATAAGCTATGCTTTGCCTTCCGACTGCCAGGTCAATCTCACTATCTATAACC
>Ga0315291_10003213_pt1 | contig 21139 bp, 28 predicted proteins | sample YL17G12_20_MG_FD_203070 | JGI IMG/M metagenome (GOLD analysis project Ga0315291, IMG submission 203070) | Sediment microbial communities from Yellowstone Lake, YNP, Wyoming, USA - YL17G12_20 | ecosystem: Environmental > Aquatic > Freshwater > Lake > Sediment | place: USA: Wyoming | collected...
CGAAAGTGACCGACCTGCCGGAAGAAGGGGAAGACCTGGGCGAGAAGGATGCTTTCGGGCATGTGCGGCTGGACCGCAGGAGCATGGGCGAGCGCGTGGCGAAGGAAATTGAGCGGCGCATCGGTTTTGAGGCGCGGACGGTGGTTCTGGGCCACCTCCAGCGCGGCGGGTCGCCTACGGTCTTTGACAGGGTGCTGGCGACGCGCCTGGGCGTGTTTGCCGTGGACCTCATCCGCGACGGGCGGTTCGGTCACATGGCAGCCCTCAAGGGCAACAAGATTGTCGCTGTAGACCTGAAGACCGCCATGTCGCGCAACAAGGTCGTGGATCTGGAACTCTACCAGATGGCGAAGGTGTTTTTCTAGAATCGTCCCGCCCCAGACTTCCGAAGTCTCGGAGACTTCGGAAGTCTGGGGCGGTTAGTCAGTTGAGCCTCTTCGTGTCTTTGTGTCTTCGTGGTTTCTTTTCCAGCACCTCGCCGGCGAAACTCGTGCCAAACCCCGTGCCCGGCGCGCCGAGGAACTCCGCAATCGTCGCGCCTACGTCGGCAAATGAGGCTCGCGTGCCCAGGTCCATGCCCGTGCGGATGGCCGGGCCGGAAACCAGCAGCGGCACGTACTCCCGCGAGTGGTCGGTGCTGGGTGTGGTCGGGTCGCAGCCGTGGTCGGCGGTCAGAATCAATACGTCGCCCTCTCGCAGGCGCGTCTGGATGGACGGGAGCCGCGCATCCACCTGTTCCAGCGCGCGGGCGTACCCCACGGCGTCGTTGCGGTGGCCGTAGGCCATGTCAAAGTCCACCAAGTTGGCGAAGACCAGCCCCCGTTCGGTGCGGTCCAGGTATCCCTCGATTTGATCCAGGCCATCGGCGTTGTCCTTCGTGTGGACGGCCTCGGTGATGCTCTGCCCTGCGAAGATGTCCTCAATCTTTCCGATGCCGATGACCGGAATACCCGTCTGCGCCAGATGATCCAGCACTGTCGGCCCCGGCGGGGGCGCGGAGAAATCCTTGCGCCGCTCGGTGCGGGCGAAGTTCCCCGGCTCCCCCACGAAGGGCCGTGCGATGACTCGCCCCACCCGGTGCTCGCCGGTCAGCAGACCCCGCGCCGTGCGGCACATGGAGTACAATTCCTCAATCGGGATGACATCCTCATGGGCGGCGACCTGAAAGACGCTGTCCGCCGAGGTGTACACGATGGGCCGCCCCGTGCGCATGTGCTCCACGCCCAGGTCTTTGATGATCTCCGTGCCCGACGCCGGATAGTTCCCAAGCGTCCTGCGCCCGATGGCCTTCTCAAACCGGAAGATGATCTCAGGCGGGAAACCGTGGGGGTAAGTCGGCAGCGGTTTCGGCGAGTGGATGCCCATCAGTTCCCAGTGGCCGATGGTGGTATCCTTCCCTGCCGAAGCCTCGGCCATGCGCCCGAAGGCTCCGGCGGGCGCTGGGTCGGGCGGCACGCCCAGGATGTCCCCCACGCAGCCCAGCCCCAAACGGCCCATGTTCGGCAGGCGCAGGCCGCGGACGGCGCGGGCCGTGTTCGCCAGCGTGTTGCTGCCCGCATCGCCGTATTGGCCCGCGTCCGGCAATGCTCCCACCCCCACGCTATCCAGGACGATGAGAATGACCCGTTGGATGGTTGGCATCTGGCACTCCTCCAGATTGATTATACGCGGCGGGCAGGCGTGTGGCAACACGCCCCGGTGACATTATCATTTGATTTGACACGCACGCCATTGACTCGCGGCGCAGCCCGCGCTATGATATGCGCAGTTCTGACGTACACGCCATACAACACTCCGCATCGCAAACTCATTATACGAGAGAGGCAACTATGAGGCGAGTATTGCTGGCTCTGGTTCTCCTGGTAACCCTGACTGGAATGACGATTGCGGCGCCCCCTCGCGCCGGGAACTCCCCGGCTTCTACTGCTGGCGTGGCATCGCCGGGCAGTCCGCTGATGTTCATCGAGAACGTGGGCCAGTTTGATGCAGGCGCCCGCTTTCAGGTGTGGGGCGGTGGCTCGGCTGCCTGGCTCGCGGAAGACAGCATCTGGCTGACGATCTGGAGCTCGGAGACCCGGCAGAGCGGGCCTGTAGCGCCAAACCGCCCGCTGCCAGATGCGGACAGCGTAGACTCCGATGCGTCTGTCAGATCCCAAGACGCTGTGCACCTCAAACTCAGCTTTCCGGGAGCGAATCCTCACTCCACATTGGAGCCGTATGGTCGGCTGGCGACACAAGTCTCGTACTTTGTCGGCGCAGATCCCGAGGGCTGGCATATCGCTGTTCCCGTTTGGTCAAGCGTGCGCTACCGCGACCTTTACCCCGGCATTGACCTGGAGGTGGGCGCTGCCAACGGGCGGCTTGCGCTGCGCCTGCACCCGCGACCTGGCGCCGATCTGGAAGCGGTCCGTCTTCGCGTGGAGGGGGCCGATGCGATGAGCCTGAGGGATGGCGGCCTGTGGCTGGACACGGCCGTCGGCCCGGCCTGGCTGCCGCTGTTGGAACTGAATGGAGCGGGCTCCGTTCCCGCAGCCCCTACCTTGCAGGGCGACGAGATCCTGGCGCCCCTTTCCGCCAGTCGTGCGGTTGCACGCCTGCGCGTGCAGGCCGCCGACAACCCGGCTGACCTGCTGTACTCCACGTTCCTGGGGGGCAGCGGCGAGGACGGGAGCAACGAGATCCTGGCGGATTCCACCGGGTCGGCCTATGTGGCGGGGTTCACGGTTTCATCCAACTTTCCCACCACGCCGGGAGCTTTTCATACGACATTCGGTGGAGGCTCCTGGGATGCGTTCGTGGTGAAACTGAACCCGACCGGCAGCAGTCTGGTCTACGCCACATTCCTTGGCGGAAGCGGCTTTGACGCCGCCTATGGGATGGCGTTGGGTTCTGACGGGGCGGCGTACGTGAGTGGAGGCACGGCCTCCTCCAACTTTCCCACTACGGTGGGGGCTTTTGACCGGGGCTATAATGGCGGATCCTACGACGCCTTCGTGGCAAAACTGAACCCATCGGGGAGTGACCTGGTCTATAGCACGTACCTGGGTGGCAATGGATGGGAAGTCGCATACGGCATTACGGTGGACGCCGACGGTTTCCTGTATGCAACCGGATTCACCGGCTCGCCGAACTTTCCCACCACGCCGGGCGCATATGACACAACCTACAATGGCGAAGACGATGCATGGGTAGCAAAGCTGGATACCGTGGGCAGCGCCCTCATCTACAGCACATTCGTGGGGGGCAAAGGCCGTGCAGACGCGGGCGAAGCGATCGCTGTGAATTCCAGCGGGGCGGCGTACGTCACGGGGTGGACGCACTCTTCAGACTTTCCAACCACGCCAGGGGCGATGGACACTTCTTACGGCGGGGTCTCGGACGCATTTGTGCTGAAACTGGACCCGCCGGGCACGCAGTTGGTGTACAGCACCTACCTGGGAGGAAGCGGCGACGACGCAGGGTGGGACAACGCGGTGGATTCGGATGGTGCCGCCTATGTGGTGGGGCACGCCCGATCGGCGGACTTCCCGACGACGCCGGGCGCATACGACCGCATCCGCAGCGGCGACAAGGACGCCTTTGTGGTCAAGATGAATCCGTCGGGAACAGGCCTTGTCTACGGCACCTATTTGGGCGGGTACGAACTGGACAGCGGCAACAGCCTGGCGCTGGCCCCCTGTGGGGCGGTGCTGATCTCAGGGAGCACCGAAGGAACCTTCCCGACCACTGCGGGGGCGTTTGACCGGAGTTACAACGGGGGCGACCACGACACGTTTGTGACCATGCTCAACGATCTGGGAAGCGCCCTGGTCTACAGCACATATCTGGGCGGGAGCAAGGACGAGGATTCCTGGGGAGTCGCGTTGGGTTCGGACGGGGCGGCCTACGTGACGGCGTCGACCGCCTCCACGGACTGGCCGACCACGGCGGGGGCGTTTGACCTCAGCTACAACGGCGGAGCGAAGGACGTGATCGCGGCGAAACTCGCGATAGGAGGCGGAGCAACTCCCACACCTACAAACACGGCGGGGCCGTCGCCGACACCCACGCAAACGCCGACTGCAAGCCGCACGCCGACAGTCACGCGCACCCCCACCCGCACGCACACAGCCACGCGCACGCCGACAAGTACACCTACGCCCACACGAACGCCGACGCCGACCGCCACCTTCACCCGCCGCCCCACCAACACGCCAGGCCCATCGCCCACCTGGGTTGCGGGGGCAGGGCGCAGGCTCTACCTGCCGATTGCGTTCAAGGAGTGGTACGCGCCATCGGAGCCGCAGACCGTCACCGCGCCCGTCACCGCCGACGCCTGGATAGACGCCTGGAATGCGGGGGCAAATCACGGGCCGGATGCAGTTCTGAAGGTGCGGAGCGGGGGCATCTACAAGGCGCTCCTCAAGGCCGACCTGCCCCCGCAGGTGATGGGGCGGCTCATCACAGGGGCCACGCTGAAGTTGTACGTGGAGACCCGTTCCAACACGGGAACCGGCACGTTGAGCGCCTATCGGCTCAAGAGGGCGTGGAGCGAGGGCACAGTGACCTGGAACACCCCGTGGGTGGGCGCTGGGGCAACCGATCCTTCGGACGTGGACGCTGCGGCGGACGGGAGTTCGGCGCTGAACGCCGTGGGCGTGTGGCTGAGTGTGGACGTCACGTCGGCGGCGCAGGCGTGGGCAGGCGGGACGGCGAATCACGGGCTGCTTCTCGTGTACGCAAGTGGCGCGAGCACCGTCTACGAGTTCTCATCGCGGAGCCGCGCGGGCAAGGAACCGGTACTGGAGATTACGTACAGGTAACCCTCATGCAGGGGCAAGGCATTTGCCCAACGGGGCGTACTGCACAACGGCAGATTTGACAAGTATTCTACTCTGTGATATATATGTGTAAGACATATAGATGTCTAGTGCAACGCGTTGCAAGGTTGCATTGTAGAACTGTCGAGCGTCGATTCCATGCATGAGCGGCAGAGAGGAGCGAGAGGTGATGTGCGAACCATGTCACGGGAAACATGATCATGCGGGCCCCTGCCACCCAACCGGCAGCCGTGTGCGGGGTTTCATTCAGCCCTGGCTTCTCCTGCTACTGCTCAGGAGGCCACGCCACGGTTACGAACTGATGGAGGAACTGGCGCAGGATGAGGAGATGCCGGGTGCTGAACCTGGCATACTGTATCGCACGCTACGGCAGTTGGAGTCGGAAGGGCTGGTGGTTTCATCATGGGACACAGAGCGAGGCGGCCCGGCTCGGCGGTCGTATGAGGTGACGCCGGAGGGCGTGGAGTACCTTCATGCCTGGGCGGTCAACATCCGTAGAACGCGAGCCAGGTTGGATTGGTTTCTCCATGAATATGGGGAGTACTTCGAGGACCATGAGAAAGGAGGTGAGGAACATGTGCGAGCATGAGCGCCATCACGGCCATCACGGCGGCGGGTGCCGTTGCCATGATGAGAGTGCCACGGGGCCCGGCATGCGTTTCGGCAGGCGATTCCCAACGCGGGACGAGCGTATCGCCCGACTGGAAGAGTACCTGAAAGACTTGCAGGCCGAGGCCAAGGCGGTGGAAGAGCATATTGCCGAACTGAAAGCGGTCGGATGAGGACGTAAGGAGGAAAGAGCGGGCGGCGCATCCCTCGGGAAACGCCGCCCGCCTGCGCTGCATAAGGAGAGCAACATGTCATCACTGCTGACATGGAGTATGTATGTCGTAACCTTCGGAGCGTTGGGCGTATTGGCCGTGCGCGACCGGGAGAAGGCGAAGCAAGCGGTGAGAGTGGCTGTCAGGTCGTTCTTTGGGATTTTCCCAAGCATGCTCGCCATCGTGGGGCTCATCGGGCTGCTGCTGGGAGTGGTGCCGCCGGAAGTCATCTCGCGCTATCTCGGTCAAGGCGCAGGGTGGTGGGCCACAGTAGGAGCGGCGCTCATCGGCGCGGTGATGTACATCCCCAGTCTGGTCGCATTCCCGCTGGCGGCATCGCTGCTGCGGGTCGGGGCCAGCGTCGCCACCATCGCCGCCTTTGTCACGACGCTCGTTATGGTGGGTACGGTAACGCTGCCATTGGAGATCAAGCACCTGGGAAAGAGAATGGCGGTGGGCCGCAATGTGCTCAGCTTGGTGTTCGCTTTGGTCATCGCTGTCGTAATAGGGGCGGTGCTGCAATGAAAACGGACCTGCGAACCCCCGCGAACGCAACTCAGCCAACCGAGGGTGGGATGGGACAGGGAGTGCCCTCCAAGAAGACAGCCAGGCAACGGCTATCGGACTATCGCTGGGTACTGCTGATCATTGTGGCCAACCTGCTGCTCTGGATCTATCGGCCCGCGCAAGCAGTGCCGGTAGTGCGCAACACCTGGGACTATCTCGTGGAGATGATCATCATCCTGATTCCGGTTGCCGTTCTGATCGGGCTGTTTGAAGTCTGGGTGCCCAAGCAACTCATCGGCAAGTACCTGGGGCGTGAGTCGGGCTGGAAGGGGATTGCTCTCGCCTTGCTGTTTGGCACTGCGCCCGCGGGGCCATTGTATGTTGCTTTTCCCATTGCGGGAATGCTCCTGCAAAAAGGCGCAAGCCCGCTCAACGTCGTGGTGTTCCTGAATACCTGGGCGGCAATCAAGATTCCGCAGTTGCTGATGGAAGCCAAGTTCTTGGGCCCATCCTTTATGCTGATGCGCCTGGCGCTGACCGTGCCCTCGGCCATCCTGATGGGCTGGTTCATACAGAGAGTAACTGGTGGGCTGGACGCCTCGCGGGGCAGGCCGGGCAGCGCATCTTGAGCGCGGGAGGATCAGTGTCCAAGTTCCTGAACAAGTACGTGCGAAAGTTACACCGTTGGCTGGCGTTGCCCTTTGTGATCGTGTTGATCATCACGGTGGCCGTACGCAATACGCCTGCTGGTTTGGCCGCGCAGCGGGCGCAGCAAATCATTCTGCTGACCATGGCGCTGACCGGGCTGTACCTCTATGTCTTGCCGCGGTGGGTTAAGTGGCGCAAGCGCCACAGGAGAATGTTATGACTCTCAGCATCCTGGATACGTCACATCTGACAAGTTTTTCGTCGGAGGGGCCGCTTCCAACGCCGCTGCTCAACACCGACCAGGTTCGAGCGCTGCTCCTGAATCTGGAAGCCGGGCAATCGGTGTCGCCGTGCCAGATGACCTCTACGGTGCTTTACTATGTCATTGAGGGGCAAGGGAATCTGCGGGTCAAGGAAGAGCGGGGTAGCCTGCAGACCGGCTCGCTGGCTGTGGTTCCACCTGGCGCGACGCGCAGCATCTCGGCTGAGACGCGAATGCGCGTGCTGGCAATACAGGCGCAATGAGTGCGGAAGACATGTCAGAGAGCGCACCGGCGTTGCTGGCCGTCTTTGCCCATCCCGATGATGAGACCTTTCGCAGCGGGGGCACGCTGGCGCTGCTGGCTCAGCGAGGTGTACGGGTCTGTGTGTTGTGTGCGACCCGTGGCGAGGCGGGCGTTCCTGGCATGGCCTGCGAAGAGGCGGGGCGTCTTCGGCAGTCTGAGTTGGAATGCGCCTGCCGCGCTCTTGGGATAGCGCCGCCCCGCCTTCTGGACTACAGGGACGGGACGCTGGGCGAGGTTGACGAGGAAGAGGCCGTCGGGCGGGTGCTCGATGCGGTGCGCGAGTTGCGCCCCCAGGCGCTGCTTACTTGGCCCCCAGATGGACTGTCGGGGCATCCCGATCACGTTGCCGTGAGCCGCTGGACAATGCTGGCTTTCCAACAGGCGGCAACCTTGGAGAGGGACGCTCCAATGTCGCTATACCATCTGGTCATGCCTCGTTCAGTGGCGGAAGCTTTGGCATTGTCTCATCTGTGTACTGTGCCCGACGAGCAGATTACTCTGGCAGTGGACGTGACCCCGGTGCTGGGACAGAAGCTAGCCGCTATCCAGTGCCACCAGAGCCAGATGAATGGATCCCCAATACTACATGCGGCTCCAGATAAGCAGCGGATGTTCCTGGGCAAGGAGTACTTTCGGCTGGCACTGAAGCGACCAGGACCTCAGGCAGGGGCGCAAGAAGACCCGTTTGAGAGGCTGTAAGGGAGGAGACGACTCTCATCGAGTCAAGGAGCAATTTGACAAACGCGCGTTTCGGCTTATAATATGCAGCATACTGAATATAGTAGGCGTATGGACGGCTACAAGGAACTGGCACAACTCTACAAGATTCTATCCCATCCTGTGCGGCTGCGCATCCTGGAGATTCTTTCCGGTTGCGAGGCGTGTGTGTGCCACCTGACCGCGGCGCTCGGCCAGCGCCAGCCCTATGTGTCGCAGCAACTGGCGATTCTGCGCGAAGCCGACCTGGTTTCTGAGCGGCGGGATGGCACGCTGATCTACTACCGCCTGCGGGATCCGGCGATTGCGGGCATCATCGCCCTGGGCAAGGAGTGGGTAAAACTGGAGCATCCGGACATCGCGGAGTACGCGCCAACGCTGGGAATGCCGGTAGATGGTTGCGCGTGTCCAGAGTGCCAGAGGAAATGAGCGCTGGCTCTTTTTTTGAGATGAAAACATGCAATCTTCTGTATATTTGACAAACTGAATGTGTGGAATATACTCTCTTCGGAGGTCGCCGCAAACGTGGAAGCCTTGAACTATGTCGTGTACCTTCTCCAATCGGGTCTGGGAAACCTCGCTTCTTATCTGGCTGCGCATGTGCTCCTGTGCCTGTTGCCCGCCTTCTTCATCGCGGGCGCGCTGACGGCGCTCGTTCCTAAGGAAGCCGTCACACGGTTCCTCGGTCGCAACACTCCCAAGTACGTTTCATATCCCGCCGCCGCGCTGGCCGGTAGCGTTCTTGCCGTCTGCTCCTGCACCATCGTGCCCCTGTTTGCGGGCATCTACCGCAAGGGCGCAGGGCTGGGGCCTGCGATGACGTTCCTGTTCTTCGCCCCCGCAGGCAACATCCTGGCCCTGGCCTACACGGGCGTCGCGCTTGGTGGCGACATCGCCCTGGCGCGCATCATATTGTCCGTAACATTCGGTATCGGCATCGGCATGATCATGGCGCTGATCTTCAGCAAGGACGACGCCGAGCACGACCGCCAGACCAGCGAGACCGAAGGCAAGACGGCGTTGCAGCGCAAGACGTGGGTCTTCCTGCTGCTGTTGGTCGTCCTCCTCATCGCGGGCACGCTGAAGGTCGGGCTGCTCACCAACTCCTACGCCACGATTACGCTTCCCGTCAGCGGCATGGATCGCTTCCAGAACTTCCTGCATCAACTGGTGCCGTTTGACGCGAGCAAGGGCGAGGAGGGCGTGTCGGCGCAGGGGGCCATCCTCATCGGCCTGCTTGCCCTCATCGCGCTTTCCGCGTGGCGCGGGCTGGGCAAGGTGGACCAAGGCTACAACCGCTGGACGTGGGTATCGCTGATCCTCATCGCGCTTACGTTCATAACCGCGTCGGCCGGGTGGGTTCCCCACGCGGGGGGCCTGGATATCTTGCTCACCGGAAAGATGATCGGGATTGCGCTTGCGATGGCGGCGATTGCGGTCGTCGCGTGGAAGGCCTTTGAGTCGTACGAGATCCAGGAGTGGTTGTGGGAAACGTGGCGGTTCGTGCGGCAGATATTCCCGCTGCTCATCGTGGGTGTGTTCGTCGTCGGCATCGTCCGCAGGCTGATCCAGCCAGAATGGATTCAGACGCTGGCCGGTACCAACACGTTCCTGGGAGCCTTTGCGGGCGTCGTCTTCGGCGTTTTCATGTACTTCCCCACACTGGTGGAAGTGCCCATCGCCAAGATGTTCCTCCAACTGGGGATGCACCGCGGGCCGCTGCTGGCCTACCTGATGGCCGACCCGGAACTGAGCCTGCAGAGCATTCTCATCACGGCCAAAATCATCGGAAAGACCAAGGCCTGGACCTACGTTGCGCTGGTGGCGGTCTTCAGCACCCTATCGGGGTTGATCTACGGCGCGTGGGTGGACGGAGCCAGCGCATGGGTGCTGCTGGGATACCTGGCGGCCAGCATTGCGGGCCTGGCCGTTGTTCTGACTGTAATTGACAGGCGTAACCGCCGCACCGCAGCGGCGGCCCACGCGAGCGAGTAACTCAATAAAAACATGGAGGTGATTGTTGTATGGAAATCAAGATTCTCGGTATAGGGTGTCCGAACTGCCAGCGGTTGGAGCGGGTAGCCCGTGATGCGGCGCAAGAGGCTGGGATTCCAGCTGACTTTGTCAAGGTTACCAAATACGAAGATATTCTGAAATACCCAATCATGGGGACGCCAGGCCTGGTCATCAACGAGGAGGTCAAGTCGTCGGGCCGCATTCCACGGAAGGAAGAGATCATCGCCTGGCTAAAAGAGGCTCATTGAAACGCTCTGCGACAAGGAGACTTCTATGAACAACGTTCCCAAGAATGCGCTTTTCGTCTGTTTCGGGGGCATGTCCAACGTGGGCACCCTGACCGGTCTGGCTGGCCTGGAAGCCGTTCGGCGCGCAGCGCCGGGCGAGGCGGGCATCTTCTGTCTGGGTGGGTTGCCCACCGAAGCGAAGACCGTGATGGACAAAACTCGCGCGGCGCAGCGGATCATCACCGTCGACGGCTGCCCGCTGAACTGCTCCCGCAAGATCGTGGAGCAGGCCGGTTTCGCGCCGAGCCGCGTGATCACCTTGGTGGATGACTGCGGCATCAAGAAGGGCGCGCCAACGGATTACACGGATGAAGATCTGCAGATGGCGGTCGAAGCGATTCTGCAGGCAATCCAAGGTGAATAGCGGATTTCCCGCAGCCCTGGCAATGATGCCGGGGCAGGCAGCGCAGGGGCGGCCTTTCAAGACCGCCTCTGTGCATGCCAACTTCCGTCGATGTATCCCGCGCAAGGCAGATACGGGGCGGGCGCATGGCTTGCCATCTTTGCTCGTCCCGAGGCTAATGCAAGGATATCCCAACAGCAGGATTCAATTCGTTAGCAGGGGAGCGCAGCATCCGGTGCCGACTATTCCTTGGCTGTGGCCCGGCGTCGTGCAGGGATTCGTTCCGGCGATGATTTCTGAGGTTGAAGAGATCAAGATATGGATATCTTCCTACTCGCAACGGTGACCTGTCTGGTCATCGTCACACTAGGCTATGTAATCAACAAATACTTGCGGATGCCATGGATGTTCACTGTGGTAGTCTTGGGGATGGTCCTCTCGGCCCTGGGCTTGTTTCAGAGCGTCATGGAAAGTGAGAGTTTCCAGTTTCTGGCCAAAACAGGCATGCTCTTTTTCCTCTTTACCATCGGCATTGACCTGGAAATGGAGCAGATTCGGAAACTGGGGGGCTACATCGTGGGGGGAGACATACTACTCACGTTGACCGAAGGCGGTCTCCTGGCCCTGGTCTTCTATTTTGCGTTTCCGGAATTCGTGAGTCACTCCTTCGCGGTCGCGCTGGTATGCGGCATTGCCTTTGGCACTGTAGGCGAAGTGATCCTGCTGGCCATTCTGAAGGAGTTCGGGTTGGAAAAAACGCGGTTCGGCCAGTTGGCGTTGGGGATTGGGGTGTTCGACGACGTTTTCGAGATGCTGGCCCTGGCCGTCATCGTCGTGTTGCCTACCTTTGCGTCCGGGGGCTCCAACCGCGTAGCCTGGAGCGAATCATTGACAATCGTACTGACGCTCGCTGGCCTGGTGATCGCCACGCTTCTTTTATCTAGAGTGGGCAAGTATACGCGCCGCTACCTCGCCAAGGTAGAAAGCGATTCATTCGTCATCCCCTTTGTCATCTTGATGATGCTTTTTGCCTTCGTATATTTTGCGGCAAGCAGATTCGAGAACATGGGAATCGTCGCGGCGATCTTCAGCGGCATGGCGATCAAGCAGATCCTACCAGAGAAATCCGTCCAGCAGTACAAGAAGCCGATCTTTTTTGTGGGGAACATCTTCCTGGGACCCTTCTTTTTCCTGAGTCTGGGGGGCAAGATGTCCTTCAACGCTATATTAACCTACCCGCTCCTCATCGTCATCATCATTGCCATCTCTTTGTTCTCCCGTCTATCGGTTTCCTATTTGCTGTTCAACAAAATCCTTGGGAAGCGTCAGGCGCTCGTCATGGGGACAGGTTTGACGGCGAAGTTTAGCACCAGCGTGGTCAGTGAGAATATCCTGTTTTCTACAGGCCTGATTGCCCAGCCTCTCTACTCGGCGATTATGGCGGCCTTTATCGTCTTGAAGCCCATCATCATCGGTGTTTTTTCGAGAAGTCTTGCCAGCGTGAAGGATACCATCTCGTAGCCCCGCTCCCTTGGGGGGAATATCGGGGTAAAGGACGGATACATCATGGAACGTAAACAAGGCACAAACGAACGCGGCAACAGTGTGGAGCAGCCCGTCCGGGAACACGAGGACGCAGAGAAACCCCGCGTCGGCATCTTTTACTGCGGCGGGGCCATGTCGAGCGCCGGCGAGCTCACCGGCGTGGCTGCGTTTGAGGTGATGAAACGGCTGGGGCCGCAGCAAGTCGGAATGGGCTGTGTCTCGGCGCTGGCCGCCGGCGTTCCCAAGCACTTTCGCACCATGCAGAGCCTGGAGAGGGTGCTCGTCATTGATGGCTGCCCCAATTCCTGCGTGCACAAGATCGTGGAGCAGACTGGGACCAGGATGGACGGTTACATCAACCTGGGCAAGGACTTGAAGATCGAAAAGATCGGCCCATTCAAGCCGCTGGCCTATTCTTCGGAAGACCTGGAGCGAGCGGTGGAGGCTATCATCGCCAAGATCGGGGAAATCGCCGAGGGATAAGCCCCCTGCTTATGGAGGAAGCATGATTGTGCTGTTGTTGAAAGGGCTGGCTGCCGGGCTGATTGTCGGCTTTGTTACGGCCTCCATCAAGTCGTGGGTGGACCGCTTCTTCCTAGTCATCATCCTAGTCATCATCCTAGTCATCATCCTGGTAGGCCTGTTACAAATGCCGATCCAGGAAGCGGTCGTCGTCAACCTGGTCGTTGTCTCATTGGCGGCGCTGATGATGCTGCTACGGCAAAGTCAGGTGCTGATCTCTGTGCAGACCGACTGGCCGCTGGTGATCATCCCAGCGGTGCTGGGTGGGGCGTTGGGACGCATCCTGGCGCTGAACATCGGGGCGATGTGGCTCCTTGGCGCGCTGGGCGTGTATGCGATCCTGACCGGCCTGCGTTTGCTACTGGTCAAGCCGATGCCGGAACGAGATGACAAGGCCCATTCAGCCTGGATAGCGCCCGTCGCAGCATTGAGCGGAGCGCTGGCCGGCCTGCTTTCAGCTGGCGGCAAACCGTTCACGGTGCCCCTGTACAACGTGGCTCTGGGCCACCATCCCGGTCGGGCATACGCCCTCGCGACATTGAGCGTGGTCAGCGGGACGTGGATGGGGCTGCTGACTCAGGTAGCGTTGGGGCATTCGCTTGCCCAGAAGGATTTGCTACTGGCTGCGTACTTGTTTGTCGTCATCGTCGTGACCGCTCTACTTGTGGAAAGGTTCTGGACGCCGGGGTTGAATCGCGTTGTAACCTATGTGATCGCACCCATCCTGGTGTTGGTCGGGGTTCAGTTCATGTGGGTGGCTCTATGATGACGCGCTGTTCGAACTGCGGAGGTTGACATGGCGCTCTGTTGGGTCAAGGCGGGCGCATGTGGTCAAGAGACCAGCATCGAAGCCCGCAAAGTCGACCCCACGCACGTTGCGTTTGGAATCACGACCACGTGTGAGCATATTCAAGCGTTGGCCGAGGCGTTGGGCGAAGTGGACGTGGCGCATGATGTATCCTGCCGATTGGATGAGACGCGCGTCTACCGGCTTGCTGCTGAGCACGTCTGCCGCACCAGTTGCATCGTGCCCGCGGCTATGCTCAAAGCGATGGAGGTGGCTGCCGGCATCTTTTTGCCGGGCGATTGCAGCATAGAGTTTGTAGAGGGAGCGATATGAACCGTTCCAGTTGCGAGGAGAAATGACCTTGTCCAAGGTGTCTGTGGTGTTGGACGAACAAGAACAGCAAGAGTTGCAGATGATCCTGACCGATGGGGATGGGGCGGCGGCGCTGCGCTTTCTGAAAGATGCGATCTGGGCCCAGATTCAGGCCGCGCGCCGCAAGGGTCTGCGCAGCCACCTGGAAGCAGGCCAGGAGTAGAGAGAGAGGACACCGCATGATCCGATTTGCCGAGTTTGTTCGCAAACATTACCAGACAATCATCATCACGACGGTCATCGCAGGGCTGCTGTTGGGGCTCTGGACGACTGTCCCTGGACAGGCGCTGCAACGCTATTCCAAGGCGCTCACGTTTTTCATGATCCTGTTCATCAGCCTGACCATCACACCGCGCCAGTTTGTGCTGGTGGTCCGACAACCGGCGGCGGTCGCGGCCGGACTGGCCCTGAACTTCGCGTACATGCCGCTGCTGTGTTGGGCGCTGGCGCGCCTCTTGGTCAGCGACCCACAACTGGCAACGGGGATCATCCTGGTGGGTGTGGTGCCGTGCGCTGGGATGGCCGCGGTGTGGACGGCGCTGCTCAAGGGGGACGTGCCGCTGGGGATGGCCATCAACGCACTGACGATGGTGCTGGCGCCATTCCTCATTCCACCATTGATGGTATTGTTCGCCGGTTCGTCGGTACAGGTCGATCCGTGGGGCATGTTCCAGCAATTGGCCGTTATCCTGCTGATCCCGCTGTTGCTGGGCCTGATTATCCGTTGGCTGGCCGACCGCTTCTGGAACCCCAAACCCTACCTGCCGGTGCTGCCGGCCCTTTCGGCGCTGACCGCGGTGTTGCTGATGTTTGCCATCTGTAACGTCAACGTGCCGCTCATTCAGGCGCGCTGGTCGGTGGTGCCGTCGCTGCTGGGGGCAGTGGTGCTCATCTTCCCGCTGGGATTCCTGGTCCCGCATTGGCTGGGCCGCTTTGCCTTTGGCTGGCCGCAGCGCATCGCCGTCACCTATTCATCGGGGATGAAAAACCTGCCTATCGCCGTGGGACTGGCGTTTGCGAGTTTTTCCAAATTGACGGGGTTGCCCGTGGCGCTGGCATTTATCGTGCAGATGCTCACCGCCAGCCTGTTCTATCGGTATCTGAACGGCCAAACTCTGGCAAGGGCTCAGGCCGGCGAAATCGCAGCGAGGAAGAAGTCATGAGCGAACCATCGCAGTCCAAACGAGTGCTGGTCATCTGCACGGGCAACTCGGCCCGTTCGCAGATGGCAGAAGCCCTGCTCCGACAAGAGGGCCACGAGCGCTTGGAGATCTTCAGCGCAGGCTCGGCCCCTGCCGACCGCATCCACCCTCTGGCGGTGCGCGCCATGGCCGAGATTGGTCTGGACATCTCGGCGCAGAAGCCAAAGCCGCTGAGCGATTTCCTTGGGCAGCCCTTTGACTACATCATCGCGGTCTGCAGCAAGGCGGCCGAAGCCTGTCCCTATTTCCCAGGGCCTGCGGCGCGGCTGCACTGGTTCTACGACGATCCCGCGGCTGCCCAGGGCACCGACGAAGAGAAGATGGCCGCCTTTCGCGCTGTGCGGGACGACCTGAAACTCCGCATCGCGGAATGGCTTTCGTCGTTGTCAGACGACAATGGGCAGCCGCAATGAAAAGACCCATCGCCATAATCTTCGTAGCACTGTTGGCTGGGCTCACTGTGTTCACGCCAGTGGTGGAGGCCCAAGAGCCTGTGGTGCGCGCCGTGCTGTTCTACTCCGACACCTGCCCCCTTTGCCACGTGGTCCTGGAGGAGGTCCTTCCGCCGCTCCAGGCGAAGTATGGCCCCAAACTCGATGTCAAGCAGGTAGAGATCACGCCGACGGTGAACTACGAACTTCTCCTGAGCATGGAGACAATCCATCAGGTCCCCCCCGAAAAAGCCGTCGTGCCGGAGATATTCGTTGGCGATCATGTCCTTTTCGGCGTGGACGAGATCCGCAGCGAATTTCCCCTGTTGATTGAAGAGTACCTTGCGAATGGCGGCGTCGGCTGGCCGCAGGGTTTTGGCGAGCCTGCCGCTCCCACCATCTGGCCCCCCACCGCCTCCAGGCCCACGCCCAAATCGTGCCACATCTGCGACGAGGGCGATCCTGTGGTCAAGATGTACTTCTTCTGGAACAGACTCTGCCCCGAGTGCAACACAGTGATTGAAGAAGTGCTGAAGCCCCTTCGGGAGCGGTATGACCGCCAGTTGGTCGTGGACGAGCGGGATGTGGAACGTTCTCCCAGCGACTATGAGATGCTTGGGGCGCTGGAGCAGCAATTCGGGACTGGCGAAGGAGCGCTCCCGGTGATCTTCATTGGGGAGCACGTGCTTCACGGGGAAGATGCCGCCCGCCAGCAGTTGGCTACTCTGATCGAATACTACATGGCCGAAGGCGGCGTGGACTTCCCCAAACTCGGCACACCCGCGTCGCCCACTTCCACGCCTGCGGCCGGGCAACCCGCCATCCATCTGGCATACTTCTTCCAGGTAGGCTGCCACGAGTGCGACCGCGCCCGATACGACTTGCAGTATCTGGAGAGCAAGTATCCCCAGTTGCGGATTCACGAGTATGATATCAAGGAGCAGGCCGCGCTGGCCGAATGGCTGGGCGAGCGCAACCAAGTGCCCCTGAACAAGCGGCTGACCGCTCCGGCGGCCTTCGTCGGCGCGGACGCCCTCCTGGGCGAAGAGATCAATGTCCGCGCGCTGGAGAGCGATGTCCAGGAGTATGCGGCCACCGGCAGCGACGCGTACTGGGAGGGTCAGGAGAGCCTGACCGGAGCAACCGAAGGCATTCTGAGACGGTTCCGCTCCTTTGGCGTGCTGACAGTCGTGGTCGCGGGGCTGGTGGATGGGCTCAATCCCTGCGCTTTTGCCACCATCGTCTTCTTCATCTCCTACCTGGCCTTCACGGGGCGCAAAGGGCGCGACATTTTGCTGGTGGGTGGCATGTTCGCGCTGGGCGTCTTCCTGACCTATCTGGGGGTAGGCGTCGGCCTTCTGAAGTTCCTGGCTGCCCTGCCGTTTCTGCCCGCCATCAGCCGGTATCTGTATGCGTTCACGGCCCTGCTCTGTTTGGCGCTCGCCATCGGAAGCGTGTACGACTGGGTTCAGATGCGGCGGGGGCGGCCCGAAGGGATGAAACTGAAACTCCCCACTCGGATGCGGCGCTGGATTAACCGAGTCATCCGCGAGGGGGCCAATGCGCGGGCCATCGCCGGCATTGCCTTCGTAACCGGCATCGTGGTCTCGCTGATTGAGCTGGCATGCACGGGGCAGGTGTACCTACCGACCATCATCTTTGTGCTCGGGGTGCCAGAAATGCGGGCGCGGGCGATGACATATCTGCTGTTGTACAACGTCCTGTTCGTGTTGCCGCTGGTGATCGTGTTCCTGCTCGCCTACTGGGGCACAACTTCGGAGCGGTTGGGGCGTTTCATCCATCAGCGCGCAGGCGCCATCAAACTCGCCACGGCGGGGCTTTTCGTGCTTCTGGGCGTCTGGATGATCGCCCTGTTGTGAGGGAGGGTGTCATGTTGATTGAAAGGTATGACCTGGATGTGTTCTCGCCACCCTGCGATCCTGGCTCGGAGCGGTGGAGCGCCTTTGCGCGGCTCGGCCAGGACATCAGCGAAGCGATGCCCTACCTGAACACCCTGTGGAAGAACGCCATCTACGATCACGAGAACCACACCCTGACGCTGGTGCGGGGCGGGCGGCGCTACACCCTGCGGCCCTTTGAGATTGCCATCAGCAACCTGGAGGATCGCGACGAAGCACAGCGGGTGGCAGATCGCGTGATAGGGGAAGTCAACCGCACATGGGACAGGCGGCACGAGATCGTTCCGAACTACGACAAGCGCCGCCAGCCCACCGTGATGGAGATCTACAAGATTCTTCCCGGCGGCAATTGCAGGCAATGCGGCGAGGCGACGTGCTTCATTTTCGCCGCGAAACTCATCGCAGGGCAAACCGTCCTGGATCGCTGCGTGCGGCTGTTTGAGGCAGAATTCGCAGGCCAGCGAAACCGCCTAGAGCAGATGTTGGGTATCGCGGTAGAGTAGTCCCGCGAGAAGTCCTTGATAGAGTCGGAACACCACACAACAATTGGAGAACAGGACTATGGCAAAGCCGTCCCCAAAGAAACGGTACAAGAAACGGTCCAAGAAGGGGCCCAGCCGGCTGCCGCTCGCGCTGATCCTCGTAATCGCGGCGGTTGCTCTCATCCTCGCGGGCAAAGCCTTGCTGAAGCAAGATGGCATCAATCCGGCAGACCCGGCGGAAGTGCAGTTGGATCAGGCGCTGGAGCAGAACCGCGTCATCTATGCGCTGTTCCATTCCACGACCTGCATCCCGTGCAAAGAGATGGAGAAAACGGCCGCTGCGGTGATGCCGGAGTTCAAGGGGAAAGTTACCTTCATTGACGTTAACGTGTACGAAAGCGTAAACACGAACCTGTTACGGCGGATGGGATTGCGCGTAATCCCGACCAACTACATCTTTGACCGCAGCGGGCAATCCAAGAAGGTCGAAGGGGCGATTCCGGCGGATTCGCTGCGCTCCGAACTGAATGCGGCTTTGGCCAAATAGCCAGAGGCTCACATCTATCAGGAGGTCTACCTTGCCCATGGATTACTCGCAACTGGCCAGTTTCTCATTGTGGGCCTATCCACTGGTGTTCGCGGGAGGTGTGGTAACCAGCATCGGGCCATGCAATGTGGCGATGATTCCGTTGATTGTCGGCTATGTGGGCGGGCGCGACGTGTCGCGAGGACGGAGCCTGGCATTGTCGTCGGTCTTTGTCGTGGGGCTGTCCCTGACCTTCATGCTTCTGGGGCTTGCCGCAGCAGCAGCAGGCAGCCTATTGGGAGGAATCGGAAAGGTCTGGTATTATGTGGTGGCGGCGGTCTGTATCGTCATCGGTCTGCACTTGATGGGCTTGATTCGCATCCCAATACCGGCCTTCTTTGAGCGGCAGCGCGAGCGCGTCAAGACCCGCGGGCTGGCCGGAGCGCTTCTGCTAGGGCTGGTTTCCGGGTTGGTCTCTTCCCAGTGCGCGACGCCGGTGCTGATCGCCATTCTCACCTATGTGATGTCCAAAGGCGCATTGATCTACGGAGCAACTCTGTTGTTCGCGTATGCGCTGGGGCGCGGCGTGCCCATTGTCCTGGCGGGCACTTTCGCGGGCCTCGTGCGGAACCTGTCTGCCCTGGGCAAATGGACGGCCCAACTGGAAAAGGTCAGCGGGGCAATCGTTCTGGCCGTCGGATTCTATTTCATCTGGATAGCCTGAACCAGTGAGGTGAACTGTGTCCAACAAACGAAAGAAGAAGCAGGCGGCGCAGCGGCGCGCCCAATCGCAGCAACAGCATCAGACCAAGCAGACCGCTGAGCCGCGGAAAAAGCCTACCGTCCGCGCCAAGCCGCGGTGGCTTTGGCCTGCGGTAGCGGGAGTTCTGATCCTGGCCGCGCTTGTCGTCGCGGGGGCGCTCGTGCGGCCCAGCTTGTCTAAACCCACCGGGCCGTGGACTCTGACCATCCTTCACACCACCGACGTGGCGGGGTACATTGATCCTTGCGGCTGACGGCCTCCCAAGGGGGGCGTGGCCCGTCGGGCCACCGCGATTCAAGGTTACCGTTCCAAGAATGAGCACGTTCTGGTGCTGGATGCGGGCGACGCGCTTTTCGGACAGCCCGCCTCGGACAAGAGCGAGGGCCGGGCGCTGGTAGAAGCGATGGGGCTGATGAAGTACGACGCCATGGCCATCGGCGAAAGAGACATGGCCCACTTCGCGGCCCTTCTGGACCGCTCTCGCGAAACCGCGTTCCCATTCCTTTCCGCCAATCTCGTCTACACCAGCACAAACAAGCCGGTGTTCACTCCCTACGTGGTGCGGGACGTGGGCGGGCGCAAGGTGGCGGTCATCGGCCTGACTCCATCGGACGAATCGTTCAAGGCCTTGGCTCCCGCCGACGTCACGGCCAGCGACCCGGTTGAAACCGCTCGCGAGTACGTGGCAAAGGCGCGCGGCGAGAAGGTGGACGCCATCGTCATTCTGTCACACCTGGGCAACGTGCTGGATCGCAAGATTGCTTCGGAGGTGGAAGGCATCACCGCGATCATCGGCGGCCACTCCTTTGACCTGCTGCAAGAGACGCTGCAAATCGGCAGCACCGTGATCGGGCAGGCTGGGTACGGCGGCGAATGGCTGGGCGAAGTCACCGTCGCCCTGGACGCCGAGGGGCGCGTCTCATCGGCCAGCGCGAGGTTGATCCCACTCAGCGAAGACTACGCCGACGACCCGGAACTGGCCGCGCTGGTAGCCCGCTATCCGCAATAACAGCACGAACAGGAGGTCATTGTAGAAATGGAGATCAAGATTCTGGGCACGGGTTGCCCCAAGTGCAAGCGGCTGGAGGAATTGGCCCGCGAGGCCGCCGCGGAGGCCGGGATTCAAGCCACATTCACCAAAGTGACCGACATCAATGGAATCATGGCGTATCCCATCATGAGCACTCCGGGGCTGGTCATCAACGAAGGACTCAAATCGTCAGGCAGACTCCCCCGGAAGGAGGAGATCGTCGCCTGGCTGAAGGAGGCATAGAACATGGCCGAGAAGGGTTGTGAGTGCGAATCCACAAATGTCCTTCTCTTTCCCTGTTCAGGCGCATCCAATGTCGGTCAGATTGCCAACGCCGCGGCGGTGGTACTGACATGCCAGGGCAGGGGCAAGATGTACTGTCTGGCGGGCATTGGCGCTCACATTTCTGGCATGGTAGATTCAGCGGCCCATGCCGACGGGTGCATCGCCATAGACGGGTGCGCGGTCGCTTGCGTGAGCAAGGCCCTCAAACATGCCGGGATCCATTTGACCAAGGAAGTCATCGTTACCGAACTCGGCATCCGGAAAACCCACGAGTACGAGTGGACGGAGCACGAAGTGAGGCAAGTCATGGAGGCCGCAGCGGAAGGCGTGTTCGCCGCAGGGGCTTCAGGGGAAAGCAGTTGCGGCTGCGGTTGTGGCTGTGCATCATAGGACGCAGATACAAGCGAACTCAGGCGTGGCATCATAAACGGCATCACTGAATCGCGAGACATGCGGTAGAAAGTCAAGTAGCACTTTGAAATTGGAATAGACTCTTTTGGGCTGCCAGGCTGGGCGTAAGCAACACTCGAATATCCCAACAGGGCGTGCA
>Ga0315291_10003214_pt1 | contig 21138 bp, 14 predicted proteins | sample YL17G12_20_MG_FD_203070 | JGI IMG/M metagenome (GOLD analysis project Ga0315291, IMG submission 203070) | Sediment microbial communities from Yellowstone Lake, YNP, Wyoming, USA - YL17G12_20 | ecosystem: Environmental > Aquatic > Freshwater > Lake > Sediment | place: USA: Wyoming | collected...
GCATTTGCCCGGGACCCACAAGGTCAAAACAGAACGCTAATTCCATTCCGAGTGAAAGACTGCAACCCCGCCGGAATCCTGGGCCCAATCATTTATGTTGACCTCGTTGGCCTTATAGCTGAAGACGCCAGGGCCGCTGTCCTTGGTGCTTTCGCCGAACGGGCAAAGCCAGCCCAGGCCCCCGCATTTCCAGGGGGAGAGATTCAACCCACCCAGGCGCGTGTTGTGCCAGAGCAGGTTCAGTTTCCAGGGAAGCCGTGGAATGTACCTCTTTCCAAAAACCCTTTCTTCACCGGACGCGAGGACGTCCTTCAAAAGCTCGAAGCGGCGCTCAAATCCACCGGGGCGGCGGCGCTTTCTGGTCTCGGCGGCATCGGCAAGACGCAGACGGCGGCAGAATACGCCTATCGGCACTGCGAGGAATACCAGGCGGTGCTCTGGGCTAGCGCCGTTTCGCGGGAGACGCTGGTCTCTGACTTCGCGGCCCTCGCGGCCCTGTTGAATCTGCCGGAGAGCAAGGAAAAGGAGCAGGAACTCGCGGTTGGCGCGGCCAGGCGCTGGCTCGAGGCCAACACCGGCTGGCTTCTTATTCTCGACAATGCGAACGACCTTGGAATCGCCCGCGAACTCATCCCCAAGGCCGGGAAAGGCCAAGTCCTGCTGACCACCCAGGCGCAAGCCACCGGTGCTCTCGCGAAGCGCGTCGAAGTTGAGAACATGCAAAAGCAGGAGGGTTTGTTCGATTCGTCTCTTCAAGGAGGTTTCTATGGGACAAGATCTGATTAAACTTCGAGAACAGGTGATGGATCGGGCAGACCGGGCCCTTGATGCCGCGTGGCCGGCGCGTATAGGTGAGGACTATGTGCGGGAGATGCGCCGGGCTGTGGATGAACTCACATCTATCGCAGCCGAGATGCGCAAGAAGGGCCTGGATCCCGTCGAGCAGAGCCGCACCTACCGTCACCTGGGAAGCGTTTACTCGGACCTCGAACCCTCCCTTGGAAAAGGTATGCTGCTCAAAGCCAAGAATGCCTATCAAGCGGCAGAAACCCTCCTCGAAGGTCAATCCGATGATCTCGAACGGGCCAAGCTCAATTTCAACTTTGCGAATACTCTAAGGCAGATCGACCCGAACGATATTGAGCAACTCCAGGAAGCAAAGCAGCGCCTTCTGGCTGCCCGAGCGTATTTTGCCATGAACGCTCCCCAGTATCTCGCGCAGGTCGATGCAGCATTGCAGTCCGTGGAGGGCTTGCTCAGAATCGCCCCTCTTGCTAATGCTGTAAAGCAAAATACGGATGATATGGCCGCACTGCAGAAAGAGCTTGCAGCCGGGGGCAAGGTCAGTGAAATCGCCGAAAAGGCGCACGAGGTCATGAAGCGGGGCGGTGGTGTCGCAGGTCTAACGGGACAGCTGATAAGTCTTGTAGAAAGCCTGCCGCCTGAACTGAAAAAAAGCGAAGAGTATGCGAACATCCAGAAGCAGTTAGAGTCAGTGACGGACCAGGTTCGTCATATAGGATTGCCAGACACAGAGGACAGACAGATACTGAAGTTGATCCTTGAGCGTCTCGAATCCGAGGCCAGGAGTGGCAAGGTAGTGGGAGAACGGGCAAAAACTCTTGGCGGGATGCTTGATCATTTAGAAACCATCCTATCCGGGAGCGATGCAGATGAGCAGGCAATCCTTGGAAAACTTCAAAAATTACGGGAATTCACTGGCAGTCAGTTCGAGTTGGTTCACTATCTCAGCCATGGGCTTCCTCGGCCCCAAGTCCCGGAACCCGTACGTGAACATCTGCATAAGCTGGACCGCATATGGGGCGAGAAAGTGGCAAGGCAAGTGGACACAACAGGCGATATTGTTGACTGCTCGCTTTTTGCGCCAGCCAACGCGTCGCCGGGAAGTGTCATTTTACTACAAGCGTTCGTGCATTTTCCGGAAAACGCAGAGGAAGCACGCGCCCTGGCCAAGGAGTATGACGACGCTGCGTCGCAACGCGGATTCACGACACTCGACATGCGCTTCGAACACGGCTCGATACTAACTTTTGATGTCAGCTTGAACCAAGCCTCCGTGGAAGACAGCCCACAGCATGTACGCTGGTGCGGCAGGACCAGCTACGTTAGTTTCATGGCCCGCATCACCGATGTGGCGTCGGGCATACTGCTCGGCAAGCTTGTCATCTCACAGAACGGTGTGCCTGTTGGGCGCATCCGATTTCAGATTTCGGTCACAGCCAAAGAGGTGGAATCCTCTACAACTGGACCAATCGGTACGGCGCGGCACTATCGTAAGGCATTTATATCCTATGCCACGGCAGACCGCAATGAAGTGCTCAAACGCACGCAGATGCTCGACCGTCTGCATATCGACTACTTTCAGGACGTACTGAGCCTCGATCCGGGCGAACGTTGGGAACGGAAAATCTATCGGAACATCGAAAGCTCCGACCTCTTCTTGCTATTCTGGTCGTACTCTGCGCTGGCTTCACAGTGGGTACTCAAAGAACTCGACTACGCAGTCGCGCTGAAGCACGGATCTGATGAAGCCGACCCCGAGATCATGCCAGTAATCATCGAAGGACCGCCGCCGCCTCCCCCTCCGAGAGGCTTTGAGGGACTGCACTTCAATGATCGATTTATTTATTTCATTGAGAGCAGCAAACCGCAGGGAATGGTCGCGAAAAGCACTATTAATTGGACTCTACCGGTTTGTCCGCGTGCAGCAGAGCTCGTGGAATTAAACTGGCAGCTGCGCCGTTATCTCTTGGAAGAAATGAATCGCCCGGAAAAAGGTGAAGAGGAGAGCAAGGAGGCTCTTGATCTGAGTGTGCGCGCTTCAAGGGTCGACCGGCGAATCTATGAGGCTGGGGCCGACAACCCCCGGGCATTGACCGTTGAGAAGGAGGAACTCCGTCCCATGGCTTTGGCAGTGAGGGCCTTCTCGGCCCGGATGCACTCCATGCCTGCCAGGCCGATCTGGCATTCTGCGCAAGTGCCCGTGGACTCAAATGCAGTTTTTTACTCAGGCTCGGCGAAATGGAAAGGATCAGTGGCAGCCTCTTGCCTCCGCTCGGGGCTTGAAACCATGGCCGAACCCAGGGGAGAAAGCTATTCGCGTGCCCGCTGGCAGCAACTGCAGAAGGCCGTAACGACGGTTTTCGACCTCCGAGTCGAGAATGGACCAAACATGGCTTCAGTCACCTATGAACTCGGCATCGCCCTGACGCTCGGCAGGCCTGTTGTGGTCCTGGTAGCAGAGGACCAGACCATGCCCTTCGATGTGGACATCGATCCGGTCGTCCTCGCCGGTGGACCGGAGGATGATGTTTCGCTTGCGACTGCTATTGATCGGTCGGTGGTATGGACCTATCCTAGGCCGTGCGCAGATGCTTCTTCAAAAACGCTGGAATATATTCTGTCAATGTATCAGCGACCACAGCAAAATGTCTATGTAGATCAAACGCTCCGTATGCTCGCCCAGCTTCGAAAAGCACCCGATCCGCTCGCGATCACGCGGACGCTTGTGAAATTGTTCGACTATCTGAAGGACGGCGAAACGATGCTCGTCCACCCCTGGTGGTCACCTGTTTATCCGGAGGAGAACAAGCCGCGTCTCTTTCACATTATGCCATTCAGACCCCAATGGGCGGACAGGGTAACGACTGTCACGCGGGAACTGAGCGAAGCTGCTAGTGTCAAGTATGTTCGCGGCGATGAAGTGGCCGAGCCGAATGTCATTCGCTCGATCTGGGAGGAGATTGCCAGGGCCACGCATGTCCTCGTTGATCTAACGGGCTTCAACGCGAACGTGGCGCTGGAATTAGGCATTGTCCATACTCTAGGTAATAAGGTTTTGATGGTGGGACAAGGAGACCCTAAGGCGCATGTCTTCCAATCCATTAGCAGATTTCGTGTCCAGAGCTACGACTTCAAGAGCCTGGAGGAGACACTCGGGAAGGAGGTGAGGAAATTTCTTTTATCCAACTAAGCCACGCGCATGCGTGATCGCACCAATGTTGAGTAGCGAAGAGGCGCGCCTGAAGGCGGCTATCTGCGCCCCCGGTGCAGCGCGGTTGACGCGCCATGCCACCATAACCCCGATGAAGCGATGCCCCGGGTCTCAGCTGCACCCTTGATACAGCCTAGACCACATCAAGCACGCGCGTACCCGTATCCAACAACTCGCAGGTATAAAGGAGGTTTCTATGCTTTTTCAGATGCTCGATGAGGTTTACAGTCGGATCGACAGGATGGAGGTCGCAGCGGAAGCGCCGCGGTTTGCCACCCAGTTGCGCAAGATGCGGCCAACCCTTAAAGCGGAGCTCGAGGCCCAGGGGATAGCGGCAGATCAACTCGAAAAATCCATCCTGGTGCTAAGCGCCGCCCAGGTGGCAGTCATCAAAGGCATTCCGGCAATCGCCGCCGAAATGAGCAAGATGCTCCAGGCCGGTTCGGGGGAGCCTGCCTTTCGTTGCGTACTCGCCGCGAGCCTGGCGTACCTCGTGCAGCCGCGGGACCTCCTGCCGGACGACCTTCCGGGAGGTTACGGCTTCGTTGATGACGCACTGTTGCTGCACGAAGCCTGTGCGCTTTCCTGGGAAGTTGCGGGGGACATGGCGCGTGCCGAAGAGAAGCGAAAGATATTCCAATTCATCTTCATGTTCGTGCCCGATGGGAGCCGTGAACTGTTCCAGAGTGCGATCAGCGGCTTGGCGATGACGCTGAACATCATGCGCTCCCTCGATCCCATGCTGGCAGAGATGACGACGCAAACGCTGATCGCAAATCCCCTGCAGCCGATCGCGCCCCAAGGGGGGGCCGGCGCAGTGGGTGGTCCCTCCACATTCGGGTCCCAATTTGCCAACTATCCAAGCAGGCTCGGACCGCAATATGCCTGGAGGGACGGCAACACCATGGGAGTTAACTTCCCGGGTGGCGGCGGCGTGGCGACGGACGGCAGGGATATATTCGTTCTTTGAGGCGCTGCCGCGGAGATGGCAGCGTGAGTCCCGATGACATCTACAACGTACTGAGAGACGGGTCGCCGGAGGCTCGACTGGACGCCGTCGTCCTTTTAAAGAAGCAAGTGCAAACAAGTAATGGGATCGAGTGGTCTCGATGCAGAGGAAATATGAGTGACAGGACAATGTGGAAAATGCTTCATCTGCTATACCGCTGCGGAAAGCCCGGGATCGCAGAACCGGACCTCATTCGGGCAGGGGTCGATTGTTGGCCAGACACGATCAGCATTTTGATGGACAGCGGCGCTGTCATCAGGCAGGCAACGAATCCGCCGGAATTCATGCTTTCGCCCCCAGCCATGAATCTGCTTCAGGCCTGTCTCGTCTGCAACAAGCTGGCGGCGACAACGGAAATCGAGGTTGATTATCCCCGGTCGTTCGTCATCATGCCCTTCAGCGAACCATGGTCTGATGAAGTTTATTCACGGATGATAGAGCCAGCGGCAATATCAGCCGGTCTGGATTGCGTCCGTGGCGATACCCTCGTTCGGGTGGGAGACCTGACCTCGAACATCTGGCAGGAGATCCTGAAAACCGGCGTGGTGATCGCCGATGTCTCAGCGCCCAATGTGAACGTCTTCTATGAACTCGGCCTCGTTCATGCCATTGGGAAGGACACTCTGCTGCTGAAGCGCAACGACTCGGTCTTGCCTGCCGACTTCGGCGGGGCGCACTTTTACGAGTACAGCCTGAATGATCTAGACACGGGACGGATCAAGCTCACGAAGGCCCTGAGTGATTGGGCAAGCATACGCAGGGCCATTGAAGTGAAGTCGCTTTACGGGAGATAGTTTCTCATGGCCTTTGCGGTCTTAATATCTCTACACCCGAAAGACATCGCGCTCGTAAGACATTACTAACGACAGATTTAGGTGCATTACCCGCAATAGTAATCGTGAGCGCAGTGTTTACGGCGCTGGTGTCGGTCTTTCTCTTGTGGCTATACCGGCGTGCAGTGGTGCTTGCAATGAGCGCGCAAGCAGGAATTAGTGCATCGCAGGCGAAGCCTGGACTAACGTCGGCCCCTGTAAGAAGCACAGCATTTCTTGTTTTCGCGATCCGCGAGTAGGTAGAGCCATGTCCGGAACGCTTCGGAGACGCCGAAGACAAGCTCGGTCTCCTGCAGGATCGGATCGACGTGCTCGGCAGTATTCTCCAGCATGTCTCGCCGAAGGAAACTGCGGGCGCGGCGGAAGGTCCCGAACAAGAGATCGCGCGCTAATTAGTTGAGAGTGTGCAGAAGGAGGCGACGGCCAATTCGATTTACCAGCGGGCGCTCGAGATTCAGGAGGAGGCGCTGGGGCCGGAGCACCCTGATGTGGCGGCGACCCTTGAGAACTACGCAGACCTGCTGCGGAAAACGAATCGAAAGAAAAAGGCGAAAGAACTGGAAGCCCGCGCCCGGGCCATCCGTGCTAAGAATGGGAAAGAGTAGTGGCGGATGATCAGCAGATCAAGTTTAAGTAGCCGTAGTGTTTCCGCTGGCAAGTAATTCCATTGACCCGGGGTCAAATCCCAAAGGAGGTTACGATGAGTACCGAATTTTCTCCCCCAACGGCTGCTGAGGAAACTAGAGGCATTCCACAGGCGAATGCCAAGGCAGCAAGCTCAAAGGCCATGACGCCCGCAAACGGCGAACCCATGAGCCGCGGTTGGATCAGGTTCTTTGGCTGGTATCACCTGCTGTTAGCGCTCCTCTTCATCTATGTGTTGGTGAAGATCTGGCCCCCGGCCATCCCGCCAAAGGATGAACTGCGAAGCGTTCAATTCTTGTGGGGCTTCTTGAATTTCAATGTGTCTTCCGAAGCGCAATTGATTCTGATTGTAATTCTGACGGGAGCGCTGGGGAGTTACGTGCACGCCGCGACATCCTTTGTGAACTTTACCGGTGCAAGATCGATTGTGACAAGCTGGCGCTGGTGGTACATCCTGCGCCCATTCATTGGCAGCGCCCTGGCGTTGGGCTTCTTCTTTGTGGTGCGGGCAGGGTTCTTCGCCCCTTCGGCGGGCACCACGGACCTGAACCTTGTGGGATTTGCCGCCATGGCGTTCCTCACCGGGATGTTTACGCGACAGGCGACGGCCAAGCTGGCCGAGTTGTTTGAAACGCTGTTCAATGTGCGATCGGAAGCTGAATCTCAACACAAGCCCCAAACAGACAAGTTGAATCGCTGAGATAAGAGAACTTCAGGACGCGGCCGCAAGCAGGGCATGCCGTGACAGCTTGTGCTGGGCCAAGACCGGATCCGGCTCTGAGATCCGTCCGACTCCGTGGCGGGTAACAATTGGTAGGGTCGGGAACTGGATGCGCCTATTCATCAGCAATGGTCAATTCCACGTAGAGGTCCTCGACCCGTGGGCAATAACCAAACTGGCTCCAGGCGGGGTTGGTTGGCGGTGGTTCGACACAGCCGAGGTCGGTACGCAGGATCCGGCCCCGGGTCCGTCTATCGAGATCTGTGTAGAGCAGATGGAATGGCATTTTCCACGGCTTCGGTGTGCGGTCCAAGGCCCAGGATTCATCCACGGGGATCATGGCTGTCAATTGATCGCTCACCATCAGCTCCAGGCCCATCTTCCGCAGAGTGGCGTTGTGGCTGCCGTGATGCCCCACCTTGTAAAGGACCGTGCGGTTAAGCAGGTTCGTAGCCGTGATGGTTTCACCTTTGCCTAAACCGTTCTCCTCTGACCAGCCCCCCTCATGCCAGGACTGCCAATTGCCCACCTGCGCGTCGCCCGGGAAAAGGAGCACGCGCCCACTCCTCTGCAGTTCAATGGCGAGTACGAGGCTCGTATTGTTTGTCGCGGAGTCGAGCTTTAGAGCCAGTGACTCCGCCGCATATTGCCAATCGAGATCGATTCGCCGCCATGCTTCGGCATCCCCTTCGTCGAACCCGTAGTGATCGTGAAAGAACTGATACAGCTTCTTCTGTTCTTTGGCGGCGTCGGATTGCACGCGGTAGTTACTGGCGAACGGCTGAGACGCCTCCGCCCAGGCCGGCTCAGGCTCTTCGCTGGCGGCCAGCAAGGCCGCGGCAAACGCCTCGTCGGAACTGACTCCTTTTCGACCCGAACCCTCTTCTTCGTACACCTCGCCGGGCTCACCAGTCGGCTCGGCCGCCATTAACGCCTTTCGATTCTCTGGCGGACCCAGCACAAAAACGCGAACTCCGTCGACCCCGGGCAAAGTGAGTGGGCGTGTTTTCGGTTTGAGGTACTGCGCGTTCTTGGCCTTGTTTCTGATGACATCCAGAGCATCGCGTCCGGTTACTCCAAGGTCGAGCTCAAAAAATCCAAGCAAGCCTCGAATGCCCTCGGCGACCGCACCGTCTCTGGTCGCCAGACTGCGTTCTGCGGCGCGCAATGCATTCATCATCATGGCCCGTTGTCTCTTCAGCGCCTCAGCTGCGGGATCGCCGGGTTTCTCGGTCCAACCAAACCAGGCCTGGTCAATTTCCATCCCGTTGAACATCTCTCGCGCGGTATAGAACCCGCTGATGTGGTCCGCATGCTCGTGGGTGATCGCGACGACGTGGAGGTGACCTTCAGTGGATGCGCAAATGTGGCTGGTTATGGCACGAATTCTTTCGCCACCACCCTTGTACTGGCTGTGGACGCCGCAGTCGATCAGCAGGTAGACGGGTGCGCCCCGTTGATCGCGAAACGCCAGCAGAAAACAATCCCCGAAGCCGGTTCGATACATTCGAACGGTGACACCGGTCTCTGGGGCTGTCATCACCAGGATGGATTTGTGGACTTCTGACATTTGAATTCCCCTTCCTACGCTTCGACCGGCCGGTGGAGAAGCGCGAACGGTTCCCGCGGCGCATGATCTCGGCCCGGATCACCGAAATAGGTTGCTCGAAGAGAGGGATCCTCGCCGGTGCGGAAGGCGCGCTCACGCGCGAGGCGCTGCTTGCTGAGAATGTTCTTTGTGATGGCGTAACGGACCCGGCAGTCCAGCGGATCGATTAGCAGCGTGCAACCGCCGTAGAACGTGAAGTCGCCTCGATCTGCGTCGGGAAGGTCGCCGTCCGCCCGATCGATTGTCTCCTGTCTGTCCGCCTCGAAATAACCGCGGCGCCTCTGTACGATTTCGACCACCAGGTCGGTGACAGTGCTCCCCTGCGGCGTATTTCGGCGAGCCACTCGGACGGAATGAACCTCCACCGTTGGTCTTCCGTTTTGACGATACAGGCTCCGAGGCGAATCTGCCCCGAGTGCAAGCCCCAGTTCTTCGCCGAGCTCCGAGCTGCAATACTGATTCAACCAACTCTGCACCGTCTCCGCGTTGCGGCGCATGGTGTCCCATAGTTGCTTCCTGTCCGCCGTGGGTCTCCATTCCGGCTTTAGCATGCCCTCGCCGAAAAGCGGCCGCAGGTCGATGCGGTTGTCCCGCGGCGGCCGCCATACCAGACTCGTGACTGACAGGGTCTGGACATCGTCAGGATAGATCCCCCGCCGCTGGAAGCCTTCGAGAATCGCTAGACGATAGTTGTACTGATCGTCACGCACCAAGTCCACATCGGCGGTGATGATCGCTCGCAGATAGTCGCCCAACGTAATGTCGACTGGGGGACAGTAGTCGAGCGCCCTCATGCAGATTCGCAGGAAATGGGTGGCTGTTTTGGCAGCCTCATCCGCTAGCCGGCTGACGAGATCCGGATGAAGCGCCCCGGGCGCCAAAACTCCGCTTCCTTGGGTGGCAATACGCAGCAGGTCCGCGATGCGCGACTGATAGATCGCCAGGTAGGCGTCGAAGATGGCTGCCACCAGGATCGAGCCGCGAGTGTGAGGCTCCCTGGCCTGGTTCAACTCCTCAGGACGCGGCTGCTTGGGCCGCCATTGCTGCGTCTTTTCATCCACTTCGCCGAGGGCGTCTCGCAGAGCTCCGCGCCTGCCGATAGCGCGGCCGAACTGCTGCGCCAACTGACCAAGCAAGTTCTGGGTTGCCAGGTCGCTCCGCGTGCGCGCGATCTCGTGCCGCAGAACCTGGGAATGCGAGAAATGCTGGAATAAAGCCACAATGTCGGCAAATGCCTCGTGAAACGCCAGCACGTCAGGATTGCTTGGCTCGGCAAATCGCGGGTGCAGGCCATCCAGCAAAGCATGCGATATCTCGTGGGAAACCACATCATGGGACAGGCAGGTAAACACAGTCCCGCGCAAATCCGGCTCATCCACCTCCGGCCGGAAGTAGCCGAAAAGTACCGCCTTTTTCTGCGGGCTGTAGTACGCGTTGGCTTCCCGGAGGGCATGGGGATAGATTCGCAACCGACGCACGAATTCCGGCCGGTCACCCTCGCTAGGGGAAATCATGTGGGACGCCCATAGGGCTCGCCGTCCAAGTGCCCTCTCGAAATGATCGATGAGATTCATCGCCACGGCATAGACCATCTGCTGATGGAATTTCGGATCCCCCTCGGAAGGGGATAGCCCGTCCATTGCGAGCAGTCGCTGGTCATCCAGGTCAACCGGTTCATAGAAACAGCCGCTGGCGGGATCGTAGTCAGTTACCTCCAGATACTCTCCGACCGGGCCCTGCTGAAGAGAGCTTATGCCGTCGCGTGGGTGGGCTTCCCAGGGAATCCGCAGCGTGACTTCGTTGACGGAGGCTGTCTCGAGGTGTCTGGCCATACTCGGGTCGAAGGCAAAAACCCTCAGCCGTCGGCATGGAGGCTCTGACATCGAGGGACTCGGCGCGGCATCGGTCAGGTGCCGGAAGACCCGCCAGATTCGCTCGCGGTCGTTATCGGAAGTCCCCACCACCTGCATGAGCCGTTTGGCTTGAACCCACGTCGAGAACTGAGAGCCGTAATCCTTGGGTGCCTTGGTCACTGCCGCTCGGTAACGCCGGGCGGCTTCCTGATAGTTCCCATTGATCAGTTGCGCCTCGGCATCCGTGGCCAGGAGCCAGTAAACGTCCTTTTCTGTCTGCAGTTCCAGTGCAACGATATCCTGGACCTGCTTGCTGAATCGAATAGCCGCTTCACGGTCCCGCAGAAACACGCTCTTAGCCGCGGCATTAATCCCGGTGTAATAGTCCGTTGGTGAAATTCGGAAGGCTTCGGCGTAGAGATCCCGGGATTTGGCGAGCTCGCGCCGGTCGCCGGTTCTGTCATAAGAGTCCATCCATCTCCCAGCGTAGATCCCCAGCGTTTCGGGGTCGCGGTGGCCCTCGTCGTACAGCTTCCCGAGGGTCTCCAGTGCATCCTGCAAGTGTCCCCAGCGGGCCTGTGCCACGCCCTTGAGCTGTTCGCCTCGCAGTGTCCTACCAAACTTCTTCTCGACCTCGCGCAGAACGCCGAGTGCTTCCTGGTACCGTCCGATATTGTTCAAGACTTCGGCAAGCCGGTTACCCAGCGCCGGGCCACAGCTCCAGGATGGCCCCAGCGACCCCGGCAATTCGGTCATCTGCCCGATCTTCCCCACGACTTCTTCAGCGTCTCGATCCACATCTTCGGCAAGCTTCGCGGCGTCTGGCGGAGGAGTCTGACCGCGGAGTCCATACAGCAGCGTTAACAGCTTTGTTCCTTGCGGACCAGGCGGCGCCTTTTTCAAGTCCAGGCACATGTGGTGAAATCGAGGCTCGGCCTCCGCCCTCTGAGTGAGTTTGCTGAGTTGTTCGGCGCACCATTGAGAGTCCGCCACCTTGGAGGACCAGACGAGAATCGCGGAGCTACTCCGGGTGAGAGCGTCCGCAGTTGCATCCTCGTGTTTCTCGTGCAGCACACGGTACCCCCTGGACCTTAAGGCATCGCATAAATCGATGACCCGGACAACGTCTGAGCGGTAGCTGATGAAGACATGCCACTCTAGGCCAGGACCCAACTCCCACGGCTTCGGCAACGTTTCGAGCCACTGTTCGCTGCTGACCATCGCGCTTCCCTCCTCCCAACCCCCGCTTTGGACGTCCGGGAGTCGAAGCTCATTCCTTCGACTCCTCGGCGCGCATGGCCGTATCACGATAGTTTGTACGCCGGCAGCGGCCGGTCGCCGGCGGCGATGCCATCCTCGAGAATGTACGGAGGAAGTGCCGCATCCGCCAAAGCATAACGCCAATTGATCAACACCTGAGAGATTTAAGTCACTGTCTCGTTCACAGTGCCTTTGAAATCTACCTCCAGCAATTTTATCGGGCTCGCAATCCTAGGGCTGTCGTCGGTAACAATGAATGTTCCTGCTTGACTTTTGGATGGGGCACCAAGGAAGCTCCCGTCATTCCATACCTCGATGTCCTTTGGCAGTAGGCGCTTTGCTTTGTCAGACCCAAGGGTTTTCGTGTTCGCGTGTCCCGCTTTGTGGGTGTGGCCATAAATGTAAACGTCTGGTTGTTTGTTGCGGAAGTAGAAGAGATACACTTCGACGGCGTGGAGCGTGTTCGCGTCGATCGGCTTACCTCGAGATCCTCCAATAGCGTCGAAAAACCAACTGAGACTCTTGTATGCCTTCTTGACGAGGTCGCGAGAGTTTTTCATGAAAGACACAGCATTTGCGACCACCTCATACTGCGCGCTGCCGATAAAGAACTTTCTGATCGCCTCCCTCTTGTCGCCCTCCGCTTGAATGAGCTTCTCGAGGCTCTTGAACAGCGTTTGCTGTTCATCCAGATAGTGTCCGTGGGTGACCAGCACTGCGTGCCCCGGCAAGTCAAATTCATAGTCGGGATATGTCACTATGAACCGATCTCGGACTTTTCCGGGAGCCACTCCTCGGATGAATGGCTCAAGAAATGTACCTTCCATCAGCGGGAGATTCCTTGGGACTTTCCCCTGGGAGACAGGCTCCACGAAGACTTCGTTGGTTGAAAGGATGTTCCAGATGATGTAATCATGATTTCCCGGGATGTAAACGATTCGCTCGACATCGAACTTGTCGTTTTCGAACAAAAAAGAAAGCCACTGGCGGAATCCGAGCTGATTGGGCCACGAGTGTGATCCATTTCTGCCCTCAATCGCCGTATGCAGAGAGGATATATTCGCGTCCAAAATATCACCTGCTAGAACTAGCTCTTTCACCTCACCAAGACCCCACAAGTACGACCGCAGCCCGAGCGCTACCGGTTGGCTGCTCAGTGAACACGATGGATCACCAAAATGCAGGTCAGAGAAAATGACTCTTTTTGCCATTGTCCGACACCTCTCTCTTCATGATAGTTGTTGGTAGCACCCCCATAGCCAGGCAGGCGACACTGCGTTAAAGCATATCGCCGCCCACAAATGGAGGAGTGCCGTATCGGCAAGAACGTCCCAAAGCATTCTTTCCCCCACTTGGGCAACTCCGCCCCCCCCCGCGAAACGTTGCCACAGCGGTCGCTCAAGGGGATCAAGCGATCGTGTCGCAGCATTTAATGCGCTGAATCTAATCTCGCTTGTAGAATACGTTTCCCCAGTTCGACTGCACCTCCCAGTTCCGAAGCCAATAGTCGGTCACTGTCGGGCTGACACTCTCGTTGAGTAGATCCGTCCACACACCATTTGACGGAAAAGGAACATCAACACGCTGGGCATTCGACGAGAAGTTCAACACAATCAAGAAGCGTTCAAGCCTGCCATCGTCGGTTCCCCAACGGTGGTAAATGACCACTTGCCTTTGGACATCGACGCCGTAACCCTGTGGGTCGAATTGGGTTTTCCATTCCTCCCAGTCTCCCGGATAGAAGTCGTCGGATCTGAGGCTGGGGTGGGAGTTACGGATGGCAATCAGTTTCTGGTAAAGTCCGAACAACGTCGTGCCGATCCAGTCGTCTAGGAATTCCCATCGCAAAGGTCTGGTTTTGACTCGGCGGCTGGTGTTTTGGTCGTCTTCGGGAATCCAGTGATCTTCAGCAAACTCCTGTCCATTCTGTATCAACGGCGCGCCCGGAGCGGTAAGCAGTGCGACTGCATAAGGCTGCGTGCGATACCACTGCATCGAGCCAGCATTGCCTTTAGCACCGCACTGCCAGGTGACATGAGAGTGATCGTGGTTGCTCAGATAGGTCGTTGCCACCTTAGTGGGATTGAGTTCGCGATGGGTATCCAGAGCTCTCACGATCCGGGAATCGATCTGCCATTTCCAAAGATACTCGAAGCAGCGCTCGTAGAGCGCGTTATTCCAATAACTCGTGGCGCACGTATTGTTCGTGACCTTTGGTGCGGACACGTCCAGATGCTCTATGGTCAGTGAGAAGTTCGGGTCATTGGCATGGCCTTGAATATCCGCCAGTAGTTGAGGCAAACCTCGACTTTCTCCCTCGATGTAATAGTTGAAGGTGTTGTCGAAACGGATACCGTCAATCTGGAACTCATCCATCCAGTAGAAGCAAACATCCCGAATGAACTCCTGGGTGCAGCCGTTGTGGTAGTCCAGATCCTTCACGCCAGGAAAGGTCCCACCGAATGTCCCAACATACGGACATGCCTCCGGGTCCTGGTAAAGACAGCGGTAGGGGAATCCACTGTAATGTGGAGCGGTGTCCGGGCCCACGTGATTGAAAACTCCGTCCATGATGACGTGGATGTTCCTCTTATGGCATTCATTGATAACGTGCCTCAGCCGTGAAAGCTGTCTTGTTTCATGATTCTCAGAAGTATCCGTTAAGTCGTTCGTGTACCGATGCTCCACCGAGAAATACTGATACGGGGTATACCCCCAGCTGTACCGGTCATCAGCCCAAGCGCTCCACGGCAGAAAGAGGATTGCGTTAATGCCAAGCCTAACGAGATAGTCCAACTTAAGACACACCGCATCGAGGGCGGCGCGAGCACCGAAGGACTCGTCAGCGTAACGGAACTCGTCCGAGAAGTCGTCGATATTCAACTCATAGATAACTAGGTCACGCAGATGCTTGCGGGGTGTGGGTAACGGATCTGTGGTTGCGATCGCACTGGGTCCGATTACGAACCCGGAGTTCTGGTTGCGGACATCCTCGCCCCCATAGCGGGAGCACGGATCACCTACCCAACGGGTTTCGTCATTTTCAAACGTGACGAAGTACTTGTACTGGCAGAATCCGGCCGGCAGATTAGCCTTTGTTGTGTACGTCCACATCCATCCTTTCGGGTGGGAGGTACGTTCCATTGCGTTGGCCGGGTCAAGCGTCCAGTTCTGCTGCCCGAGATGGATCTGGAAATCTCCGCACACGTGAATCCATTTGATTGTCGGGTTTCCATAATCCCCGTCCACATCCGCCGGCTTTTCCACATACTGCTGGGGATCTTTCTTTCGGTCGGGAAGAAATATTGAGAACTTGGCCGGAGATGATTCAGCATTATCATCCAGTCGCCATGCCCCAAACCGCCGGTTTGCAGGATCCATGTACATCTTCGTTCCTCCTTCAACCGCTCCTTTGGAAGGAGCGTCGTCGCGGGTCAACGGGGACCGCGGGCTTGCACCACGAACGTTCCGCCGCCCACCCTGGGTTGACCGTCGGCGTCGTATGGGCCCACGTTTGAAAACACACATCAGCTCCAGTGGCAAGCAGAATTCCTTCCAAGGGCTCTCCGCTCGTCGTGATTCCAGACATGCCAACCTGGGTAACAAACAGATACAGACCATCGGCAAGGGCGTTCGGCGGGTTTTCGGCGATGATGGGGATAGTACGAACATTTGGCCCCGCTACGTTTTCCGCTAGGATGATGCTCTCGACAACGCAATCCGCACGCACCAATCCCACAAGGTCCTCCACAGCTGTCATCCCATAGTCCCTGGCCAGTTCGATAATAGCTGAGGTCTTGGCTTCAGCTTGCCCGGCGTAGGCGGCAGGGGAGAGAAGGCCAACAGGAGGAAAGCGATTGCGGTCGTGACGGGCGAATCAAAGGGGAAGAAGTTGAGTTGGTGATGCCGGTTGCACATGAGGCCCCTCGAGCTGGACGGATAGGCTCGGGATCCCTTAACCCGGAGCGGCTGTGGATGGGCTGAGACCAGCGGCCTTCTTAGTACATCCAAGACCCGTGGTTTTCAAGGCGCTAAACAGTACACATGACAGTATGTCATTTGCACAAAGAATCAACAGGCGGAACGTCTGTCCATTGGTTGGAAAAGGCCGCGAATATTCTGTGCGCCTCAACTACACATTCGAACTGGTCGTCACCCGTAGGGTCTATGATCCGGCAGGAAGAACGGAGATTGCCTTCTGTTGAGGCACCAGGGCCCCGCCGTTAGATGACATTCAATCCGGAGCGGTGTACTCGCTCACTTCGCCCGGACGACTTTGTAGTAAAGGAAATCGGCAGTCGTACCTTTGGAGAACTTCTCGGCCAGCTTCAGGTGGTCGGTTTGCCCCGGGTCCAGAATCTCCCCAAAATGCGTGAACAGGCCGTTCAGATCCTGTAGCGGGTTGCCCAAGTCGATATCAAGATCTGCATAGTGCGGTCGGTCGGTGTCACCTCCGGGCGGAACTGCGACCACGGCCTGCAAGGTGGGTTTGCCCTCTTGGCGGTAACTCTGCAGATGGAAGAGGGCAGCGTCGCTCTCCAGGTTCTGATGCGCGGGACCGATTTCGTCAAGCAGCTTCTTATGTATGGCGGCTTTGGGCTCGCCCTCAAAATAGAAAGGTTTCGCGGGATCCGCGACTAAGGCCCGCAGATAAGAGAGGAAGTCGGCATTGGCCGCGACGTAGATGCGGTCCACCTCAGTGAAGAGGATGCTCTTGACGCCATCGATGAGGCTGGATTTCGGCTTCGGACCTTTGGCGGCGCGAGCCTTTGCAAGAAGGTTCAACAGGCAAGCCTTGCGCCGGGGCCGCGCTGGCCCTTCAAGCCATGCGGGAATGGGCTGGCCGTCCAAAACCGACTTGGGATCCAGGACGACCGCTTTGATCCGGTCGTCGAATTGATCGACCGGGACGACGAGCTTGACTTTGCGCGGATCGGTCCGAAACTTTACGAGGACTTCTGCCGTGCCGCTCTCCGGCACGTCGATGTCGAGAGGCTGGCCAAGCGGCTCAAGGTCAGAAACCATAACCTGCAAGTCGTAACGGCCAAAGGGGAGCGAAAGAGGATCGACGCCACGGCAGACAAGGTCACCACCTTCCAGGGCCACTTTGAAGCGGAACGTACCCGGTCCCCAACCCTGGATCATGCGGACGCGACGCAGGCGGAATTCGGTGATGGGGTTTCCCGGCCGAAGGCTAATAGCGAGCCCGCGCGGCGAGGCCGAGGTCTCGCCGCTCATAACCGCGCCATCCGAGGAAAGGTCATCGATCCCTGGAGAGGTTCCGTCGACCTGCAAGCGGAGGCGGATCATCTCATTCATACGAATTCCAGCTTACCACTTTCGCGAGTCCGGTGGAACCTGGGAGTGGCATGAAGGTGCCCTCCGAGCGCGACGGCGGTCGCGCAGGCGTCCTCCACGGCAGCCCTGCCGAACTTCTTGGCCAGGGCCAGGACGCCCAGGATGCGGCGCACGCCCAGCTCGCCGTGCTCGTGATGGATCTCCTGGAAGAGCGCGCCGATCTGCGTTCCCGCGCGGCGGGCGCGGGCGAGCCTAAAAGGTGATTCTGCTTGGATCACGGCGCACCCGGACACGACTTGTTGTGGAAGGGTGGGCGACTATCCGGGAGGTGTCTGATTCTGTCAACAATGCGGGATTGTCTTCCCCAAGCCTTAGTTTATGAGAAGGGCTGATTTCAACAGCTAAGCGAGCTCGGCTGGGAATATTTCTGAGAGCCGGACTTCAGGGGAGTCAGGGGGTTGCACTTCGACGAATAGGGCGTTACACGGCCAAGTGCGGGTCGCCGGCACCGGCGGCCTATAGCCCCCTGGTTGCGGCAAATCAGATCTCACAGCCTCAAGCCGTAAACTGTCTCACTTCCGGTGGTACAAAAACTCGGGCTGGTCAGAGACGCATGTTGTCAACGACTATGAGCGGTTCCTGAGTCATCTGGAGCAACGGCCTGTAAATGTCGTTCCGGCAGTCACTCATGTGACACAGTAGGGAGTGCAGGTCTGCCCGGTGCGGGCGCGCCAACCTTAGTATCAAGTTCCTGCAAACCCTTGGGTGCGTTACGCTCTATGAGAGAGGTGAGAGCTAGTATGGTGTAGGCTCCTGAAGAGAGACAACCAGTCAAGACACTACGTATCACCAAATAGTAATTCTTTCCTTTGCTTCCCGCAAGCAATCCGCCCTCGCGTACAATCCTAGGCCCAGTGGGGGGGGAAGATACGGTTATTGTCACGGAAGGGGATCTTTCGTTCCCGTTGGGCCATTGCAGCCGACCTCGCCGCTAGGGCTTCTGGGCGGCCTTGAAGCGCTCCAGCGATTCAATGTAGTACGTCTCCCCGGGATTCTTCCGGACGAGCTCAGCTTCGATTTCGACGGCCTTGGCAATGTTCCCTTTGCGGAAGTAAGCCTCGGCGAGTGTGTGGCGGTAATAGTCTTCACCCGGCGCCAGCTTTATCGCGCGCTCGGCAAGCTCGACAGCGCGGTCGAGATCGAGGTTGGACTCAGCCAGGATCGATGCAAGACTGCTCAGCGCGTCGGCATCGTTCTGATTTGCACGTATGTCCCGCTCAAACGGGGCAATGGCGCGCTCGCGTTCGATTCGCGCCGCCTCGACGTTTCCGGCCCGCGCAAAATTCTCCGCGGTTTTCAGGCGGGGCCCTGCGAGGAAGTTCCGCTCCCACAGTGCGTATAGCCGCTTTAGTTCCGTCACCGGGTCCGGGTGGTCATCCACCCGAATATCGATAAACCGATCAGTGTAGCCGCTTATCCCGCCCTTGGTACGCTCAACCAATAAGGCGGCAGATTGCTTGCCCCGCCTGTCTCCACCCGCCGCTTCCGCTGCATCGACGGCAGCGATGAGTCGGTCCGCGAGCGATCCCCCGGTATTGAGGAAGGCTTTTTCCATATTGACCACGACGGCCTCACCGGCCACGATGTCGCCTTGGATCGCGTAGTTCGGCCCGAAGCGCCCGCCTTTCCATTCGGGGCAATTCTTCCCCGTAAAGGAGAACGAACGCCCGTGGGCATCCACTACCCCCACCTGCCGAAGGTCTCGCTCCGGGTCCGCACGGATAAGCTCGGCTACGACTTCCTCGGGGGTGAGGCCTTTCTCCAGCAGCTCCAGACCCCTCGGACCATAACTCGCATTCTGAAAACATTGGGTTGCGATCGCTCCCACATTTGCTTTGGCGAACGGAACGACCACGCCGACAGCTAGAAAACGCGACTGCACCGCGACCCCTAAGTCCCCCGTCACGGGATCGAAACCGACAATCGAGTACGTGCCGGCAGTCCGGGGCTTGGCCGCGCCGGGCAGCGCATGAGCCAGAACGAGCACCGCCGTCCAGGCCACAACAGCCTTTCTCATGATTCCCCCTTAAGAAGTGGGCCGATTGTAGCACACTCCCGATGATGCCACGCGCTGCTCATGTGCTACTACTTGGCGCGAGTTTGCCTACCAATCCAAGTGCTTTTCGGGTCTTTGACTAAGGTTGGTGGTCACTTGGCCGTATAGTCGGCAAACCGGACAAGTGGCCCTCAAGCTCAGATCCCCCGAAACGGCGTTGTGGGAAGGTACGTCCCGCGGGGCCATACCTGTCGATGAATTCCCATGCGTTAATTAGGTAACAGAACAAGCCGAAGGTGCGGATTTACCGACAACCGACCGAAGGCTCGGAAGCGCCCCCTTAATCATCCGGGAGCATTCCCCCAGGGCTATTGCGTTGTGTTTAGCGACGATTCCGTGGGGTCAAGCCGAGATTCTGGGCGGGTGACGGCGCACTCGGAAGGAACCTCGCTTCCTTCTGAGCAGCGGGGCTCCACAGGGCTGTGTAATGCCCTATCTTGAAACTGACCGCCTACGTCGCGCCGCACGGACCTTCCTCGGAGGTTCTGAAAGGCCTCTAGGCCCCGCCTTCGTGGTTGAGACGTGAGGATCCCAAAGTTCGAAAAAGGCGCCAATTGGCCTGGATTGCCTGCGCATTGTAACGAACAGCAAATAAAGCGTCTACTTGGGGCGCGAACCCGAGGGGGGCTGCCGTGGTATCCGCCCAATGGCGCCGGGCGTCCAAGCAACGCCCGAACCTCAGCATTTTTGTGGGAATCGGCGTCGCTGAGGTAAGCGGAGACAGGGTCAACGATCACGAGCTTTGCATCACCAGCTTGGCTTAGAGCGTTCTCGATTGTGTCGATGTCGGCCAGCGTCACGGCCCGCGTCGTCTCTTTGCCGTCTGCCGTAATGCATCGGCTCGCCTCAAGGAAATGAACACGGCCAAGGTCTGCGCCGGCTGCAATCAGGCGTGGGACCAGCGTGTCGTCGGGGTCGTCCTCTGCCGTCATGATGATGACGCTGCATGTCTCTGCCCGGCCCCCGTCTCCCCACTCACCGCCCGTGGTGACGCGCGCAGCAATGTCCAGTGCCACCGCTGTTTTCCCTTCGTCGGGGTCGCCAGCGAACAACGTCAGCTTCCCAAAGGGAATTCTCTTGGGCCACAGCCAGCGGACGGCCCTCGGCTCGATTTCGCTCGCACGACGCATGACAGCAATCGCAGTTGTGCGATGGCTCCCACTGTTACCTCGCGCGGGACTGGCAACCTCCCATGCCGCCACGTCCTCGGGCTTCAGTTCTAGCGATCGGTTGATGACTTGGAGCAACTGCTCCCGCGTGCCGCCAGCCTGGACCCAGTCCGACAAGTCCTTCACCTTCTCACCTGGCAGCTCGAGGAGTCGGACTCGCACGGCGACACCTAAGAGTGATTTCGCCACGGCGCGCGCGTGGCGGCGTCCCGGTATATCCCTGTCTGCGATCACGCAAACCGACTTGCCCCGTAAGAATTCGGCAAACTCAGGCTTCCAGCTTCCCGCATTGCCACTGGTGGTGGCCGGGATGCCAAGCTTGTCCCATGCGGTGTCAGTGTCCTTCTCGCCTTCCAAAACAAGGGCGGACTGCACTTTCAAAACCTCCGGCAACCGATAGAGAGTGCGAGGGAAGCCGCCTGGCTCCCAGCCGCCTTTGCCATCCGGGCGCTCTTGGTGAAAGGCCTTGGGCGACCAGCGGACCACTTTGCCAACGGGGTGGCCTTCGGCATCGGTATGGATATACTCGGCAACACGCTTGCGCTCTTCGCGGCCGTTCAACAGACCATGCTCCCTGAGCCACGCCATGACCGCAGGTTTGTCGTCAGGG
>Ga0315291_10003216_pt1 | contig 21130 bp, 3 predicted proteins | sample YL17G12_20_MG_FD_203070 | JGI IMG/M metagenome (GOLD analysis project Ga0315291, IMG submission 203070) | Sediment microbial communities from Yellowstone Lake, YNP, Wyoming, USA - YL17G12_20 | ecosystem: Environmental > Aquatic > Freshwater > Lake > Sediment | place: USA: Wyoming | collected...
TATTTTCGGTCCCGGCTTTGATAGGTCCACAAAAGGCGTTCGAGATAGCAAAAGCTGCCATCCAGCACCATGATTTGCGGCTGGTCCGGGAGCTGAAGAACGAAAGACCGTTTGAGGCTGAAGCCTGGTACTACGGAAAGGCCAAGGGCCGCGAAGATAAAGTGATAGTAAGGGCCAGGGTCATCGCCGATAAAAACTTCCTCGAATTCTTCGTTGCCTCCAACTCCATCCTTATGCTCACGGGGATGCTGGCCGAGCTCAAATCCGACCTGAACAAGGAGATCGAGATTCGCAAGGTCCGCATGGGCATGAAACAGGTCACGGACCAAAAAGAAGTGGACGCGATGACCACTATAAGGACCCTGCTCGAGAAGGCAACCGAATCGGAGATCGATGCCGGCGAGACGGAGGCAAGATAGATGTCTGGACGTGCGTTTCCTATCCTTACTGTTTTATTATTAGTGGCAACGGTATTGCCACTACCTCAACCATCCTTGATATCTTCAGCGGGAACAGTCCTAATAGATAATATGAAAGATTTTAGGAATGGGACCAAGAACAATACCGTGGTTGGAATAGATGGAATAAGTCTGGCAATTGAAAAGAATTTGCCGTACAACTGGACACAGGTGAGCTCGGAACAGCTGGGAAAAAGGGCAAATGCAGCTTTTGACTATGACAGTCTTAATGGGGAATTTGTACTTTTTGGTGGTGAACCCGAGAATTACGTATTAGGTGAAACCTGGACATATAATTCTACCACAGATTTATGGGTCAACAAAAATAGAGGTGCTCGATGGGAGGGGCCTATTTCTGCGATTTACAATGAGATACAGTCGGAAAACATGGTCTTTGACAGAGCTAATGGTGAGATGGTCCTTTTCAATTTCAGGGCAGGTCAGATATGGGCGTACAATCTCTCTTTGAACAAATGGACAAAACGAGATCTGTTAGATTCTCCGTCGTTGCGGTCTAGTTATGCAACAACTTACGATAGCAAAAGAGATGAGATTATCTTATTCGGTGGAAACGCGCTATATACTGGTGATGTCTACAACGATACGTGGACGTATAATTTGACCAACAATTCTTGGACCAATAAGACACCTGCTGCCTCACCTCCTCCAACCACGGAACATGATATTGTTTATGATAGTGAGAATGATGTAATAATTTTATATGCTGGAACATCTGGAGAGACTTGGACATATGATCCAAATACAAATAATTGGACGCAAATGAACCCTTCCATTTCCCCTCCTCCCAGATATTTTCCAAAAATGGTCTATTGTCCGTCAATAAAGTCGACCCTTCTTTTTGGAGGTGGATACGCAGAATATAAAATACTTTATAATGATACTTGGATTTATGATTGTACAAACGACACATGGACTGAAATGACTCCCTCTGATGCACCGTCTCCAAGAACCCAACACGTGATGGTTTATGATGAAAAAAAATCCGAAGTGATTCTTGTCGGCGGATATGTGGCAACTTCCGGACCGTTAGGATATGGTTCCAACGCTGAAATGTGGAGGTATAATTTTACTACAAACAGTTGGAACCAGAGAATGCCCGGGACACCGCCGCCGAGGACATTGCACGGCATGGTATCGGATACTAATAATGAAAAGATGATTTTATTCGGTGGACGGGATAGCAGTGGGCATGATTGGCTAGAACGAAGCATGTTCAACGACACTTGGACATATAACCTGAGCATTGATCAGTGGGTCAATATGGAACCGGCTAACGCACCCTCTCAGAGATCCTCATTTTCAATGGCATTCGACCGCTTGAGAGGAGAGGTCGTCCTATTCGGAGGCGAATCGGGGAACATGAATGCGTCTATTATCCCTATGAATTTACAATCAGATACGTGGACATATAATTTAACAACCAACATTTGGACGAATAAAACTCCCATAAACGCGCCAACACCAAGATACGGTTCAGCGATGGTATATAATACAAAAAATGGTGAAATGATACTTTTTGGTGGAAGAGATGCCAGCGGCGAACAGAACGATACATGGACTTATAATCTTACAACCAACAAATGGACAAAGAAAAGCCCGGTAGATGCTCCCTCTCCGAGATCTTATCATGGAATGACATTCATTGAAACAAGCGGCGAAGCATTTCTATATGGCGGTTTGATTGGAGATTGGAGTGGAGGCGGATACATTGATATTTATTTAGTTGAGACATGGAAATATAATTCAACTGCTGATAAATGGACAAATATTACAACTGCATATGAACCTTCGATTCGTTTTACTCCAGGGATTACATATGATTCGTTCAGAAATGAAATAATATTATTTAGTGGTATTTTATCTTATTCTGATATTTTACCATATGACACATGGATTTTCAATGTTTCAAAAAATCGTTGGGTCAAGATCGAGACTTCAATTTCTCCACCTCCGGTAAGATTGGGTAGCTCTTTAACATACGATTCACGATTAAAAGAATCTGTATTGTTCGGTGGTCAGATAAGTACAGGGAACTATCCTTTTGTCGATGGACATTGGTATGGTGATACCTGGGCATTCCACCATCGGAGTTATTATGAGGCCGGGAATTACACCTCGCTTCCAAACAATACAAATAGTTCGGCCAATTTCGAGACCATCTTTTGGAATGCCTCGACATCGAATTATACCGGCCTAAGGTTCCAATTCCGAAGCGATGATACTAACGCCAGCATGCAGATGAAAGATTTTATAGGCCCGGACGGAACATCAACTTCGTATTACTATACAAGCGGCCAGCAAATCAATGGAACAATGCACAATGGGAGCCAGTGGTTCCAATATAAGGCATATCTCAATACCTCTGCACAATCATTAACGCCTATTCTAAAGAATGTGACTATTAACTACAACATTCTACCTGAGATGCCGAACCTTGGTGTTCCTTCTCCAGGTAATTGGACGAACAATTCAAAGCCTTCATTCACATGGATTTTTTCGGATAAAGATTCCACGGTCGGAGGATTTCAATGGGAGATGGACAACTCCTCAATCTTTGATTCAGTCGACTTCGACAGCGGTCAAGTGAGTTCGACAGACCTAAGTTATATACCTGACAATCCTATCCCTGATGGCACCTGGTACTGGCGTGTAAGAACTCTTGATAGCGACGGCGATTGGGGGCCTTTCAGCGATTCCCGGGTCCTTCGCATGGATACGAGACCCCCTGAGCCATTCCAACCCGTTGCAGACCCGCCGGGATGGACCAATAGGACCATTCAACTGATATTCAACACGACCGATTCAGGGGTCGGGCTGAGCCATTACGAAGTGGAAATCGACGGCGATTCACAGGGCACTCAAACAAGTCCATTCACCCTCCCAATCCTCTCAGACGGGGAACACAATATCACCGTAAAAGCATACGACCTGCTCTGGAACAGCATTTCCGCTGTGGTCAAGGCCTATTCGGATCAGACTCCTCCGCTGGCGTTCATTCCCACCGCTCAGCCGTCCGGCTGGACAAACAGCTCGCCGCTGATATTCTTCAACACCTCGGACGAAGCCAGTGGAATCACCAATTATGAGATTGGACTGGATGGCGCTGCATTCTCTCCGCATACAAGCCCATATCAATTGCAAAATCTCACCGAAGGCCAGCACAATGTTACTGTCCGGGCTCATGACGCCGCCGGGAATTATAGGGATGCCATAATTTCAATATATCTTGACAAGACGAGACCATTTAATTTCACAATAGTGAACGACATCCCAACTTGGACCAACAAGAACTCGAACATTACATTCACGGCCCTCGATGGTCTGAGCGAAATCGATCATTACGAGGTGAAACTCCCGGGAGAGAACTTCACGCCCCAGACCAGTCCTTACAGACTGCCAGACCTTCCCGACGGCCGGTATAATATCACTATAAGGGCCTACGACAAGGCCCTCAATTTTGCAGAAACCGTATTTGAGGTATTGATTGATGAAACGCCACCGGCCCACTTCACCCCCACGGCCAATCCGGCGGTGTGGACCAACAAGGACCCGACCATCACATACTCTACCATAGATAATACGAGCGGGGTTAGCCGATACGAAGTCAAGATAGACAATGGAAATTTCACTATCAGGCCCAGCCCCTTTCTGATAGTGAACCTTTCAGACGGCCAGCGCCAGGCCGTCGTCAGGGCCTATGACGCCGCCGGTAATTACGTTGAGGGAACGACTATTATATATTTCGACAAGACGCCTCCAGCCCAGCTTTCCCTGAATATCAACAACGGCGCGAAATCTTCAGGGAAGCGAACGGTTACGCTGACAATCGAGGCCTCCGATGCTGCATCCGGTATAGATTCCTTCTGCTTCAGTGACAATGGGACCAACTACTCGAGCTGGGAATCATTCACGACCACCAGAGACTGGAACCTTTCCAAAGGGCAGGGAAGCAAGACAATCTATCTGAAGGTCAAAGACAAAGCGGGAAACGAGGCGACGGCGGTCTCTGCAAGCATCACCTATTCGCCCGTTCAGGCCGGGAACCAGTTGAACACGATCCTGTTATTGCTGGCTTTATTGATTCTTATCGGGGCGGCGATAGGGGTCTGGAGATGGAGGGCGTCGAAGAAACCTATTGAAGAAGTTCCGCCACCTAAAGAAGAAGTGGCGACTCCGGAGCCTGAAGAAGAAGAAGCTCTTCCTCCAGAACCCGCCCAAAAACCGGAAACGGTCGTGCCCAAGGAGGAACCGGTTGTTGCCAAGTTAGCTGTCGTGAAAGAGAAGGCTGTTCTACCGGTAGCGCCGGCTTTGGCGGCACCCAAACAATCCGGACCCAAACCAGTCGAAACGCCCAAGGTTATAGCGCCTGTATCAGCTCCAGCCACAAAGGCGCCTCCTCCTACCGTAACACCTAAAGCGGCTAGACCTCCAGTCGCTCCAAAGATTCCGGTAGCCCCTGCGATAGCCACCCCCCCAGAAGGCTTTGCCGTCGAGGACATCTTCCTGATGTACCAAGACGGCCGGCTCATCCAGCATACTACACGCCGGTTGAAGGCCGACATGGACGTCGACATAATGACCTCGATGCTCAAGGCGGTCCAGGAGTTCGTCAAGGAGAGCATCGGGTTAGAGGCAGGAGCCGAGCTCGGTAGTATGGAATATGGTGAGAACAAGATACTCTTCGAAAAAGGTAGGAATACAATCTTGGCATCTGTCATCACCGGAAAGGAACCTGAAGGTTTCCGGGACGAGATGAAGGGCGCTGTAATGAACATCGAGAGCGAGTTCGCCTCAGTCCTGCCGACCTGGGACGGGACCACCAACAAGCTTGCCGGGGCCAAGAGGTTCCTGGCCCAGCTGGGAACCTTCGCTCCGGCGATCGTCACGCCCTCCGGAAAACCTTCGGGTGAGGTCAGCCTGAAAGCCGAGCTGGAGTTCTATCAGGGCTTTGTGAGGCTGAAGGTGGCGGTGAAGAACAGCACCCCGACGGCGATCATGAGGGCGGCACTAAAGGTGATCTTCAACGAAAAGGCCTTCCGGCTGGACCACATAGAGCCCGATTTCGAAAGGCGTGGGGAGGAGCTCATCCTCGGAATAGTGGAGCCGGGTGAAAAACAGACCGTGGCCATATACCTCGACCCGCAAATATGCACCGAATCCTATATCGAAGGCATCCTGAGCTTCAAGAACGCGCAGGGCAATCTCAACACGATGATGATGCCCCGTAAACTGGCCTCGGTCGTCTGCCCCATCCTTTACACGGAGGAGAACATCAACACCGCGATGCTCAAGAGGATGGCCGTCGAGGAACTGGACAAGAAGGATTCCAAGGTCTTTACCATACCGTCCGGCATCACGCCCCAGAAGGCATTCGAAATAGGCAAAGCCGCGATCCAGCATCACGACCTCCGGCACGTCAGGGAGTTTGTCGAAAAAGAACCGTACATCGCCGAGGCCTGGTACTACGGAAAGGCCAAGGGCCGCGAGGACAGGCTGGTGATTCGGACACGCGTTCTTTCGGAGCAGCAGGTCCTCGAGTTCCATGTGGCCTCGACCTCCACCCTGATGCTGACCGGGATGCTGGCGGAGCTCAAGAGCGACCTAAACGACGAGCTGAACCTGAAGCAGGTAAAAGGAAAGATGGAGCAGGTGACGGACGCCCGGAAGGTGGATGCACTAGGCGGTATAATGTCACTGCTGGAAAAGGCGCCCAATTCCGAGATAGACGCAGGAGATACGGAGGCAAGGTAGATGACCGGATCATTCCGGGTACGGTTCATTGTATTTCTGACGATCCTGCTACTGGCGATACCGTCCATGCCCGTTTCTCAGATGTCGGCCAACACCGTCCATGAGGACTTCGCCAGTAATTTCAAGAACGGGACGATAAACCATACCATCCCTGATGCGGACGGTCTTTCGCTCTCGCGGGATAAGACGGCGACGGATACATGGACGTTACTGAACGATGGAGAACCACCCTGGTTAGTTGAACCCGTTTTTGAGTTCGACAATATTAACAAGGAATTCTTGGTATTCGGGCTCTATCCGAATTATAATCAAGCGGGGGAAACTTGGCTCTATGACCCAACCGAAGATCTCTGGATAAAGCCGTATCCTTTGGATGAGCCGCTGTCTTATGATAACATGAATCCAAATGTAATTAATCCACACACCTCGATATTCGATTCGGTATCAGGAGAGATTCTGTTATTCGGAGGGTCTCCGGGGAATGAAAATTGGGGTTACAACATATCACGAAATACCTGGACGAATCGGACTCCTACCTCGACTCCTCCAATACGTTTATGGCATGCGATGGCCCTTGACAGTTCAAAGAACGAGGCGGTGCTATTCGGGGGTTATTCCCCTGACGGTAGTTATCTGAACGATACATGGATTCTGAATCTGAGTACGAATTCATGGACTAACAGAACACCCATGTATAGCCCTCCCGGAAGATCCAATTCTTCAATGGCATTCGATAGCGTGAATGGTGTTATCATTCTTTTTGGGGGACTTACAACATCCGGCATTAAAAACGACACTTGGATATACGACCCCGGTCAGAATAAATGGACGCAGGAGTATCCAATTGCGTCCCCCGCGGCTCGTCAGCTTCATAGAACCGCCTTTCATATCGCCAAGGGAGAATTGATTCTTTTCGGAGGAGCTGGTTCTGCTGTACCGTTCTGGAATGCACCGACCGATTGTATGAACGACACATGGTCATACAATCTTACCACAAATACCTGGATAAATATGACACCCAGTGATGCTCCAAAGCCCAGAATGCTTCACTCGATGTCTTACAATCCGTTGAGCGGCGAGATTCTATTGCTTTTTGGTACTCAAGGAGGGTATTATTCTGAAAGTACATATTATCTAGATATGTGGAAATATAATTATTCAGCCAACAGCTGGCATATCAGGACACCCAAAGAGCCGAGCGGAAGATTGTCATCATCAATGGCATATAATCAAGATAGTGGAGAATGTATCTTATTCGGGGGATATAATGGACTATATTTTCTTAACGATACGTGGACCTATAACCTAACTGCGAAACGTTGGACATTAAAATATCCTTCAAATTCACCCACGCCTAGGAGCCTTGATGCTATTGCGTATGACGACCGAATGAAGGAGGCGGTTCTGTTTGGTGCTCTTGAACCTTATGTTTCCATTATTAACGAAACATGGGTTTATAATTTTTCAACTAATAACTGGTTGAATAAAGAGCCTTTAATCTCCCCTTCTTACTATGACGGCGATATTGTATACGCCTGTAAAACTGGTGAGATGGTATTTTTCGGAGGAATCGATCATTGGAATTATCCCCCCTCTTGCCATAATGAGACTTGGAGATATAATTTATCAACGAACACTTGGACTAATTGGAGTAATGTAAATTCACCTCCCGCAAGGCATAGTAATCAAATGGTCTATCTTGGCTCCTCGGATGAGATTCTTCTTTTCGGAGGATACAACAGTAGCGAATTATTGAATGATACTTGGATATATAATATAACCACTAATATCTGGACGAAGATTAACACCATTACTGCCCCTTGTGGCAGAGGTCAATTCGGAATGGCATATGACTCAACCAAGAATGAAGTTATTTTGCTAGCTGGTGATACAGGTGGCATTTCATGGGACAGTTGGCGCTTCAATCTGACTTCCAAGAATTGGACAAAGATATCAGATGTGGCTCTTAGTCATAATTTATGTGGACATAATGTCGTATATGACGAAAATCTTGAAATGATAATATCTTTTGGCGGAGGTGGTTTTAGATATGCATGTTTATCCCCGGAGATTGGACAATATTTCGATACCGGCGAGGTCTGGGCCTTCAATTACTGGCGATATTCCAGAACCGGAGAATATACCTCGCCCGCTTTTGATACTGGTACCGGAGTCCATTTCCAGACAATTAACTGGTCAGCAGATATTCCTGAAGGCACGGGCCTGCAATTCCAGCTCAGGACCGCAAATACCAATGCCAGCCTCCAGACAAAGCAGTTCGTCGGTCCCGACGGGACCAACAAGACCTTTTACAATGTCAGCGGACAGACAATCAGCGATATCCACAACGGCGACCGGTGGATTCAGCATCGGGCCTACCTGAACACCACCTACGACCTCGTTTCGCCAAAGCTGAAATCGGTCGTTATCACCTACAACATCGCCCCCCAGATGCCCATCCTTGGCGCTCCGGCAAATGGACAATGGACCAATGATACCCGCCCGACATTCGGATGGACGGCTACCGACAACGATTCTGCCATCAGCGGCTTCGAGTGGCAGATGGACGGTTCTCCCCAGTTCGATTCTCTGGATTACACGAGCGGGCAAGTCGTCTCGACCGACCTGACCTACAAACCCGAATTACCTTTAGCCGACGGGACCTGGTACTGGCGCGTGAGAACGCTCGACAGCGATGGCGATTGGGGACCTTTCAGCGGCTCCAGGTTGCTGCGCGTTGACACCGAGCCCCCCGAGCCTTTCCAGCCAGTTGCGGACCCGGCGGGATGGACCAACGGGTCCATCAAGCTGACATTCAATACGACCGATTCTGCGGTCGGAATGGGCCATTATGATGTCGAGATCGATGGGATTTCCCAAGGAAATCAGACCAGCCCATACACGCTCCCGCTACTGTCCGACGGGGAGCACAATATCACGGTCAAAGCATTTGATTTGCTCTGGAACTGCATTTCTGCGTCGGTCAGGATTTACCAGGACAAAACCCCGCCTCTGGCATTCACGCCGACCGCCGAGCCTCCTGGTTGGACCAACGCCTCACCCCGGATATATTTCAATACTTCGGACGAGACGAGCGGAATGGACCGTTACGAGCTGGGTCTGGACGGCGGTTCACGTGCGGAACAGGCCAGTCCGTATATTTTGCCAGAGCTTAACGATGGCCAGCACAATGTCACAGTCAGGGCCATTGACAAAGCCGGGAATTCAAAGGATGCCCGGGTCTCCGTCTTTATCGACAAATCCAGACCAATCAATTTCACCATCACGAGGGATTACACCGGCTGGACCAACAAAGACCCTACATTAACCTTCCAGGCCTTGGATAACATGAGCAGTCTCGACCATTACGAGGTCAAAGTCCCCGGCGGCAATTTCACAGTACAGACCAGTCCCTATCGAGTCCCGAATTTCACCGACGGCCGGCATAACATCACGATTCGGGCCTATGATAAAGCATCCAACTACGCCGAAGCGAATATCGAGCTCTTCATCGACAGGACCCCGCCGGCCAATTTCACCCCCGCGGCAAGCCCGGCCACCTGGACCAACCAGGACCCGAACATCACCTTCTCGACCGTTGACAACACGAGCGGCATCAGCCGGTACGAAGTCGGTCTTGCTGGCGGGAACCTGTCCACCCGGACAAGCCCCTTCCGGTTTACCAATCTCTCCGATGGCCGGTACCAGGTCATCGTAAGGGCTTTTGACAACGCCGGCAATTATGCCGAGGGAACGGTCAAGATCTATTTCGACAAGACCCCGCCAAGCCAGATATCCTTGAGGATAAATAATGACAAGAAGTCAACCGACAAGATGAAGGTGACTCTCTCGATACAGGCCACAGATTCCATCTCGAGCCTGGGTTCGGTCTGTTTCAGCAACGACGGGGAATCATATTCCGATTGGGAACCATTCGCCAACTCCAAGGAATGGAACCTTTCAAATGACCAGGGGAGCAGGACCGTGTATCTTAAAGTCCGGGATCAAGCCGGAAATGTGGCCGATCCGGTCTTGGCGACCATAAACTATTCGCCGTCCGCGACCGGAGGTAATCCGTTGCTCATGCCGGCAATCCTGTTATTGATTCTTATAGTCGTAGCAGCTGCGGCTGTTGTCGGTTGGAGAGCTTCAAAGAGAAAGAAACCGGACGCAGTTCCCGAGGAATCAACAACAACGGGTCCTGAAGAAATGCCTCCCGGACCGGTTGAAGAAGAAACTCCTCTGGCCAAACCAGAAAAGGAGGCGAAGCCTCTACCGGCCGAAATCTTGACAGAGGCCCCAATAGCCCCACCCAAGGAAGCAGCCCGGGAGGAAACAAGATTAATTGCTCCGTCCGTTTCCGAAAAACCGGCCGAAGCGCCGCTCGCCAAGGCACAACCGGTACAGGTAGCTCCTGCTGTCACCATTCCTGCAATTCCTGTTGCGGTCGCCGTGGCTTCCGAGGGCTTTACTGTGGAGGATATCTTCCTGATATACAGGGACGGCCGGCTTATACAACATGCTACGAGACGGCTCAAGGCCGACATGGACGTCGAGGTCGTCACGAGCATGCTGACCGCTGTTCAGGAATTCATCAAGGAGAGCTTCGGAAAGGCCGAAGGGCAAGAACTAGGCTCAATGGAATTCGGTGATAGCAAGATCCTGCTCCAGAAAGGAAAGTATGTGGTGCTGGCCGCGGTGATCACGGGGCCGGAAGCGCCGGGATTCAGGGATGAGCTGAAGTTCGCGGTGACGAACATCGAAGGGGAGTTCGGGGCGGTTCTACCGGATTGGAACGGGGTCATAGCCAGCCTTGCTGGCACCAAGAAATTTCTGACATCGCTCGGATCGTATCAGCCGGGTGCCTCAGCCCCGGCCAAGGCCAAGGAGGAGATAACGCTCAAGGGCGAGCTGGAATTCTACCAGGGTTTCGTGCGGTTGAAGGTGGCGGTAAAGAACGGCATGGCCACCAACCTGACCCGGACCACCTTCAACCTCGTTTACAACGACAAGGCCTTGCGGCTGGACCATGTCGAGCCCGACTACGAGAGGAAGGGGGACCAGGTGATGCTGGGCATCGTAGACCCGGCCGAGAAGAAAACGGTGGCGTTCTATCTTGACCCCCAAATATGCACCGAATCCCATATCGAGGGCGTGTTGACCTTCAAGGATGCCCGGGGGAATCTCAGCACGTTGATGATGCCCCGCAAACTGGCCTCGGTCGTCTGCCCCATCCTCTACACGGAGGAGAACATCAATACCGCCATGTTGAAACGCATGGCCGTGGACGAACTCGATAAAAAGGACGCCAAGGTGTTCAACATCCCGTCCGGGATCACAGTCCAGAAAGCGTTCGAACTAGGCAAAGCGGCGGTCCAGCACCACGACCTGCGTCATGTGCGGGAGTTCTGCGAGAAGGAGCCCTACATTGGTGAAGCATGGTACTACGGGAAGGCTAAAGGCCGGGATGAGAAGCTTGTGGTGCGGGTCCGGGCTCTGGCGGAGCAGCAGGTCCTGGAGTTCCATGTGGCCTCGACCTCCACCCTGATGCTGACCGGGATGCTTGCCGAGCTCAAGAGCGATCTGAATGATGAACTGAGTACAAAACAGGTCAAGGGCAGGATGGAGCAGGTGACGGATGCCAAGAAGGTCGACGCCTTGGGCAGTATAATGTCGCTGCTGGAGAAGGCCTCTGAGATCGAGTCTGAGTCGCTGGAGACGGATATCCAGCGATGATCGGTCTGGCCATTGCGATGTCGCCGTTTTACGTATTCTCGTCACTTGGCCTATAGAAGAGGCTCTGAGGGGGGCCGGCGAAACGTTTATGGTTTGATACCTCTGTATTCCTATCCATGCATTCTCCGGCCAGAGGACGGTTTCTCTGTATACTGACCTGCCTGATGATGCTGGTTCCGGCCTTGCCGGAGGGGCCGGTCGGGGCGGGCAGCACTCACACGCAAGGAGGCCAGGATTTTCAAAACGGGATCTCGAATCGGGTCTCTGCCACGGAAGAGGGGCTGGAGCTGGCCGTTGAAACAGAAATGCCGTACAACTGGACGCGGCTGAACATGGGAGAGCCCGGGACGAAGAACTTCCCGCACATGGAGTATGATCTGAAAAGAAAAGTATCCGTCCTTATGGGTTGGGATGTGGAAAATGAATGCCCCTGCGAAGTCTGGACCTACAACTCCACGACCGACACGTGGAAGAACATGAGACCGCTAGAAGGATGGGGTAATTATCAGAGCCCGGGGATAGGCAATGACGGATCAATTGCGCTTTACTCAATGGCATATGACCGGCTCAAAGATGCTTTGGTAACGTTCGGCGTAGAGGCGGGTGGAGCCGCGCACACCTGGATATATGACCTAGCAAAAAACAAGTGGACTATGAAGGATCCCTCCTTTTCGCCTGCAGCGAGAGTGGGCCATTCATTAGTATATGATGATTATGACAATGAAATAATACTTTTTGGTGGTACGAATTATTTGAATTATGATACATTCTATAATGAAACTTGGTCCTATAACACATCAACGAATACATGGACCAACAGGACGCCAGCCATCTCCCCGCCCGCTAGGGCCAATCATTCGATGGCATTCGACAAGGCAAATGGCGAGATGGTGCTCTTTGGCGGATATTCAGGTGCCGCGCTCAACGATACATGGACATACAACCTGAGCAAGAATCTCTGGACACGGAAAAATCCTACAAATGCCCCCTCGCCCAGATACATGCACGACATGATATATCATGATGGACAGGCAGTTACCATCCTTTACGGAGGGTTCGATACCTCAGAACTGAAGGAGACTTGGAGCTACAACCTGTCTGCAGATGCATGGACCGAGCTCAAGCCGGCAAGCAAACCCCACTTCAGCGGCCCAGTGCAGATGGTGTATGAGCCCGGCACGGGGCAAATAGTGACATTTCTAGGTTCCGGCTATTTGGTAAATCTCGCTCTTGCCATAGGCAGGACAGACGAATACATATGGAAATATGATCTAACAAATAATACTTGGACGCCGAGACCTCCGAAAGCTCCCACTCCGAGATCCGCGGATGGGTGTGGACTCCATCTGGCTTACGATACAAGCAATAGAAAATTTGTACTTTATAGCAACGATATTGGATTGCCTTACGATACTTGGACTTATGATCTATCAACAAATATTTGGAAGAAAATGGATATTGGTTCCGGACCTACATATTGGTGTTACAACATTGTCTACGATTCTGTCAATGGTGTTTTCATAGCATTGGGTCAATCTGACCCGGATAGCACCGCGACCTGGGCATACAACCTCTCCACGAATACCTGGACACCGATGGACCCACTGGTCCAACCAAATATGAATTACGCCACGGCATTAACCTATGATTCTAAGCGGGGTGAAGTCTTTTTTATTAGCGGGGGAACAATAAATGAGACTTGGATTTATAATTATTCTAATAACACATGGACGCAACTGTTACCGGTTGTGTCCCCCCCCACTAGATATTATGCGAAAACGGTCTACATAGAAGTGAAGGACGAAATCATGCTATTCGTGGGACGAAATATTTGGGGCGACAATCTTGCAGAAACTTGGATGTTCAACCGCACCCAGAACACTTGGTACAATGTGACCGGCCCGAAAACACCAGAAGTATATGAATCATTCGAAATGGTTTATGACAGTTCAAGAAATGAGGCTATTTTGGTTAAAGGATATGTCTATTATGGTAATAGATTCAATGAGACGTGGCGTTTTAATATCACCTCCAATGGTTGGGATAGAATCCATACAAGGTATTATTGTCCCTATGTCGCAGGGTATTCGCTTGGATATGATAGGCAGTTAAAGGAAATCATCAGGTTTGGAGGCAGCGAATCCAATGACGGGACTTCCGGCGAGGTCTGGGTCTTCCACGGCCACAGCCATTACCAGGCCGGCAACTACACCTCCGAGCCGCAGGACGCCGGCGGCCCGGCGAGTTTCGGCGAGCTAGACTGGGAATCGGACGTCCCCGAAGGCACGGGCCTCCGGTTCCAGGTCCGGACGAATGACACCAACGCCTCGGTGCTGACCGGGAATTTCCTCGGCCCCGACGGGACGGACAAGACCTATTACGATACGAGCGGCCAGAAAATATCTAACGGCAGCAACGGCAGCCGCTGGTTCCAGTATCGCGTCTATTTCTGCACAACGAATACAGCTGTTACACCGGTCCTGAAAAATGTGACGGTCAGATTCAATCTACTACCGGAAATGGCGGTCCTCGACACGCCAGAGGACGGCATGTGGACCAATAATTCAAGACCGTTGTTCGCCTGGAACTTCTCCGACCAGGATTCCACGGTCGGGGGTTTCCAGTGGCAACTGGACAACTCTTCATTGTTCGATTTCGTGGATATCGACAGCGGAACTGTTACTTCAACGGGCTCCACCTACCAGCCCAACACATCCATCCCCGACGGAACCTGGTCCTGGCGCGTCAGAACCCTGGATAGCGACGGCGACTGGGGTCCGTTCAGCGCCGGTCGCCTGCTCCATATAGATACTGCTCCTCCGGAACCGTTCCAGCCAGCGGCATCTCCATCCGGATGGACCAACGGGACGATTCAGGTCTCATATGAAACGACCGACGCCTTCTCTGGTATGGGCCATTATGAATTATCGATAGATGGTGCCTCTCCAGGGCCGCAAGGAAGCCCCTTCACCCTCTCGCTTCTATCGGACGGGGAACATAATATCACGATCAAAGCCTTTGATAAGGTCTGGAACAACATCTCCGCCCAGGTAAAGGTCTATCAGGACCGGACGCCTCCGCTTGAGTTCACGCCCACGGCGGAACCTCCGAGCTGGACCAATAGCTCTCCCCAGATACTTTTCGGAACTACCGATGCGACAAGCGGCGTTGAGCGTTACGAGGTTGCCATAGACAGCGGGTCCTTTTCCTGCCAGACCAGCCCTTATTTGCTGCCAGAGCTCTCCGATGGCCAGCACGATATCACTGTCCGAGCCTATGACAAAGCCGGGAACTCGATTGATGGCTGGGTGATCGTCTATATTGATACCTATAGGCCTTTTAATTTCAGCGTAGTCCCTGAATTTACGGCCTGGACGAACAAGAATCCAAATATTACCTTCCAGGCGCTAGATAATACGAGCGAGATTGATCACTTCGAGGTCAAGGTCCCCGGTGGGAACTTCACGGTCCGGACGAGCCCGTTCAAGCTCCCGGACCTGCCCGACGGGCGGCACACGATACTACTCCGGGTCTATGACAAGGCCTCGAACTTTGTTGAGATGTCCATAGAGGTCTTGATCGACAAGACCGCGCCTGCCGGTTTCACACCGACCGCGGACCCACCCAACTGGACGAAACAGAATCCAAAAATCATATTTAGCACTACGGATAATACGAGCGGGATCAGCCGTTACGAGGTTGGAATCGATGACGGCGCAATGGCCGTCTCGACCAGCCCGTTCACGGTCTCGAACCTGACGGACGGGACGCACACGGTGGTCATCCGGGCCTACGATATGGCCGGGAATTTTGCAGACGGGACGGTCCGGGTCTATATCGATAAAACGTCTCCGACCCAGCTCGTCCTGAAAATAAACGATGGGGACAAGTCCACCGGAAAGCGGACGGTAACGCTCGATATGCTGGCTTCCGACGCTTCCTCGGGCCTGGATTCTATGGCCTTCAGCAACGACGGGGTCTTTTACAGCGATTGGGAGCCATTCAACGCTTCAAAAGTCTGGGACCTGTCCAAGGCGACCGGGACGAAGGTCGTGTATTTCAAGGTCCGGGACAAGGCGGGTAACGAAGCGTTGCCGGTCACATCCAGCATAAAATACGCAATCCCCGTCACGGTCGGCCAAGACAATAGCCTTCTGCTCTATCTGCTGATAGGTCTCACTATCATAGTAGCAGTCGTTGTATCCGCCTGGAGGATTTCCAAAAAACCCCGGACTGAGACCGATGAAGGCGCTCTTACGGAAGAGAAGATAGGTGAGGAGCCTCCGGAGGCACCAGCCGAAGAAGGGGCGCCTCCCGAAGCTCTGCCTGTAGCCGCTCCCGTGGCCGAGAAGCCCGAGATTAAGGCGGCACCCGAGGCCGTGCCGGTTCCGTCCAAGGTGGAGAAGGCTCCTTCGGCGCCCGAGGTTTCATCACCGAAGGTCGCTGCCTCGCCTGCCGCGCCGTCTCCAAGGGCTCCCGCTCCACCGGCAGTTGCAGCAACGAAAGTGGCTGCCGCGCCCGAAGGTTTCGCCGTCGAGGATATCTTCCTGATGTACCGCGACGGCCGCCTGATACATCACTCGACGCGTCGCCTAAAGGCCGACATGGATGTGGACGTGGTCACGAGCATGCTGACCGCGGTCCAGGAGTTCATCAAAGAAAGCTTCGGCAAGGCCGAGGGCCAGGAACTGGGCTCGTTGGAATTCGGCGACAGCAAGATAATGCTCCAGAAGGGCAAATATATCATTCTGGCGGCGGTGATTTCCGGGCCGGAGGCGCCCGGCTTCCGCGACGAGCTCAGGTCTGCCGTAAAGAACATCGAGGGCGAGTTTGGAGCCGTTCTCCCGACCTGGGACGGGACAATCTCGTCCCTGGCGGGCGCCAAGAAGTTTTTGACCTCGCTGGGAACATCTCAGCCGGTCGCTGCGGTCCCGGCCAAGACCAAGGAAGAGGTCTCGCTCAAGGCCGAGCTCGAATTCTACCAGGGCTTTGTGAGGCTGAAGGTCGCCGTGAAGAACAGCATGCCGACCTTCATCATGGGCGCCGTATTCAAGCCGATATTCAGCGAGAAAGCGCTCAAGCTCTACAGCATCGAGCCCGATTACGAGGTGAAAGGGGACGAGATCCTCCTGGGCAACGTCGAGCCGAACGAGAAGAAGGCGGTCGCCCTTTACCTCGACCCGCAGATATGCACGGAATCGTACCTCGAAGGCGTCCTGACCTACAAAGACGCCCACGGCAACCTAGCGACTCTCATGTTGCCCCGGAAGCTGGCAGCGGTGGTCTGCCCCATTCTCTTCACCGACGAGAACATAAACACCGCAATGCTCAAGCGCATGGCCGCCGACGAGCTCGACAAGAAAGACACCAAGGTCTTTTCGATACCCGCCAACCTGACGCCGCAAAAAGCCTTCGAGATCGCCAAGGGCGCCGCCCAGCACCACGACCTAAGACAGGTGCGAGAGTATTCGGAAAAAGATCCGTTCATCGGAGAAGTCTGGTACTACGGAAAAGCAAAGGGGCGCAACGAAAGGCTCGTAGTAAGGGCGCGTGTGATCGCCGAAAAGAATGTGCTCGAGTTCTACGTGGCGAGCGATTCGGTGCTGATGCTGACGGGGATGCTGGCCGAGTTGAAGACAGATTTGCGCAAGGAGATGGAGACGCAGAAGCTGCGCGGCGGGATGAGCCAGGTGACGGACCAGAACCTGGTGGATACCCTGGCGTCCATACGGACCCTGATGGACAAGGCGGCCGCTTCCGACCCGAGCGGGAGTGGTTTGGGGGCAAGATAGATGCAGAAACGGACCTGGGTGCGTTTCGCTGTTATCGGGCTGACAGTCCTTCTGCTGGTTCCGCCGGTCAATGTCCCGCCTGCTGATGGGGGCTCGGTCTGGTCCGAGACCGGGCCCTCGTTTGCCAACGGGACGAAGGTTAATATCACATCTATTCCGGAAGGATTGAGGCTCCCCTGGAATCAAACCTACATTGGAAATTGGACGCCGATGTTCCAGGGACCTTCCGACCGGGAAAATCATGCGATGGCGTTCGACAGCGATAACGGGGTGATATTGCTTTTCGGGGGATGGAATCTTAGTACGAGCGAAATGTGCTCCGACACCTGGATATTCAATCTGAGCACTGATAAATGGACTGAGCAACATCCCAAGGTCTCCCCCGATGGACGGGAATGTCATAAGATGGCCTATGATAGCGTGAATGGCGTAGTGGTACTTTTCGGTGGTACAGGTTTAGCAGGTAGTCTTTCCGATACTTGGACATACAATGTGACCACAAATATTTGGAAAAAGATGTATCCAGCCCAGACACCTCCCCCTTCGGGATATAACAGTATGGTATATGATAAAAAAAATCAGAAAATGATATATTGTTCTCAGCAAGAAACATGGATTTACGATACAGGTGATGATAGTTGGACGAATATGAACCCGGTCACCGCACCATCCATAAGAGATCGCGCAGCCATGGCATACGATGATAATCGTGGAAAGGTTGTCTTTTTCGGAGGAATATACGATAACCGATTGTTCAATGATACTTGGACATATGATTTGAGCACAAATAGTTGGACAAATACGAGTCCAGTAAACTCACCCCCGGCTAGGAGTGCCCATTGCATTGTGTACGATAGTTTGAACGATTGTATAATCTTGCATGGAGGAACGAATCTAGACGATACTTGGATATATACTATTAGTACAAATACTTGGATCGAGAAGAAACCTTCAGGCGACATAGAGTGTCATTGGTTTTACTCAATGGTATTTGAAACAACAAAAAATCAGACGTTTCTTTTCGGGGGAGGGTTGGGTCCCGAAGAGACCTGGACATATAACCTCGGTTCGAATACTTGGACAAGGAAACCCACTGCTCCAATTAGGCGTTTCTATTGCCAGGCTTTTGCCTACGATAATGATGTCGATGTTGCAGTGCTATTCGGTGGCTATGGTTTTTATGCACACGGTTGTTACAATGATACTTGGACATACAGTTACAAAACGAATTGCTGGCAGGAGATGCGCCCGACATCCGCACCTAGCCCCCGAGCCTATTCTGCTATGGTCTATGATTCTGCAAACGGACAAATTGTTCTATTTGGAGGTTGCAATCCAAATCTCGGCTGGACGGGGTATGATGATACCTGGACCTATAATGTCACAACGAATGTTTGGACAAATATGAAACCGACTCCATCACCGCAAGCAAGAAGTACACATTCCATGGTCTATGATCAAAGAGAAGGAGTTGTGGTGCTTTTTGGAGGTAGTACTTTATATGGCAAGATGAATGACACTTGGATATACAATTTGAGTACGAATACATGGGTCGAAAAGCATCCTGACCCATTTCCAATCTCTCGTGGTGAATTTGGGATGGCATATGATAGAGAAAATGGGGTTGTTGTGCTTTTCGGAGGGGTAGGCGCTAGCTCGGATTTAAACGATACTTGGACGTACAATGTATCGACCGATACATGGACAAACATGAACGCTTCAAACGCTCCTTGCCCTCGAGTTACGACGATGGCATACGATGGTATCAATGAGGAAACGGTCCTAGTTGCTGGGCGCGCATGTGCCGGTGGTGGCCCCTGTCCAGGGAATGATGTATGGACCTACAATCTAAATCAGAACAAATGGACACAGCAGAAATCTCTGCCTTCTGCCTCTTTTGCTCGAAATGGCATAGCCTCTGATTGCGACAACGGAGTCATTATCATCTTTGGAGGGGAAGGTAGCACATCCAAGACATTCGTCTATTCCTTGAAGCGTTTTCTTCCTGCTGGCAACTATACATCCGCGCCCTTTGGCTCTGGCGGCCAGATACAAATGGGGACACTCCAGTGGAACGGAACCCTTCCATCAAACACATCCATTTGCCTCCAGCTACGGACTTCCGTCTCGCAGAATGCACTCAATTCGACGCCGTTCATCGGCCCCGACGGAACGAATCGGAGCTATTACAGCTCAACCGGACAGGCCATCTATTCGGGCCATAATGGAGATCGCTGGATTCAGTATCGCGCCTATCTTTGTACAACCAACCCTTCCGAAACGCCAGTTCTGAAAAATGTGACGATCAAATATAATCTCCTGCCAGACAAAGCGGTGCTTGATAGCCCTATTGAAAGTGGATGGATCAACAATTCAAGGCCGACATTTTCCTGGAATTTCTCGGATGGAGACTCCTTGGTCGGAGGCTTCGAGTGGGAAATGGATAATTCTTCTCTCTTCGATTCCGTGGACTACAAAAGCGGTCAATTAGCTTCGACAGACGAGATATACCAGCCGGATGCGCCCATTCCCGATGGCTCTTGGTACTGGCGCGTCAGGACTCAAGATAGCGACGGGGATTGGGGCCCGTTCAGCGCCGGGCGGCTGCTCCATATTGATGCCAGGCCTCCCAACTCTTTCCAGCCGACAGCATCTCCATCCGATTGGACTAACGGGACGATTCAAATATCATATGAAACGACTGACGCTTTCGCCGGGATGGACCATTTCGATGTCGAGATAGACGGTGTTTCTCAGGGCATCCAAGAGAGCCCTTTCACCCTTCCATTCCTGTCAGATGGGGAACATAATATTACAATAAAAGCTTACGACAAGCTTTGGAATGCCGTAACTGGTCAAATAAATGTTTTTCTGGACCGGACGCCACCGCTCGAGTTTGCGCCATCGGCGGAACCTCCTAGATGGACAAATGGCTCGGTGCGGTTACTATACGAAACAACCGATGCGACTAGCGGGGTGGACAGATACGAGGTTAAAGTGGACAACGGCGCCTTCACCTGCCAGACAAGCCCATTCGTCCTGCCGAATCTTCCGGACGGCCAACACAATGTCACGGTCAGGGCCTTCGATAAGGCAGGCAACTTTATGGATGGTTCAGTGATGGTCTATCGGGACTGCTCCAAGCCTTTCAATTTCAGTATTTCTCCGGAGTTCTCGGGATGGACGAACAAGAATCCGAACATAACCTTCCAGGCGCTAGATAATACGAGTGAGATTGACCACTTTGAGGTGAAGATTCCAGCGGGGAACTTCACCGTTCAGACGAGCCCGTTCAAGCTCCCGGAGCTGCCTGACGGGCGGCACACGATACTCATCCGGGCCTATGACAAGGCGATGAACTACGTTGAAATG
>Ga0315291_10003217_pt1 | contig 21126 bp, 26 predicted proteins | sample YL17G12_20_MG_FD_203070 | JGI IMG/M metagenome (GOLD analysis project Ga0315291, IMG submission 203070) | Sediment microbial communities from Yellowstone Lake, YNP, Wyoming, USA - YL17G12_20 | ecosystem: Environmental > Aquatic > Freshwater > Lake > Sediment | place: USA: Wyoming | collected...
GTTCCCTGAACGTGTTGTACTGATTTCAGTCATATATAATTCTCCTTTAAAAGTTTTAATTTGGGTGGATCATCTCTCTAAATATAACATGGGGGGGTGGGGTATCTTAGCAGATTCATGGTAAGACATGATCATGTGAAAAATGAAATAAATTAATTCAAAACCTCTATTTTTTTATTCTTAGGATTTAAATAAATATATTTAATTGACTGTGGCCAAAAAACGGGATCGGAATATTCAGAAGAACCTTTTTTATTTTTTAATGGCTTAGTTAAAAGAATTACCGCTTTGATATATTTTACCGGAATTGAATCAGTATATACTCTTTCCTCTAGTTCATGTTTCCTAAACTCGTAGTTACTCATATAGCCCTTGGCATCAACCGGTTCTATTTTAAACTTGGTCTTAAGCTGATCCCTATCTAAAACGAGTATAGCGTTACCGAACCTACCGTCTAGTAGCCAGTTAAAATCCCTTGTCAATGAGATTGATTTAGTATTCCCCTTACCGAACCTAGACCCCTTATCAGAACAGATCCCTTCACCATGGGCTACTATCGAAACCGCAGCGGGGGTTGCGTGGTATAGTGGGTGAGATGGTAACAGTTTATTTAAATTGTAATCTGAATGAACCTTAGATTTATCAGACACCCCCTCAAAAAAAGCTACCGGTAGCTTCTCCCCAAGTGAGTACGCCAGTATAACCCTAGCGTATCCATCACCTAGTTCGTCACCAATAACAATAGGTATAGATATTCCATCTGTATTCGATGCTTTTAAAATAGTGGAAATATCTCTTTCATATACTTTTTTAAACTCTTTGACCCATTCTTTTTTAGGGAAAGATTTTAACCAACCTAGAGTTTTGTTTTTAAATGAAACAACACGAAGTAATCGTTTAGGGTCTACGTTTTCTTTAGTTTCAATGAACTTGAGTTCATCATAACCAGCTTGGAAATTTCGGTTTCTCATCAGGTTAACGTGGTCATGGGCATCAGCTACATCTTCGTCAGAATAATCATCTGACCAATTAAGAATAGTGGGGGCAGCTATTACTTTCTTTAATACGGCTATTAGTTTCTCGTATCGCATAACAACCCACCTATTTCTTTTTAGCTTTTTTTAACTTGATTACTTTGGCGGGTTTTTTCTCTATTTCTTTTTCCAATTCTAATTCTTTTCCCTCTAGCTGCTCGTCTTTCGCTATTTCTTCCGTCATCTTGCTTTCCATCGCTTCGAGATATTGTTCACACGTATCCAGTATGTCTGCATCCCAATCAGGATCACATAACTCGATTAGATCCTCTAAATCTGTGATTGATTCATCCATGATATCCCAGTCATGTTCACTAAATCGTTTTTTACGTAAAGTTTCATCTATGCGCTGGAAAGTTCTATTGTATTTATCAATATCAGTTTTATCTATTTCTTCGGTTTCTTCAATATTTTCAGTTGGTAAGGTCTTTGGTTTAAACTCTAAAACATCCCCAGCTAGGCATTCGTGTATCTCCCTCTTGAGAACATACCTACCTTTAACGATATTGATTCCCAATTTGTGTAGCTGCTCTATTAGCTCTGCCCTAGATATCCCCATTAGACCCCCCTGTAAGACGATTAGCCCATACTTAAACTAACCTTGTTAAATATGGTTAACTTAGTAGTATGTCGCAATTGGGAATAAACCACTAGGAGTTAGATATGCCAATAAGTAAGATAGAACTAAAAAAGAAGCTACGCTCTCTCGGCATTAAAGTAGAAGGTAATTATGTAAGAAAATCAGATATTGAAAAAGTAGTCTTAGCGGAAAATGAAAATGAAAAAGAATGGCTGGACGACAATAAAGGGGTAAGAAATAAAAAGTATTTAGAAACTCAAAAAAAAGAAAAAGAAATCGTAGAAAACCTCATACAAGAGGTAACCGAGGACATTGCTTCAAAATGGGCTATGTCTGGTGGTGACAAGTTATCCACGGATGAAAAAAAAGAACTACATAAAGCAATAGATGAATTTTTTCAGAAAAAAAGCGATTCACGATGGGAAAAAGATTTTGGGGTTTATGATAATAAATCAGATCGCCCCCGGTCTTTTAAAAGTAAATTTTCCGGACGAGCAGAAGCAGAAGAAAAAGAAGAAGCAGGTGACTCCGATAAGACATATAAGATTGTTAGATTTTATCAAAAAAACCACCCCAAAGAAATTATTAAAACGGGGTTGAGTTTTGAGGAAGCCCAAGAGCATTGCAACGATGATGAAACGAGTTCATCCACTTGCGAGAAACCTGAGAATGTTGCAAGAACGGAAAAAATGGGTGAATGGTTTGACGGGTATAATGAAGAATAGGCCGGAATATTTTAAAGGGGTAGCTAGCTAGCTAGCTAGTTGATAAGGTCGCTTAACTTGGTATTAATAACAAACGGTATCCCGTCTAAAACCGACATTTGCTGATCTCTCATGGATGCAAATGCCTTGGCTTCAGTTTTAGTTAAGAACATCACCATGTCTTTAATACTCTCTACAGAGAAAGTAGTGTCTTTATACCCCGTATCTTCAGACATATCTTCATCTGAATCATCACTGTTATCAAACCCAATTATAATAATTTTTGGTGGTAGTAAAGACGGGTAGTCTTTTATATGGATATAGGATTCATGCTTCTTTAAAAGACCATGGCTATCCAAATACAACAAATTGTTTTCGTCTATTTCAATAGATTCAACACTACCACACCCAAGTACTTTACCTAACTCATCCAAGCAATCGTCAGTATTAGCGCAATTCAAACCAATTTGTTCAATACTCTTTCGATCTGCATCAATTAAAATACACTTTAACCTTACCATTTTTTGCTCCTTTTTTATTGTTACCTATGTGCCTATTCTTTTTTTAGTATGACCCTTGACGTAAACTAATTTAATATCCATTAACCCAGCCCCGCAGCGTTGCCATCTCATATATGGCATAACGTACCACTCGTCAGTATGGGATAGTCTTTCTTTTTTGTAGGAATACCCCACTTGGATAATACCGCTGTTACTTAAATGCTTATCGGCTTTGATTGGTGTTTTACTAGTAGGTGATTGGTACCGTAGTTTATTTCTAAACACCCTAATATCCGGTTCCCCTGTGTTGAGGTACGCTAATAGGTTATACATCACAGCTAAGAATTTAGGGTACCCACTTGTGATTCCTTGCTTCTCACCCGTGATATCCATCACAATTGTTTTTACTTCTTTTTGTGACTCTACTATTTTAACGTTCCCATCAACGGGAATATGTGTCCATGAAAAAGCATTAATCTCTAGCTTGTCGTCACAATACGCAAACCCAATAATATCTTCTGTTGTTGCATATGGCTTAGGTTGTTTTGGTCGCCATACTGAGTTGACTGTTTCATTCATTGGGCCAATGTAGAAAAAGAAACCTTTTATTTTCATCCCGTCCGTATCTACAATAGTTTCCGGTAGCTCAATATACCCAGTTAACTTTTTTGGAAGGTGTTTGAAACAAAGGTCTGTTAAATCAACATCTTTAAATTTAGTAAAGAACTCTTTCTGAATAACGTATATTTTTCGGTTCTCTTTTTTCTCTCTGAAATACGGCACCAATAGTGATGTGTGGGCTATCTCAGTCACCCCGACATCACGGATATTAATTGGACTAGTTTCAATGGTGTTGTTCATAAATTCGTCTATAAAGTATTTTTTGAATCCAAGAAAAAGATTTTTACTGTGCTTACCCTTATCCATCTCTTTTTTGATCTGTTCAAACGTGTAGCTGCTTTCTTCATATAGTTCGGGTAAGAACTTTAGGTACTGCTCTGGGTTCCCTTGATTCTCTTGGTTCCCTTGATTCTCTTGATTCTCTTGATTCTCTTTTTCTTCTTTTTCTTGTTCAACCATATCACCCCCTGCTGCTTAGGCGAAAACAAACCGCTTGCAATTAATAAGCAAAAAATATGCCATATAACTACGCTAATAGAATCAACGTATGGATTATTAAAGTGTTTAAACTTTATTGATTCTCCTGCCAAATATATCGACACTCTAATATTTAATACTTACCAGTATTTACAATTAGTTAATTGTGGTACTTTTCTTGCAACAAAGGATGCTGGTTAGAGGGGGCCACGTTATGAAAAAATTCAAAGAGATGATTGAACAAGTAAAAAAAGATGGAATCCGTAATGGTAACCACCACCTTGATCTTTTCTTTAAATCTATTGAACTCTGCCAACCGTTTGTTTTCTATCCTACTGGAAACAACACACCGCAAGAAGCGGAAACAGACGATGATAATGACAATGCTGCGGTGTACTCATCCCCGTTCACAATATGGTCAGCAGAAATTTTAGGTGATCGTGCTATTTCAGTGCCTAAAGAAAACGAATGGTTCGGGGGTTCTATTCTATGCTTTATGGCTGTAGAACCTCTTTCATCTGTTGACAAACATACTTTTTATTTTTCCCATATGAAAGTTACTAAACCAGATGGGTCTATTTTTAAGACTGTTATTGCATGTGACGATTTAGGCGGTATCCCTCAAAAATTAATTGAACGGTTAAACTCAAGCAAAGAAATGTTCGGTAATGAGAACTCAAGGCATCGGATCAGAGTAGGATCTGGCAAAGGAAAACGAATAGTAACGATTCGAAATATCATATATGTAAAACCTAAAAAATACAAGTTGACCACAGAAGAAAATAATAACGAGCCAAGAGTTACGGAATGGCGACAACGTTGGTGGGTGCGGGGTGCTTGGCATTATTTCTGGTTTGGTAAAGAAAAAGGTTTAATTGATGAAAACAGAATAGGTAAATGTCGGGAAGGGTGCTATTGCCAACAAGGTAGAACATGGCACCGAGAACACCAAAAAGGTGACGAATGTTTATCTGTTGAAAATAAGGTCAGGATAGTTAAACCGGATTAGATTATTAGTCTTCTTCTTCAGCTTCTTCCCTTTCTTTTTCTTCCCTTAATTCTTTAAGGGTTTGCTCTAGCCTGTATTCATCTAAAATGCCAACTAAGCGATTATAGTAATCACCTACATCTTGATGGTAGCTAAATTCTTTATCTACGTAAACGTCACCTTTTTCACACAATTCAGCTAGTTCTTCTTTTTCTGCATCTGTTAGTGTTTCAATATCCTCTTGAATGTCATCATATATGCTTGGCTCTTGTGTCCCTACCGAAACACTAAGTACTTCATTATTTACGTAATACATTCCCTCTAATGAGAGATCCGAACAGTCTATTAAGATACGTTTAAGGGTATCATCATCATGTACAAGATCTTCTAATTCTTTTATGAGTTCTTCAGCGTGATCGCTTAATCGATTACCGATATTCCCTCTTTTTATTTCGAAATATTCTGCGTCTTCTTCAAATGCTTCCGTAGTACTGTAGTAGTCTTCATAGTGTTGTCTCTCATCAGCCAATCGTTGAAAAATACCCTTAACACCAACATCTAGTACCTTAACTTTAAATTCATAATCTATTTGGGTTGGTGGTGTATCTTTTTGCTGATCCAAGGCATCCCAATACGTTTCTTTACCCTTGCGGTCTATAGTCATGGCAACTTTATATAATGGATCATCTTTGCTTTTGTTCTTAGCTATGAAAAAATAGAAATCATTTCTTGCGCTATATTGTTGCCAGTATTTGCCATTTGGTTGTGTAATGCACCACTTGGTTCCAGACCCGTATGCCATTACAGCATCATGGGTAGTTATGCGATAAACGTAATAGTCATCATTTTGTGCTACTAGTTCCGCACCTTCCATCTTTTTTAATCTTTTTTCTTGGGATTTAGTTCTTGTTTCGGTTAGCTTGTCTACAAAATCCTTGAACTCTTGAAAGGTCTTTTTACCCCATAGGTCTATATTTTTCTCGTCTTTGTTTTTTATTTTGTCTCTCTTTTTTAGCTCTTTAAAAAGTTCGAAGTATTCATTAATTTCTTGGGAGTGGGAATTTTGTTTTAAAAAAATCTTTTTAACATCAGTATAGTCGGCTTGTACCAGTCTACTCAATACTTTTATTAATTTCTTTCTATTGTACATGCTAGTACCTGCCCTATAATGCTAGTCTTACCCATAAGAAGTATTAAATGTTAGTTATTGTCCAACCTTTACCGAACCATTCTTCCGGGATAGATATAAATTCAGCGGTTACACCTTTTCGAAAAGTAAGTATCGCTGCGTGGTTTGGATCTGAGAGTGCAGTTGAAAATGTATTAGTTAATTGATTCAGTTCATCTTGCGTAGGTTCCCACTCATTAGTACCTGCCTGTACTAGTAAAATGCCATGTTGTTTTTTTCGGGAGAGTACATTTTTCAATACTGCTATTTTCATACTTAGCTCCAATTTCAAGTAGATCCTTAATTAATGGTTAGCAAGTAACCATTTTACGTATGTCTTAAAAATAACCATGTGCATCAATACCTTTAATTTGTTAGTTTAAAGATATGACAATTATGGCGGGGGATGCATGGAAAAGCTAATTAGGGCGCTTACAAAAATAGTGGGAACTGATGATGACGAAATCGGAACTGGTGACCATGCAGCTACTACCGATGAATCCGGTAGGTTTTGGGGGAGTGCTGGGGCAGGGGGTGTCTTCTACTCTAAAGATACAAAAACATTCTTACTAGCGTACCGATCTAAGTACGTCAACGAACCCCATACGTGGGGTGTTTGGGGCGGTGCTATCGATGAAAATGAAACACCCGTAGAAGCAATGAAAAGGGAAGTTAGAGAGGAAACAGGGTACACAGGCGCATACAAGCTGGTACCCTCATTTGTATATAAAAAGGGCAATTTTAAATACTACAACTATGTCATTGTTGTAGACAAAGAGTTCAAACCCCGTCTTGATTGGGAAGCTGAAAAATACGGCTGGTTTTCCATTGATGATTTCCCCACTCCTTTGCATTTCGGATTAAAGGCTCTTTATCCCTACTTAAGTAAATTTGAACTGTGAAAAACTAAACACAACTAAACACACATTGACAAATCTTCCTTACATATCTACTATACAACTAAATAAATTAATTTATCTCTTGCCCGACTATACAGAATTTATGGAAAACTTAAGAGCCGCAAGCGGTGTTAAAGGAGATTGGATATGGTGGTCTTGCTATTAGATTGGCTTTGGTTGGTTGTTGCTCTGGCTGGGTTTATATGTGTATCTTGCTCCGTGGTATATAAGCTGGATTTTTGTGCTGTATTTTGGTTTGTGGTTACTCTCATACTTATTCAGTTTTTGTGCAAAATAAATGTCTGGGGGTATTTCTGTGAGCATTGGGTTCAGGTACTTCTTTGGACGTTAGTTTATTTACCAATAGGGGTGATCTGGTCATTCACTAAATGGTTTGTTTTCCTTCGGGGGATTAAATTAAAGTACCAAGATAAACTAGAACGGTTTATGCAGCTACGGAATTTAGTAAATACTTATGAAGCTGTGGAAACAGCGGATTGGAGACTAGCTCTTAACAGCTACGAAAATGATGACATCCGTAAACCAAAGGTCGAAGACCATAAAGAAGACATCATCCGATGGGTTGTTTACTGGCCATTCTCTATAGCGACTACGATAGTAGGGGATTTTGTTAAGCATATAGTAAGAGAGATATACGCTAAAGTAGCTCATCTGTATTCTAAGATGGTGGAAAAGGTTCTTGGGGATCTTTATTAGGGGGGTAAGTAATCTTACCCCGCAACAACGCATTTAAGCACTGCTAATCTTAACCCATAAGATTGTCTAAGTAAGTACTAATAGGGTGCGAATCGCAGTGCCCCCAAATCCCTTATTGCAAATACCCCATACTTTTGCTAGGTATCCTATATAGCAACATAGATCAATTAAAGTAGAGTTTTTAATGCTCCTAAAACAGTCAGATAACAGTCTAATCTATTCATCCGTATCCGGTGAATCCATCCCCTTCACAATAGGCGATGCATCGGTTATTATCGATATTATCCGTAAGAAGATATATTCCTACCCCCTCAGAACAATGGTTCAGGAATATCTATCCAATGCTAAGGATGCCTGTTTAGAAGCGGGTAAGGATAGCTCCCATATCGATGTTGCCTTGCCTACTCAGTTAAATCCAGAGTTTCTTGTGCGTGATTACGGCACAGGTATGTCAGATGAGCGTGTTAGAGAAGTTTTTGTAAAATATGGCGTATCAACCAAAAGGGAATCAAAAAGCCAACTAGGTACGTTTGGTATCGGGGCTAAATCGGGTTGGGGGTATACGGATAGCTTTATCGTAGGTAGCTTTTTCGAAGGAACCTATAGGGAATATATAGCTGATGTAGGTGAGAATAAATCAGGTAGACTGTTACTAGTAAAAGAATCGGATACTACGGAACCAAACGGGGTACTGATTAAAATACCAGTGGCCCATAAAGATATTAACGATTTTAAAACAGCCTATTTCAGAGCTACTAGCCTATGGGAGAAATCCCCCAATCTTACAAATGCCAACGCCTTACAGAATTTAGATTTATTAACGTTCAAACTTCAGAACAAAGTGGGGATCGTATCTATATATAAGAGTACCAGAGCGTTGCCCTATGGTATTTATTTGAATGCTGGTGGGATACCTTTTCAGATATCCATAACTGAATTTTTGTCTGAATATAGTGCTAAAAATAAACTATACAGTTTCTGTGTCCAAAAAGACCTAGTTGTTATTATTGAAGCTGATCCATTTAAGATGGGCATATCAGCCAATAGGGAAGGGTTCTCAAATGAGAAATATGCAGTTCATATACTTGACAAGGCAACAAAACAAATAACGGACTATGTTTCTGATCTGTTTAAAAACAGCACCCCAGATAAATACACATCAATATTTGACCCATTGGGGGCACTTAATTTTTTTGCTGACGAAGCGTTAAAGGTTTTGTTTAAAAATAAACCTTATGCATTTGATATCTACGGTAGATTAGTATTTACAAGAACATACCTATCAACTGTAGATACTGTAAATTTTAATAAAAGTATAAGAAATGGTTACTCTGAGTTTAAAGAAAAAGATTGTTTGATATGTTTATCACGGTCTAAGGGGGAACGAACCGAAGAAAGAACCCCTAAAGATCATATCAAAACTCCCGACAGATCCCTTAAGACTAAAAAAGCATTTGTGAATGCCAGAAACACATTAGCCAATTTAAGACTGGCTCATTTTAAAGACATTTTATCGCCAGTCATACCCTCAAGAATATATGTTCTATTTCAGGATAGCTTAACAGATGATGAGTATAAAGAGGTAGCTTCGGTTATTGGTGCCAAGGAATACATTGAGGATGCCTATAGTACGAGAGTGGTAATTAATTCAAATAAAACTAAGAAAGAAAAAGAAGAAAAAGAAGAAAAAGAAAACTTAGAACCAGAAGAAACGGCAGAGGAAAAGGAAAAACACTTACCCGTCCGTTGTTTTACATATAGTAACAATGGTAGAAGACATTGGCGTTCATCGGGAATGGTCAGAGAAACATACAGTACGAATCTGTATAAGATACTAGAAGACCCACAGGCAGTAGTTTTTTATGGTAGCGATTGTGATTCATCCTATTTTAAAGTGGGGAAATCGATTCGTATTCGCAATTTTAACTTTGTATGCCCTAGTGCGGAGAACGAGAAAAAATTAGACGCTATGGCAGATCCTAGAATTCTCCGAATGGAAGAATTTCTTAATTATTTAATAAATGATAAAGAGATAGAAGCCAGTGTACCCATCGTAAAGTATATGGATGGTAGATCAAGTTTTTGTAACTTCATTACCGCCAATTATGATAAGCTGAAAAGCAACAAATTTGATTTAGTTAAAATAAATGATGAGGTACTAAAATTTAAAGCGTGGTCATCGGATTACGAATATAGTACTAAGAATTTTTTCAAAGAGGATGGGCCATGTGATTCGGAACTAAAAAGGTTTTATGAAGCATACCCCTTGTTCGAACATATTGAGTGGTACTCGTTAGCTAAAAAAGATACCACAAAAGAAATCATTGATGAGTTAAACAGACTGATAACTTAAGAGGTAAAAATGAAATCCAGTTTACACGTTACATCTGATTCTATGGTAGTTGTTCTAGACGGTGCCCACACCCACCTAATCCCATCGAGTGATTTTAGGTATGCTGAAATCTTGAAAGCATTAGCTGGTGGGATTGATGACAAAAAACTTAGCGATGTAATCAATTTTAATGACGACTCAGATAAAGACGATAGAATTGAAATAAAGCCAAAAGAGAATAAAATATTAATCGACAAAGTAGAGATGCCAGAAAGCTTACAGAAAAGGTTTATGGATTTAAAAAGAAGACACAAGCCAAGGTCGTATCTGTTAAACTTCTGGGACAAGCTGCAAAAGAACCCCAACCCCGAATCGATTAAGATGCTATATACCTTTCTGGAACACAATGGGCATCCTATTATGTCTGACGGTTGCTTTATCGCATATAAGGCGGTTAGGGTGGATATGTACGATCACCACTCAAGAACCAATCTGCATAAGATCGGTAGGGTAGTTAAAATGGATAGAGAGAAAGTTAACTCTAATCCCCGTGAAACATGCTCTACTGGGTTACATATTGCAGCGTGGGAGTATCTAAAGGAGTTCCATAACGGTGAATCAAGGATACTAGAAGTGATTGTGAACCCCAAGGATGTCGTTGCAGTGCCTAATGACTACAACGGGTCTAAATGCCGTACCTGCGCTTATAAGGTGTATAGAGAGGTTAAAAACCCAAGACAAGAAAACGATAGAACCTCTACAGCTAAAGCCGTTAAATTACAGGGTTAAGGTGTAAGCTGCACACCACCCTATCTCCCCCGCCAAGTAACATGCCATAATAACTACAACTAATAATTTTTTTAAATCCGTCCTATAGTTTTTTCAATTCACTCCGATAAGTTTTGTAGGGGGGCAAGAAGAAGTACCAATAAGATTTTCCCCGCTTCAATCTTAGCCCCCTATTTCAAAAACAAAAGAAAAAAGGAGTTAGACATGGAAGAACGAGAAATTTTAGCGAACCGGATCTTTGATTTTATGGCACCCAAATTTAAAGCTGATACATACATAAACTTAATATGTGAAAAGAAAGGGGCAACGATGGAAGGGATTCTTCGTATCATGAAAAAACAATTATGGAAAAGAGACATAGAAGCATTAAGAAAAATGGAACAAAAGCAAGAAGCTTATTATTTCCATTTTAGAAGATGCTTTGTCGAACTCTCTTGCATGGGTGACGAGGAAATCTTAATAGCATTTCGCAAAGAACAGCAACAGCAAATGAATTAATACTAAAAAAATGAATTGAAAACATTTTAATAAAAAATAATAATGGGAAAAACAAAAGGAGTAGAGGAGATAGGGGCTATGAAATTACCTTCAAAAAGAGACATCCTTTCAGAATTAGATGACACGCTTTTATTTGCTGATGGTCTAGATGATGCTATTATTGGCACTGTGGCTATTGCCGGTCGGCAAGACGTAGTTCTGTATGACAGAAACAAAGCTGTTAAGGTTCTAATGAAAGATGGTATGAGTCATAATGAAGCCGAAGAATATTTTGAATTTAATACCCAATGCGCCTATGTTGGAAAAAGAACACCCGCATTTGCAACTTTTCTTTAAGTGAGGTTACTGTGGTTAAATGTATGAGATGCCATGCCAAGTTTGAATTCAAGCACCCACTAGATGTTGTTTGTCCTGAATGCATAAACAAAAACCCCAACTTTAGCACTAAAGAAAAATCAGCTATGAATTTATGGGATCATGTTGATGCGTTTATAGAAGTGTACAATGAAATGAAAGAGGGTGATTGGAGTTGGTTTAAAAACCAAAGATGCAAATACGTTGATCTACGAATCGATATGCGAGATGGTGGGTGTATTATTAAAGACGGGGATGGGAAAAGAATAGGCCCAGAGATGCTTGCTTGGCAATACTCAAGTGTAAACCCAGAACCACCGGAATAAAAAGCTAATGCGTGGTTACTTTTAGTCTATGGTTATTCTTATTAATCAAATAGAGGCGCATAGATATGTCACGCATACAAAAAGCAAAACTATTAAATATATTAAAATCCTCTGGTATTAAAATAGTTAATGGCAAATATGTTAAAAAGCAAGATGCGTTAAAAATTGTAGCAGATGGTACCTTTCAAGAATATGAATGTGATTTTTGTGATGATACTAATTGGAGTGATGTCGATGGTCACTATGAAACAAGTGGTATTACAAACTACTTCCGTTGCGATACATGCGGTGCAGATTATACTATGGAGTTTGCTCGTATAGCCGCAGACCCTACTAGTGGCCCCAACTTCAATTGGATTGAAGATAATATTAAAATAATAGAAGAAAAAGACAAGCCGCAAGAACTAGAAAACAGACCGGCAGGTGACTATTATTCAACAGATAAAAAAACATGGAAACTAGCTCATAGAGATTTTCACGACCAAATGGAGTCTGATTTTTTTAATGGGAAAATAAATAAAGATACTACCATGTGCAAATATACTGTACCGCAAGCACCAACACCAAAAAAAATAAAAAAACCTAAACTAAATAAGTAAGTAAATCCGTAAACTGGTAGCTTCCTACATATACTTAAAAGCATACCCCTTGAAGCTATCAGCTTTCCTTTCTTTACGTAGATACCTACGAATTGAAGAACGACCGATCCCCAGCAACTCAGCACATAATGAAATTGAATACCCTTTAAAAGACACGTTGCCCGTTTTGGTGTCAATAGCTATGAATTCACGCCCCTCTTTATGTATAGCTGAAGCGTTTCTATTGTCATGGTTTTCAAAACGTTTTTCCATGGCTTTTTTCATCGATGTACTAACTCTTTCCCGGAACCCTTTTCTTTGCCATACCCCCTTTTGTAACTCACTCGCTTTTAATCTATTTGCGGGAACAGCATAATGTTTGGTTGTTTTCTCACTACACTTTAACCGTTCTTCATCTCTTTCAAATCTTTTCTTTTGGGCTATGCTTATTTTTTTCCTAGTCTCAGGCTTCGCCATACCATCTTTTAAAATTTTGAGTTGCTTTTCCTTAAACGTAGGGTCTTCCCATAATTTTTTTATAGTGAAACTAACCTTTTCCCTGTTTAATGGATTTGAATAGTATTTCTTTCTTAGCTGACTATTTTTAAGTAGTTCTTCGGGTCTTTTAAATCTTCTTTTGGCCCCCTCACTCATATTTTTTCTAGCTTCCGGTTTAGCTTTACCGGCATTCATGGCTTGTACCTGACGTTCTTTTCTATCCCCCGTAAGTTGAAGCTTTCCCCTAGCTCTTAACTTCTCTAGTTCTTCTTCTTCTTCAAATCTACGTTTCTGCCCCTTACTGAGTATTTCTTTTACTGCGGGGTCTGAACATCTTAATTTAGCATCTATGCTCATTTTATTTCGAACGGCAGGATCTTCTAATCTTTTCTTTTGTGCGATGCCTATCTTCTTTCTAACGTCCTCTGTAGGTGAATTATAATCACCACCTTCGGTACTATTAGTTAATGGAAATCCCTCATCCCATAATCGTTTTATCCAGTATTTTTCTTTAGCTAATAGCTCCTCTATGTTACTAAATGCTTCCACGATCATCAAAATAGGTGTATGCCCATTATTAAGTAACTTCTTTATCCACCGGTTAACATGTATTGTAGATAACCCACGTTTTGCGTTATAGATGTGTCCAGCGTATCTTTTCTTCTTTCCTTTGGTAGTCATACCAACGTATCGGACTACTTTGGTAACGGGGTCTATAAGCCAGTAGAGTAGTAGTTTTTCGTTTGTATCAATTCCCAATTTTAAATATTCTTCCATCATCATTTGTAATTTACTTATATCATCCATAAAAACCTCAAAGTAAAGAGGTCACCCAAACAATGGGTGACCTCTAAAAATTATTCCAAACCATCAACTACCGGTAATGCGTTTCCTACGATTTCTTTACAATCAACGTAGAGCGTAGTTACCGATGTCAGTAGTTTTCCAATGAGTTGTTCACGGGAGTTCCAGAATTTTTGAACCGTTTTTTTCTCTTTATCCAGATCATCTTTCGAATCACTGTATATCTCAAAAAGGGTTTCAAATTCTTTGGTGAACTTATCGCCTGTGATATATTCATATAACAAGGACGGTGTACCATCTTTCACATCGGATATTTGTTTCATCTGGTACAGAGTAATGAGATGCTGCCTAATTAAAGCAACAAGAGGAAGATAGCAATGAAAGCTGGTAACAAGTACCCCGTCAACAAAACCGAAATGAGTAATGCCTTTAGGCATTGCCCTAGTGACGATAATGACAACACCGGCACCCATTTCTTGCTGATCCTCTTTAGCTTTTGTGGGCCATGAAGATGAGAAGCTGGTGGTAGTGTTTTTAACCTCAAACAGCATACTGGTGACATCCGCACCATCCGGCATTTTAACCTTTTGAACAAGATCAGCCCCACGCTTCCCTTTAGCAATATCTTCGATGATGTCATCCGAGAAGTTTTTAGTTAAGTTCTCTTTAACTAGTTCTTCCCCCGCTTCTCCTTGCGATTGGATTGAACCTTGCTTTAATTTCTGCTCAAGTTCACTTACTTTTTTTGACAAGCTATCGTTCATAACTTTGTTCTTATTTAGCTCAAGCTGAAACTTAAGCTTCTCATTTTCGACCATCTGTAAGGCGTTTTGATTGGCCCGTTCTTTTGCTTCTTCAATTACCTTATCCATTTCAGCTAATTTTTCTTGGTACTTTGTATTTAGTGCGTTACTACTCCCTAATTCTTTTTTCAATGAACCAATGCTAGTATTCAATGCGATCAACGTAGGTGCATAATTTTTTTCAGCAGTTTCTTGTGCTTTTTGATAGATTTCATTTTTGAAGTTCTCAAACTCGGCACTGGCCTTAAATGCGTTAATGACCTCAATGTCGTTGACGATGAAAGTATGTCCGTTGCAAACAGAACAATTCGTTAATGTGTGATTACAAGAAGTACAAGTAATTTCTAAATTTCCAGTTAACATGTTGTTTTTCCTTTAGTTTCGTATTTGATTTAATTTTTGTGGGTGAAAATAAAGGCATGTCGAAATGGGTTGAAAAGATAGAAATGAAATGCTATCTTTCACACAGTTCGAGAATCCTGTATTTTCGGATCTGGGGCAGGTGTGGTGCTTTTTGTCGATTGCCACGCACTTGCTCCTACTACGCTTATCACTACTTTTATATACCCATAGATCCCCTTTAAATAAACAGCCGTTAAAGCCAATGTGGCTGAATGCAAATGCCAATAAGGCAGCTACGTCATACGTGCTGTTCATATCAAGGTAATTTAAATTGTGCAATAGAAAATATTAAACACCATAACCTTTTTATTGGCCATGGTCGTAGAGGGCTTTAATTTTTGGGTATGTCGCTTAACACGACATAGTTTTACTGGCATACCAAATTACAAAATAACATGCAAGTAAAATCCGGTTTCCAGTTTCGCAGACAAACTAAAAGTTCGTCTGCATAACTGGTTAGAAAATGAGCATACCACAATGGCATATAGAGTCAAGTAAAATCATAAAAAAGTAATGTGTCCAGTACATTACATATGCTAAATACCCTGTTAAACTTTAGATTGACCATTATCTAAATTAGCTTCAAAATAGTCGTTAAGAAAGTTAAATAATCTACCCCATAGCAGGTGATAAGATGGATGCTAACAACAGTAATAGTAACGACATTAAATGCGTCACAGGTAATCGATGTGTTAAATGCCGAAAGATTAATTTAAAGCGTGAAGTTAAACTATATCAAAAAATGCGGTCTGATGTTTTGGAATCAAATGGGAATCAGTTGTTAAGCAGAATAGGTTCTGCATGTGGAATCCCCGATCCCGCAGAAGCTTGTAGGGTAATTCTTGATCTCATAAATCTGTCTAATGCTGCTGAGTGTGTTCTAATTACCCCTCAACACTTACAATCACTACTAAACCAAAGAGCAAAAATTGGTAGGCTTCGAAGGGGTATCCAAAACAGAATTGAGAAAGAAAAAGCGGAAGCTGCGAAGAAAGAAAATGAAAAATTTAAAACAAAACACATTAAGTATGACCCCTTTAATGGGGTATTTTTCCCAGATGCTTTAGTCGAAAATGCTGTTCAGAAATTTTTCGAATCAGAAACCCCAGAAATAACGGTAGGACAAGAACTCTTTATCTACTTCGCCAGAGCGTATTCACGTACATACCCCTGTAAACTTGTTCTATGGTTTGAGGGAACAAGCATAGAGGTTATTAATGGTAGGTGCTCAGAGTGGCCACAAGGTTTTTGCGGAAATTACGATAAAGCTTTAGATAAGCTTCTTTCATAAATTTATAAATGACATGCTTATATTTTAGGTATGTTCAACAACAAGAGACTAAACATATGTACCCGATCCCTTTAGCTGGTCTTACATATAACTTAACATTTTGATATCAAAAACAAATCTATCAAAACCCACCAAAGATTTGTAAATGTTTCAGTAAATTTCCGATAGCTGTGACCTCAAATGTCACAGCCCATACCGAATAGTCTCTTGTAAGTAAAAGGAGACTAGCCGTGAATAATTATTACTGCCCGAACGAAGAATGTAAACAACATACAAATCCCGATGAGGATTTTTACATTAAGAAAGGCAGCTTCATCACCAAATACAACCATCAGCCAGTACCGAGATATCAGTGTAAAACCTGCGGCACCAAGTTTAGCTCCCATACGTTTCGAGACACATTTCTCCAAAAAAAGCCTTATCTCAATCAACAAGTCTTTGAACTATATGCTTCCTGCACTACGTTAAACAGGCTGGCTAAAGTATTACGTTGTAATCGTAAAACAGTGGTTAGGAAATTCTTGTTTCTCGGAGCTAAAGCCAAGCGAATTCACAATGATCGGATAGCTAAAGGTGAATTGAAAACATCCTATGTACAGTTTGATGAGATGGAAACCTATGAAGGCAGTAAACTTAAACCCTTATCTATCTCGATAGCGGTAAGACCAAAGACAGGTGAGATAATAGATGTGGCTGTCGCCAGCATGAAATCCAAGGGCTTACTAGCCGATCTAGCTTTTCTCAAAGGCATTGTGCGTGAGGATACTCGCAGCGATGCTAGGCAGCAAGTTATGGCTACGGTAGCTAAGTGTGCGAAAGATCAGATTACCGTGGCTTGTGATGCCCATACAACATATCCAATTATCATCAAGGCAGCGATGCCGCAAGCCTATATTAAAACGATCCCAAATAGCAAAAGAGATCATGATGGAACATTTGATCTTTTATTTGGAATAAACCATCTTTGTGCTGTATTGCGGCACGATCTTTCAAGACTGAGAAGGAAGTCTTGGGTAACCACTAAAAAAGCATCAAGGTTGTATTGGCATCTTTATCTTTACATTGCATATCGGAATGGGTATGCCAAAAAAATGTTCTCTCACTCTACTTGATTCTCTACTTCATTCAAGATCTCGTCCCAATCTAAATCGTCAATATCCAAAGTTTCTGGTGCTTGAACGTAAAGATGGTCTATGGCGTATCTTTTTAAATTACGCTCAGTTAATTTGTGTTCTTTTGCCTTTTTTACTATATTTTTGTCTGAGATGAGATCCTTTATGATTTCATCTTTCCACTCTTCAAGCATCGTTTTCACTTTGTCTTCAGATATTCCTATCTCACGAATGTATGTAAAATCTTTTCCCTCATGTAAAATAGAACGAGAAGTCACTAGAATTTTAGAAAACCCACGCATCCCCATTTCAGGTGGAATCTGGTAACTGACATCGTCAGTCACAAAATCCCCCTTTACCGTTTTTATCTCTGCAACATATGCCACACCAGATCGACCATAATCATGGCAAAGCTGCTTGTACCAAAAATCAGGATCGCCAACATAAAAGGCTCCACCAGAAAAATTTCCAAAATCAGTGTGGTGATAAATATCCGATAATTTTTGTGGATTCATGGCCTTCTTTTCCCACACTACTCGCAAATAAGAATCTTCCGCATCCTCTGTTTTTACCTCACCATCAACCTTATCTCTAATTTGATCAATGCTTAGTGACGCAACTATTTTTCGTAGTGCTTTTATTAAATACTTTTTTTCTATACTTTTAATAAAGGACATTTATCATCTCCTATTGATTTTAGCCTATCCACTTTTTTGCAGGTCTTTTTCCATTTCCCAAATAATCTCCCGAAGAACGAAGTATCCGGCTCATACTTTTCCCACCACATTGAATAACCCATGTAGTCTAATAACTGTAATAAATCTCGTTTTGATGGCATCCAGACACGTTGGTAATATATCCCAGAAGGTCTAATATCCATATTTTCTGGGACACTAACGCAATAACCCTCAAAAAGATGATAACGATCTAGACTTGTAAGACCATAAAAATCAATAAAATTAGGTACTCTAATACTCGGCATATCTATTAGTCCTTGTCAATTACCACATCTCCCTATATCCCCATTGCCGCATAACTGCTTCAAAACACACTTTAAAACAAGTATCATAGCACTTACCGTCAGAAGCTGTGGCTTTCCCTGTTTTGCTATATTCCAATGCTTGTTGTATTGCTCGGTCGGCTTCCCATACTGCCATAAAGGTTAAGGCATCTATAAGCGTTTTTTCTTTACAAGCAATTTTTGTTGCTTCACCTAAATTCATCTGAATACTCCCAAAAGACAAATACACAGGATTAGATAGCCCTTTTAAGATAATCTTAACCATGATTTAAGATAACTTCAGATGCTAAGACCAGCTAAAGGGACTGGGTATTAAACATATGAGCAAAATGAACAAATCTATACTTAAAAAGCAGCTATCCAATCTAGGGATAAAAATAATTAAAGGTAACTACATCAATAGAAAAGATGCCGAAACGGTTCTATCTGAGTATAATGGCTGGGCAAATTACGAAACTTGGAACGTTGACCTATGGGTTAGTAATGACGAAGGGAGTTATAAATCCGCACGAAGACAACAACCTTTCGATGCAGATTCCGCTGAAGAATTTGTAAAGGAACTGTACCCGATGGGAACCCCCGATTTCGAAGACATGGGGAAAGCCAAGTGCTATGACGAAGTGAATTGGGAAGAAGTAGCAGAATCTTTCAACGAGTATTAAAAATTACTTAATTGATCCTTTGGGCTACTCACCACGCCTTGGCATCTTTTTTAGCATCCTTGTACCCCTTATCTAGCATACGTTGTGGTACGCCTTGGGCTTTAAAGAATTCAGCCAATTTCTCTGGATCTACTTTAGATCTATGGAAGATCTTCACGCCTTTATCGTACTCTTTAATACCCAGTCCCTTTTGCTGGTCTTAGCTTCCGCAGTTATGTCAAATCATGGTTAAGATTAACTATATACGAATAACTAACCGATAGAGGTAAGATATGTCTTTTTTAAATAAAATAGAATTGAAAAAACAACTGGAGGAATTGGGATTAAAAATTGAAGGGAATTATGTCCGAAAAAAAGACATTCAAAAAGTTCTTGCAGCACCTAATGTATGGGAAGCAGATCCTTTATTTGATATGTTAAACCCCAAATTAAGTGTTAAATATAATGCTGCAAAAAAATTAATGGAAATAACGGTTGAACATACGGCCTCGTCAGGCAGAGGACACGCAGTTTATTACCTTACTAGAGATGAAAGCGTAAAATTTATAAAAAAATGGAATGACAGTCGAGCTATCAATTTTAATATCAAAGTTGAATAAAAACCGACTAGAAAAAAGATAGCATCCTTTTACCATAATGATTTCGATAGGCAATATAAAGATACAAATGCCAATATAACCTTGATGCCTTTTTGGTTGTTACCCAAGATTTTCTTCTCAATCTTGAGAGATCGTGCCGCAATACAGCACAAAGATGGTTAATTCCAAATAACAAATCAAACGTCCCATCATGATCTCTTTTGCTATTGGGGATCGTTTTGATCTCGGCTTGTGGTATTGCTACCTTAATTACGCTTGGGTATGTTGTATGAGCATCACAAGCCACGGTAATATGCTCTTTGGCACACTTGGCTACAGTAGCCATAACGTGCTGCCTAGCTTCATTTCGAGTATCTTCACGCACAATGCCTTTGAGAAAAGCCAGATCCGCTAATAATCCCTTGGATTTCATACTGGCAACCGCTACATCTATTATCTCGCCTGTCTTTGGTCTTACCGCTATTGAGATAGATAAGGGTTGAAGTTTACTAACTTCATAGGTTTCCATCTCATCAAACTGTACATAGGATGTTTTCAATTCGCCTTTGGCGATCCGATCCTCATGGATTCGCTTGGCTTTAGCTCCGAGAAACAAGAATTTCCTAACTACAGTTTTGCGATTGCAGCGTAGCACTTTAGCCAGCCTGTTTAACGTAGTGCAGGAAGCATATAACTCAAAGATTTGTTGATTGAGATACGGCTTCTTTTGAAGAAAAGTGTCTCGAAAGGTATGGGAGCTAAACTTGGTTCCGCAAGTTTTGCACTGGTATCTAGGTACTGGCTGATGATTGTGCTTGGTGATGAAGCAACCTTTTTTGATGTAAAAATTCTCATCGGGATTTGTATGTTGTTTACATTCTTCGTTTGGGCAGTAATAATGCTTCATATCTAGTCTCCTTTTTACTTACAAGGGACTATTCGGTACGGGCTGTGTCATTTAAGGTCACAGCTATCAGAAATTTGCCGAAACATTTACAAATCTTTGGCGGTTTTTGGTATATTTGTTTTTGATATTAAATAGTTAAGTTATGAGCAAGACCAGCTAAAGGGATCGGGTATTACTCTTTAATTTCATTTAAGTAATCTTTTGCGTCACTTCTATCTTCATACCCTGTCTCGATTTTATCTTTCCAATCGCCTTGGCTACGCACAATAAACCATAAATAACGAGCAACTTCCTTTTTCTCACCCATGTTTGGCTTTGGGTTGATCTTTTTATCGGCTAGTGCCAGTTTTTCAATGTCACTCTTTAGGACATAGTTTCCTTTAATTTTAGCACCCATATCAATTAATTGTTTTTTTAATTCTATTTTACTTAACATAAATACCTCTGGTGATTAATTAGTAATTTGTGCGTGTGGCCCCCGAC
>Ga0315291_10003218_pt1 | contig 21126 bp, 19 predicted proteins | sample YL17G12_20_MG_FD_203070 | JGI IMG/M metagenome (GOLD analysis project Ga0315291, IMG submission 203070) | Sediment microbial communities from Yellowstone Lake, YNP, Wyoming, USA - YL17G12_20 | ecosystem: Environmental > Aquatic > Freshwater > Lake > Sediment | place: USA: Wyoming | collected...
TGTGCCTGTAATGCTGTATGCTATTTTGAATCTGCCGTCGTATTTATTTATTACCTCCAGCATCAGGCGGTTTGCGGGGAGATAACATTTGTTTGCCACTTTTTTACAGATGGCGGCATTTTTGTGGTCGTCGAAGTACAGTTCGTTGCTGTCAAATACCGTATAATGTCTTAATCTTGAGGGTTGATGCAGTTGAAAGTAAAAACATACTGAAGGCATAGTTCGTATCTCGTATTTCGTATCTCGTATATTGTATATTGTCGGATTTCCGGCAAAATACGTTTAGTTAAACCGCAACCATGGATTCTTCATAGATTCTGGCACATTTTTCGGCTGAATCCTTCCAACGCAGCTTTCTTACCTCGAAGTTGCCGTAATTCCGCAGGGTTAGGCCCAAAGGCGGATATTTCAGTACAGCGATAATCTTATTGGCTATTTCATCTACGTCCCAGAAGTCAACCTTAAGTGCGTGTGTGAGGACTTCAGAGACGCCGCTTTGCTTGCTTATTATGACAGGTACGTCGTTATCGAGGGCTTCGAGTGGTACAAGGCCGAAAGGTTCGGAAACCGACGGCATTACGAACAGGTCTGCCATTTTATATATTTTGTTGACATCCTCGCCCCTGAGGAATCCTGTGAAGAGTACCTTGTTTCCGATGCCCAGTTCCGCAGCAAGCTCGATGGCGTGGTGCATCATATCGCCGGAGCCTGCCATGACGAACTTGACGTTTTCTATAACATCGAGGACCCTCTTTGCAGCCTGAAGGAAATACTCAGGACCTTTTTGCATAGTGATTCGCCCGAGGAACAGGACAATTTTCTCATCCTTCTCGATTCCGCTGCTGGTCAGGTTGCGATTTGCATTTCCGTTTCGCTCGACGCCGTTGTGTACCACTTCGACTTTGTCGCCGCTGACTCCGTATCTGTTGATTATGATACTGCGGGTAAAATAGCTTACAGCGATGATTTTATCGGCCGTATGCATGCCTGTGCGTTCGATGTCATAAATCATCTGGTTGACATTTGGCCCGCTGCGGTCAAATTCTGTGGAGTGGACATGGATAATCAGCGGCTTTCCGCTCATTTTTGCCACGGCCATTCCAGCCGGATAAGTCATCCAGTCATGTGCGTGAATTATATCAAACTGCTCATTCTCAGCCAGCGTGGCGGCGATGGCGGCATAGCGGTGTACCTCGGTATACATATCGCCGCAGTAGTCGACCCCGCCTCCTGAGTGCTCTGTCAGGTCGAAACCGTTTTTGAGCAATTTCTCCTTGAGAGCTCCTTCGATTCTTGTTTGTGAAACACCTGGTCGGGAGTAGGGTTTCAAGGATGAACTGATTGTGAGGAACTTAACGTTTTTGAGCTCTTCGCACGCAAAAGATGCGACATGGTCAAGTGACCCGGGTGTCAGCAGGTTTACGTGTGTGGCGTATCTGGTATTGACTTTTTTGGGCAGGACAAACGTTACTTTTATATTGAGCTGGTTGAGTGCTTTAGTGAGCCCGTAACAAGCTGTTCCTAATCCACCGCTGATAAATGGGGGGAATTCCCATCCCAACATAAAGACCTTCATATATTCCCCCACTTGGCTATAAGCATAACTACCCTCAAACCAATAGTTTACAATAGAATTTAACCCTATGGACGACTAAGTCTTGCCCTGTTCGTTCACGGTACGGCACGCTATCGACGAAAAGCTGCATAATCTTAACCGTGCGGAGATAAAAAAACGCCACACAAAAATTATCGCTATATAAATATAAGTCGGAGTTTTATGGAGTTAAGATAAACAAATTTTGTAAAAAAAGGAATTTTGATACTGATAATGAGGATTTTAGAGGTCGATAACCATTATTTTGTAATACTTTTAGATTGAATACGACGGTTTTGCGGTCGGTGATGTTTGTCCGCCTGAGGCGGATTGTGTTTTTAACACATTCTCAAGTTCCGATAACCAATGAAAAGTTGTGATTGTAACCGCCGAAAAGCCAGGCAGGGAACAGATGTGATTGAAAAAGCCGCTCCGCTTTTATCGAAGCGGAACGGCTTTTTCCCTGTTACATCGTCGCAAACGTAAGATATGTAAACAAAAGGGGTTAATAAACCTGCAGTTGTTTACAGATCCTGCGCCTTCAGGGTGCTGCGGCGATTGGCCTTTGTGCGAGTCGAAGCACAATCGAGCATGCAGTAGACCCTCTCGCTGATTGCCTCGAGGGCCTCTTTCGATGTCATCATCTTCTTGCTCTTGATGTAGGCCTTTACTTTACTGGCTACAATCAACGAATCCCTTTTCTTTGCCATTCTAAAAATCCTCCATGTAAAAAAAGTAAATTTCTAATTGTCCGATACCCATCCATCAGGCCGGCACTTTGGTGCAGTTATTACCGAAACCTTTTGGATTTGCAACAAAAAAATATGCTGAAACATTAAATTTTTGCAATTATATGCCCAAAAGGCGAAAAACGGACAGTTGGGAGTTGGCGGTAAAAATATCTTTTGGGGGCATAATTTTTTATAAATTCAATGATTTCGAACCTTTTTTTTGACGAAAACAGTTGAGTAAAAGAGTTTTCGCAGCCAATGTCGCAGAAAAAAAGTAAGTTGTTGCGGAGAACAGGAAATGCAAAAACGCTCTAAAAAAACTCAAAAAACACAGACAAAAACACAGACAAAATCGCAGACAAAAACCCTGACAAAGGCCCATGACTATGTTGCGGTTATTTTGGCCGAGGTTATGGAACAGGCACAGGAATGTCAGATTATGCTCAAAAGCAACGACATCCCGGCGATAATCAAGGACCATCAGGACAAGTTGATGGATACAACCGGTTTTGCAGTGATGGTGCCGGAAAATTTTGCTGATGAGGCGCAGGTAATAATCGAGTCGATGGATATATATGACGATTTCGGTGATTTTGCATTAGAGGACGAAGATTCCGATGGTTTTGACGGCGACCTTTATGACGAGGAATTTTAGTTGTGGGCGGTTAAAACTACAGGAAGTGATAATACATGGAAGAAAAGCAATTCATAGAACAGGGCAGCGGCGAAGACAGAAGGCAAAGTGTTGTTGACAGGCGTCTGGGCCTTGACCGTCATCGCGGTCCCGGGAGACGTCGAGCGGATGATCGCAAATCAGCCGAGGAAGGTGAGATGTCACAGGAGCAGTTTGAATTTCTCATGGCGATAGACGAGTATAAAAGAAAAAATACCCGCCCGTTCCCGACATGGACCGAAGTGCTTGAGTTGATAAAGGCACTTGGATACCGCAAGGTTGCCGACCCGCAGTCGCTGGCAGGAGCCAGGAAAGAAACACAGGTTGAACCGGTGAAAATCGACCTTTAAGCCAAGGCAGGTTTTCCGCTCGGCTGTTTTTACTATTCCCGCTGGTTTAAACCGGTGGAAATTTACATACACCTTATCCACACAAGAAGGATTAGTTCGACCCGTCGAGAGGCCTCTGGGCGAACGGCAAGCTCACTACTTGCGATGTTCCCTTTCCATTCCATAGCACGCCCTTAATCCTCTTGCAATATTGACCTGTTGGATGTAAAATGACAGGCAGTTTGTTAAAACGCATTTTTCCTTAAAGAAGCCGGTTTTGGTGCGTGCAACGCCTTTTTACCGAAGCTATCCAGCGCCCGTAGCTCAGTAGGATAGAGCGACGGTTTCCTAAACCGTAGGTCGTGTGTTCGAATCACGCCGGGCGCAGTGCAGAAGATATTTCCAATTTCCAATTAAGAATACTTCTCACATATCCGGGCAAAAATGGGAGGAAGCAGGAAATTATTTCCAGCAGACGGTGAGGGTTTGACAGGCCTGGTAGAGGCCCGGAGAGGCAGGGGAACCGCTGTCGTTGACAGCTTTTACCGAGAGAATGATTTCGACGTCGCCGCTGCCGGGTATATGAGTTATGGTTGTTCCATTGCCAAGAAACGAATCGAAATTGCTCCAGTCGGCCAGGTCTGTCGGGCCTTGGTTTCCCGTGAAATTGTCGGATTCGAGCTTGTATTCGGTAGTCAGTTTGCTAAAAGAGTTTTTTGATAATTGAGCCGCATCTGAATTGTCAGCGGTGATTTCCACGTTGCCATTAGCATACAACACAAGTGAGGAGCTGCCCGATGTCTGATTATTTTTTGGCGTAAGGTCGAGCTGTATAGGCGGGAAGCTCTCGTGCGACCATTCGGCGATATCGGCAACGGTGCAGGTTATATGGCAGGCGGCACTTGATGGCGGCGGCTTTGCATAGACGACGGCTTCTGTCGGCAATAAAGCCAAAATCATCAGGGCAATTACGAGCAGAAAACTTTTCATTCACCATTCTCCACAATTATTCTCATATCTCATCACTTGCAACTTCGAGCGACAAGTCACGAGATACGAGCGACGAAAATATTGTACCATAATAAGGATAAGAGAGTCAAGAAAATCATGCTTGCGGATTATGGGACATGTTGAAACTATGGCTGGAAACTGATGTTACGTTTATGTATCGGACTATTTAATGCCGGCAGTCCCATAAAATTGGTGAATTGAATTAAACCAGGGAAAGTATTGTTTATTACCCAGGAAAAGGCAAATGGGTGTAAAGCGATAATTTTATAAAGTCGATAAAAAGATATGGATTTGGTGCGTAAGAATGTAATTAGAACATTATAGGCAATAAGTAGAAAAGGAGCTAAATTATGAAAGTTTTAACAGTAGTTTTATTGATGGTGGTTTTGAGTCTTGGTGCCAATTTGGCGATGGCAGCCCCTGACCCGGCTTTCGATGCTGCCACGGCGCTGGTAACCGTCACGGTGGACGAAATTATAGAATGGGAGGATGCGAACAATTTGGGCGACTTCGATACCATCGCGATTACACCCAATATTACCGCTCAGGCCGATACGCCTGAAGCAAGTCAATCGCTGGTACTTTACACCAACTGCACTGTCAATATAACTGCCGACAACACCGGACCCGCCCTGTTGACTCATGATGGGCCGTCTCTTGATACCCTGGTGACGGAGTACAAGCTGGACTACGATGTCGAAGCCGATGGCGCTGACACATGGGGAGTACCGAAAAACTGGGCGTTACACAATCTATTTCTCGCCGGTGGGGCATCTACGGCGTCGGTCGTAACACACGAAACTCTCGACGGAGCCATAGAGGTGACATTGTCTGCGAGGGCGTCAAATGCGACCGGCACTTTGGCAGATGCAGGTGCTTATCATGCCCATCAGACGCTGACTGCTACGTTTTAGAAAGTTGTACAAACAGATACAACGGATAGTGGAGCCTGGCTTATACAAAAAACCAGGTTCCACTATTCATATTTATATGGTGGTAACTGGAAAATTTAAATTTTGCTGTCGGATGAGCAGGTGATAGAAAGGAGTTTGATATGGGAAGGATTTCCAAAAAAAAATGTCTGGCAGCGTGGTTTTTAACTGCTGTTCTTGTGATATTCTCAACCGATGCGGTTGGTGGTCTGGCAGTAAGTCCTATAAAGCAGTGGGTCGAGGTTAAACCGGGAAAAGAAGCGTATTTCACGATAACTCTGACAAATACGATAAGAGATGCGCAAGCCCTGCCGTGTGAGGTGATAGCGGAAGTGGTTGATTTCAATGTCTCGCCGCAGGGAGGATTATCTTTCGGAGAGGAACAGAAGCACAATAGGTCTGCTGTCCCGTGGATTAGTTTTGAAGGCCGCGATTTTACTTTCCAGCCCGGCGAATCAAAACAAATAAAAGCAAAGGTTTCAGCGCCGATGAATGCCGATGGTGATTACTGGGCTGCAATTATGGTTAAGCTCGGCGGGCCTGAAAAGCAGGTAAAGGGCATACAGGTAAGACTTCAGACGGCATCGGGCGTGTTTGTTCACGTCGCCCGCAGGAATTATATCGAGCGAGGGAGCATTATCGATGCAAACCTTATTTTGCCTAAATTTGATTCCGTACACAATCCTGAAATAACCGCCGCCGACCCCAATACCCCAGAAGCCGGGCAGCAGGCATTTACAATCAATGTGGATTTGAAAAATGACGGCTTGACTGCATTAAATGCAAACGGCAGGGTAATTCTTTATTCAGGCGGCAAATACCGGACAGCTTCTATCCCGCTATACACACACCGCAAGCAGATACTTCCCGGTCACAACAGATGGTTTACCGGCGTGATGGCGCAGTCGCTGCCGGCAGGGCAATATAAGGCCAGGGTGGTGTTTGAATCTGATATCAAACACAGCCGAAAGATAACAAAGGATATCGAGCTTACCGTAAACGAGGAACTGGCGGGAAAATGGGCTGAAAGTTTCAAAGACAGTAAAGATAGTGACGTAAAGGCGCCGGCCATTGAGCCAAATGTGATTAATCTGACGGTGACACCGGGACGCCTTACCACTGCCAAATTTCTGGTTGATAATGGCGGCTTGGGCACAATCTCGATTCGCTGCAGGGTAAATGCGAATGGAAGTATAAAAAACTGGCTGGAACTGAAGTCGCCGGAATTTACCCTCAGTTCAAATATGAGACGAAACGTGATTTGCATAGTTAAAGTGCCTCAGGATGCACAGGCGGGCCAATACTGCGGGACAATCGAAGTGGAAATGGAACATTCGGGTCTGACTGACGGTAAAAGCAGCAATATCGAAAAACATAATGTCCCGATTCATATAACAGTAAGTAAGTGAGCCGATAAATGATTAATGCAGCGGCCAAACATAACGTGCGATGGTACAAGGCGGCAGCGGTGCTGTTGTCGATGCTGTTTGGCCTTATGCGCTCTTATGCAGCAGGCGTTGACTACAATGAAGTGATGGTTAACAACGTCTGGGTCGATGTCCCGCTGACACAGGTGTTTCGTGACATATCGGTCGAGACGGGCGTGATACTGGCAACCTGCCCACACGTAACCGACCAGCTTATATCGCTCGATGCCGGTTCAGGAAGGCTGCTCGATGAGTGCTTAGTTGAGCTTGTTGCGGGGCGGGGGCTTTTTGTCTATCCAAAAAATAAAAAGTTTTATCTTATCGGCTGCGGCGACTCATCCTGCCCGAGCTTTATGGAAGTAGCAGATTCAAGCCGTATTTATCTAAAATACGTAACAGCAAAGCATCTGAAAACCTCTTTGCCTAAGTCTGTACAGGAATATATATCAAGCGGGGAAAGACCCAACGAAGTGCTGCTTTACGCAACGCCTGAAATATCTAAGCGGATAATGGAAATCATCGCCAAGCTTGATGTGCCTCAGCCGCAGGTGGTACTTGAGGTGCTTGTTGTGGAGCTTTGGGAAGACGCCAGCAGAGAATTCGGGCTGGATTGGAAATACGAGAGACAGGGCGTCTCTGCCGGTATAACTCAGGGTCTCGAAATTTTTACGGGCATAGCAGGATACACAAACGTACCCGCAGAACAATTCACAAATCTGCTTCTTACCCTTAAGATGCTGGTCGGTGAAGGAAAGGCCAGCATAAGGTCCCGACCTCGTGTTGCAACCTTAAACGGCGAGAAGGCGACGATAGATATATCTCTCGATGAATATTTCTCCATTGTTACAGACTCTGGTTATTATAGTTCATCGCGGTCAGAACTTCAAATAATTAAATCAGGCGTGCTTCTGGAGATAACACCGCACATAGGCGACAAAGGCGACATCACGGTTGACGTTCTTACCGAGGTTAGTGATGTAGCTTCTCGCCAAAGCCGGGTAACTAGGGACAATTCAGGGAACCTCCCGGTAATTCGGCGGCGTAAAGCCAACACTTGCGTCAGGGTTAAAGAAGGTGATGCAATTGTCCTGGGAGGTCTTATTGAAACTCGGGAGCAAAGTAGTGTAAAGAAAGTGCCGGTCCTTGGCGACACCCCACTTATAGGCGGGCTGTTTACGAGTAAAAGCAACACTTCAGAGAAAAAAGAAATGGTGATTTTTATTACGCCTCGGCTGATGAAGGATGCTAAAGACCCACTTGCCAGCCGCAATAAAATGATAAGTATCGAGGAGGAGCTTAAAGATTTGCGTGAGCTGGTCGGGATGTTAGGCGGAGAAAACCAGGCCGATGCGAATTCGTCAGACACACAGGACAGGACTATTTCTTCAGAGCATCACGATTTGCCGAATGTCAATGATGAACTGCATGCCCTTAAAGATACGGTTGTTCTGCTCGATGCCAAAAACAAGCCGGGCCAAAGTCCGCCGGATATAAAAGAAAACGAACCTGTTATTAAAAATTAAGCGTTCCAAAATGAAGCCGACAGTTACCATGATTTTGAATTTCATCGCAGCTTACGGCAATGAAGTTCTTGTAATATGGACAGAGGGTTATTTTAAGAAGTTTGGATAGTTATGATTAAGAGAGCGGCGTTTTTAGTGCTAATGGTTTTGTTTCTGGCTTTAGTCAGCAACACGTTGGCAGCAACGCGTACCTGGCTCACAGGTCGCCCCGAGAGCAGCAGGTGGGTTGACGGAAACAACTGGGGCGGTGTTGCCCCGCTTATTTCGGATACTGCTACTACATACGGTTCCAGTACTCCGCAGGACGGCCCCTACATCATTAGTGGGGACGCTGCCAAAGGGATGGATATCCGCGTTGGTGGCGCTGGCGGGTCGGGGAATGTCGGCTATTTAACGATGAACGGCGGCACGCTTGATTCAGGAACCTATATTTCGATTGCTCCTGACAGCACAAGCGATAGAGACGGCGAGTTTAGGATGAACGGCGGCATTGTTAACCTCGGAGTAACCACCTCTTCAAGCGGCCACCTTAACGTCGGTAGCGGTTATACAACCTGTCCAAGCTCATTAACCGGCACCTTGAGGATGACCGGCGGCGTCATTAATGCCACTGCCAACTTCGCCATCGCCAGGTACAATGCGAGCGGATACGTCTATCTTGATGGCGGCACCATTTACTCCAACAATTTTACAATGAAGGTGGCTGGTAGCAATGGAACCGCTTATATGAACATCACCGGCAACGGCAAGGTGATAGTCAACGGCGACAGGACCGCTGCGGTTGCCAGCTACATCGCAAGCGGCTGGCTTACCGGTAACGGAAATAATTACGAAATCCATTACGATTACAATATTGCCAATCCCGGCAAGACCACGGTCTGGGCCGCAACGGGCGATTTTTTACATTGGGAAGGGTTCGCTAATTTCGGTCCGATTGCATTGGAAAACATTGGAAACAGAAACCAGGTTAGGGAAGGATCCTCATCGTTGAGTCTTACCCTCAACGGCAATGCCACGATTTCCGCCGACAACACCGCAGCCGCCCAGTTAACTCATGCGACGTCCGGTGACACCCTTGTGACAGAATACAAATTGACGTTTGATGGGGACGGCGACCCTAATACGGGCGGAGAAACTGTAGACTGGACGCCCTACAACAATTTTTTGACCACCCCGTCAGCAGTAACGTATTTTACCGGCGACGAGGATGTTGAGGTAACGCTGCACGTCAGGGCGAGCAATGCGGCCGGCACACTGGCGGATGCGGGCACATATACCGCCACTCAGACGCTTACAGCTTCCTGGGATTAATAGCACCCCCCTGCCGCAAAGGACATTACGCATACCAATTGCTATTTTCAGCCTGTGTATTATTCAAGGGAACAGCCCCAAAAGTCCGAAAATATATATAGTTATTTTTACCCGCCTTCGCAAAAAGCCACGGGCGTGAACCCGTGGATGAATGCGAAAAGGGTAACCCTCCGTGGCCTTGGCGAAGGAGGGTATGCTTCGGCGGGTTTTACAAGGACTGAGAATGAAAATAGCCGCAGGCAATACGCTTTTATATGATGCTGCTGACCCAATGCTGCAAACAGACAGGCCGCTTGTGCCTATCGACGAATATGCGGCACAACAGGGGGTTTCCCGAGGCGTCATCGAGCAATGCGGCAAGCTGGGCATCATCCAGATACGAAGATGCAAAGGACAGGAATTTGTTGTTGATGTCCCTGTAAATTCGCATCAGGTTTCCGCACCTGATTTTGACCGGATAGTGCCTGCTGAAAAGGCCGCTTGTGCCGAAAAAACAGCAGAACCTGCTGACATGGTTTGCCCCGGTGAGTCGGCACAAAATACGCAGGCTTTACCATCAAAGGTTGGCACAATCCAGGCAGGTGCAATATCTCAACGGATTAAAAAGATGTATTGTGATGCGGCGGATATTAAAGGTGTGCCCGCAGAAACAGCCCAGCATGAAATCAACAAAATCGTGGAGCAGTTTAGCAGGCCTCAAGCAAAAGTGTCCGTTTCACAACCGCCCAAACTCGCTAAACAGCCCCCTCCAATTGAAATTATTCCCGAGCCGATAAATGATATTGATAAGCCGCCTGCGAATATTGAACAATTCGACTGGGACAGGGTTCTTGAAGAGACGGCACAGTTACCACAGCCCAAAACATCTGATACCGACAAGCCGATAGCCCTTGGGACTCCTCACAGAGAATTTTTTGAGAAAGTGCCCAAGCCTTATGCCCAGGTTAAATCGGCCCGGCAAAGCCGTTACAGTGCAAATCATTCGAGAGCTTCGTTTTCGATGCCGCAGCAGAAATTCAACTGGCGAAAGGCAGCGACTTTTTTGATGGCCTGTTTCTGCGTGACATTGTTTGTCAATCTGTGGTTTTATGTCGGCTGGGAAATCCAGCTCAATAGGGCCGCTAAAACCGACGCACATATCAAACAGCTTGTTACTGATACCGCAAACGCCAATAAACGCTCGCGGGCCATTCTCGGCGATATTAACGGCTCGAAAACGGAAATCGGGCGCGTTAAAGCCGAGCTCGACAATTCAGCGGCAGAGCTTAAGAGAGTACAGGATGAGCTTGTTGCTGTCAGGGCTGGAATTGCTGATATTCGGCAGGGCAATTCGGATGCCGTGAAACGCCTGACTGAGCAAATCCGCAAGCTGACAGGCCAATTGGCGGAACTCAAGAATAGCGTAGAAACCGGCACAGATGCCGTTTCTGCCAGATAACACCTTTGCTGCAAAATGCAATGCACCCAGGGTCAATTAAACACTCTTCCTCCGCAGTTTTGCGTTTTTAGTTTTAACTTTTACGCTCTTGGTAACCGCCGAACAAATGAGAAATTGGGCTTGACGGCAAAGATGGGAAAACGTACTATTCGCAGACGAGTTTTTTTATTAAAAAAAAGGGATTTTTTGGGGTGCCTATTTATGGATATAAGAAAAAAAAATACATTATATGTAGCTGCTGTAACTATTGTGTTAGCCTGTCTTGTTATCGGCGGCTGCGGCGGCTCCGCAAAGACCGCTAAACCTGCTAAACCCGAAATAAAACTGGACTTAAGTACTACCGTCGGTTCGCTTGCGGAGGTCTTTTCGCCGGAATCGATACCCGTTGAAGGATACTCCATTGTGGGCGGATTACGCGGCACCGGCTCGGAAGAATGTCCCGAGCAAATAAGAGAGTATCTTGAAAAATATATTAAAAGGCAACTGCCGGAAGAAAAGGATATCGAACGGTATATCAGCAGTCCCGATACGGCTGTAGTGCATGCATTTGGTTTTATGCCGGTTACAGGCTCAAAAGGCCAGAAGTTTGATATTAAGGTAGCGGCACTATCGGGAACGCAGACAACCTCACTTGAAGGCGGTGCGTTATTAGGCGTAGAACTTTTTGAGGGCGGAAAATTTGGAGCAGCACTGAAGGTCTTGTCCAAAGCGGATGGGACTGTTTATATAGATAAAATCGACAATCCGCAGCCGGATAAAAAAGTCGGATATATCCTGGGCGGGGCAACGGTTCAAAGCGAGTACAAAATAAACCTTGCACTTAGGCAGCCGGATTACAAAACCGCCAGTTTGATTGCAAATCGATTGAATGGGCGGTTTGGCGGCGGAACAGCCAGAGCGGTTTCGCCGGGGCTTGTAGAATTGAAAGCCCCTGCCAAATATGCCAAACAGAAACAAAGGTTTGTCTCGATAGCCATGGCGACATACCTCGTTGATTCGCCGGAGGTTACAAAAGATAGAATTGCGGCATTTATCAAAAAGCTTGCCGTTTCAGAAGAGAAAAAACAGGGTGAAATTGCTCTGGAGGCGATAGGCAAGGAGAGTCTGGGCAAGCTGGCGGTGTTATTAAATTCATCGAATGAAAAGGTGCGGCTGCGGGCGGGGCGGTGCATGTTAAATATGGGCAGCGACCAGGGACTGATAGTGCTGCGTGAGATAGCGATGGATAAAAATGCAGCAGGACGCATTGAGGCGATGGATGCTATTACGCTTGCGGCAAACCGTAACGATGCGGCGGCGTTATCGCGGCTGCTGCTGCGGGATGAAAATCTTGATGTTGTACTGGCGGCATACGAGAACTTAAGAAAATTGGACGATGTTTCCATAAATCAAAAGCAGGTCGGCGGCATTTTTTATCTCGAGCAAATCTCGCAGACCAGCATCAAGGCAGTTTTTGCTTCGCGGAGCGGCCAGCCGCGAATCGCATTATTTGGCGGGTCCCTTAAATGCAGGGACGACATATTTGTGCAGTCAGCGGATGGAGAGATAACCATAAATTCAGCACCAGGGCAGGGGTTTGTAACGATAATGCGCAAGCACCCCACAAGAGCGAACATTCCGCCAATCCAGTTGAGGAGTTCATTCGAACTTAGTGACATAATTGCGATATTATGTGAATCGCCTGTGGCCAAGAGCGAATCAAAAGTTCGGACGGGTTTGGGGGTTTCGTATGCCGATATGATAGCGATAGTCAGGCTGATGTGCGAAAAAGGTGCTGTAAATGCCCAATTTCGTGCGGGGGCGCTGCCGAAAATCGACTGATTAAAAGTGGTCGATTTATCAAGAAAAGTTCGAATATCGGCCGATAACATAATACATATTGTCCCTATCGGCCCGTTTAAGGGTGATGATAACAATAATAACGTATAGATATGAACAGCGAAGGAAAAGATGAGACTTGAAAAAATTGTTTTGAACGGATTCAAGAGTTTTGCGGATAAAACGGAGTTTACTTTTGATTTGCCTATAACCGGCATAGTAGGTCCCAACGGGTGCGGCAAAAGCAACGTTGTTGATGCTGTAAAGTGGGTTCTTGGCGAGCAGAGCGTTAAGAGTCTTCGAAGCGGTCAGATGGCCGATGTGATATTCAGCGGCAGCAGCAGCAGGAAATCGGCAGGAATGGCTGAAGTGAGCCTGGTGTTCGGCAATACAATGGGCCAGCTGCCGATAGAAGCCGACGAGGTACAAATCACCAGGCGGATATACAAAAGCGGGGAGTGCGACTACCTGATAAACAATAAAATCTGCCGGCTCAAAGACATCCGTGAGCTGTTTATGGATACAGGTGTCGGCGTAAAGGCGTATTCGATTATTGAGCAGGGACAGGTTGACCGGCTGCTGACGTCATCAAAGACCGACCGCAGGGACATCTTTGAAGAAGCGGCGGGCATAAGCAAATACAAGGCACACAAGAAAGAGGCGATTCGCAAGCTCGAGCAGACCGACCAGAATTTGCTGCGGCTTGCGGATATTTTAGGCGAGGTGCAAAAACAGCTCAGGAGCGTCAAGCTTGCTGCCGGCAAGGCGAGAAATTATCTTGAATACACTAAAAAGCTCAAAGAGCTGCAGCTTAACTATTCGCTGGCGGAATACTACAAGATAGATACGGTCGGTGCCGAGAAAAAGGCGGGTCTTTCGCAGGTTGAAGAACAATTTGCGATAACGGCGGCGGATGTATCGAGAACCGAAACCCGCATGAGCGAGCTTGGCAACCAGATAATAGAAATAGAAAACAATATAAATCAAACGGATAATTCTCTTGTTTCCGTTCAGAGCAAAATAGAGCAGCAATTGCAGAGGATTGAATTTCTTAAGGCCAGAATCACGGAACTGCAGCAAAGAAAGGATGCCGCAGGTGCGAGGGTTGAAAAACTCCGGGAACAGGAAAACATTTTCTGCACAGAATTAACACAATATAAGGCCGAGCAGGAAAATTGTGAAATGATGCTGCAGGAAAAGAGCAGTGCGGCTGAGGAGCTGCAAAAGGCCATTACGGAAGTAAACGCCGAATGCACATCGCTCCAGGCGGATCTGGAAGATGAAAAATCCGGCATCATAGATATAGTCAGGAGAACGGCTCAGCTTCATAATGAGCTTCAGAGCATTTCGGTATACAGGAGTAATTTGTCAAGTCAGAAAGACCGGCTCGCCGGCAGAGCAGAATCGGCCCGGGCCGAGCTCGAAAAACTTCTGACCGAAAAGGCGCAGCACACAGCAAGGCGTGACGATATCGACAATGTGCTTATCGACCTGCAAAAAAGTCTGGATACCAAGCGCAGGCAGGCGGAGGAAATCACCAATGTTATTGCAGAGAGCAATAAACGATTAGCCGTCAGCAAAGAGAGCAAAAGTGCGCTATGCAGCGAACTTGCAGTTTTGACGGATATGGAAAACAGGTGCGAGGGACTCAACAATGCCGTCAAAGGCATACTTCAAAGCCGCTCGGCGGTAAACAGCAGCAAAGATTATGTTGAGGGATTATTGGCTGATTTGGTCATAGCTGACGTGGAATACGCAGGTGCGGTCGAGGCGGCGCTTGAGGGACAGACCGATGCGATTGTAATCAATAGCACGGGCAAACTTCTCGACGATGCTGAGATGTTGGAAAAATTAGACGGCAGGGTCAATTTTCTGAGCACAGACAGGATAGAGCCGTTCGTTGACAAGACCGATTTAACTCAATTTTCGGGCGCAAGGGGAAGGGTTGTCGAATTTGTGAAATACCAGGGCAGGTATGCCCCGCTGGTCTGGAAGCTGCTCGGCAAAACGATAATCGCCGATTCGATGGATGCGGCGGTGAAACTTTCGGAAATGCTGGGGGATGAATACAGATTCGTTACTTTAAAAGGTGAATTCCTGACAGCAAACGGCATTATAAAACTCGGGCCTTTAGGCAGGGCGACCGGTCTTATATCGCGAAAGAGCCGGGTAAGACAACTGCAGGAAACCATCGGGAATATCACGGCGGAAATAGCAGACACCGAAGAACACATTGAGAAAAGCAAACAGACAAGCACACATCTCGAAAAACTTTGCAAGGACCTGAGGACGGCTGTTTATGAGGCCAATACCGAAAAGATGCAGGTGGGTTCAAAGCTGACGATTTATGAACAAAATATAAAACGGCTGACCGAAGAGCAGCCTCTGATTGCAGGTGAAATCGGACTGCTTGAAGAACAGATAGCACAGTCGGTGAAGAAGGAGTACGACTCGAAACAGAAACTGCAGGAGCTCGAGGCAGTCAACAACGAACGCAAGACACGCATTGCGGAACTCCAGGCAAGATACGACCAGCAAAAATCGCAGCAGACTGCGATGGCAAACAAGCTCACCGAACTGAAGGTCGCCATTGGTCAGATTACGGAAAAAGGCAAGGCGCTGAAGCAGACAATCACATCCGTGCAGAATCAATTGAATGCGAATCAGGCGACTACGGATGCGGCGCAGGCGGAAATAGAGAACTGCACGAAACAGTCCGAACAGGCGACCAGGGATATACTCGCCTGCGAGACAAGTGTATCGGAATTGTTTGCGGAAAAAGAAACAAGGCAGCGGGACAGCATCTCTCTGCACACCCAGGCCGAGAAGCTGTTCGAAGAACAAAAACAGACTGAACAATTAATTCGGCAGAAAAGAGCCCAGCAGACGGAGATTGACCAGAGGATGAATCAGCTCAAGATGGACCTGCGGGAACTTGAGGTCAAACAGCAGGGCCTGATAGAAAGAACGCAGCAGGAACTGCAGATTGATTTGAAACAGGCATTTGAGAATTACCAGGATAAACAGGTTGACTGGGACGCAGTACGAGAGGAAATGACCGAACTGCGAGGCAGGATTGAGCGGCTGGGCAATGTCAATATCGATTCGATAAACGAGCAGGAAGAACTTGAGAAGCGAAACGAGTTTTTGAGCAGGCAGGTCGAAGATTTGAATAACAGCCAGGCACAACTGCAGCAATTGATAACGCGGCTCAACAAACAAAGCAGAGAAAAGTTCAGGGAGACATTCGAACAAATCAGGGTGAATTTCCAGGAAATCTTCCGCAAGCTCTTCGGCGGCGGCAAGGCAGACATAATGCTCGAAGACGCGGAAGATATACTCGAAGCAGGCATAGAGATAATGGCAAAGCCGCCCGGAAAAGAGACAAGAAGCATATCACTGCTTAGCGGCGGCGAAAAGACGATGACCGCGATTGCGCTATTGTTCGCGGTATTCAAATCAAAGCCCTCGCCGTTCTGTATGCTCGACGAAGTGGATGCGGCACTGGATGAGGCCAACAACGAAAGATTTAATCTGCTTGTTCGGGAATTTCAGAAGGGTTCGCAGTTTATAGTAATCACTCACTCCAAACGTACAATGAGTATAGCGGATATGCTTTACGGAATTACGATGCAGACACGCGGGGTAAGCAAGAAGATAAGCGTTAAATTCGGCGAGTACGAGCCGGAAGCAGAAAAAGCGGCGGTCGCATAGTTAGTTGTGTGTGTATACCGCTGTTTGCGATTTCGCAAATTCACGATTACGGCGGCGGTTAGCCATAGGTTTTGCCGGATTCGTCTACATAAATGGTGCCTTTGGCCTGCTTGATTATCTTGACGGCTTTAGGGACATCTGAGAGTTTTGGAACTTTGAAGAGCTTGTTACAGCGGAGGCATTTGATTCTTTTATCGGCTGCGGTGCTGTCGAGCAGCCAGTTGTTGCCGCATTTCGGACATTGAGCGATAATCTGCATTTGGAAAGCCCTGCAAAAGCCACACTTAAAAAACAGGCGTTTGCTGCGGATGCGTCAAAAAAAAGGGCGAGGATGAGTAACTGGGGGCAGCTATACATTTCCTCGCCGGGTTTTGCAAATCCTTTTATCGATGTTATCGGCCTTCCGTGGCCTGTCTTTCAGTTGCCAGCCTTCTCTTTTATTCGGTTTTATAGACCGAATTTTATAATATTCTCTGCGGCCTGTCGGATATTTTCAGGATTATCCAATTGGCCTGAGAGTAAAAGCTCTTTTGCCTTCTGGACGGCGGATGCGTCTGATTCCTGGGTCTGCATGGCTTCATTAATCAGGGAAGCATAATCGGCCTGCAAAAACGCATCGGCACTATTTTTCGGAGCTTGCTTTACGACGTCCGTTTGTTTGAGCGGCTTATCAAGGAAACCCTGTATTTGGCTATTATTTATTTTTTCTATCATGGTATTGCCGCACTTTCAGTATTATTAGTCTATATCTATTCTCGCAGGCTTTTGGCAAAACTTAAGATTTTTTACAAAATTTTCCATTTTTTTCTAAAGTCGCTGTATTTTAAGGCAAAAAATACGTATTTGCATTTTATTTTTTTACTTTCATTGTCTCGGCAACCTCGAAAGCAACGAACTTGAAAAATTCGATAGGGCTTACAGTGAGGAGTTGTTCGTTGAGGGGTGCAAAGCCGGCACGAATCTGACTTTGAAAGTAGCTTTTCATACGCTGCTCAGTGGTCTTGTCGGCACTATCCCATATTTGCTCGAGACCCCATAATAGTTGACCCTGTGTCAGATCGATTATTTTGAGGCGAAGGCCGATTGCCATGTGAGGATACGGCTGGTATCTTGTAATTGTACCGACCAGTGCAGCATCGCATTTGAGGGATTTTCGGATGGCCTCGAGCTGCTCGAAGGAGTATGTTGCATCCGGTGTTAGCTGGAGACTTTGCCATTGTGGGTCTGCTTGGCGGATGACGGTCAGGCCGAAAACCTGTTTTTTCTGCAGTGCCTGGAAAAGCGAATCGGTTACATCGCCGGCGACCTGGGGGTAGCTCGAATTGTTGTTCAATTCAACAATAGCGGCTCGGCCGACAGTGGATAGACTTTTTTCGGGATTGAGGTAATAGTAATCCGAGGCAGGCGTAGAAGCCCTGTAATAAGAGTCGCAGCCGGTCAGGGCAACGGCTATAAACAGCAGTGTCGTGCGTATTGCGTATTGCGTATTGCGTGATATGTATAAATTATGCATTTGGTTCACCTGTGGTTTTGGGTTTTTGCGGCTGGGCCTGATTTGATTTTTCCGATGGCAATTCAGTTTTGACCTCACCGCCGAGTGTTTTGAGTATTTTCAAGAGGGCTTCGAGCTGGGCCTTTTCGGCGTCACGCATCTCGTCACGGAATCCGAGGACATCGGCCTTCCAGTTATTCAATTCGATGCGCATTTCGACAAGGAGATTGTTTGCCTCGGTCAATTCTTTTTTTGCCTGCTGAAGCTGGGAGTCCAGGGATGTTACCTGCTCTTTGAGTTGCTGGTTTTCGGCGGCGAGGTTCTGGCTTTTCTGGCGAAGGACGGCTGCTTCTTCAGAAACCTTGGCGTATTTCTGAGAGAGTTCTATTGCGGATTCGACGGCGGTGGGATTTTTTTCGGGGGTCGGCTCCTCGAATCTTTTTGCGACGGCCTGGTTATGAAGCCCGTCGGCGGGTTCGGGGGCGGTAACGACTTTGGCGGACTTTTCAAAAGTCAGACAGCCGGACAGCATCAGCATCAATGGAATAAGTAAACAAGGCAGAATTTTATTATAAATTTGCATCTTATTTTCTCCTATTTTATTTGTGCTTGGGCGGCGGCATAATTGCATTTTAACTGCGTTTTTGCGCCGCAGGAACAGGCTACTTCTATAACGACAAATTCAGGATTATTTTCGATAATCCGTGCCTGGGGTGCGGCTGAAACGGCAGTTTTGGTTTTCGGCAGTGATGAGCCGGGCTGCATAAAATCGAGCTGCAATCGGCCATGTAGTTTTACTTTGTTGCCTTTTAAGACATGTCCTGCCATTTTTCCCATCATCTTAACCTTTCAAGTTTTTTGTATAGTCGATAATTCCAGGTCAGGCGCGGTAATCAATGCCAGCGTCGTCCTGCTGCCGATTCTTTACGTCCTGCGCGCCACGTGCAGATTCACCGCTCAGCTCGGACTCTTCGATAAATTCTGCCGGCTGCTGTTCCGAATCTTCCTTTTTTTGTCCGGTGGTGTTTTGTCTTCGTTTTCTTTCTTCGCGACGTTTTGCAGGGGACAGCCCTGAAATGTTCTGGAGACTTTCGACCGGTTTGACCATATTGAAATCATTTTCCGCCATCGTTCCACTCCTTCAGTTTCAAAGACAAACTGAAAAGAGCACCTGCGTGCAGCTGACTGACGCGGGGCTCAGTAATTTCGAGGACTTCGGCAATCTGTTTCATCGTCAATTGCTGCTGATAATATAGCAGAATTACCTGTCTTTGTCTTTGGGATAACTGTTGTATCGCATCGGCTAATTTATTTACAAGTTCATTTTGCTCGACATTCTGGTCGGGCGACATTGTGCCGACCGATGCGAGGGCGTCACCGAGGGCGCCGAATCCGTCGGCAAAGCCGTCTATCGACAGGAAATGCTGAGCGCGGGCATTTTCGAAAGTTTGATAAAGTTCATCGGTGGTTATGCCGAGCTTCTCTGCCAGTTCCTCGTCGCAAGGCATGATTCCGGTCTGTCTGGTTATTTCTGCGCTTGTCCGCAGGGTCTTTTGAATTTGTTTTTTGACATTTTCAGGGACAAAAGACCAGCTTCTCAACTCGTCGAGAATAGCGCCCCTTATTCGGATATAAGCGTATGTTTTAAATTCTGCCTGGTGCGATGGGTCGTAATCGCGGGCGGCTTTGACCAGCCCGATAGTTCCTGCTGAGACCAGGTCTTCAAAGGACAGCGGAGGTTTGAGATATATTACAACCCGCCTAACAATTTTCTGTACCATCGGGAGAAATTCGGTGACGCGGTTGTTTTGGACGGACTGCTCCTGGTTTTCGTACGCGCGGCGGGCGGCGGTTTTGAGACGCTTCTGGCTCTCTTCGGCGATGGAAAAGTCGCAGGTTGGCTTAGCCCTTGGCGCCATCGGCTTTTTCCTTTCGCTTGTTTATCTTGTTTTCAATCATCGCCTGAATCAAAATAACATTAATGACCTTAACGGCAATGACAGTTGCAATATATGCGGCGATAGCACCAGCCAGTCCTCTTTTGCAGCAGGTAAAGGGGGCAAGGCCGCTTGTCAGTCCTGCAAAGCCGAGGATGAAAAAAAACAGCACGGCAATTTTTATTGCTATCGGCCGAACATCTAAAGGCATAGAGAACCTCTTGTTTGGTATCTTATATCTTGTGTCCGGTACCACGGGTTATATTGTAAATTCGTCATCTTGTAACTCCGGCAAATTCCTGTTCCTGCTGAGCGTTAAGCTCACTGGTTCCTATGGATATGGTTTCAATTGGCTCAACGTCCGTTCCGAGGACGATTTCGTCATAGGCAATTACCAGCAGCGGCGGGACTGTTCTTGCGAGCATCACTGCCAGCGGGGCTCGGAGTTTGGAATCGCACAACAAAACGATTTTTTCCCTGCCCTTATCCATCGCAGTTTTCCAGGTCTGTGCGACTTTTTTGCTTAAATCTATAGCCATATCCGCAGGCAGGGCCAGTACCAGGGACTCGCCTTCCTGCCTGAGTGTTGAAGCCATTTGATGCTCGAGGACAGGGTCGAGCGTTATTGCCAGGATTTTTCCTGCGTCGTCCTTGTAAAGCTCGGTTATGGTTCTATTGAGGGATTTTCGAACCATTTCAGTCAAAACAACTGTGTTCTTTGTTTTCAAGGCATGTTCTCCGAGCGATTCGATTATGGTAGTCAATTCGCGAATCGGTATCCCGCTTGCGAGGAGATTTCTAAGGACTCGCTGGAGCAGCCCGATGGGGACAAGTTCGCCGACAACTTCGCCGACCAGTGAAGGCTGGATTTTTCGAAGTCTTTCGACCAGAAGCTGTACGTCCTCGCGGGTCAGCAATTCGTCGGCGTGTTTTTTGAGCGTTTCCGAAAGGTGCGTGATGAAGACCGATTCTGGGTCGATTACGGTATAGCCGTTGAGTTCGGCGGTTTCTTTGTTAGCCGTGGTAATCCACATGGCAGGCAGGCCGTAAACGGGTTCGGTGGTTTTTACGCCTGAAATTTTTGCGCGAACATTACCGGAGTCCATCGCAAGGAGCACATCGGGCTCAAGTTTCCCTGTTGCGACCGGCAAATCGCAGAGACGAATCTCGTAGGCGGTCGGTTCGAGTATGATGTT
>Ga0315291_10003219_pt1 | contig 21125 bp, 20 predicted proteins | sample YL17G12_20_MG_FD_203070 | JGI IMG/M metagenome (GOLD analysis project Ga0315291, IMG submission 203070) | Sediment microbial communities from Yellowstone Lake, YNP, Wyoming, USA - YL17G12_20 | ecosystem: Environmental > Aquatic > Freshwater > Lake > Sediment | place: USA: Wyoming | collected...
CAGTTCATGCAGCCGACCTAGGATATTATCGCCGTGAACGATGGCAATGCGCGGATTTAAACCGAGGCGCTTTGCCATACTAGCGATAGCTTCAGCGCAGGCCTCAGGGTTGATGCCGCCGGCATTAGTGATGATGGTGGTCTTATCGGCTAGGGTCTTCTTTAGCACCCTTTCGAGCATCGGGATGAAGTCTCTGGCATAGCCTGCCTCGGGGTCGCGGCTGCGCTGCTTCTGCATGATCGACATGGTGATCTCAGCGAGGAAGTCCATCGAGATATAGTCGAGGCGGCCACCATGGACCTGGCGACTTAGGGCGTCAGGGTCGTCGCCCCAGTAGCCACTGGCGTTGCCGATTTTGATGCTCTTTTGTGTCGTCATCCGTCACCTTCGCTTAAATACAGCGTTGTCTACAGAAGTAGTGATTACATGCGGAAAATTCCGAACCTAGTCTCGTCCCAAGCCTGCTGCATCGTCGACGCAAACGCCATCGCCAGGATCTGGCGTGTCTGCCTAGGATCGATGACGCCGTCGTCCCACATCCTAGCCGAGGAATAGTAGCATGAGCTCTCCCGCTCATATTTAGCTAGGATGGGCGCCTTGAGCTGGTCCCTTGCCTCGTCCGTAAAAGGCTGGCCAGCTCGCGCTAATTGTTGCTCCTTGACGCTCGCGAGCACATTTGCGGCCTGCTCGCCACCCATCACCGAGATGCGAGCGTTGGGCCACATAAACAAGTAGCGTGGATCGTAGGCCCGCCCGCACATGCCGTAATTGCCCGCACCATAGCTACCGCCGGTGATCAGCGTGATCTTCGGGACGTTGGCGCAAGCGACAGCGTGCACCAACTTGGCGCCGTCTTTGGCGATGCCTTGGTGTTCATACTTCTTGCCGACGATAAATCCAGTGATGTTTTGTAAGAACAGCAAGGGGATCCGTTCTTGCGCGCACAGCTCGATGAAATGGGCACCCTTTAGTGCGCTTTCAGAGAAAAGCACGCCGTTATTGGCAACGATGCCGATCGGCATGCCTTGAAGGTGGGCGTAGCCCGTGAGCAGAGTCGTCGCGTAATTCTTTTTGAATTCAAAGAATTCGGAGCCGTCGACGATACGGGCGATCACTTCTCGAGCGTCAAAAAATTTGCGGGCGTCGGTCGGAATGATCCCGAGCAACTCGCTTGGGTCGTAGAGCGGTGGTTTTGGCTCTTGTAGCTTTACCGTTGCCGTAGTTCGAACGCCCAGGTGTCCAACGATCTCGCGCAGGATTTGCGTTGCATGCTCGTCATCTTCAGCCATGTGATCGGCGACACCGCTGATGCTGGTGTGCACCTCAGCTCCACCTAGCTCCTCAGCAGTGACGTCTTCCCCAGTGGCGGCCTTAACCAGGGGTGGTCCACCAAGGAAGATCGTGCCAGTATCGCGCACGATGATATTCTGATCGGCCATGGCGGGAATATAGGCGCCGCCAGCCGTACATAGGCCATGCACCGAGGCGATTTGGGGGATGCCTGCCGCGCTCATCTTCGCTTGATTGAAGAAAATCCGTCCGAAGTCGTCTTTGTCGGGAAAGACCTCGTCTTGCATCGGCAGAAAGGCGCCACCGGAGTCGACCATATAAAGGCATGGGAGGCCGTTTTGTGCAGCGATCTCCTGGGCCCGCAAATGCTTTTTCACCGTGATCGGATAGTAAGTCCCGCCTTTGACCGTTTGGTCATTGGCGACGATCATACAGGTCCGCCCACTGACCTGAGCGATGCCGGTGACCAGGCCGCCTGAAGCCACTGGGTCGTCATATAGTTCGTACCCAGCTAGCGTCGACAGTTCGAGAAAGCACGTATCTGGATCGATGAGCGCTTGGATCCGTTCGCGCGCCAGCATTTTACCCTGACTTTTTTGATAGGCCTGGGCCTTGTCGCCGCCACCGGCTCTGGCTGTCTCTTCGCGCTTCGCTAAGTCCGCAGCAAGGCGGGCGTGGAAGGTTTGATTTTGGAGAAAATCGGGGCTGTTACTGGCTATTTGGCTTTTCAGTTGCATAGATTTTAGGTGACCACATACGGTTTTAATTGATCCCAGCGCATGATTGCTGCCGCCTCGTGGCCGAACAGGCCGGCCAGCACGCCGATGGTGACCTTGATGTCACCGATGGCGCGGTGGCGCGACTCAAAACTGAGCCCGTAGTGGGCTGCTAGGGTGTCTAACTTCCTGTTTTCTAAGTCAGCAAGCATCTCGCGGGCCATCTTTAAGGTACAAAAACACGGCCATTCCAGCTCTAATCCCAGCCTGGAGCAGGCCGCCTTGAGCATGCCCATATCGAATTCAGCATTATGCGCCACTAGGATGCTGCCTTCGATAAAACGCAAAAAATCCGGCAATATCGTGTCCATCTGCGGCTGACCTAGGAGCATTTCCTGGGTGATCCCAGTCATTTTGACGATGTCGCTAGTCAACTCAATATCAGTGGCGACCAGGGAGGAATATTCGGCGACCGGTTGCAGCCCCGATAGCCTGATCGCTCCAATTTCGATGATGCGGTCGACTTTGTGGTCTAGTCCAGTCGTTTCCAAATCGAAGACGACGATGGGACCGTACGGTACGGGCAGGTCCCTAGGCGGGACATAACGCTTCACGCGACGTAACTGCAACACTTCGGCGGCGGCATGAATACTCGCCTGCTCGGTTGTTGGAAAGAGTACATCCTGAAACATCGAATATCCGAGCTGCGTACTCATCCTCGCTGCTCCTGAGTAGTAGGCCTAGGGTCCACTCTTTGTAGCTGATTTGTTGGACGCTAACCAGCGGAAGTTGGCGCCACCTGTGGTGGACATTATCACATAATATTCGTCGGATGTGATGCGAGCCTGGGGACAGGGACGAGGCGATGGCCTGAAGCTCACAGGTTTTGCTGCAACCCTCCGCACTGGAGGACTGGCTCCTCACCGGCGAAGGACAGGTTGACGGACAGAGTCAACACGGTAAGCTGCTGAGTCGGATCGGTCGGCTGGCGCTAGAAACACTCACGCCCGCGATTGCCTTTGTCGGTGCGGTGATCGGCGATGAGCACGAGCTGGGATTGCCAGGTATAGGTCACATCTTTCCCATCGTCCCGGGGCCCTGCTCCTTAGTTGAGGCGATGGGCACTGCACAGCATTATTTATACGCTGCGGTGCTGCGAGTCATGAAGCTAGCTTTGCACAGTGGGTCAAGGAAGGGTGAGGGAAGCCATGAACGGGTGCATACTTGATGTCGGAAGTTTAGGACCGGATATTGACCTCACGGCTATTCTTGCCACGCTGCCTGAATGGAGTGTCTGGGAGTCAACGCTGCCAGAACAGGTCAACGAGCGGTTGGTGGATATGCAGATTGTATTGACCAACAAAGTGCAGTTGCGCCGCGAACATCTACAAGCCGCGCCATCGCTTAGGTATATCAGTATTCTAGCTACAGGGACTAATAACGTCGACCTCGTTGCCGCCGCTTTGCAGCAGGTGGCAGTGGGTAATGTTCGCGATTATTCCACCGACTCGGTGGTTCAACATACCTTGATGTTGATCCTTGCCCTTGCTGGCAATTTGTCATCCAACGGCAGTGGTGAGACCCGTTCAAAGTGGCAGGACAGTCCATTTTTCTGCTATTTTAACCGTCCTATCGTCGAATTAAAGGGCAAAGTTCTCACGATCGTCGGCTACGGTAGCCAGGGTCAGAAGCTCGCCGCCTTGGCCCAATGTTTAGGCATGACGGTGCATATCGCGCGGCGGCCTGGCCTTAGCTCAGAAGCGGAAGCATCCGCAGTCAATCGGCGCCCGCTTGACGAATTACTGCCGCTCACCGATGTGCTCAGTATGCATTGCCCGCTCACCCCGGCCACAGTGAACCTCCTCAACCTGGATAATATATTTAAGTTGAAAAAGGGCGCTCTGGTGATCAATTGCGCGCGCGGCGGCATCGTCAACGAGGAAGCTCTTGCCCTTGCCTTGGCACGCGGGCATCTAGGCGGTGCTGGCGTCGATGTCCTAACAACGGAGCCACCGTCAGCGACTCATCCCCTCATGAATGTCACCCATCCAAATTTTATTCTGACGCCCCATGTAGCCTGGGGCAGCCTAGAGTCTAGGCAGCGGTTGATTGATGCAACGGCGCAAAACATTCGTACCTTTCTCAGACTATAAAGTGGCGCTGCGCCGACCGCGAGCTATTTGTATCTTCACTTTGCAGACTCGCTAAATCCCCAAGGCTCTGAGGTCTGAGGAATTTTAGCTTCGGCACTCCAGTGCTGATCCTCCGAGCTCAGAAAGTTTGCAATTTCGTTGGCTCTGGCTAAGGCGTCTAGGTAGCCGAGTTTCAATAGGCGCTGACTAAAGGCCGGTTCGAATAGCAGGTAACTGACCAGGTCAGCAGCATCCGCCGTGGTGCCGATGCCTGCCATCAGGTAGCGGATCAAGTTGGGCATACTGCGCGCTTCCTCTATGGCGATTTGAGCGATGTCGGCGGAAGGATGAAAATACAGCCAGTCTATATACCTAAGCGTCGTTGCAGATTTGGCATCTCTGCCTAGCAGGTCGACCGTGTTGTTGATGCGAGCCAAGCGCTCGATATCGGCATCGACAGCATCGAGAAGGACAGCGTTGATGATGACGTTCAAAACCCTAGCGATACTTGGCTGAACGGAATCTTCCAGGTGGGGCACGCTGTCCAAGTTAGGAATCTCATCAATCCCCACTGCCTTGCGCACGCCAATGACGATCAGTCGATCAGCTCCGAGGTGAACCGCTGGACTCAGCGGAGCGCTGTTGCGCAGGCATCCGTCGCCAAAAAAGCGCTTGCCGATCCGCACAGGGGGGAAAAGGATGGGAATAGCAGCGGAGGCTAGGACTTCGGATACACCAATATTTTGATCGACGCCAATGCGCCGGCTGCGGTGCCACGGCAGCACCTGGCGCCGTGCCATGTAGAAGGACAGGCACTCCATTGAGGTATAATCGGTCGCCGAGACGGCCACTGCTTCCAGATGGTTGGCGTCGAGATTTCGCCTTATGGCATCAAATGGTATGTGCAAGCGTACCAGATCCGCTAGTGGTGATGTGTCAAGCAAGGCTTGCGCCCGCTGTCCGCGACGAGTTCCGCCGGACACGGCGTCTCTAGCCCATTGCCAGCCGATTTGGCCGAGTGTGCAGGCGTCGGTTCTGAGAACGTCTGCGGAATGCAATGAACCCCAAAAATCCGTGAGTCGTTTGACCGCTTGGGTGGGATTGTCGGCATGTGCGGCGAGAAAGGCCGTATTAACGGCACCTGCGCTGACGCCAGTGAGTATTTGAAATGGTCGCTGGATACCGAGTCCGGCGGCCACTTCGAAAATGCCGCGCAGCACTCCAGCTTGGTAGGCCCCACGCGCGCCGCCTCCCGACAAGACCAGCGCTGTTTTTGGCTTTGCCTTGCTGGTCGCGGTGCTCGGTCGACGTTCGCTCAAACCTGTAGACAAGGCAGCTCCAACATTGTTTGCACTGAGGTGCCAGCCTTTGCAGCTGATACCTTGGTGCACTGCAATGATGATGCCAAGATGGTTCGAGACTTTGGTCTGATGAATGGAGCGCGAGCTTGGACCTCTTAAACCAAACGACCATGGCGCGTTCGGACCACTTCAAACTATAGCCTTGTCTGTTGGCAGCGGTGGCATGTGTATATCACGCCAGCGACATCGTCTCTTATTTCATGCGCACGGACATCTGGGCCAACTGCGCCAGTCATTAAGTATCGAGGCTAAACGGCGTGAAGTTCGTGGTCCGATCATAATGGTCCTCGCCTTCGGCCTTTTTTAAGGCGGCTACGACTCTATAGGTGATCGGCGTAGCTAGTATTTCCCAAATGACCTTAATGATATAACTACCAATCATCACTTTTATTAATACATCGTTGGGCCACATGCCGTAAAAGGCTAGAGGATAAAACAGCAGCGTATCTACCGCCTCGCCGCACATGGTTGAGACCAAGGCCCGGGCCCAAAGATGCCGTCCGGCGGTCGCTACCTTCATCTTCGCCATCACCAGTGAATTAATGAATTCACCGATCAAATAGGCGCCGATCGAGGCGCCGACGATCCGGGGCGTCGAGCCAAAGACCTGTTCGAGGGCGGCTTGCCCTTGATACCCCGGGGCTGGCGCCATATGTAGAACAAACCATGACATGAGCGAAGCAAAGATGAGCGCGCCAAAGCCAACCCACACCACCCGTCTAGCCCGAGCGTAGCCATAGACTTCAGTGAGTATGTCGCCAAATAGGTAGCTAAGCGGGAAAAACAGGTTGCCGCCGCCGAAGGTGAAGCCAAGGAGGGTGACCGGCTTGCCCACCCCGATTAGGTTTGCACACAGCAACACTGCGACAAAGGCGGCCATGATTAGGTCATAGAATCGGTAGCTGCGTTGCAAGGATGCCTCGCGTTAGCGACTGACTGTTAGTAGGATGCGTCGGTTTCGCGCAGTATTTCAGCAGGAATAGCCAGGATGCCGCGAGTCATCGTGCGCAAAACCGGATGCTCGGCAATAAAATCGGCTAGCGGGGGGCTAAACCGATAATAGTAGTGTACCAAGGTGCGGCCGACGGCAGATTTTAGCAGGATACGGTCGCGAAACTTGCGGAATAGGCGCAAATCCTTGTGCATTGGCGAGCCATAAGCTGCGGTGGCGATGAAGCAGCGGAAGTCGACAATCTTGCCTACCGCCTCGCCGTTGATCTCGGTCATCGTATAGTTTGGCGAGGGTCGACCGATCAGGCATTGCTGGCCGCCACTTGGGACAATGCTTGGATAGTCGTACTGGAGAAAGACAACGTAGGGTTTGCCGTTGATCAGGCTTGAGACCGTTGCGCTGCCACCTTTGGCCTGGGCTGAGCTAATGCGGATTCCGGGCAGCTTAAGCATTTCGGCTTTATTCAAATAATAGAGGCTGGTGGCATCATCGCAGGTAATGCATGTGGAGCTCACCTGACTGGCCAGCGGCGGCGTATATGTGCAGTGGGTACCTGCAATATCTGGGGTGGTGCTACTGGCACTGGGTGCATAGGTCAAGGTCGGTAGCGGTGTGGTACCGACGGTGTCGTCAAAGGTATAGGCGATGACACTGCCGGCATCGGCCGAGCCGACCGTAGAATTGGTCTGAATCGTTGCGATTTGGTCGCCGGCGGGCGGGGTCCAGGCTACAGAAATAGTGTTCATGCTGCCGATGATCGGCGCTGAAGGGGCAAAGCTCGGCGTGTCTTTGCCGATCCCCGCCGTCTGGGTGATGGCGACGCCGCTGGTCGAGGTGGTGGCAATGGCCTGAGTCTGGATCCCCGTGGCATTTAGGTAGAAATTGGCGCCTACGGCGAGCGTGTTGCCATTGTTGGTCGCAAGCTGCAGGGCATTGCCTGTGCCGGCATTGAGGTCGACAATATAGGTAAAGATCCAGGTGCCATCGGTCGGAGATTGCACCTGCGTCGCGGAATTACGCGACACCCAATAGAGCATTGGTGACGTGGTCGCGCCTGCAGCTGTGTAGGGCAGCGCAGTGGTGGCACTGTAGCCATTGCCGACAAAGAAGACCTGCAGGCGATGCTGAAATTTTAAATCATCGCTGCTGAGATCGCCTTGCCCTGCAGCGTACTCGAGTGCTGAGATGCTTTTGATAGTGATCGTTAGTTGGAAGTTGCCATTGGCTAAATTGCGCGGGAGATGTCCATCTATGCTGATCGAGGCGGCGTTGGCTTGCGCGCCTCCGAGCAGCGCAGCAGTGAACAGCAATGCGCGGGTTACGCGGGCATTAAGCAAGGTTGCAAGCAGGGTCAGCACGGTCGGCTCCTAAGCGTGGGCTTAGGGCCCGTTATTTCCTGACGGGCCCTTACAGCTCGATCTTCATGCCATCGTAGGCCATCTTGAGATTGGGGCCCCCGGGCTGTACCGCATCCCATTTGGCGCGGTGAGCATCAAGCTGAGCGTGCATGTACTTTACGGCATTTGCGTACATACGGCGAAGCTTTTCCTCAGTTGCCCAGGGATCATGATGGGTGAAGGCCAGGGTCTTGATGCCTTCGCGCAATGCTAGGTCGACGCCGATATTGGGGCTGCAGTGGCCCCAATCAAAGCGGCTAGCTAGCTCGGACATTTCATATTGCGAATCGAACAGCAAAAAATCCAGGTTTTGGTAAAAAGCATGATCGCGGCCCAGTTCTTGCGGTGTCAGGCGTTTGAACTCGCCGTCGACCCCGATGGCGGCCGATTTACCCGCGGCGTCGCAGCGATAGCCAAACGAACCGCCTGGGTGATCGAGGACAAAGGGCGTCACCTTGAGATCACCGAAGATGGTCTCTTGGTAGGGTTTGAGTTGGTGGAATTCGACTTCGCCCCCGAGCTGGTCCCAGGTTAGCGGAAAGTTCACACCGTTGAAGTTGATACGAATAAAGTCCGGTGCATTGCGATGAACGTGGTAGATGTTGAGCTTGTGACCGGGGACATGGATAGGTACAAAAAATGGCATGCCGATGATGTGGTCCCAGTGCATGTGGGTCACAAAGATATGGAATTCCTTGGCGCCGCTCTGGATCGCCGCAGTGCCGGCTTCGCGAAAGCCTGATCCCATGTCGACAAATACCGAGTGTGCGCCGTGGCCGACCTCGGTACACGAGGTGTTGCCGCCGTAGCATAAGGGCTGGAACAGCTTGCCATCTTTGGCCGCGGTCAGCAGCTCTGCGGTGGTGGTGATGCCACTGAGCTTAGCCTTGTTGATGGTCTCTTCCAGTAGAGTAAGGAAGCGGACATGGTTTGTGGCGACCGGCAGTGAGCCGCGGGTGCCCCAGCACTTAATGTACAATGATGACCTCGAGCTAGTCCGCCGGCCCATCACACCCTAATGGAACAGCATTACCGGAAATACTTAGATGTTTCGCTTTGAGTATAGCTGATATTAAGCAAATCAGTATTATTTTTTGCCGGATCAGATTTTATTGGGGTGTCGATGCATCAAGAGGCTAGCCTATCTGAAAAGCCTATGCTATAGCTCCTCCTTCCTTAGGCCTGAAGCCTGTGTTTTTGGAGGACTAATTGCATGTCAGTTAACGTGCGCCTTTCCCGCCACGGTACTCGTAACCGCCCATTTTATCACGTAGTTGCAACCGATCATCGGATGAGCCGTGATGGTCGTTTTATCGAAAAACTTGGTACCTATGATCCCAATCAAGAGCCTTCTTTCATCGAAGTGAAAGAAGATCGCCTGCAGTTCTGGTACGAGCGCGGTGCCGGCCTAAGTTCTACGGTAGCCAAGCTCCTCAAGGCTAAGAATATCAAGCTTGAACGCAAAAATACCAACACTAGCGCCAAAAAAGCCTAACTCTGAGGCGCTGGAATCGGTCGATCAGACCGGTCCCAGCGACCAGATGTCCAGGTATGTGGCTATAGGCAAAGTCGGAAAGCCGCACGGCCTGCGCGGGGCTTTTTTTGTCGCCAATCGCACCGATCCGATTCCTGCCTCCTATGGTGAGCTGTGGATCGGAGTCGACGCAGTGGTCGCCCGTGCGACCAAAGTACGAGCGTCGCACATGCAGGCGGAGCGTCCGCTTTTACTTTGCTCTTTGGCCGAAAATCGAAGTGGTGCAGAGGCCTTAACGGGGCAGCTGATCTACGCCGAAAGGTCTCGGATCAAGCTGAAGAGCGGCGAGATGTTATGGAGTGACCTCGAGGGGGCCTTGGTGCTCGATGTCTTGGGCGTGGTGATCGGTCGGGTCCACCATGTCTATAACGCCGGTTCATGCGACATCATCGAGCTTAGGTCTGGACCTAGAAGCGTTGATATCCCGTTAATCGACGCCTATTTAGCCCCCGGTCAAGCGCTTGATTTGGCACGCCGCACGCTACAGCTGCAAGTTCAAATTGAGGTCTTTAACGACGTTTGGCAAGACCAGACCAAGCGGCAGCCAACGGACGGTGATGCGTAGCTTTGCTGTTATCACGGTGCATCCGGCCTTCATCACCGCGTATGCGCAGTTCGGCGCCCTGAGTGCGGCGGCGGCCAAGGGCGTGGCGAGCGTTCAGGCCATAGACCTCCGCGACTTTGCTGTCGATCGCCATGGCAGCGTCGATGCTCCACCTTACGGCGGCGGGGACGGCATGGTGCTGCGGCCAGAGCCGCTGCAAGCTGCACTCGCCTCGTTACCCCAGCGTCCTCTGGTCGTACTGACCTCGCCTGGCGGCCGCCCGTGGACCCAGCGTGAGGCCGAGGCCATGGCGGCTGACTCGAGACCGGTGGCCTTTATCTGTGGGCGCTTCGCCGGGGTGGACCAACGCCTGATCGAGGCTTGCGTCGACGTGGAATTCTCGTGTGGCGATGTCGTCCTTACCGGGGGCGAGCTGCCGGCCTTGATGATGATCGACTCGGTCCTGCGGCTGTTGCCTGGGGTTCTTGGGCATGCGGCTAGTGCCGTAGTTGATTCATTTGCGGCGGGCTGCCAGGGTGGCCTGGAGTACCCGCTGTATACTCGTCCTGCGGAGTTTTGCGGCCGCAAAGTGCCGCCGGTCCTGCTGTCCGGCGACCATGCTAAGATTGCTGCGTGGCGTCATGAGCAGGCCTTACTTAGAACGCAGCGGCTGCGGCCTGATCTATTGGCGCCTAAACTTAAAAATAGTTAAGACGAGGCCAGCTAGCATGACAAGGTCGCCCGTAGCATCTATTCTATCGAGCGTTCGGGCCCTCTATGAGGCCTATCCCTATCCCTGCTACCCGCTGCTAGCGACCCCCCTGTGGCAAGATGGCTATTTGACGCATTCGCGCTTCGCCGCCAGCGTGGCCGGTGGCGGCGTGGTCGGTAGCGGCGGCGTAGTCGGCAGCAACACTGTATTGATCGGTGGTGGCGGCGAGATTTTGCCGTATATCATCCGCAAATGGGAGCCGCGCGGTCATGCCGTGATCAGCATCGACTTGTCAGCGCATAGCACTCGGCGAGCACGCTGGAGGACGCTGTTTAGCACTAAAAGCACACGATTTTTGCGTGGCGACCTCCATGCTTATTTGCAGCAGGAGCCAGCAGCGAGCTTTGCTCATATCGATGCCTATGGGGTCTTGCATCATATGCCAAACCCGAGCGCGACGTTGGCTGCAATAGCCCATGCCTTGGCACCTGGAGGAACGCTAAGGTTGATGGTATATAATGCTCCAGCACGTTCCTGGATGCGTCATTTGCAGCGGCTGCTGGCGGCGCCCCTATTCGCGATTGACCGTTTTGCACCTCGGGATCTGCGCCTGGCCCGCGAGATTTTACGTGCTGCGGCCGCAGAAGCGCCGGCCTTGGCGGGACGCTTAGGTCAGCTGGGTGCTGGGACTATGACCAATGATGGGCGCTTTGCCGACACGTTTTTACATCCGCGCGAAGCGCGACTCGGTATAGGGCAGTGGTTGGAGGCGATATCGGCAGCGGGTTTAGAGGTGGCCGGGCTATTAGACCGCTACGCCGAGCTAGATGATCTGGACAATCCGCTAAGCTGCATGCCGAAGGTTGCAGCACTGGAGCAGCGGGCTGCCGATGGGCGTTATGAACACAACCTAGAGCTATTTATCCGCAAGCCGGTCGTGCCTGGTCGAGACAAGGCAGTCGACCCTAGTATGCCGCGGAACGCGGCGGTATCGACCTGGATTTACCGGTTAAAGCCCCCACCGAGTCTATGGTTTTCCTATGATGAGACAAGGCATATCGCGTGGTCGCAGCGGCAGGCGCTATGGCAAGCGCATCTAGACTGGATTCTATGCGGCAAGCGCGAACGCTGCGCGACGTTGCTGCGGCAATTGCCAACTATGGCCGTAAAGCGTCTATTGCGCTTAGGCGCGATCCTACCTGGACAGATCGAAGGTGCGCATCTCTATCAGGCGCTAGCAGCGCCGCTCGCGACCGCCATGGAGGCACCGTCTCTACCAGCATCGGTAGACTTGCGCGGCGGCCACTGCGAAGCATTCATTGCCGCAGCCTTGCTTGCTAGAGGACGGTTTAAACCGCGGCTGTTGCGTCAGGCGATGGCGCGTCTAAATGCCGCCCAATTCTGAAGGTCGCGACCCTGGCAGAACTTCAATTGAAAGGCGCTGGCGTGCCGATGCTTACGTCATCACTAGTGGTGACCGATATACCGCCGATGATAAAGTCATCACGGCCGGACCTGGATCTATTATGTAGCGATTCGACTTCGATATAATAAGTGCCTTGAGCGAGGGTGGTGCGCGGGATGTCAAAGCGCGTCGCATTAGCAGCAATGGCCTGGTCGAAACGAGACACAGCTCCACTTTTGATCCGGACGCGGTTACTGCTAGCTTGTCTTAGCCCACACAGGTCAGTCAGCGCGATCGTTACGGTCGCCGATGCGGCGTTGATTACTATCGGATAACGCATACCAGGCCCAGACAAGCCCACTTTATCAAGGCGGCTGGCGCAATCTGCATTTTTGGCTGGGTTGACAGTGTTGTCACCTATTTGAAAGTCCGTGCCTTGACCAAAGGTCAGCACCTTCGCTGCAGCAGCTGCCGGAGTAGCTGCCCCCACAGTCGGGACCACCACAGGAGATGGTAGCATTGTGATCGGGGCCGTAAGGCTATCGGACAGGCCGCCTGCAGATGTGATGGTTATTTTGACAATATTTCGGCTCATGCTCGCTTTCGGCACCGACACCATGACGTGGTAAATCCCGCCTGCAGTAGCATCTCGGAATGGTAACGGAACCATCTGGTCGCTATCATCACGCACGGACCAGGTGATCGCGTTTAGGTGGGTGATGTCTACCATTTTGGCATCTGCCTTAATGACGCAACCTGCATCGGCGCTGTCTTGTCCAGAAGGTGACTCAACTTCGACGCATGTAAGAAAAGCGCCCGATACCATCGCTGGCTCCGATGCTTTCTCGTTTTCAGGGGAATATGCTGTGGCCTGCTCGGTTGCGGTAGTGGGCTTGTTATCTTTTTTGGCGCTGCTCACGCTAGCGTCCAGTGAGGCTCCACTACAGCCAAGACAAGAAGCCAATAGGACGCCGAGCTTAATAGAGCATCCCATTAAAGATGTCGCTGATCGGTGGGTGACTTGGTGCATAAACGCAACTCCATATTGGTCTAAAGGACAAGGATTGCCTTATGATTGACTTATCGGACGAGAACATCACAAAACTTGAGCGATCCTGGTTTGGATCTTAAATTATAAATAAAATTAATATGTTGCCGAGGAAACGGGCTCGGCATTTAGGTCCACAATATGCGCAAGAAACACGAATTGCTGTCTTAGCTTGCCGATAGGCTGGACCTTGGAACTCAAAAATACCTTTTCGGGTGGGCTCGAGTTACATTGGTTGATGTACTTTGTTGCCTCATGGATGTTGATTGGAGATGAATATGCGTCAAGCCTTGCTGTGGGCCACCTGGTTTGTCCTTAGCGGTTGCTGCTCTGATGGGCACCATGCCAAGGAGCCGGTGGTTACTGAAAAACCGGTGACCGATTGCGAATCGGCGCAGGAGTTTAAAACTACTATGACCTATCTACGGGCTGCTAAAGAAATGAAGCTAGCTGAGCCGGTGATGCGGACGGTGGCTTTAGGGGTAGCATCGGGCTGTACAGGCGCTGCTGGTCGGTTTATTGCCGTTACTGAGTTATTGAAGAAGTCTGGCCTTGATTCTGCTAGCGCTATTGAGATCGGCGGCCAGGCTGCTCAGCGCAGTGATGGCGCCGCTGAAGCATTTAGTAGTATATTCAAACGGGCATTTTTAAAGTCCTACTTGGATCTAGATATAGCCGATGCCCTGCGGTTGGCGCGCAAACTATCGCTTGATTATACCGGTAGTCCGGCGACTGCGCAGGACGACTTTGCGGGCATAGTGCATTTCTGTCAGGAGCCGCGACACCTTAATTTGCCCAAGCCGGCTTGTGCCAAGCTGGCCGCGCGCATTGCGGCTTATGGCGAAGGTGCTGAACACAGCGCCAATGCCGAGGCGTTTATCACCGCCTTTGATTTTCTCACAGAGGATGATGGTCCGCATTTAACCACTGCCGATGCAATCATGATTGCCGAGGCATTGGTGGCCGTTAGCCCCTTCGCCGTCGATAATTTTCAGCAGGCCTTCGCTTATGCAGTCGCACCTTCGGGTCTAAAAATGGAACGCGGCGAGGCGGTCCGTTTTTCCCAGAAGGTAGCGCAGCATAGCACTGGTACTTTAAAAGTTGAGCGTTAAATTAATTGCGGGACCAGAACGGTGCGTCGTTTGATCATAGTAGATCGTGGCGTTGGCAATGGGCCCATAGATGCGCTTCTTGTAGTCATTGTGCGCATCACCGACCACTTCCCATTGTTCTGGGAAAATCAGCGGCACGAATCCGGCCGCGGCCGCCAGTCCGCCCATGACCTTCGTCATGTCGTTGCCGGCGGTGGCAAAGATGAGCGTGCCGAGGCCAACATTGGAGGCGACGGCTAGCCACTTGAGCCGGCGTGCCAGGGTGGCTGGGGCTTCCAGTGACTCTTCGGCTAGCCGTTCCCGACTGAGCTTCTCGCGCTTAGTGCTGGCTGAAACATTTTTCAGATCATGGTTGCCTTTAGTATAAGGGCGATAGATTGCAGACAGGCCGGCCGTGGCGCCCAGCCAACCGAGGCTGATGATGGACCCTGCTAAACCGACAAAGTGAACCTTTGGTGTGGAATCGCTGGCTTTATCCTTAGACCTACCCGGGTCATTCAAGGCTTGCGTGGAGGCAAGTAGCGTGATCAAGGCCGATAGCTGCGTCGGTACATGACCGGTCCATGCTCGGGCTGATTCAGTCTTAGCCTCGATTTTTAAGCGTTCGCTGGCCGAGGGGGTCACCGCTAATTCAGGGTATTCAAACTCGTAGGTTTTCTCTTTAGCAGCGCTCTGCACCTGTGCCTCCGCACTTAGGCCTATCACTGGACTTATCGCCACCCCAAAGGCCATCATCAGGCTAAGCATACTGTAGCAGTGATCCTGTTTGGCCATAGAGCATATTCTCCCAAGTATTGCGGTTGTTTAGAAAAAAGACTATAACACAATTTAAATACTGTCCATCCTGATAGGGAGCGCCGAGCGATGAATTTACGGGGCTGGATTGTTGCCGGGTTGTTGCTGCTTAGCAGCATGCGTAGCAGTTTAGTGATGGCCGCTAATCAGATCGCGGTACTGACGCGTGTGGAAGGGGAGGTTAAATTATTTGGCGCATCATCTGACGAACATCCCGGGACGCCGGCCTTGCCGCATGCGACCTTTGAAGGCTCTACATACTCGGTGCGTACTGCCAAGGTTGGCGATCGCCTTGAGCGTGGCAACATCATCAAGACGGGGCCAGGCGGCAAAGCGCGCTTCATTTATCAAAACGGCGACCAAATCACGGTCGCACCAGGCACTGCCTTTCGCTTAAAGTGGGATGCCAAGAAGGAGGATAAGCCGGTCATGGAGCTTTTTTTTGGCAAGGTTAGAGCCTTGATCCAATCCCAGGGGCCGCGAACCGGCCTCGAAGTCAAGACTAGGAGCTCCGTCATGGGGGTCCGCGGCACGGACTTTCACGTTGCTGCTTGGTCCAAGGCTGGCGGCAGTGAGTTGTCCGTACTTCGTGGCAAGGTCCAGGTTGCGCAAATAGCTAGCGGCCCGAACAAAAGTGCAGAGCCGAGTGCCAAGCCGATCGAAGTCGCCGCAGGCTACTCAGCCGTCATCAAGGCTTTGCCTAGCAAGATTCCTGGAGTCGCCACAGCCAACGTAGTCGAGAAGATTGCAGTGCAGCAGACGCCTCGCGAGAAGCTGGTGCTCATTCAAAAAGTGTCGAAGATCGACAAGGGCGCGGCCCCTGTAGGCGCTGATATTGCGATCCTGGAAAAACAGGCGGTGGTGACGGTCATGCAGGATATTAAGGCCGAGGATCCGGCTTTGTTCAAAAGCCTTTCGGAAGGTGGTAAGGCCCCGGAAGACACCGATGAAATTCAAACCAAGACCGTTAAAAAGCTCTTTTTGGCGGCGCCTGTTAATTTGAAGGGTGGAAATAAGCCCGTCGAATCAGATTTGGAGGGTGGTGATGCCTACGATAAGTATAAATGGGACGATGACGAATAGCGTCGGCAATTGGTCGCACTGTGCGTGCATCCGCCGGACGTGAGCAGGATTTGATGGCCAAGTGCAGTCTTGCTAGGCTCTGCAAAATGTGTGATTTGCCTCAACCCGGACCTGGCATCATTTTTGCTACCACGATTGTAGGTTTTGTCCGAACAATCTATTGGGGGAACGAGTTATGCGTAGTGTCGCCTTTCTATTGTTGTCGCTGCCCTTTAACGTTGGTTATGCTGTGGCTGCTGAGGGTCCGCAGTTAGTTAAAGCACCTGTTGAAAGGGTTTTTGTGCCCTTTGGTTTTGACGATAACGATAATGTTGAGTTGGTAGTTCACGGTCAGTTCGCTAGCACTTGCTACAAGACGGGTCCAGCTACAGCCAAGGTGGATGATGTCACTAAGGTGATTACCATCGATGCTCAGGCCTACCTGTATTCTGGTATCTGCGCCCAGGCGCTAATCCCCTTCACGCAGACCATTAAGCTGGGCATCGTTAAACTGGGCGACTATAAAGTCGTGGTCCAGGATTCGCCGCAAGCCCAGGCTGCCATTCTGAATATCGTTGCGTCTACCACTACCAACGCGGATGAAAGTTATTACGCACCGGTGGAAGGCGTCGCATTAAACGCCACGAAGAATGGAGTGCGGGTCGAGGGCGAGTGGCCCTATACCTTTGTAGGTTGCATGGTGATGAAGGATATACGTACCGAGGTCACCTCGGGCAATGTCGTGGTGGTGCGGCCCGTTGCTGAATTTACCGACGGGCCAGCGTGCGACAGTCAGCGTTTATCTCATCACTTTAGCATCGAAGTTCCTTTGGCCGCGAGCTTGACGAGCGGCGATTATTTGCTGCATGCCCGCGCACTCAATGGCAATGCGTTGAACCGTTTCACGCTGGTCGAGTAGTCATGTTTTGGTAAGCATATCGAAGTAAATTGGGCCTGGCGTGAATTGCGCCAGGCCTCTTTTTTTGCTGAGTCGCGTCGGGCCCTAAGGTGCAGGGAACGGCAGGCGCGCATACAGCTCTTGCGCTGGTGGCACTAATAAAACCGCGCGTCGTTCCGCCAGCATGGTGCGAAACGGCATGCGACCGATCAAAAATGGCCGCGCCCTGAATAGCCGGTGCCGACCGAAAACGTAGAGGTCGGGTACAAAATCGCTGGCAGCGGCGCCGATTTCGGTTTGAACATGACCCACCCGGACGTCGACGGTGATGTTGACGCCGGCTTCTTTGGCACGATTAAGCCAGGTATCGGCACGTGTTTTAAGTTTGGCCGTCCGCACCTCGTTTTCGCGGTCTAATTGGTCCTCGATGGTGGCATTCGTTGCATCTGGACGCAAGGTTACGCCGTTGCCGATAAGGGCACGTACTAAGCTATGGACGTGAATATGATGCAAACAAGTCTCGCGGCCCATGCGCGTGGCGAGCTCATAAGCCTTGAGCACTGCCTCATGTGAGGCCTCTTGCAAGTCATCTCCAAGGAGTATGTGAAACCCCCGCTTAGCAAAATCTAGCGGTGCGTAGCGGCTGATTGTTAACACCGGTAGTTGCGCCTCGTGCATCAAGCCAATGCTAGTCGAAAAGCCCTGACTCAATGCCGAATAGCCGTCTGGATTGCAGGCGGTGAGGATCACGCTCGCACGCCTCGCAATAGCCTCTGCTGCTATACAAGGCGTCGGCGGCCCACTAAGGACCGCACCCGTCGCCTTGACGTCATTTGGGACTTCAGCTAGAAGCTGCTGCATCTTCTCCCCAGCCTGCGTCTTTGCCCCCTCATCGTCCCATGTTGCCGTCAAGGGCGAGACGTAGAGCGAAGCACTGTAGTCAAAAGCACCCAAACCCTCAAGCGGCGCCACGACATGCACCACACGCAGCTCGACGCCAAAACGTCGCGCTAGCGAGAAGGCGGTGGCCATCAACGCCTCAGTCTGATCATCAAAGCCAACAGCCACGACCGCAGCCCCCTTAGCCTTCCTAGTCATGTTGCACCTCCTCCAGGGGCGTGAAATGGGCCCACTGGCGAAATTTGCAAGATCCAGGCCAGGTTCGACTGTGGCAAATGATACTAGGGGCAGCGTTGGTCGGCCCAAGAATCTGCAGACATAGGGGGATTAAGGAACCTTAGGGCTAGGGCACTTCGGAATCATCGTTGCCAATTTAGCTCGCCGGTGTGGACATCGCGAAAACAAAGCGCTTTATCGTCGGTGCAGACAAAGGCGATCAATTTATACGCCAAGCTGCCAGACTTTAGGCTGGGCGGCAACGTGGTCAAAACGGTAAAACCGGGCAAGCCGAAGTCGACCACGTTCTTCTTCAGGGTCGTGCTGGCAAAGGTCAGGCCAGGTGCAGTTAGTAGCTCCAGTTGCCAGGGGCCTTCCTGATTGATATGCAGTTTCGCCTCTGGCACGACCCGAAAGGTAAAAGTCAACCCGGTTTTGCTCGGCTCAGCCTTGGCTACGACCTTGGATTTTGGGCTTCCTGGCACCGCCGACGCACCGGGGGTCTGGAGTAACATGGCCGCAGCAAGGGTTAGATTGTGGATAAAGCGCATCGCGGTCTCCTGTTCAAATTTTGGCGATCCGGTGCGTGCTCATGCGTTCGACCTTAAGCACACTGCCGATGGATTCGACTTTACGTATGATCGCTTGAAGCTGGGTCAGACTCTGCAGCGTCATCTCGAACTCTAGGATGCCTGCCAAGTCCGGGGTGACCCGGATCTGGGCCCGTTGGATGTTGGCTCCGCAAGCGGAGATGGCACTGGTGACCTCAGCGAGGACTCCCTGTTTATCCTGAGCGGTGACTCGGAGAAAGGCTGCATGTAACCCGCGGCTATGCTCGGTGTCGCTGGCCCAATGCACCTCGACCCGGCGCTCTGGATCCAAATCTAAGGCTCGTGCACAGCTGCCGCGGTGCACGGTGACGCCACGGCCGCGGGTAATGAAGCCGACCACGTCTTCACCCGGCAGTGGGTGGCAGCAGCGAGCGAAGTTGATCAGCACGTTCTCGATGCCATGCACCAAAATGCCGCCGCCGGGTGCCGCCTTCGGACCTTCGGCGCGGCTGCCCGCCCAGACCTTGGTGTCGCCGGTGGCCTTCGGCGCCTCGCTGAGCAATGGCTCTTTCGGCATGCGGTTAGGGAAAGCGCGGGCGACTAGATCCTTCGTATTTAGCTTGCCGTAGCCAATCGCTACGAGCACGTCTTCGATATGGCTTTCTTTGCCGGCACGTACTAAAGCTTCGGCATCGCCGTTCTTTAGCATCTTGTCGTAGTCCATGCTATGTATGGCGAGCTCTTGCGCCAGCATCTCTTTGCCCAGGCCGCGGCTGCGCTCGCGCTGGTCTGAGCGCAGGTGCGAGCGGATTTTATTGCGGGCCTTAGAGGTGGTGACAAAGTTTAACCAGTCTTTGCCAGGCTTCTGGTGCGGCGAAGTCATGATCTCGATGATATCGCCACTCTTCAGGGTCTTCTTGATCGGCACCATACGGCCGTTGACTTTGGCGCCGACGGTGGAGATACCGATCTTGGTGTGGACGTTGAAGGCGAAGTCGAGGGCGGTGGCTCCTGTCGGGAGTTGAATGACATCGCCTTTAGGCGTAAAAACGAAGATCTCTTCTTCAAAGAGGTCGACCTTAACCGCCTCGAGAAATTCGTCCGGGTCCTTAATCTCCTTTTGCCACTCCATGATTTGGCGCAGCCAGGAAAAGCGTTTTAAGTCGGCATTGCTACCAGTGGGGGCGTGCTTTTCCTTGTAGAGCCAGTGTGCCGCGACGCCAAGTTCGCAGATCTGATTCATCTCATAGGTGCGGATTTGGATCTCAGCCGGCTCGCCGTTTGGTCTGATCACCGTCGTATGTAATGACTGGTAGAGGTTGGCCTTGGGCATGGCAATATAGTCTTTAAAGCGGCCAGGCATCGGTTTCCACATGGCATGGACGATGCCGAGAGCCTCGTAGCAGTCCTTGACCGAGTCAACGACTATACGAAAGGCAAATAAGTCGTGCACATCTTCGTACTCGAGGCCACGTTCAATCATTTTCTTGTAGATAGAATAAAAGTGCTTAGGCCGACCGTACACCGTCAGCTGACTGAAGCCGTACTTGCCGAGTTCGGTTTCGAGTATCGAACGGACGTCTGAAATATAGGCCTCGCGCTCGGCCTTTTTTGCCGCCACTTTGCGGCTTAGCTCGCGGTAAATGTCGTTCTTTAGCTCGCGCATGCAGAGGTCTTCCATCTCGCTCTTAAAGCTGTAGAGTCCGAGGCGGTTGGCTAAAGGCGCGTAGATATCAAGGGTTTCTTGAGCAATCCGCTGGCGCTTTAATTGCGGCAGATTGTCGAGTGTGCGCATGTTGTGCAGGCGGTCGGCGAGTTTAACGAGGATGACGCGCAGATCGTGCGACATCGCCAGCACCATCTTGCGAAAGTTTTCGGCCAAGCGCTCTTGGCTGGAGCGAAACTTGATCTTGCTGATCTTAGTCAGCCCATCCACTAGCTCGCGCACGTCGGTGCCGAATTCGCGCTCGATATCGTCTAAGGTCGCAGTCGTATCTTCGACCGTATCGTGGAGGATTGCCGCGATAATCGAGCCGAGGTCCACCTTGAGGGAGGTGAGGATGTTGGCGACGGCTAAGGGGTGGGTGATGTAGGCTTCGCCTGAGCGGCGTTGCTGGTTGCCATGATATTGAGCTGCGAATTGATACGCTTTGTGAACCACATCGAGTCGATCCTCTGGCATGTAGCTCTGCAGATTTTTCAGCAACTCAGCGAAGGTGCCTTCCGCTGTGGCGAGCACCTTTTTGCTGCTCACGCCGGATTCACTGCGGGCGAGTGGTGGCGTGGTGATAGGCTGATCGTCGCTCATGATGTCCTTAAAAAAGACCAGAAAATAGGCACCAACCGCCCACGCGGCCGACGGCCGCATCTGTCGTCATCTTACGCTCATAGCTACCATACGTCGATAAATCTAGTTGTCGGCAAGTTCACGGGAGAGCTTATGCAACCAAGGGGCATCGTCAAATTCCGTAGCGAGCTGTTGGCACAGGCGAATTCCCTC
>Ga0315291_10003221_pt1 | contig 21120 bp, 21 predicted proteins | sample YL17G12_20_MG_FD_203070 | JGI IMG/M metagenome (GOLD analysis project Ga0315291, IMG submission 203070) | Sediment microbial communities from Yellowstone Lake, YNP, Wyoming, USA - YL17G12_20 | ecosystem: Environmental > Aquatic > Freshwater > Lake > Sediment | place: USA: Wyoming | collected...
TCATCAAAAAAAGCTCATCGCTTTTGGAAGAGATGGTAGATTCCGGCGCGGACGTCATAAGCATCGGGACTGATTTGGATCTCAAAGACGCAATTTCAAGGGTCAAAGACCGGAGAGCCGTTCAGGGTAATTTGAATCCGGAGATCTTGCTAAGATCGGCCTCGACTGTGGAACGCGAAACGCAAAAATTATTGGACGTTGCGGGAAACCGACCGGGTTATATCGCAAACCTGGGCCACGGGGTTTTGCCCAACACGCCAGTTGAAAGTGTGGGGGCGTTTGTGGAAACGGTCAAAAGAAACGCGATCGCATAAATGATTAATATCAATACAATCATTGATGGCGCAAAAGTCGAAATCACGCCCGAACTCATCGAGCGATATGACAGGCCGCTTCCGCGTTATACATCTTACCCGCCGGCACCGGTATGGACAAAGGAGATCGGCGAACACGATCTAATCTATTCCCTTGCGCACACGCGCTCGGACACCCTTTCATTGTATATCCACCTTCCATTTTGCCGCACACGCTGCACATTCTGCGCGTGCAATGCAATCGCGACTCAAAAAGCCGGGATAATTGAAAGCTACATCGACCGGCTGATAGCAGAGATGGATCTGATACGCTGCAACATGGGGACGCCCCTCGTCCAGCTCTCCTGCCTGCACTGGGGAGGCGGAACGCCGACCTATCTTACGGAAAAGCAAATGGGACGGCTCATGCGCGAAACGCTCAATCGTTTCTCGTTGGCGACCGGCGCAGAGGTGGGAATCGAAGCGGATCCCCGCCAGACAACACCAAAGAAAGTCCGCTTCGCGCGGGAACTGGGTTTTAACCGCATAAGTTTCGGCGTTCAGGATACGAATCCGGAAGTGCAAAGGGCCAGCGGAAGGATACAGGATCCGGAACATATTGAAGCCCTGATGGGCGAAGCAAAAAGTGCAAGATTCGATAGTGTTAACATAGATCTGTGCTACGGGCTTCCACTGCAGGACGAAAAACTTTTTCAGAAGACCACACAAGACGTCATAAAGTTAAATCCGGATAGAATCTCGCTTTTCAATTTTGCTTACGTTCCATGGATGCAGCCCCACCAAAGAAAAATCGATTCGGCAATGCTTCCAAGCCCGAATATCAAACTTTCAATGTTTGTATCCGCCATCGAGGACTTTTGTGGGGCCGGCTACCATTTCATCGGCCTTGATCACTTCGCAAAAGACGAAGACGAGATGTGGAGGGCCCGGGATACGGGCGCCTTAAAACGCACCTTTCAGGGATACACGGCTAAGGCATTTGCGGGGCTCGTCGGCATAGGCGTCTCTTCCATAAGCGAAATCGGCGATCTCTATGTGCAAAACGAGAAAAACCTTGCCGCTTATTCACGCGCGATAAAAAACGGCCAGCTCCCGGCCTGCCGCGGATACAGGCTTTCAAATGACGACCTCCTCCGCCGCTTCGTTATGCAAAAGATTTTTTGCGACCAGAGGTTCTCCAAAAATGAACTTACGCGTTTGTGCAAGGAATCCCAATACAGGGATTTTTTGGCGGACGGCCTGATCAGGGAATCGGAAAAAGATTTCGTCGTCACGCCGCTCGGCCGCTTATTTATCAGAAACATTGCGGCCGCTTTTGACGGCCATCTCAAGCTGCAGGATAATAAATATTCAAGGACTGTATGACGGTAAAAGTTTTGTTACATTTCGGGTCTCCCAAGAACCGTGATGAAGTCGGGCCGTTTCTGAAAGATATTCTTGCGGATTACTGCAAACCCCTGTCCATAGTCGCCCTGCCCTTTGCCCGCAGGTCGGCGGTCAAAAAATATGAGGCCGTGGGATTTAAAGGATCGCAGGGGGTTGAAAATTTAGCGGGGAAGCTGGGCAAAAGTTTTATCCTTGCGGCAAGATACGGAAGGCCGTCAATAAAAGATGCTCTGAAAATAGTCGACGGGACGGGACCTGAAAACGTGACGGTATTGCCCCTTTTCCCTCATGCGTCGCTTGAGATGTTTGACTCCATTGTCCAAGAGTTCATGCGCCTTGAACGCTCAAGCTATCGCGGCATGCATTTCAGGTGGACCGGCCCCTTCTTTGATCATCCGCTTTTCATCGATGCGTGGACGGACTCGATAAAAAAATCCTTAGATGAATTCGAAAGCAGAGACTCCGTGCATATCATTTTCTCTGCACACGCGATTCCGGACGGTGATAATGATTATGAGCATCAGGTCATGAAAACGGCGGAGCTTATAACATCCTCTTTGGGTTCTTTAAATCCCTCAAGCGTAGCCTATCAAAGTGCGATGAGAATAGGAAAGTGGAGCAGGCCGTCGATAGAAGAAGAAATCCGCAAGTTAGCGCTGGGCGGCGTTTCGGCATGCCTTATCGTGCCGGTCAGCTTTCTCTTTGACAATGTGGAAACTTTGTTCGATATCGATCGCTCAATCATCCCGGCCGCAAAAATCGCGGGGATGAAGGATATAAGGCGGGCAGCACCGCCGGGCGATTCGGAAAAAATTGTTGAAATGTTTGAGGACATTATAAACACAGTTCCTCCCCTTTGTAAGGGGAGGTTAGGTGGGGTAGATCTACCTCCCCCTCCCCTCCTGACAAAGGAGGGGAACGGATTGTTATGAAACACGCGGTCATCATAGGCGGCGGTATTGCCGGTTTGTCGGCGGCATACTACCTTCAAAGAAAAAACGTCAAGGTAACGCTTCTTGAAAGGGATTCGTCCGTCGGCGGCGCTATCAAAACCGTTTTAAAACACGAACGGTATCTTCTGGAACTGGGGCCGAACACATTTTTGGGATCATCGGAATCGATTTCCGGTCTTTCGCGCGATGTCCAAATAGATCATCATCTGGTGCAAAACGACACCAAAAAGAGGTACGTATATTGCGGCACGAAGCTCCACGAGGTGCCGGTCGGCCCGAAACAATTTTTGAAATCCGGGCTCATCTCCGGCCGCGGCAAACTCCGGATATTCGCCGAGCCCTTCATACGCAGCAAAACAGGCGACGGCGAATCGCTTGCCGCCTTTGTGACGAGGCGCGCCGGCAGGGAGATCCTTGAAGCGCTCGTCGATCCTTTTGTCTCCGGAGTCTACGCCGGCGATCCGTTCCAGCTCGAGATCAAAAGCGTTTTTCCAAAACTTGTCCAGATTGAGGAACAATACGGCAGCATCTTCAAGGGGATGAGGCAACTCAAAGGCAATATCGGGAACAACTCCCTGCTATCCTTCAAGTGGGGAATGCAGACGTTGCCGTCCCGCCTTCATGACCTGATGCAGCGGGACATCAGAACCGACACGACCGCTGAAAGTATTGAAATGCTTCCTTCCGGCAGATGGGCGGTTTACACCGATTTGCAAGGCGGGGCCGTCGACGCGGATGCCGTCATAATAGCCGCACCCACGTCGGAGGCCGCCCGTATTTTGATGCCGCACGTTCCGGATATATTTTCACCGATGATGGGGATACCTTATGTTTCACTGGCAGTCGTCCACACGGCGTTCAGGCGGAGCGAGATCCCGATCCCGCTTGAGGGCTTCGGTTTTCTGATCCCGCGCCGCGAAAAGATAAGGCTCCTTGGATCGATATGGTCCTCCTCTCTATTCCCGAACCGCGCGCCCAACGGAGAGACGCTCGTCACAAGTTTCATGGGAGGCGCAACCGATCCCTATGCCGTCGATCTTAGCGACCATGACATTCTAAATCACGTTTTGTCCGGCCTTGATCAGACGATGAGGGTCGACGCACAGCCGTGCTTCTACAACATCACAAGGATCAGCCAGGCGATCCCGCAATATACGATCGGACACGCCGCGCGCCTCTGCGAGATCGAAAATCACCTCAAAAAACTCCCGGGGATATTTTTGGCGGGAAGCTATTTCACGGGAATTTCCGTTGCCGATACGATCGCCAACTCGAAGAAGGTCGCCTCTTCAGTCAAAGCCTACCTAAATAGCGCGGCTTAGGGCTATCACCGCGGGATATATCTTTTCGACTCCCAGCCCCGCAAAAAACCATACCGGCGCATATGGAAAATAAATGAGGCCGTTCAGTGAATATTCCGCCGGATAGTTCCACGGGCATACCTTGAGTTTTCTCAAGACAAGCCCGCTCACATATTCGACTATATAGAACAAAAGCATATATATAAGCCCGCGGACGAACCACGGCAGCGAACCGATGCGGAACGAGACAAGGGGAAAGATAAAGGCAATGAGGCCGTAGATCGGGAACATCCATACAGACGTTTCGCCCTTGAGCTCGTATGTGCGTTCGGAAAGAAGCCTTTTGATCGATGAGAAAACCACCTCTGCAACCATTCCGACAGCTCCAAACACCATAAATTGTGTGAACATAATGGCCTCCCGATTGCCGATATTGCTTTATTTTTCGATTGAATACAAGGTCAAGATTAACTATTGCTGGATAAAATATGGCCATCGACCGTGAAATATTCAATCAGATGCAGGGATCGCCGGATCTGATCTTCAAAGACGACGAGCGCATCGAGACATATCGCGAAGACACGATGATGCGCGGCGACCCGGACGCGGTCCTGCGCGCCCGCGACGAAAAAGAGGTCAGGGAGGCGCTCGTCTTCTGCAATAAAAATAAGGTACCTGCGACTTTCTCGGCATCCCAGACATCGATGACGGGCTCTTCCGTGGCGAAAGAGGGCCTTCTTATAAGCACGGAGAAGCTGGAAGGCGTGACCGACATAGGCGCACATCACGGTATGATGCTGGCGACGATCCGTCCCGGAACCGTCGTCGCCGACGCGCAGAAGGTAATCGACGAGGCAGGCTTTTTCTATCCGGTCGCGCCCACCTCCCGCGACGAGTGCCGTGTGGGTGCCAACGTCTCCACAAACGCTACCGGCGAGGACTCATTGAAATACGGCCCGCTCCGCCGCTATATTGAGTCCATCCGCGTTTTTTTGGCCGACGGAACGGAAAAGTTATTCGAGCGGCTGCCCAACGAAACGCCGTCAGACGCACACAACCGCGCCGGCTACTTCACCGACTGGAAAAATCCCATCGATCTCTTCATAGGATCGGAGGGAACTCTTGGCTTCATTTCCGAGGTCACTGTGAGGCTCCTCCAAAAATCGCCCGAATTTTTCTCCGCCCTGATCCCCTTCCCCACAAATTTCAAGGCCCTGGAATGTCTTGTGGATCTGGTCAAAAAAAGGACACCGGCGCTGCGGACGCTCGAATACATCGACCGCGGCGCCCTGGATGCGATGAAAACGGCGGAGGGTGTGCCCCAATTTCCGGAGTCCACAAACGCGCTTCTCTATTTCAAGGAGGAATATAAGACAGAAAAAGACAAAGAAGAGGCGCTGGCAAGATTGTATAAAAACATAACATCGTTTATCCCCCAAATGTTCGCGAATTCGATCATCGTCGCCCTGACACCGAAACAAAAAGAGGAGTTCAGATTATGGCGGCACCGCATACCTGAATGGGCAAATGAGGAGGGCAGAAAATACTGGTCCGTCAACGGCGGGAAGATCGGCAGCGACTGGTGGGTCCCGATCGACCTCCTCCTCGAGATGATGGATTTCTTCTATAAAGAAGCCGGCGCGCTTGGTCTTCCTTATATCGCGTATGCGCATCTTGGCCGCGGCCATCCTCACACGAATTTTTTTGCCAAAACGATTGAAGAGTGGCAACGTTCGGAGGAGGTGCTCATCCGCTGCTGCAAAAAGGCGGTTGAGCTCGGGGGCGGGGTCGCCGGCGAGCACGGCATAGGGAAGATACACACAAATCTCATGCCGATACAGCATCCGGCAAAGATAATAGAGAAGATGAAGGGGTGGAAAAAAATTTACGATCCGAACTGGATCCTGGGGCGCGGAAATCTTTTTGACGTTTAAGGGAGGGAAAATGGATTTCAATTTATCACCCGAGCAGGAACTTCTTCGAAATTCGGTGCGCGAATTCGCGGAGGGCGAGATCGCGCCCAAGGTGGAGGAGTTGGACCGCAAAGAGGAGTTCTCATACGACCTCACAAAAAAGATGGGGGAGATGGGATTTTTCGGAATTGCAGTCGATCCCAAATACGGCGGCCAGGGGATGGATTATCTCTCATATATAATTGTGGTGGAGGAGCTTGCGCGCGTGGATGCGTCGCAGGCAGCGACCGTCTCCGCAGAAAACTCATTGGGAATCGGACCCATCTACAAATTTGGAAACGAAAAGCAGAAGAAAAAATATCTTCCCGAACTATGCACCGGAAAAAAGCTGTGGGGCTTCGGCCTGACGGAGCCGGATGCCGGTTCGGACGCGGCCGCGACTAAAACCACCGCGGAGCTGAAAAACGGAAAATGGATAATCAACGGATCGAAAATATTTATCACAAACGCCGCGACCGAAATCACCGCCGGTGCAACTGTTCAGGCGGCCACGGGCAAGAGATCCGACGGGAGAAAAGAGCTCTCCTGCATTATCGTCGAGGCCAGCTCCAAAGGTTTCACAAGGCGCGCGATGAAAAACAAGATGGTCTGGCGCTCATCGAACACGGGCGAACTGTATTTCGATAATGTTGAGGTTCCCGAAGATCACATACTCGGCAACCGCGACGAAGGATTCCATCAGATGCTCGACACTCTCGATTCAGGAAGGCTCTCGATCGCTGCGATGGGCCTGGGCGGCGCGCAGGGCGCCTACGAGCTTGGAATGAAATACGCGAAGGAGCGAAAACAATTCGGGAAACCTGTTTCGACGTTTCAGGTCAACGCCTTCAAACTTGCGGACTGCGCTACCGAAATCGAAGCGGCGAGGTCACTCCTCTATAAGGCGTGCTGGCTCAAGGATCAGGAAAAGCCTTATTCAAAGGAAGCCGCGATGGCAAAACTATACTGCTCCGAGGTCATGGGCCGCGTCGTAAATCATGCGGTCCAGCTCCACGGCGGATACGGGCTCATGGAGGAATACAAAGTCGAACGCTTCTACCGCGACCAGAAACTTTTGGAGATCGGCGAAGGGACGAGTGAGATTCAGCGCATCGTAATTTCGCGCGCGATAGGCTGCTATGATGTCTAGGACGGCAAAAAAGTTCGGCCGGTTCGGCCAGACCGCCATTGCTGTTCTTGTGGCCGCCGGAATCGTATGGGGGCTTTCTCACTTAAAAGTTTTCGATAGCTTGGAAGCCCAAACCTTTGACCTGCGGCAGATCGCATTCGCTCCGGAGACGAAAGTCAGCCCCGATATTGCGATGATCTGGCTCGACGAGCAGACGATGAAGGACCTGCCGTATCGCTCGCCCGTTCCGCGCGATTTTCTGACCGAACTCAACAACAGGCTCCTCGAAGCGGAACCGAAGCTTATCGCCTATGACATCTTTCTTAAGGATCCGTCTTTTCCCGATTTGGACACCGCGCTTGCCGGAAGTTTGAGCAACGGTTCGGTCTACGCCGTGATGCCGATGCGGCCCGACGGCCACGTCGATCTGCCTCTACCTCTTTTTCGTGAAGCCATAGACGGGGTGGGACTTGCCGATCTTCCATTCAATCCGTTCGATTCAGTCGTCAGATATGCTAGGTATAATTTTTCAACGGATATCGGAAGGACCCCCTCATTCGCCGCTTTGATTTACGAGAAGGCAACCGGCAAGTCGGCGGCCAACGCCATTTCGGATGAATCCCATTGGCCGCAGATCGGCTCCTTGAAATTCACCCCTTTCGTAAAACCTTCGGGCGGGACATTCATAAGATTCGCGGGACCGCCGTCCAAAATCGGCGGTCAGACAAATGCGTTTAAAGTTTTTCCGGCGCATCTTGTCGCAAAAGGGCTGGTTCCGGCAGAGTGGCTGAAAGACAAAATCGTCCTTGTCGGCGCGGCTTATGAGGACCTTCAGGACGCATACCTCACGCCTTATTTTGCCAAGTTCACGGATTACGCCCGGATGAACGGCGTCGAGATCCACGCAAATATCCTCTCCAGTCTCTTAACTGGTCAATATTATTATACTTTTGAGCCATGGCAGATGTGGGGCTTAACCTCCCTTATCATTATAATACTGGCCGCCGCAGCCACCTCCTATTCTCCCTTCAAATCCTCTTTCATATTTCTGGCCGGCGTTGCCATCTTCATTGCACTCGCCACACTTTGTTTCAGGAGGTGGGGCGTAGCTGTCCCGGTCATTGCGCCCGCAAGCGGTGCTGTCACAAGTTTTGGTTTGGGATTGGGGCTTCGCGCGCTCATCGAGGGAAAACAAAAGAGATGGATCAAGGGAATTTTTGCGCAATATGTCCCTCCGACTGTCGTCGAACACTTGATACAAAATCCGGAGCTTATAAAACTCGGCGGCGAGACACGGACGATCACGTCGCTCTTCACGGACATCGCATCTTTCACGTCTATATCTGAAAAGCTTGATCCCGAAACGCTCGTCAATTTTCTAAATGAATATCTTGGCCTCATGAACGAAATTCTATTTCATTACGGCGCGACGATAGACAAATACGAGGGTGACGCGGTCATCGCGTTCTTCAATGCGCCGCTTGATGTCGCAAACCACGAATTGGCTGCGGCAGAGGCTGCGATAGACATTCAAAACGCAAGCTACGAAATAACAAAAAAGTGGGAGACTGCGTGTGGGCGGCCCGTCATGACGCGCGTCGGTATCAACACAGGCAATGCGGTCGTGGGCAACATGGGCTCGGAGGGCCGTTTTGATTACACAGCAATCGGCGACACGATAAATCTCGCCAGCCGCCTTGAAGGGACGAATAAATTTTACGGAACCCGTGTTATGACGAGTGAAGGAACCGTGCGTGGACTTGATGGCAGGATCATTGTAAGGCCGCTTGACCGTGTCCGTGTGAAGGGAAAAAATGAGGCGATACTTTTGTATGAAATCATGGGTCGGCATGGCGACCCGGAATTCGATCAGGCAAAAAACCTTGCGCAGCAGTTCACTCAAGCCTTCCATAAATTTGAGGAAAGGTCACTTAACGAGGCCGAAGGGATGTTGCGTGAAATATTAAGAATCTATAATGAAGATGTCCCGTCAAAGGAACTCTTGAACCGCATTGCAAAGGCAAAAGAGAATCCCTCATGGGATTTGGTAACTGAACTGACATCAAAATGATCAACATTCCCCTCTTTTGTCTGCCAAAGGCGGATCCGCCTCTGGCGGATAAGGAGGGGTTAGGGGAGGTAGACCATGAAGTATTTCGTTTTGACTGTTTCGTTTTTAATCTTATGTGCTTTCACATATCCCGCCTTTGCGTCCGGCGTTTTAGTTGATACTAAAGGCAGCGTCACAGTTACGATGCCGGGAGGGAAAAATGCTGCCGCCAAAACCGGTGTTGAGCTGCCGGACGGAACGAAAATATCCGTGGGAAAGGGCTCCTCCGCATCCGTAATGATGATGGACGGATCGATTCAGGAAATCGGAGCTGGAGAGAAATATACTGTCGGAAGCACACAGAAGCCTGGCGGACAGAGAACTGTCATACAGGGAATTGCGCTTGCGATGAATGAGGCGACTGAAACCGCTTCGGGCCCCACAGTTCACGGCATGGTAAAAATGGGCCAACTTGGACCGGGTGCACCGAAACCGGGAATAATCTCGCTCGGAAATGCGCTTGGACCTCAAGGGATATTTCCCGTTGAGACGGCTCTGGATATGATTCCCGAAATAACTTTTCAGTGGAGCAGGACGGCAAAGATCACTTTTGCAAATCCCGCTATTGTTATCGAGGATTCAGCGGGCAAAAGGATTTTGACAAAAAAGATTTCACCGGCAAATCCGCAAATGACGATCAAGGCAAATGAGCTTGGGCTTGCACCCGGCAGCAGCTATGTCTGGTATCTTGCCTCCGATGAAAACGGAAAAATGCTCGGCAAGGGCCGCCGGAATAATTTCGGAATCATTTCCGCTGCCGACAAAAATAAGTTGGACGAAGACAAAAGCAAGATCGCCGCGATGGGCATTTCTGAAGACGGAAAAAAGTTTCTTGCCGCCCAACTCTATTACCGTGTCCGAATGCTCGATACCATGGTCCGTGAACTGCTGCCCCTTTGGCAAAAAGATCACGCGGATGCCGTCAAAAAGCTTCTGTTCTTGGGCTATGCGCGCATGGGCCTCGCCGAAGAAGCCAAGAAATATCAGTGAGTTAGCACCATAATAGTCCTTTGGCTCTCGGGGCAAGGGGGCCATGGGGCCGGTGTCGTTTGCGGGTTTACGGCCCGCAAACGCACCTTAGCTCTCGGCTGGCGAGGCATCATATCCATGGATTCGCCAGCCTCCGAGATACCCCATGACCCCCTTGCCCCTGCGCCAAAGAACTATCATTGAAATCAATTCATTGATATTACATGGCTTTTTCTAATTTGTTAAAAATCTTAGCAACTTTTTTAAAAACTTGCCGATAATATAAGTGAGTTGAAAAGGGGCTAACGCTCGGGGGAGCAAATGAGCAATGAATTAAAGTTCACATCCGATCTAGCTAGTTCGTTTATTGCAGGTCTATATAGTTTCCCGCCCGTAGAAGCTCCACAGAATCCGGAGTGCGGTCCAAATGAAACTCAGATATGCGACCTGATGGTCCCGGAGACTTGCACTTGCGTTCCGCATGAACCTTTGCCCCCCGTCGATCCAGGCATGAATTCACCTGACATAGTTCCATCGAATGACAAGTGTGGCCCCAATGAAACTCAAATATGCGACCTTATGATCCCGGAAACTTGTACTTGCGTTCCTAATGAACCCGTTGAGGGGCGCCGTCTATATGATCAGTGGAATGATCAGTGGACGTCTTCATTTTGGCGTGGGGTATTCGAACAAACAGATTGGAACAAGGTTTATTCAGACATGGCCAAGCGGACGGTTTATGAAGTCATCGTTTTCGGAATCCTGCTCCTTTTAGGTACACAGTCCAAAATTTAATACACCTTTGTAAAATGATGATAACGGACACAGAATAAGACCACCTGTGTCCGTTTTTTTATTTAGCGATCTTTAAGGGAATAACGAACGGCTATGGTGATCGGTTGGGGGTAAAATGGAAGCGGGGTGCTGTTTTGGATGGCCTCGACGGCGGCCTTGTCCAGGATTTCATTTCCCGAAGATTCTACAACTTTGACTCCTCCAACTTTTCCGTCCTCTGAAATTGAAAATGCGACTTTAGGTGCGCCTTCGACGCCCTGTCTGCGGGCAATCTCGGGATAATATTTTGCGCGGTTGATCTTTTTCCAGATTGTCACAAGGCGCGGATCTCCGGGGCCCGTACCTGAACCGACTCCTTCACCGGAACCACCAGCTCCCCCCTCACCATCGCCCGCCGACGATTTAGTGGCGGGCCCACCCTCTCCCGCGAGGGGAGAGGGAGAGGCGCCGTCATTGCGAGGCTCCAAAGGAGCCGAAGCAATCCCATGAGATTGCTTCGTCGCTAACGCTCCTCGCAATGACACACTGTTAGAACCATCTCCCACAACCGCCACTTCAACCACTCCGCCGCCTCCGCCACCCAACAAATTTGAACAACTAAAATACCACAACAAAGCGGCTATCAATAAAGCTGTATGAACCAATACCGAAATAACAATTGCCGCAGATAATCGTTTGTTCACAAATTGCGATCCTAAGATACACATGTTAAAAAAGTGGCGCTTGGGGATCGTTCCCCGAGCGGCGTGTGAATTGCGCCGCATACACAAGCCTTATGATACCGCGGCGCAAGAGGCGCAGGCGACGAGCCGGCGCATGAGGCGAGGAGCCGTAGCGAGGGGGACATCCCCAAAAGCCACTTTTTAAATGTATGGCACATAATATGGCATACCTGTTAAATCATTTATTCCCACATAAACTTCCGTGTCGAATACCTCTTTTATTTTCGCGTGTTTGATAACGTCATGCGGCGTTCCGTCGGCGACGATTCCGCCGTGTTTCAAAAAAATTATCCGGTCGCAAAACGTCGATGCCAGATTGATGTCATGCAAAACAGTTATTACCGTCAGCCCGTCTTCCTCGTTTCTCTTTTTGACCAAACGATACAAATCCATCTGATGTTTGATGTCCAAATACGTTGTAGGTTCATCCAAAAGAAGAAGCCGCGGCTCCTGCGCCAGTGCGCGCGCGACAATCACGCGCTGCTTTTCGCCGCCCGACAGCTCCTGAATATTCCTTTCCGCCATGCTTGAAACGTCCGTCGCCGACATTGCACTTTTTGCGACCGCGATGTCCTCTTTTGTCTCGAATCCAAAAGGCGGCAGATACGGCGCGCGCCCCATCAAAACTACTTCCAGTGCGGAAAATGAGAACGGGATCGATGTCTCCTGCGGAACGACCGCAATAAATTTGGCGCGGTCTTTTCGGCGGACAGTCTCAAAACTTCTTCCATCCAAAGTCATCTCGCCCTTCTGCGGTTTCAGCGTCCCTGAAATTATTTTTAAAAGTGTCGTCTTTCCAGAACCGTTCGGTCCTAAAATGCCCACAAATTCACCCTTGGTGATTTTGAGAGAGAGGTGTCTCAAAACGGCGGGGCCGTCATCGTATGAAAACGATATGTTTTTGAGCTCTATCATTTTACAATGCCTTCTGCTGTCTCTTCAGCAAAAAAACAAAAAACGGCGCGCCGATAAGCGCCGTGATCACGCCGACCGGCAGCTCCGTTGCATAATTGGTATTCATAAGAATCGTTCTCGCGGCCGTGTCTGAAGCGACAAGAAACGCGGCGCCCAAAAATCCCGATACCGGAATCAAAAGACGGTGATCCGCGCCAAAAATAAGCCTGACCACATGCGGGATAAAAAGTCCGACAAAACCGATGAGCCCCGAAACGGCAACCGCGGCCCCGACCATAAGCGAACTTGCGAAGAATATAATGATGCGAAGCCTTTCGGCATTAATGCCCAGATGATCCGCCGGTTCATCGCCAAGGGCAAGAATATTCAACCTTGAAGCGAAGGTCGTAAGGACAAAAAATCCGCTCAAAATAAAAACGGCGACTATTGCGATTGTTTTGTAACTTGTCGCCTCAAGATTGCCGATCAAAAGGAATATTATCTGGTACGCCTGCTCCATCGTTACAATCGCGTTTATAAAAAGTATGAGCGCAAAACAGAAGGCGTTGAAGATCACGCCGGTCAAAAGAAGCGTGTGAGACGGCAGGCGCCCGTGAGTCCTGGCAATCGCGAAGATAAGAAACATCGTCAGAAATGCGCTTAGGAAAGCGGTAACGGTGATGGATCCGAAAGAGAGATGCAGTCCCACGGCCAGAACGCTCCCAAGCGCCGCGCCGCCTGAAACGCCCAGGATATAGGAATCAGCCAGCGGGTTTCTAAGAAGCGCCTGGAACGCGCCGCCCGACGAAGCCAGCGCCATCCCGACAAGTGCCGCAAGAAGGATCCTCGGCAGCCTTGAGGAAAAAAGAATCGCCGTATCGCGCGGATTCACGTTTCGAATTGCATCCGCGATATTGATGTGCCCAGCGCCAATATTTGCCGCGGCAAAAATCGTTGCAACCAATATCAGGAGCAACGAACCGTTTATTACCAACCATCTTTTACGCGTGAGAAGCTTCACGGAGTCTCCCTTATACCGTTCACCACAGATATTGCGTCCAAATCAAATCCCACGGATGTTCCAAAACCGGCCGTTCCCAAATCGCGAATTCTCACATAATGCGCAAGTTCAACGCCTATGTCCGCCAAATCAAAATGGTCTCCGCCGGCATTCGCCGCGTCAAAGGGACTTATGCCGTTTGAAGGAGATGAATAAACGGGATTCCATCCGGCGCACCCCGTAAACGGAAAGCCCCCTCCACTGCATGGAAACTCCACAAATGTGACGCCGTCCTCGCTTACCGCCACTGCGCCCAATTCCGCATAGGGATTTTCGGGATCGCCACTTATCAAAAAGGCGTTTTCAAAAACAATCAGATCGACGCCTTCCCCGTCGACCAGCGCGCAGTCGCCCAAATTCAAAACGATCTCGCCGTTTCTACCCAAACTCAACACATGGACGGAACCCCTGACATTACCGGCGCCTTGAGGCGGGCCAAGGACAATATCAGGCAACGAAGCCATGCCGAAACCGGAACCGCTGCCGGCCGAAAATGACACAACGGATACGGCATGACCGTTGCACGGTGTGCCTTTATCGGTCTCTTCTTCCACATCCCCGCCGCTTTCCGCAACACTCTGATCCGGACTGGGTTCAGGTGGCGAATATGCATCGAAGATGCGGATCACTTCTGACTTCATCACTCCCATCAGATTTGCCTGTATCGTTACAGATCCCGGTGCAGTTGGAATCAGGCGCGCCTCTTCGTCCACGCGAGCCAAACCATTGTTTGAACTGGTCCACTCAATGGGCAAAGGCTCATTGGTATTTGGGTCCTCAAATGAGGTCGTGAGATTTGTAAACTGCTCGCCAGAATCGAGAATTACCGTCACCGATAACTGGACTGGCGTCCCCACGCGAATTGACTGGGGAGAAACTTGAATTTCCATTACAGATATCGATTTCGCATCGGGCCCATTATCCAAATTGTAATTACCGCCGCATCCTGCGAATAAACAGAGCGCTACAACAAATAAAAATGGTTTCCTTTTCATATTTCCCCTATGGCGAATGTATCATTGCCGCCAGCCTTTCGATTCCATCCAATATCCTCGGCGACTGTCTGAACTCGCCGATGTCCATGTGATAAACCCTGCTCCCGCGCACCGCGTTGACGGCCTTCAGATTTTCCCACGATTTCAAAACATCTTGGGGATCGCCGCTTTCAGATCCCATCGAGAAATCCAATATCACATCCGGATTCGCCGCTATTACATTTTCGGCGCTCCATCTTGGATATTTCACCGAGCCGGGAGGCACGACATTCTGGGCGCCGATAACTTGAAGGATTTCGTCCATATAGGTTTGCCGCCCGAAGACGATGAGCGGCCTTCTTCCAACAATAGCAAGGACCCTCCTTTTGGGCGCCCTTTCCCACTTACTTTTTGTTTCCGATAATCGCGCCCGCATTCTTTCGACAATTTTTTCGCCGTCAGACGCCCTCTCTACGATTCCCGATAGCTTTAGAATTGATGAGATTGTTTCATCAAGAGTTGTAAAGGGCAGTATTTCGGTTTTAATGCCTAACTTTTCCAATTCCTCGATTGATTTTCTTGAGCTCTCCTCCCTTGAACCGATTACAAGATCCGGCTTGAGCGCGATGATCGGCTCCAAAAATGGACGTGTGTAATCCGCAATCTTGGGCAACTTTTTCGCTTCTTCGGGATAATCGCAATATTTTGTCACACCGACGACACGATCACCCACTCCCAGCGCAAAAAGTATCTCCGTAATATTCGGCTTGAGCGAAACGATCCTCTGCGGCGCAGCAAATGATGCCCCCGCCCATAATACAAAAAACAAAATCGGTATTATTGATCTAATCTTCTTCATATCCTACAAACGTAATAGATGACGGCGGCGCGCCGACCGGAATCGGTCCTGCGACTGTTGCCCTGTTTTCATCGACGATTATCACGCCGGTATTACCCGCGGCCGTTTCAGCGACATACACATTTCCGCTGTTATCAAGCGAAAAGTCCGGCAGATAAAAACCCAAGCTCGTATAAAATGCGTTGTTTATCACATCATATGAAGCCGGGTTAAACGAGGCGATTTTCAGTCCGCCTATTATTACGTATCCAAGTGTATCCGATGCAAGGCGAATCGCCTGCGTGTACCCGCCGAGATCCACATCATCCACAACAATGCCTTTGCTTTCAAGCGTTTCGGGATCAATTGTCTCAATCCCGCCGTATGGATCTGTCACATCGGTCATAAAATTATCAAAAACGCCGCTGTTTGAGACATAAATGAGTTTAGTTAAAGGTGAATATGTGATGTCCGCCGGATTGCGTCCCGAAAGATTGATCACTCCCAATATTTCATCCGTTTCCATATCGATCACGCCGATCTTCCCGTTTGTGTTCGCCTTATCCAAAAGATTTGTCGGAAGGTCCTGAAGGCAAACAAAAAGTTTTTTATCAACCGCGATCATCTGTCCTGCGCGGGAGAGCTTATCGCCATCTTCATACATGTATGATTTAAAATCAATTGAACCCAGATGCTCCCCTGTCAGCGGATTTGTGATCAGGATATCGTCAGTCGTGTTCGCATCATTTTGCGCATCGAGCCTTGAAACATACGCCTTCTCTTCAGATACGGCCCAAATGTCCTGCGGGTTCGATCCGCCCCCGACCGAATAATCGGCGACTATGCTGTAGTCAGCCGGATTTATGACCTGAATTGTGTCCGCACCGAATCTGTTGATGACATAAATCTTGCCAAAGAAACTTTGAAGGACCACATCTGATCCATCTGTGCTCACCAATGCTGTTGCCGGTGTGTAACCGGAAACTATATCGATCGACGCAAGGCTTCCGACGGGATCGGTCCAGTTGGTCGCCGCAATGATCGCCTTGTTTCCCAAAGGGATCGCGGCATCTGCTGGATGTGTGGGAGACGTGGGCGCCTCATTCTCCTGCGGGCTCTGATCCGGAGTCGGCAATGTGGCATCTTGAATAGCCGACGTACACGACACAAGCATCAACAACGCACAAACCGCCAACAACTTTTTCATAACCCCTCCTTTTTTAAAGACGCCACAGAGGCACAGAGGCACAGAGAAAAGCAAAACTATATTTTTTTGTATTTCTCTGTGTCTCCGCGTCTCTGTGGCTGTTGTTAAACTCATATCTTGATCTCCAGTGTTCCCCAATACGATCTGCCCGGCAATGGATATCCCAATATGTCCGAAATCCTCTCGTTCAAGATGTTCTGCACCGAAAATGACGTGATAAATCTGTCGGCAAACGTAACGGAGACTCCGCTTCCCAGAAGCGATCTGTTCGTAACCTTAAGCAAATTTTGAGTGTCGAGATAATTTCCGCTCATGTAATTGAGATCGCAAAATACATTTGTGGCGAACCATGGAAGCCAAGATTCATGCCAGCCGGCCATCGCATAAAGTTCGTGCTTTGGCCTGCCCGGAAGATATTTTCCCCTTGTGTCGGGATTGTCCGAGTCGTCTTTTGCATATTGGAGCGTATAACTTGCGGAGATCTTAAATCGCTTCAAAAACTTTGCGTCGACCATCGCTTCAAGGCCCTGAAGAAGCGCCTGATTCATGTTGAATGCCTTCGCCGTAAAATTTGAGGTCTGGACAAACTGGATCAGGTTATCGACGGAGGTCCGGTAATATGTCGCCTCAATATGCCCGCCTTCAAACCAGGAGGCGCCTGGAAAATCGTAAGACAGCCCGGTGTCAAAGTTTATCGCCTTCTCCGGCTTCAAATCCGGATTTCCCTGAAGCATGCCGGTGTCTCCAAAGAGCTCTGAAAAAGTGGGGTTCCTGAATCCGCGGTATATATTTGATTTCCAGTAGAGATCATCCACCACGCGCACAGAAACGCCCAGCTTCGCGGAGAACTGGTGGTCGCTCCTGTCACTGAAGGCGCCTCCATTATAAAGATTTTCGACCCTGACAGACGGGACAATATTCAACCGATCGCGGAAGAGCATTATTTCGTCTTCAAGTCCGGCGTTTATCGAATTTCTATGATCTTGCGGGCCGTGCGCCGGAACGGCTAAACGGTTATAGGGCAAATAAAATTCTGCGCGATGAGCGACAAAAGCCTTCAAGCGCTGATGGGAGCCGAGATCCACTCCACCCCGCAGATTCTCTCCGAATCTGAACGTCTTGTCATCGGTGTCCTGCGGCGTAATGCTTATTTGTGCATTTGGATCGAAAAACTGGCTGTTCAAATAATCAAAAAAGATATCCGCATGCCCCATGACATTTTTGGAAAAGAGATCGCCGTTTTCCAAGACCGCGGATGCGATCTCGCGCCAGGTCCCCAACCTCGCTATCAAAGATTGCCTGGAGGCAATGCCGGGCACGCCTTGCTCTTTTTGAAAAAATATATTCGTGAATGAAAGCGACGTCTTGCCGGGCATGTCGAAGATAAATTTTGTGAACAAACTGTTCGACGTGAAGTCGTTGTTTTGCCTGTGCACCAACTGATCATCTGAAGTGTTGAATCTGGTTCCATTGTCATCTTTGTATAAAAAATCTCCGAGGCTCCGCGCATATTCATACGCGATCACAGGACTTACCTTAGGCAGCGATTCGGAATAACTTGCCCTTCCTTTAATCGTTTCGAATGAGCCAGCTAGACCGTAAATGGACGCGTCGCGCTTCTCCGGTTTCATTTTGCTCTTGAGGACAACCACTCCGCCGATCGTCGATTCGGGGAGCATTCCGGGGCTTCCGCCGCGATAGACTTCCGCGCGCCCGATAGCGGCGAGCGGCACGATTCCAAGGTCGGTGATCGCGCCCTGCGCAGCGGTGAGCGGAATATCGTCGAGATATATCTCAACCTGACCCGCAGTCGAACCGCGAAGGGAGAGCACGGAAAAATCGTCCAGGCCGCCGTAGCGTTTCACGTGCACGCCTGCGGATTCTTCCAGAAGCTCGGAGAGTGTAAGCGCTTCCTGTTTTGATTCTTCGGGGATTAAAACTGTAGCGGCAGCCGAGCGGTCAAGTGACGGCGTCTTTGCCTTCTCCGCGGCGCTTTCCACCACAACCTCACCCAAATCAACAGGTTCGGAAGCAAGAATGGGCAAAGGGACGGTCATTGCGAGGAGTCCGAAAAGGACGACGAAGCAATCCACTAATTTCCTGGGATTGCTTTGCTGCGCTCGCAATGACAAAAAACCCTTTCTCAATACGAGAAAGGGCCAATGAAGAACCTTCATCTGCCTCCTCTTTCCGCGAAGAGTGGAACAAACTTTATCCGGCGCAAGGTTTCCTGACTTCGAGCGGCTTATAGTCCAAACGCCTCCTCGCCTTCCCGTCTTTCGACAGTGACTTATGGAGGCATCTCCTGCTCGTTACAGTGGCGGGACCGCGGGGGAATTTCACCCCCTTCTCTTTGAACACCGAATGATTAAATTTTCAATGTCCGATGCACTAGCAGCAAGCCACAGCATCGTCAAGGGATAATAAAAAAGGCCCTGGGTTTCCAGGGCCTTTTTGATCATTCACCATTCATTATTTCAATTTCTCCACAGGCTCCACATGCGTCACGACATACTTCATCAACTTGGGATCATAGGAGGAGGTGATCGTCACTTCTTTTTTCTCCTTGCCGATGATGTTCATCTTCCAATTTTCGGCATGGCGCGCCGGCATCTTCACCTCTTTGTTCTCCTTGATGACCGTAATCGTCCCGCCATCCGTTTCGGAGTATGAGTTGAAAATGACCTTTTCCGTCACCACTTTGCCGCCCTTGACATTTTCTTTTGCCGTTGCTGATACGTCTGTCTCGCCCGCCTTTGTCGTCGTTTCGCTCGTCACCTTCTCTTTCGTGATCTTCTGCTCTGCCGGCTGTGAAGGAGTGCCCGTCCCGGCAGCGAAGGCCGCCATTGCGAAGCACACACCAGCCACTACTGCGATTCCAACCACAAACTTTTTCATAAAACACCTCCCTTTGGTTATCAATTGATTTGGCGGAATCTACCATGATCTCAAATGCTTAACAACCATAATTTAATGACTAGACAAATGGGGTGACTCATCGTAAATTCCTGCAAATCCACAATTTGAGAAAGGAGAAGTTATGAGGAAAATGAGTCTTTTTGCGGCAGTAGCAGCGGTCGGTGTCATCTTCATTGCAGGATCGATCTATGCGGGCGGGCATAAATATAGACAAGCTCCTTATGAGCCGCCGGAAGCGGCAGGCGATGAAGCTTCAGCTGAAAGCGTCACATCTATGTCCGATTGCATGACCTTCTCTGCAAACCACAAGAGCAAGGGCCATGCGGAGGATAAAGCAGAGTTTAAAAAGCAATACGGGGAACCTGTCAGCGCGCAAGGCTCTGTGTTTATGTACAACTACGATAAATATACAAATGTGGTTCTGGATTGCATGGCCAAGAAGTGCAATTGCCGCTGTCTGTCTAAAAATTAGAATTTGGAGAACAATATGTTCGACAAACTCAAGCAGTTGAAGAAACTGAAAGACCTGCAGAAATCGCTGGGCAGAGAGAAGACGGATGTTGAAAAGAACGGAATAAAAGTTACGATCAACGGAAACATAGAGATTGAGTCGATCACGCTCAATCCCGAACTTGATTTTTCAAGACAGGAGAGGGTCCTGAAGGATTGCATCAACGATGCGGTCCGGAAAATCCAGTTCACCGTGGCGAAGAAAATGCAGGAATTCGGAAATTTGGGAAATTTCGGCCTTTAATTATGAAAAGATTTGCATTTTTATTTGTAATCCTTTTAGCGGCACCGCTCTATGCCTTCGACGACCCCGATACCCCTCCGGTCGACTCAAAAATCAGGGCGGGCCTTGCAGCCTGCAATAACTTTGCGGCAAACTTCAAAAGCCAGAGCGAGAACGACGACAAGAACACCTTTCAGGACAGATTCGGCTTGCCGCGAGACATAAATTATTCGACCAGTATCAATGAAGGCAGCAGCACGGAATACAACTACGACGCCTATACAAAAATCACGCTGGATTGCCAGTCGGACACCTGCCGTGCCCACTGCGACTCGAAGTTCTAAATTCCTTAATAACTTTCCAAAAACGCCTCGATCCTCGTGCGGTGCTGCTCCACACTTGAATTTCTGCTGTCTGCCGCGTCCCCGTTCAAGTTGAGGAACCTGAATCCCGCCGCTTCAAGCTCCCTTTCCAAAATATGGACATTGCCCGACGCCTGATGGCAGCCCCAGCTTGAGTAATGGATAATTCCGTCCACCCTGAAATCGCGAGCGACCCTGATGATGTGATCAATTCTTTTTTCGATCGGCCCGTTGGAAGGGTGATTGATAAGCCGCCTTGCAATCGAGCCTAAAGGATCGGATAAATCGTAATTTTCATAAAGCACCGTGGAATATTCATCGCACACGACGCGCGCCGTCTCCCCGTTGTCGATGATCCTCCAGATCGGCGTGTCGTACTGGGGCACGATGTGCAGCCACATGAGGCGGCGCGCCTTTTCCGACGTGAAGCGCGAGGAATAAAAGCGGTTGTGTCCTCCTTTTGATGTCATCCCCTTGCGCCTTTTTTCAAGCATCCTCAAAA
>Ga0315291_10003224_pt1 | contig 21116 bp, 21 predicted proteins | sample YL17G12_20_MG_FD_203070 | JGI IMG/M metagenome (GOLD analysis project Ga0315291, IMG submission 203070) | Sediment microbial communities from Yellowstone Lake, YNP, Wyoming, USA - YL17G12_20 | ecosystem: Environmental > Aquatic > Freshwater > Lake > Sediment | place: USA: Wyoming | collected...
CCGGATCTCGAGGCCCTGCTCCCACGGGTTGATGATCCTCACGGCGCTCAGCACCAGCGCCACCACGACTATCAGCACCAGTATGGTCACGAAGATGGCTATCTCGAACTCGTATGCCATGCGAATCCCTCCTACCTCATCTCCTTCTGCCTCTGCGCCGCTTCCCAGCGCGCTATGCTCTCGACCCGCTCGACCTGGACGTGAACGCCCTCGCTGGAGACGACCTCGACGCGCGTGCCCACGGGTATCTCGTACTCGGCGGAGGCGCTCCAGGATTCGTTGCCTATCTTGACCTTGCCCTTGATGTTGTCGGGTTCGATGGCCACGGTCACGATGCCCTGGCGGCCGATGAGCGAATCGCCCACGGTGGTGGTCGGCGGGTGGCCCTTGCTCAGCTTCTTGTAGCCCCAGATCGTGACGCCCGTGACCGGCAGGGCGATGACGACCGCTATGACCGGCGCGTACCAGAACTGCGAGAAAAGCCAGGTCCCGACCATCATGGATATGAGGCCCAAGATGACGGCAACGGTTCCCGGGATGGCCATGAATGTCTGTCCCGGCGTGGCCACCTCTATTCCGAGAAGTATCAGTCCGACTATCAGTATGATGAGGCCCATCACCCAGCCGTCCATATCTTCCCCGGCCCTTGTATGCATATATCGGGATATTAACATTTACCTATGGGAAAAACGAGGGGTGCAAGGGTAATAGGGTGAAAGGGTGCAAGAGGAACCATGCACCCCTCGTTCATACCCTTCCACCCTTCCACCCTTCCATCCTTCCACCCTTCCACCCTTCCACCCTTCCACCCTTCCACCCTTCCACCCTTCCACCCTTCCACCCTTCCACCCTTGTACCCTTGAACCCTTGAACCCTTGTACCCTGTTACCCTTCCACCCTTCCACCAATAGCATTTTCTATCCCTTCCCGGATAGGGTCCCCGATGGCCACGAACGCGCTGCTGTCCCACGGGGGCGTCCCGGAGAGCATCATCGGCGTGGACGAGGCCGGGCGGGGCCCGGTCCTGGGCCCGCTCGTGGTGGTCGGGGTGCGCACCCGCGACGACGGCCCGCTGCGCGAGATAGGCGTGCGCGATTCGAAGAAATGCTCGCCCGAGATGAGGGAGCGCCTCGGGCCGCAGATAAGGCGCTTCTGCGAGCATGTCGTGGTGAGGGTGATACCCGCCGAGCGCATCGATTCGGTGCGGGCGAAGATTACCCTCAACGAGCTGGAGGCGGAGGTCTTCGCCGACGTCATCCGGGGCCTCCTGACCTCCAAGTTCCCCTCGGGACGGACGCCCGGCAGCATCCGGGTCTACGTCGACGCCGCCGACGCCAACGCCGCCGCGTTCAAGGAGCGGGTCCTTTCGCATCTTGGGGTCCGGGTCGACCTCATCTCGGAGCACAAGGCCGACGATACCTACCCGGTCGTATCGGCCGCCTCGATACTGGCCAAGCTCATCCGCGACGAGGAGATGGCCCGCATATCGAAAGAAGTGGGCGAGAACGTGGGCAGCGGCTACCCCTCGGACCCGGTGACGATGGCATACATAGAAAAGGCGATAAGGGAAAACGGCGTTCTCCCGCCCCACACCCGGAAATCGTGGGAGACCGTCTCGCGGTTCCTCAGGAAGGACCGGAAACTGGACGATTTCGGGCAGAGCGGATAACGAACGGCGGTGGGAAGGCATGCTGGAGGACGAACTGAAAAGGGCGATAGAGACCTTCAACCAGAAGGCGCAGACCGACGAGAAGCTCCAATCGGAGATAAAGGGCAAGGTCCGAAGCGTCCTCGTGGAGCTGACCGATTCCGAAAGCTTCAATTTCACGCTAAAGGACAGCCGGCTGGGGCCGCTGGGCAAGGGCAAGCTGGACAACCCGGACATCCATATCACTACAGACAGCGTGACCATGGAGGCCCTCATGAAGAGGGAGATGGGCCCGATGAAGGCGCTCGTGACCAAGAGGCTCAAGCTCACCAAGATATCGATGGAGGACCTGAGCACCCTCCGCAAATTCTTCTGAGATGTTGGTGAGAAGGGTGGAAGGGCGCAAGGGAGAAAGGGTGCAAGGGGACGGGACGGATGCTCCCGTTTCCCCATTTCACCCTTGTACCCTTCCACCCATCACACCCTTCCCTTTCGCCCATCCACCCTTGCACCCTTCCACCCTTGCGAGGCGAGGCAGATGAAGCTCAAACTACTCTTTTTCGCCGGCCACCGCGAGGTGCTGGGCGCCGTCTCGAAGTCGTTCGAGATGCCCGACGGCGCGACGGTGAAGGACCTCTTCGAAGCGCTGGCCGGAAAGTACCCGGCGCTGAAGGGCCTGGAGGAGCGCACCATCATCGCCGTGAACCGGGACCAGGTGGACTGGGACCGGAAGCTGAAAGACGGCGACGAGGTGGCGTTCTACCCGCCGGTGGGCGGGGGATGAAATGCCACGTCTTGGATCCCAGCCCCCCGGCAGACTACAGTTCTCACTTCCAGTCGAGGAGCCGGCGCTCTCCCTCGAGCGTCCTGATGCCGGTCACGTCCTGCGTGACCTCCAGCGTGCCGCGGTATTTGCCGGCGGCATCGCGCAGGGCGAAGTAGCGGATGTGCAGGAAGCGCCCCTGGACCTGTATCCAGAACTCGGCGACGTTCTTTCGTCCGGCCTTGAACTCCGTAAGTATCCTGAGCACCTTGTCCACGCTCTTGGGAGGATGGCATTTCCTCACTTCCCGCCCGATGACGCCCGGGCTCCTGGGAAATATCCTTTCTTTCGTGGCCGAGTAGTACGCAACCCGGTCGTTTACGTCGACGAACGAGATGTCCACGGGCAGGTTCGTCAGCATGAGGTCGACCTGCTCGGCGGTGAGGTTCCCGGTGCTCAGCGCGATGGCGCCGGCCGCCGATGGCGCCCCGGCCCTTGGCGATACAGGCGTTTCTGAGGAATCGACGGGCTTGACCCAGGAAAATCCTATCTCGGATTCGCCCTCCTTGACCTTCTTCCAGTCCTCATCGGTCAGTGTCTCGAGGCTCATCGGATAGAGTATGTGCTCCTCCTTGTAGATCATGTCCCGGACCATCCGGACGACCTCGTCGCCGGCCGATACGGCCTCGGCCGCCCGGTCCTTCGCCACGGCCGCGCGGGCCTTCTTGATAGCGGCCCGTATGTCGTCGTGGACGGCCCACATCACCTGCGTCGGGCCGGAAACGCCGTGCGCCTCCAGCCTCGGGAAGAGCTGGTTCTCCTTGCGCCGGTAGTGCCGCTCTATCTCGCCGAGCCGTTCATAGAGCGCTTCGAGGGCAGCGCGGGACTTACCGAGCGCCGGCTTCTCCCCCAGCGCCCGTTGAGCCTCTTCGATTCCCGAAAGGATCTTTTCGCATTCGCGGTTTTCGAGCATCAGGGTGTGGACCGGGTGGCCCTCGGGCGGCCGCGGCACCTCCTGTTCATCGAGGGCGCCCTTGAAAACTTGAACGTGCACGTCGCAGAGGCGCTTCACCTCGGTCTCGGGCATGCCCTCCGATATAAGGGCCTGCTCCATCCGGCCTATCTCGGCCGGGGCGATGTCCTGGATAAGGCCGGAGAACCGCTTCTTGATGCTTTCCATGTCGGCCCCGGCGTGAAGGTCCTTTATAATGCCCTTGAGGACCTCCTGGCGCTCCTCTGGCGTGGACGGGCGGGCCGACTTCGGCTTGGCGCCGCCCTGCGCACGGTCGATGGCCCGGCCTATCTCGTCGACAAGCTTTTCGAGCCTGAGACCCCCCATTTCGGCCACCATCTGCAACGTTGCGCGGCGGGCCACGGTCCGCCGCAAGATGGGGTTCTTGAGCTTCATGTAATGGGCCGAAAGCGTCGGCAAGAAGTCTAATAGGAAGGGATGCTCGTCCAGCAGGGCTCCCAGCTTCGTCTCGGCGTCCAGTTTCCGGACCGGTTTCTTGAAGTTGGATTCCTTGGCCAAAGCACTCCCTCCGATGGTTCGGAGACGCCCTCGCGATATATTATAATTTTTCGTTGGGCCGCCCCCCGGCGGGCAGGATCCGCAGCACCTTTCACCGATCCCCCGGCAACCTTTATACGCAACGTCCCCATTTTATCGGCGTGATGAGGGAAGACGCCCAGAGGGTGGCGGGCATACTGCGCCGGCAAAAGAAGGTCCGGGTGGTCACGCACATCGACGCCGACGGGATATGCGCCGGCGCCATCGCCTCGCTCTCGCTGGACCGGGCGGGGATCCCAAATGAGGTTGAATTCGTCAAGCAGCTGGACCCCGACAGCGTATCCCGGGTCCGCGACAACGGTTCCCTGCTCTGGTTCACGGACCTGGGCTCGGGCTCCCTGGACATGCTCGACGGGATCGACTGCGTCATTACGGACCACCACACTCCAAACGGCTCGGTCGACGTGCCGTCCGTGAACCCGCACCTCCACGGCCTCAGCGGGGCCGCCGAGCTGTCGGGCGCGGGGGCCGCTTTCCTGGTCGCGAGGGCGCTCGACGGCGCCAACACCGACCTTGCGGCGCTGGCCATCGTCGGGGCCGTCGGAGACCTGCAGGACGCCCAGAACTGCAAGCTCACCGGCCTCAACCGGGAAGTGCTCGACGACGGGAAGAGGGCGGGCGTGCTGGACTGGCACATCGACCTGCGCTATTTCGGCCGGGAGACGCGCCCGGTGCACAAGATGCTCCAGTACTCGAGCGACCCGGCAATCCCCAACATCACCGGCAGCGAGGAGGCGGCATTGGCATTCCTCACCGGATTGGGAATCCAGCTCAAGGACGGAGAGGAGTGGCGGAGCTGGGCCCGGCTCGACGACGGCGAGAAGCGGCTCGTCGCCTCGCGTCTGGTCGAGCACCTGCTCTCGTTCGGCGTGGGCCACCAAATGGCGCGCCGGGTGCTGGGCGAGGTGTATACGATGACCAACGAGAAGGGCGGAACGCCGCTCCGCGACGCCAAGGAGTTCGCCACGCTGCTCAATTCGTGCGGACGGCACGAAAGGCCGCGCCTTGGCCTCGAGGTCTGCCGCGGGGACCGCGGCGACGCCTACCGCCGGGCGATGACGCTGCTCCAGGACCACCGCCGTTCGCTGGTGGAGGGCATCCAGCTGGTCCACGACCTCGGCATCCACAGGATGCAGTTCCTCCAGTGGTTCGATGCGGGAAGCGGGATACAGGACACGCTGGTGGGCGTGGTCGCCGGCATGCTGCTCGGCTCCGGGGAGGCCGGAACCGACCCGAACCTGCCGATGATAGCATTTGCCCGCGCCGAGGACGGCTCGGGCATCAAGGTCTCGGCGCGCTCGGCCCGCGCCCTGGTGGAAAAGGGCCTGGACCTCTCGGCCGTGATGAGAACGGCCTCGGCCGCGGTAGGCGGCTCGGGGGGAGGCCACAACGTCGCCGCCGGCGGCCTCATACCGGAGGGCGCGCTGAAGAGATTTCTCGAAGAGGCCGAAAGGATCATCCGTTCCCAGCTTTCCCCGCATTGACGGGGCCCTTTTGCGGTCTGTCCCCGCCGGCCCGACGGGAGAGCGCCGATGCCACCGCCAACCCGACAAGCGCCATCACCGCCGAGACCGCCATGACGCTTGCCAGCCCGCTCCTGGTGTAAATGAACACGAGTAGAAATGGCGAAAGAGCGTAACCGGAAAAACGCGTGGCGTTGAACAGGGTCGACGAGGTGTTCCTCGCGCCGGGGACCAGTTCCACCGAGAGCGTTATGAGCCCGGCCCAGGTGAAGGACATCGCCGCGCCCAGCAGGAAGAAAAGGCCCTGGACTGCGACCAGGCTTGATGCGAACGCAAACCCGGCATAGCTTGCCAGTGCCAGCGCGAAGCCGATGGCGCTGACCTTTCCTCGCCCGGCCCGGTCGGCCACGAAGCCCGCTCCGGGAGAGACCAGGATCCCGGCCAATCCCCCGAGCGCGATGGCCAGCCCTATCTTGCCCTCGGTAAGCGTGAGGGGCGGCCCCTCCAGCCACTCGCCGGTGAACGTGAGCGCGGCCCCGTAGGCGAAGAAGGCGGCAAAGCCGCCCAGGCAGACCAGCTGCATCGTACGAACGGACGCCACATCGCCCAGCCGGCCCAGGACGCTGCCCTTCCCGTCCCTCGAGACCTGGCCCGCCGCGAACGTCCAGGCAAACAAGACCACGGAGGCCGCTGTCATGCCGATTATCAGGTAATAGGCCAGCCTCCAGTTCACCTCGGCGGCCAGCCCGCCGGCCAGGGGTCCCGTTGCTATGCCGGCCGTGTTTATCGTTCCCATCCAGCCCATCACGTAGCCCCTTCTTTCGTTGGGCACGAGCTCGCCGACCATCGCCAGCGCCACCGGGTTGAAGAAGGCCAGCCCGATGCCCTGCACGGCGCGGCCGGCCATGAATGTCCAAATCTCGGGCGCAGCCGCGCACAATACCGCGCCCGCGCCGTAGGCCGAGAGCCCCGCAAGCAGGGTCCGGCGGGGCCCCCAATTGTCCGCCAGCGCCCCCGAGAAGAACTGCAGGAGCGCAAACGGTACCATTGCCATGGATATGCTGAGCGTCACCATCTCCAATGTCGTGGAAAGGTCCCGCTGGAGGACGCCCTGCATCGGGATGATGACATTGACGCCTCCGAAAGGGCCGAGGAACAGGCAGTAGCCGAGCACCAGCAGGCGGCGGTCCAAGGTCAGGCACCGTTCCTTCGTGGCACCATCTCAAGTCCGAGCGAGCGGATCTTCTCTTCGGTCGGAACCCCGTTTTGGTCCCAGCCGCACTCGCGATAGTACTCGGCGAGCATTGCGCCGAGCTCCAGCGGCATGCCGGCGCGCCGGCCTTCCGCAAGGGGAGTACGGCACCGAGCCGGGAGCGCGTCGTCGCCGGCGCCGAAGCCCTCCCGCACGTTGAAAATGCGAGTGAGATTATTGATCCGCTCGCCGATTTGCAGGAACTCCTCCTGGGAATAATCGAACCCGGTGGCGGCATTGACGAGCGGCACCATGTCCCTGGTCAGGCTCAGGCCGTAGGCGTAGAACTTGCACACGCCCAGCGCGTCGGCGATGGCGCTGCGCTCCTGGCCGCTGCGGACCTCCTTGGCCCGGCCCTCGTCCTTCGTGGGGTCCAGGCGCGGGCTTTTGCCGAAATGCTCGCTCCCGTACATGAACGGCCTCAGGTGGCAGGCGCCCCGGTCCGACACGGCGTAGGCCAGCGCCTGGCCGGGCGACTGGCGCGGGTCGTAGGCGGGTATCTCGAGGCCCTTCACGTGCATCGCGAAGTCGGCGCTTCCCCGGCCGATCGTTTTGGCGGCCCTGGCGACGCCGTCGGAGAGCAGCTCTCCAAGCGGCCCCTTCCTCATCGCCGCGAGGCCGATCGTCCGATGGAGCAATGCGGGGGCGCCCCAGGTGAGCTGGATTCCGCCCGTCTCCGGCTCGCCTATCAGTTCCTTCTGGAAGCATTCGATGAGGAAACCGAGAGTGCTCCCGAACGAGATGGTGTCCAGCCCGTAATCGTCCATGAGGTAATCGGCATAGGCTATCGCATCCCGGTCGGAGATGCCCAGATTGGAGCCGTTGAGCACCACCGTCTCGTATTCGGGCCCCTCGTCGATTACCGTCTCCCCATCGCCAACCGCAGAAGCGCCGCCGCCCCGATAACGCAGGGCGGCGTAGTGGGCGCAGGGCGTGACGCAGCCCCAGCAGGGCCGCAGGTTCTTCGAATCGTTCCACAGGTGCTTTCCGAGGGCGTCTCCGGCCATCTCCTCGTAGCCATCGAATTTTCCCTGCTGGAAATTGCGCGTCGGGAGCCCGCCGGAATCATTGACGGGGCGGACGTTGGCCGCGGTGCCCTCCAGTTTGCGGTCCCTGAGCCCCTGGGAACCAAGAAGCTTTTCCCGGGCCACCCTTGCAAGCGAGGTAAATAGGGCTTCGTCGGCCAGCGGGACCTCGCCCGTCCCTCTGACCGATATGGCCTTCAGGTTCTTCGAACCGAGCACGGCGCCGGTGCCGCCCCTTCCTGCGGCCCGGACATCGGCGATGACCGCGGCGATGCGGCAGAGGTTCTCGCCGGCGGGGCCTATCGAGAGCACGCGCGGAAGGCGCTTGCCCGCCGCCACTTCACGGTTGGTGCGTGAAGAGGGCGGGGCCGCCGCCTCTTCACCCTGTATCGACCGCATCGTCTCGAACGTGCCCTTGCCCCAGAGCTTGTCCGCCGGGACCAGCTCGACGATCGAATCGCGTATCTTCAGGTGGACGGGACAGCCGGCCTTTCCCTCCACGATTATTCCGTCCCATCCGGCGAACTTGAGCTCTGGACCCCAGTGGCCGCCGCAATGCGAATCGACCCACGTTCCCGTCAGCGGCGACCGGGTGCATACCGAAAAGCGGTTGGGCATCGGCCCGCCGGCGACGCCGGTCAGCGGGCCGGTCATGATTACGACCTTGTTTTCGGGAGAAAGCGGCTCCGTGCCGGGCGCAAGCTCTTTGAACAGGAGCTGCGCGGCGTAGCCCTTGGAGCCGAGAAAGCGGCGAGCGATGGAGAGGTCGAGCGCCTCTTCCGTCGTTTTCCCGCGGGTCAGATCGACCCTTATGAGCCTTCCGTGGAATCCGCCCGGCACGCTCGCACCTTTGAAGCGGGATGCGGGACGGGGATAAAAAACCAACCGATGCGCCCGCACGCGCCCCGGCGGCCCTTACGGGTGGGAATAATCCATCAGCCGAGGGAAATCGAAAGAAGTCCGGGCTCAGGCAGCTCAGCCGATGTCCCATCCGCAGTTCTGGCAGTGCTTTCCGGGAAATGGCGCGCCGCAATAGGGGCATTTCTCCGGGCCCTCGGGCTTTTTCTCTTCAGGAGGCGGCGGGGGAACCGGCTCGACCGGGGCCGGTTCCGGAGGGGGTTTCGGCGGTTCCGGAAGTATTCGCCCCGTCCGCCGCAGGCGTCGCGCCATAGCGCCGGCCGCGACCAGGACCACGACGACCAGCCCGACGACGCACAACGGGTTCGAAAACGTTAGGGCAAACCACTCCGGCGCCTTGGCTGGACGCTCAAGCACGGTGAAATCCTTGTTTATGGTGGATTCGAACGTGCCGTTGGTCCAGACCCCGCTGGTGTCGTTTTTAAGCGTGTATTTTATCACGACGTAATCGGAGTGCTTCCCGTACCGGGCGTCGACCGGCACGCGGAACAGGATGCTCATGACCTTCGATTCGCCGACTGGCAGAAGGAACGACGAGGTGTTCGTCTCGAATGTGCCCAGCCTCATCCAGTCGATATACAATCCGGCCGAGGTCACGTTCATGAGGTACTGGTCGTTGAGGTTGGTCAGTTCCAAAATGACCTTCGAGACCTCGTCGCGGTACAATGTCTCGTCCCACTGCATCTTGACGGCCATGTCGTCGGCCGCGGCCGCCACGGGCGCAAGAGTTCCGGCAAGCAGCAGCAGGGCCGAACCGGCCAGGACGAACGGGAAGGCAGATCTTTGAGCCACGGGCGGGAAATGTCCCGCCGCGTTAATTAGCCTTTCCCAGGAACGAGGCGGCGCGCAGTTCGCCGATAATAAAAGTTGTGGCATACATTAATATCGTGTCCAAGGGTATTCAGAGGCCGAAGGTGAGATGGATGGTCAGCCTGTCCGAATTGAAGAAGATGGAGGTCATAAGCGCCGACGGAAAGATGATAGGCCTGGTCGAGGACGCCACCATAACGGACAAGTGGAACGTCACCGGCTTCACCGTCAACGTCGACAAGGAGGTGGCCAAGAGCCTGGGCAAGAAGACCCCGCTTCTGGCAGGCGTGCACCTCGAGATAGCGGTCGAACAGGTGAAGTCCATCGGCGACAAGATAGTGCTCACCAAGCCCGTGAACGAGCTGGGCGAGTTTTTGAAAAAGCACGAGGGCGTCTACCACGTCTCGAAGTTCATGAAGATGCAGGTCGTCGGGACCGGCGGCAAGGTGCTGGGCCAGGTCCAGGACATCCAGCTGGAGCCGTCCATGTGGAAGATGCCCTCGCTGGCAATAAGCGTCGGGCGGGATGTCATGGAGCACATGAAGATGAAGAAGCCTCTTCTGGGCAAGGGCCAGCTCACGCTGTCCATGGTCCACGTGAACAGCATAAAGGATTTCATAATGCTCAACACCGACCACGAGGGGCTGGCGCGCCTTCTGGACAGCTCGCCCGTCAAGAAGGGGTGAGCCTCACCTTTTGGCTTCCCACACCAGGTGGCCCATTTCCGGAAGCAGCAGTTCCGAGAGCGCAAGCCTGGCCGCCTCCGGAGAGCCCGGTATGCAGACCAGGATCTTGTGGTTGGAAACCCCGGCCAATGCCCGCGACATCATGGCCGCGGAACCTATCTGCTTGTAGCTTGCCATGCGGAAGAGCTCGCCGAACCCGCTGAGCTCCTTTTCGAGCAACGGCCTGACGGTCTCGACGGTAACGTCCCGCCGGGCGATGCCGGTGCCCCCGTTCGTGATTATAAGATGGATGCGCGGGTCCATGAGGGCGTCCTTGAGCCAGGCGTGTATCTCGCGGCGTTCGTCCTTCACGATGCCCTGGCGGATGACCTTGTGGCCCGCCTTTTCGAGCGATTGGCGGAGGATGCGCCCCGTCTCGTCGGTGCGGCGGTTCCGGGTGTCGCTGACCGTAAGGATTGCCGTCACGACGACCTTGGCCCCGTGCCTGCGGTGGTTCTTGACGCCCATGAGAGCTCACCTTCCCTTTGCGGACAGCCTCGGCCCGACCGTTCCGCCCTTGACCTTCCGGATGACATGGATATCGCTTATCGCCGTCGAGGGGTAGTTGCCCGAAGAATCCTTTTCGAGGTACTTGACCATGTCCCAGACGCAAAGCAGCGCCCCCGTGCAGCCGCAGAGCGCCTCCATCTCCACGCCGGTGCCGTAGCGCGCCCGGGCCTCGCAACGGACGCGCACGCCGTCCGCTTCGACCGCAAGCTCGACGGCCAGGCTCGTGAGCGGGACCTGGTGGCAGAGGGGGACGAGCTCAGAGGTGCGCTTGGCCGCCTGGATCCCGGCCAGCTGGGCGGCCGCGAGCACGTCGCCCTTTTTGACCTTGCCCGCGCGTATGGTCCCGATGGTGGCGGCCCCAAGAATGATCCGGCCCTCGGCCACCGCCAGCCTCTCGACGGCGGGCTTGTCCCCGATGTCCACCATTTTCGCCAACGCTGCCCTCCGGCGCCATCCGATTGGTCGGGAGTTGGATAAAGCTTTTCCCCCGGGCTCAGCCCCCGAGCCGGAGATCCAGCGCCGCCCTGACCAGCCCGTAGTGCAATCGCGAGGGCTTGTTGGGCCGCGACTTCAGTTCGGGGTGGAACTGGCATCCCATGAAATAGGGATGGCCCGGGAGCTCGGCGACCTCCATCCGTCGCCCGTCCTCGGAGTGGCCGGTGAACAGCAGGCCCTTCTTCTCTATCTCCGCGATGAAGTCCGGGTTGACCTCGAAGCGGTGCCGGTGCCTCTCGTGTATCTCGAGGGCGCCGTAAAGCCGGTGGGCCGAAGAACCTTCCTTGAGCAGTATCAGGTGGGAGCCCAGCCGCATCGTACCGCCCAGCTCGTGGACGGTCTTTTGCTCGGGCAGGATGTCCACCACCGGGTGCTCCGTCTTCGGGTTCAGCTCGGTGCTGTTGGCGTCGGCGTAGCCGAGGTTGTGGCGGCAGAACTCTATCACCGCGAGCTGGAACCCGAAGCACACGCCCAGAAACGGTATGCCTCCCTGCCGGGCGTACTGGATGGCCTGTATCTTGCCCTCGGTGCCGCGCTCGCCGAAGCCGCCGGGCACCAGGACGCCCTGCGCCTTGCGCAGGTAGTTGTCCGCGCCGTTCTTCTCGATGTCCTCGGCCTCGACCCACATCAGGTTGACCTTCGCGCCCGCCTCGGCCCCGGCGTGGTGGAAGGCCTGGATGTGGCTCAGGTACGAATCCTTCAAATCGACATACTTGCCGACCACGGCAATGTTCACGGTCTGCGCCGGGTTCATCACCTTGTTGACGAAATCGCGCCAGCTGGAAAGGTCGTCTTGGCGCGGCTCCAGGTTGAGCCTCTTCACCAGGTAGTTCGTGACGCCCTGGTCCTCCAGGACGAGCGGCACCTGGTAGATGCTCGACACGTCGGGCGCGCTGACCACCGCCTCGAGCGGGACGTCGCAGAACTGGTGGATCTTTTCCCGGGTGCCCTTGTCCATGGGGCGGTTCCCGCGTCCGACTATCATGTCGGGCTGGATGCCTATCGACCGCAGCTCCTTGACCGAGTGCTGTGTTGGTTTCGTTTTTTGCTCGCCGACGGTGCTCAGCACCGGTATGAGCGTGGTGTGGACCACGACGACATTCTCCCGCCCGACCTCGATTATGGCCTGGCGCGCCGCCTCCAGGAAGGGCATGCTCTCGATGTCGCCGACGGTGCCGCCGAGCTCGATGATCATTATGTCCGCCTTCGACTCCCGGGCGACCGTCTTTATCCGCAGGAGTATCTCGTTGGTGATGTGCGGGATTATCTGGACCGTCTTGCCCAGGTACTCGCCCTTGCGCTCCTTCTCTATGACGGCCTTGTAGACCTTGCCGGTGGTGATGTTGTGGGCGCTGGTGAGGTCGACATCGAGGAACCGCTCGTAGTTGCCCAGGTCCAGGTCGACCTCGCCGCCGTCCTCGAGAACGAACACTTCGCCGTGCTGGAACGGGTTCATCGTGCCGGCGTCGCAGTTGAGGTACGGGTCGATCTTTATGGCGCTGACGGAGAAGCCGCGGCTCTTGAGCAGGCGCCCGATGGACGAGGCCGTTATCCCCTTGCCCAGCCCCGACAGGACCCCGCCCGTCACGATAATGAACTTCATCCCGGCATCACGGTGAAGGCCCAGCGTCATCTTTGGATAAATAGGTTGCCATTTTCGTGCGCATTCGAATCGATAAGATTGATATGCTAGCAATGCGTTTATAAAAAAACGTGCATCCACCGGATTCTGTTCCTCCGGATTCACCGCCTGCCGCCGCTTTGGGCACAACTTCCGTTGGCCCGCCCCGGACCAAAAAACCGATGTCCGGCGGTACTTTCTTGGGTGTCATGGCCGCAACCGCATTGCTGGTGTTTGTGGGGATCCCGACCCTGATCGGGGTCTGGGAGGACTCCAACCGGGACCCGAATAACCCCGGTGTAGAGACCAATATAGGTGTCAGGGTGAACAAGACCGCCGAGGGCGATTGGCTGTTGTCGATAGTCTCCAGCAGCAAGCCGGTATCTTCCCTGACACTTCAGGTGGTCAATTTGACCGGCGAGATCGTTTTCAAGAAAACGCTTGCGAGCATCAAGATTCCGTCCGGCGACCCGGACGCAGCCTTCGACGATACCGACGGCAATAATAATTTGAGCCCTGGCGATACCATACTGCTCAAGGCCTCTGGGGGTCATGTGAAGGCCGGTTACAAGGTTCAGCTTATGAGAGGCAATGCAGTTTTAGGCCTCATAAGAAGCCTGCCCTGAAATGGCTGGCCCGGCTGTTTTATATATGAGAAAAGATTGATAATATCACAGACCATTTTCAATGCATGCGTCCGCCGGATTCTTACCAGCCCAATCCGCCGCCGCACGTTGTCCGACTAAGAACTCCAAGTGGTGCGCCTCTTCCAAAGAAACCGATGTCCGCTGGGAAAATCATAACGATTATTGCCGTCTCGGTCGTGCTGTTGATCGTGGTGCCAATTGGTTTGGCCTGGTATATTGGAGAATATTATGAGACGAGAGGGCCATCCAACATTCATGTTTATAACGGTCCAAGCATCCGAGTGACGAACACGACCGATGGCGATTGGCAACTCTTCATTGTGAGTGGCTATCGGCGGGTCTCTGGATTGACCTTTTGCGTGACCGACCCGGATTCCGGGCAGACCGTCCTGACGAAAAAGCTATCCAGCATCAAATTTTCGGCAAAAGATCCGGATGCTATCTACAACGATACGAACAAGGACAATATCTTGAATACGGGTGATTTGATCACTCTAAAAGCATCCGGTGGTCACATAAAAGCTGGCCAGAAGGTCCAGTTTTTCGAGGGTAATGAGCTTGTGGGGGCTGTAAAAAGCCTGCCTTGACCGGCCCGGCCCGGGCCCCATATATATCTGGCAAGATTGATAACCCCACAGGTTATCTTCAAACCCATGCGCCCGCCGGATTCCTATAACCCATATCAGCCGCCCGCGTACGGGCAACAGCCACCGGGCCAGTACCCGCCCCAGTATCCGGGGCAATATCCCGGCCAGTATCCCGGCCAGTACCCGCCTCAATATCCTTACCCGTATTACGGGCCTCCGCCGAAGAAGGACACCTCGAGCAAGCTCATCGCCATCATCGTGGTGGCCGTCATACTGGTCATCCTGATACCGGTGGCCATCGCCGGGTTCCTGGTGTTGTACCTGCAGGAGCTGCCCCAGGGCGGCGGCTCGGTCGATACCTCCTTGGGCTTGCACGCGGTGAACAGCGGCGGCGGGAACTGGCTGGTCGACGTGACCGCCGGGACCAAGCCCGTGTCCGGCGTCAGCTTGCAGGTCATCAACCCCTCGACTGGCCAGACCACCGTCAGCAAGATGATGAGCAATCTGGCCCCGACGTACAATGACCCGGACGCCACATACAATGACAACAACGACAACGGCAAGCTGGACGCCGGCGACACCATCCAGCTCAAATCCTCGGGCGGGCACATCGCCGCCGGATACAAGGTCCAGCTGATGAGCGGCGAAAGCATCATAGGCATGATCAAGGCGCTGCCCTAGCAGGCCGCCGGAAGGGCTACTTCTTCTTTCGAACGCGCAAGAGCAATATGCCGATGCCGACGCCCGCCGCGACCACGGCCAGCGCCCAGTAGGGCGGCGCCTGCCCCGGCCTTTCGCCGGGCGGCGCTTTCACAAGGACCCGGATGCGCACCGAGGTGCTCCCGTCCTGCGGGTCGAAGTCGTAGCCAAATTCGTCGTAGGCGACGCCGGCCCGCAGGAGCTCCACCCGCCGGGCCGATTCGTTGTCGTAGACCTTCAGTATGGCGAAGAAGTCCTGGCCCTCCTGGTCGGCGGGATAGACATGGCTTGCGGCCGGGGAAAGGTTCGACCGGAAATCCTCCCGGAACCCGCCGGTGTCGTCGAAGCACCAGGCCCATCTGAGCACCTGGAGGCCGTTGGTTAACGCCACCCGGGCGTTGAAGGTCACTTGCTTCCCGCTGAGGACCTCGACCCCGGCCGTCTTCACGGCAGTGGAACGCGCCGGCGATGCAGTCTCGATATCCGGCGGCGGCCCGGGCAACCGGAGGAGGCGCACCGTCGGGTTCACGACCGTGACGGAGCCGCCGCGGGAAAGGTCGTCCGACCAGTTGTAGCCGTTGAAGGAGCGGGCATAGATGGCCAGCGGGATGATCCCGAGGGGATAGGCCGCGAGATTGCCCTCGGCCCACGGGTATATGTCCCAGGTGAAGTTCCAGACCGCTCGGTCCCCCAGCAGCCTGAAATCCAGGTCCATCCACCGGCCCGTCTCGCCGAACCGGAGCTGGACGTTCTCTATCCGGGGCTCGTCGTTTAGCGGGTTGTCCCGGGATTCACCCGTGATGAAGAACGGCAGGCGCGTCCCGTTCGGGCCGGCGTACTCCGTAACGTTGATTGTCGTGGCGTTCCCCGGGGCCGGTCGGGCGAAAGTGCAAAGCGGCGCCTTCTGCTTGCTGACGAGCACCAGGTCTATGAACAGGTCCGGCGTCCAGAAGACGGTTATCTGCTGCGAGGCCCGGCCGCGCGTGTCGTGCGCCGAGAGGACATAGGACCGGTACTGCACGCCCGAGGCGGTGTAGAGCGCGTCCAGCAGCTGGAACTCGGATTCGCCCCGGGAGTTGCTCCGCCGGGATTCCAGCAGCGTGCCGTTACGCCGGACCTCCACCGTTGCCGAACCGTCCATTATCGCCGAGCCGCCGACGTCCTTGACCGTGACGCGCTTGGTCCAGTACTCCTCGGCGGCGCCCTTTCCGGAGACGTTGAAATGCTCTGTGGCCGCGATCCGGGTGTTCACCAGCGTCCAGCGGTCCTCGCCGTCGACCGGGCCGATCGTCTGCGAGACCGAGCCGTTCGAGAGGTCGCCCCGCTCCGTGGAGAGCACCTGCGATTGCTGGCCCGCCGTGCCGTGCTGGTTGGGGTCGGAAGAGCTCCCGCCGCTCCCCGGCTCGCAACGGAGGCTCGAACCCTCGGCGCGTATGCTCCCTTCGGCATCGACATGGAGGGCGGAGGCGCCGCCGAGGCCGCCCCTGCCCGGGATGCCGGCCGTGTTGCCCGTGGGAAACGGCCGGCCGCCGCTGCCGCCGGGGCCGCCGCCCGAAGAGAGCAGGAAATCGTCCAATAAGGCCGTGGCAAAGGTGGAGCCCGTGACCACGGCGACGGAGAGCGAGGACCCTCCGCCCGGGCCGCCTGCGCCGGCCAGAGGGCCGGTCCCGCCCGTTCCGCCGCTGCCTCCTTGCCCGGACAGCGACGAGTTGGTCCCGGTGATCATGTCCTGCACCTCGATGGTGCAGAGGGCGCCGCCTCCGCCGCCACCGGCCCCGGAGGCGCCATCCGTCCCCTCACCAGAGGCCGGGCCGAAGCGGCCGGCCGCGCCGCCGGCACCGCCGTCGGTTGAAAGGCGGGAATCGAGGAAGGTGAACGTGCCGGCGCCGCTCACGCTGACCGAGGCGGTCCCGCCCGCCCCACCGTCGGCCCCGTTCCCGCCGTTGAAGGAGCCCGTGGGCGCGTCGGCGCCATCCCCTCCGTGCCCGCCGGCCCCTGCACCGATGTCCACCTGCGTGTCCGAAAGCAGGAGGTTGGCGCCGCTCCAGGCCAACGCGGCGTCGCCGCCGCGCCCGCCGGTGCCGCCGCTGCCGGGACCGCCCGGCGAGCCGCTCTTCCCTCCGGGACCGTTGCCTCCCCAGCCGGCCCCGATGGCGATTCGGCACCCGGAGATGTAACTGATGTCCAGGCGGGCCGAGACCGAGCCGCCGGCACCGCCCGTCCCCTGCGAGAACGGATCGTCCCGCGGGGGACCCCCATCACCGCCGCTGCCTGCGTGCGCCGTTATGTTGCAGGAGTAGAGCTGGGCGTTGCCCAGGAAGAGGTCCGCCCGCCCGCCCCCCTGCCCGGCCTTTCCCGGCTCGCCGGCGGCGCCGTCGCCGGCTGTGATGGTCAGGTTCGAGCGCTGGAAATCTCCCCAGGAGCTGCAGTTGAGGCCCAGCCGGGCGTCCTCTCCCTCGCCGGATGTGACCGTTATGGAGCTGTCGAGCACCGTCGGGTGCCCGATGGTGGCGTTGAGGGAACTGCGCGCCGAGAGCCTGCTTCCGCCCGTTATGGAAAGCCCCGTGCCCGGTTCCGATTCGTATGCGTCGACCATGAGGCGCGAGCCGTTGGCTATCTCGACGGCCGCCCCGACCATCACCCGGAACCGGAAGCGCTCCGCGCCCGGGCCCATGGCCGTGAAGGTGGATGCTTTTTCGATGCGGAGCGTCGCCCTTGAAAGGACCGTGACGTTGCCCTCGAGGGTATAATCATAGCCGATGACCGTGTCGCCGGTGATCTCCCATTCGCCCCGTGCCGTCGGTGTCGCTTCCCTTCCGGGTGGGGTTGCGGCGTTGCCGTTTCCCGCCAGGAGGGGACCTGGCGCGACCATGAGCAGGATGGCAAGCATCGCGGCCATGCCTTTGGTTGCCAACCGACGGCCTCCGGGTACCGCGGTGACAATCATCCCAGGGGCATTTAAAGACGATGATTGCCGTCCCCGTCTCACTCAAGGTGCGCCCGCTTTATGAGCATCCGCCCGTTGTCCCGGCGCCAGAGGGCGGTGAACTCGTCGATGACGAGGCGCCGGCGGTGCGTCGGGCCCCAGAGGACCAGTGTCTCGTACTCACCGCCTTCGCCCTCGAGGTTTATGTTGTACCGGTCGCGGAGCCCAAGCAGGGCCTCCAGCGCCGGCCCGTCGAGCCGGCGGCCCAGCCAGCGTTCGTCCAGGCCCTCGGCTGCCACGCCCGTGAAGATGATATCGTAGCCGTCGGAGATGAGGCCCCTGACATGCTGCTTTGGGTCGGCGTGCCAGAGCGGCGCAAGATGCCGGATGCCGAGCTCGGCGCACATGCGGTCCAGCCGGACCTTCTGGAACTCGGAGCGCACCGCGCCGGAGACGACGCCCTCGACCTTCTGCCCGGAGATGGCGCTCTTGAGGGGGCGGAGCTCGTCGTTTTGCGGGGCCCGGACCTTGACGAGCCTCTCACCGAGCGCTTCCGGGAAAAGGTCCATGAGCTCCGTGCCCGGGACATGGTACATGAACGAATCCGTGGCCTCCGGGACCACGCCGATGAGGCAGGATACCTCGTGGCCCGACCGGCGCGCCCAGTGCAGGGCGGCGTTGGAGTCCTTCCCGCCCGAATAGAGTACGGCGACCTTCATCGTCCGTCCAACCACCGCCCCCTTTTTAGCCTTTTCGCGGCTAAGCTTTATATCGGCCGGGGCTATCCGTTGCCCGATGGCGAAGAAAGCCGCCAGGGTGGTCTTCTCCGGCCGCGTCCAGGGCGTCTGGTTCCGCGCCAACACACGGAAGAAGGCAGCGGGCGCCGGGCTTTGTGGCTATGTCCGGAACCTCGACGACGGCTCGGTGGAGGCGCTCTTCGAGGGCGAGGAAGCGGCCATCCGGCGGGTCCTCGACGAGATCTCCCGCGGGGCCGGCATGGGGGCGGCGCTCGTCGAGCGGCAGGAGGTCAGCTGGGTTCCGACCTCCGGCCAGTACGAAGGGTTCGTGATAGCCCGGGAGGATTGACTGGCGCTTGACGAAAATGACGGCGTTGGCATTCTCGTGCAGCCCCCGTGGCCCCAAGGGCGCCACCGCGAAAGTGCTCGAGGCGTTCCTCGAGGGTTTCCGCGAGGGCGGCGGGAGCATCGAGCTCATAAACCCATACCGGATGAACATCGCCCCGTGCCAGGGCTGCTTCACCTGCTGGACGAAGACGCCGGGAAAATGCCGCATAGAGGACGACATGACCCTCATCAATTCTCGCCTCAACGAGGTGGACGCGGTCGTCTTCGCCACGCCTGTCTATCATTACACCATGTCCGAGGGCATGAAGCGCCTCATAGAGCGCACGATGCCGCTCTTGGACCCCGAAGTGAGGCCGGGCACCGACGGCCGGGCCCGCCACGCCCGGCTGGGCCGCCGCGACCAGCGGGCCGTCCTGATATCCACCTGCGGCTTCCCCGAGCTCGAGGTCTTCGACGGGCTCCGGCGCTCGTTTTCCGACATCTGCCGCATGATGGAGTGGTCGATGGCCGGCGAGGTCCTCAGGACGGAATCTGGCCTGCTCTTCTCTGGCGACCCGCGCGGCAGGGAAAGCGCCGAGGGCTACCTCATGATGGTCCGGAAGGCCGGGCGGACCGTGGCCGATGGGGGCCTCATCGAGCCGCAGTACCGGCGTTACCTCGAGGGAGACCTGCTCCCGCGGGACGAGTACTACCGTCTGGTCAACAACTGGTTCGTGAAATGACAGAAGCATTAATATTCAACAGGTGGATTCGTTCCCGATGAGGCTAGAAATCGACGGCTGGTCCGCCGGGCTGAAGTTCTCCGCCTGCCATCTCATTCCCGGCCACGCCCGCTGCGGCCGGCTCCACGGCCACACCTACGCCGTCCACGTCCGGCTCCAGGGCGAAAAGAACAAGTCGGGCTACATCGTCGACTTCCACGACGTGAAGGACCTCGTAAAGAGCCTCATCGCGCGGCTGGACCACCGCGTCCTCATCCCCGCCGCCCACCCGGCGGTGACCATCGCAAAGCGCCGGGGGACCGTCGAGATGAAGGTCGGGAAGCACCGCTACGCCTTCCCGGCCGGCGACGTGCTCCTTCTGGACCTGCCTGCGGTCACGGCCGAGCAGCTGGCCGAGTACATCCTCGAGAAGGCGGCGCCCGCCATCGCCCGCATGGGCAACGTCTCGGAGCTCCAGATAGGCCTCTACGAGGGCGTGGGGCAGGGCGCGTGGGCGACCAGGACATTCTGATTGCACAAGGGTGGAAGGGTGAAGGGGTGGAAGGGTGGCAGGGGGACCACGGTTGCGTCCGTCCATCCTCTTGCACCCTTTCACCCTTGTCCCCTTGCACCCGTTCACCCTTTCACCCGTGCACCCTTGCGCCCTGGCCCACCCATGGCAACAATTTATATCGGCAGGAGAACATTCCGATGAAGGTAGCCCGCATGGACCTTGACATCTTCACCCCGGAGTACAAGAAGGAGCAGAAGGCCCTCGACAAGGTATCGGAGCTTCTGGCCAAAGCCTCTAAAGCCCTGGCCGAAAAGAAGCCGGAGGCGGCCGACCTGTACCTGGACGCGTTCCGATTCCTGGAATCCAAGCGCGAGCTTTTCATCCAGCATCGCGGCGATTTCTCGGACTGCTACGTCGAAATGGGCATGGCCCTCCAGGAGCTGGGCAGGAAGGACGACGGGCTCCGGGCGCTCGAGTCGGCGATGGTGGTGGAGCCCCAGAATGCCAGCGCCTGGGCCGAGGTGGGAAAGGCGTTGCAGGGCCAGGGCAGGTTCGAGGACGCGGCCGGGTTCTTCGACCGGGCGCTGCTGCTTGCGCCCTCCGACGCCGACATCTGGGTGGCCAAGGGCAACGCCATGCGCGCCCTCATGGAATACGGCGAGGCACGCATGTGCTACGGCAAGGCGCTCCAGCTGGAGCCGCTCCGCATCGACTTCTACGAGATGCTGCACGAGATAAGCCCCGAGGACGCCGAGGTGCTGAAGGGAAAGGGCGCGGCGCTCTCCATCCGCGGCCGGCACGAAGAGGCGGCCGAGGAGTTCCGGGAGGCCCTCGAGCTTGCGCCGGGCGACGCCGGCATCCTCACGGAGATGGGGCGGGACAGAGGGCGCGCCGGGAAACCGGACGAGGCGCTGGCCCTTTTCGACCGGGCGCTGGAATCCAACCCGGCCTTCAAGGGCGCCCACGTGGCCCGCGCCCGCACGCTTGCCGCCGCCGGAAAGCACGAGGATGCCCTGAAAAGCTACACCTCCGCCCTGCGCGTCGACCCGGTCGACCGGGAGGCGCTGTCGGGGACGGCCGAATCGCTTCTGGCCCTGGGCCGCCACCGGGAGGCGCTCGACGCCGTCAACAGGGCGCTGGAGCTTTCGCCCCGGGAC
>Ga0315291_10003225_pt1 | contig 21115 bp, 13 predicted proteins | sample YL17G12_20_MG_FD_203070 | JGI IMG/M metagenome (GOLD analysis project Ga0315291, IMG submission 203070) | Sediment microbial communities from Yellowstone Lake, YNP, Wyoming, USA - YL17G12_20 | ecosystem: Environmental > Aquatic > Freshwater > Lake > Sediment | place: USA: Wyoming | collected...
GTCCAGCCGGCGGCGAATGATCTCCTCGGCGAGGGAGATGGCGAAGCGCCGGCTGAGGGTGAACGACTCGGACCAGAACAGGAAGTCGCGGATGCCGAAGTCGCGGCCGTTGCGCTCCAGCTCGTCGGCGACGCTTGCGGGGGAACGCAAGCGCAGGCGATTGCCGTAGTAGGTGCGGTCGGCGCAGAAGGTGCAGGCGTGGGGGCAGCCGCGGCCGGTGCCGACGAGCAGGAAGCGCTCGCCGGAGAAGGGCATGCGATAGAGCGCGGTGCGGATGAGATCCCACGCCGGGAAGGGCAGGTCATCGAGGTCGCGCACGAAGGGCCGGTCCGGGTTGTGGTGTATCTCGCCGTCGGCGTCGTCTCCGTCACGCGAGCGCCACGAGATGCCGGCGATGGAGGAATGGTCGGCGCTCTCGGCGAGCTCCGCGACGGTCATCTCCGGCTCGCCGCGCACGACGACGTCGAGGGCGGGCTCGATCTCGAGGGTTTCCTGCGGAAGGGCGGTGCCGTGGATGCCGATGGCGGCGCAGCGGATGGAGCGATCGACCGCCTTGGCCCAGCGGGCGGTGCTGAGGTCGGAGACGATGGCGGGGGTGACGGCGTTGAACACCACCAGTTGCGGCCCGAAAGCGCCGATGATGTGGACGAGGCGGTCGAAGTCGATGTCCTCCACGATGCAATCGCGCAGGCGCACGTCGTGGCCGCGCTGCCGCAGCAGCGCCGCACTAATGGCGAGTGAGATGGGGGTCCACACCGCGGTCCACGCCCCGGCGCGCTGCATGCAGCGGCCTTCGCGCACCTGGCGCACGCCATCCGCCGCCGGGGGATTGAGAAGCAGTACCCTCATCGGCTGAGCATCTCCTTGGTGAAGTGCCAGACGAATCTCCAGCCCTGGCGGGTGGGAAGCTTGGATTGCCCCGCGGCGCGTTCGTACTCGTGGCTCGCCACCTCCGCTACGCGGCAGCCCGCCTTGAGGCACTTGAGCACCATCTCCTGCTCGATCAGGAAACCGCGCTCGGTGGTGCCCAGGGCGAGCATGATCTCCTTGCGCACGGCGCGAAAGCCGTTCTCGATGTCGGTCAGCCCCGCGCGCCAGCGGCGGTTCACCAGCACCGCGAGCAGGCAGCTGCCGGTGTTGCGGACGAAGTTGTCGAAGGTGCCGTGCAGCTCGTCGCTGCCGCCGCGCATGCGCGACCCGATCACCAGGTCCGCCTCGCCGCGCAGGATGGGCGCGGCCAAGCGCGGTATGTCGGCGGGATCGTGGGAGCCGTCGGCATCCATGAATACCAGCACTTCGCCGCGCGCGTGGTGGGCGCCGATGCGCAGCGCCGCTCCCTTGCCCAGGCCGTCGTCACACACCACGTCGGCGAGAGCCTGGGCGGCGCGTTCGACGGTGCAGTCGCGCGAGCGCCCGTCCACCACGACCACCTCGCCCGCATAGCGGCGGGCCTGCTCGACCACCTGCGCGATGGTGGCCTCCTCCTCCCGGGCGGGCACGATCACGGTTATGCGAGGATCAGGCGTTGGCATCCATTACCTCCCGCCGCGTGCCGAGCAGGTATGATCCCAGCAACCCCAGCATCATGCCGGCCGCCGCCCCAACGACGGCCGACAGCTTACGCCGCGGCCATGCCGGCCGCAGCGGCGGATATGCGCGATCCAGCACCTGGTAGCGCGTCTGCTCCTCGACCTCCGCGATGCGCGCCAGCTCCAACTGCGCCTCGAGGGTCTGAGTGAGCGCCTGCTTGGCCTCCATTTTCCGCCGCAGGCGCGCGGCCCCGAGGCCCACCTCCGGCAAGGCCGCCAGACGCCGCTCGAGGTCACCCACAAGCTGGCGCAGCTCTCCACTGCGCGCCTCCAGCCCGGCGCGCCGGCTGCGGAGAGCCACCAGGTCGTCTATCGATCCGCTCACGCGCACGACGCCCGCGTTTTCTTGCAGCGCTACCTGGGTGGCCGCGGCGTCGGCGCGCAGTTGGCCCCAGTTGCGAATGAGCTCGGCGGCCTCGACATCGAGCGCATAGGAGCCATGGCTGGCCTGGTAGTCCTTCAGGTCGCGCTCCAGCGCGGCAAGCTCCGCACGCGCCGCGGACAACTGGCGCTCGATGAAGCGCCGCTTGCCGCGGGCGGTGGTGGACATGAAGTCGTCCAGGGCGGCGACGTAGGTGTTGGCGATGTCGCTGGCGAGGTCCGGGGTGGGAGCGACGGCGGAGACGGTGATGAGCCCCGCGAAATCCCCCCGGGCGATCACGCACCCGCGCAGAGCTTCCGCCAGCGACCACGGGCCGGCCGCACGGCCGGCGGTGAAATCGTCGCGGTGGGCGAGATCGAGGCGGCGGCAGACGGCGTCGGCCACGGCATGGCTGCGCAGAATGCTGACGAGGTAGGAGGCGGTATCGTTGATCGTGCCTTGGGCCGCCAGCGCGCTCGCGCCGCCGCCGAAGTTGCGCGCCAGCAGCGCGCCGCTGAGGGCGTTGCCCTGGTAAGACAGGGTGTAGATGGTGGCCTGCGCGCGATAGCGGGGGCGCACCAGGCCGGCCGCCGAGAACGCGGCGACGCCGCCGATGACCGCGCAGGCGGCGACACGTAGGGGCAAGGCATGCCTTGCCCGTACCGCCGGCGGTGCGTGGCTCATGCGAAGGCTCCCTTCAACAGCGCCAGCAGCGCCGGGGTTTTCAGCAGCGCCAGCAGGTGGCGGGCGTGGTGGTCGAAATCGGCATGCTGGACGAGCCGGCGGGCAAGGGCCTGGCCGGCGGCGCGCTGGAAGAGGGCGTCGAGGTCCTCATCGCGCATCAGTCCGACCAGCCGGCGCGCGATCAGCCCCAGGCGCAGCTCGCGCGCGATGGCGCGGCGCCAGCGGTGCTGGTATGTGCGCAGGAACGCCTCATCGAACACGTCGTGGCGACACGCGGCCAGCGCGACCTGGGCGGCGATCTCGGCGCAGACAAGGCCGAACAGCACGCCCCCGCCGGTGGTGGTCTTGACCTGTCCGGCCGCGTCGCCGACGGTGAGCAGGCGCTCCGCATAGGTCTTGGGCGAGGCCTCCGCGGGGATGGGGCCGCCTATGGCCGGGGCCCGGCGAGGCCCCATGCGGGGACGCAACAGGGGGTGCTGCAGGAATCCCTCCAGGCGCCCCCGCACCTCCCCGAACGCGCGCACGCCCACGCGTGCGACGCCGTCGCCGAGGGGCACCACCCAACCGAAGGAACCGGGCGCTATGCTGCGGCCGCAATAGACCTCCACGCGCGGCGCATCGCGCACCGCGGCCTCGACCTGCGCCCCGTTGGCGTATGAGGCCGGGTAACGCACGCCGAGGTCCACGCCGAGGCGGCAGCGGCTGCCCCCAGCGATGATGCACATGCGTCCGTCAATGCGGCGCCGGCAGCCATCCGCCGAGACGGTGACGGACAAGTGATTCCGCTTGCGCTCCAGCTCCAGCGCCCGCGCGCCCAGCAGGTAGCTCGCGCCCGACTCCAGCGCCAGGCCCGCCAGGCGGCGATCGAAGGCGGGCCGGTCTATGACGAAGGCGCGCGGCGTGTCTCCCTCGAGGGTGAAACTGTGCCCCGAGGGCGAGAAGAAGGTCGCGCCCGACAGCTCGCGGACGATGGATTCGCGCGGCAGGGCGAAGCGGTCGAACAGCCCGCGGCCGACGATGCCGGTGCAGTGGGCGGGCTGGCCGACGATGGCATGCTCCTCGATCACCAGCGCGCGCAGTCCGGCCTGCGCCAGTCGCCACGCGGTGAAACTGCCCACCGGCCCGGCCCCGATCACGATCACGTCCATGATGATTGCAGCCTCATCGCTTGCGTTCTCGGCTCGACCACTTGCCTTTGGTGGTAATCCGCAAGGAGGCGAGGAAGAGCTTGAGATCCAGCGCCAGGCCGGCGTTGCGCACGTAGAGCAGGTCGTAGCGCAGCTTGCGGCGCGGCGGCGTGTGGTAGCGGCCACGCACCTGGGCGAGGCCGGTCAGCCCCGGGCGCACCAGGTGGCGCAGGCCGTAGCCGGGTATCTCGCGCAGGTAGCGTTCGACCAGCACCGCCCGCTGCGGGCGCGGGCCGACGAAGCTCATGTGGCCGGCGAGGATGTTGAGGAGCTGCGGCAGCTCGTCGAGCGCCGTCTTGCGCAGGATGGAGCCGACGCGGGTGATGCGCGGATCATGCTCCCACGACAACACCGGTCCGGTGTCGCGCTCGGCGTCGCGAATCATGGAGCGGAACTTGATCTGGCGGAAAGTGCGGCCGCGCAGGCCGACGCACCGCTTGCAGTAGAACAGCGGCCTGCCGTCGTCGAGCATGATGGCGGCGCAGATGATGGCCCACAGCGGCGCCGATATGACGAGCCCCACCGCGGCCACCAGCGCGTCGGCGCAGCGCTTGGCGGCGCGGCGCAACGCCGGCGCGGTGGTCACCCGGTGCGAAACGGAGGGGCCCCCAGCGGGACAGCGGCGCCCGTAGGGGATCCCTTCGCTCCGCTCAGGGCAAGCTCTTCGCCTTCGGCTCAGGATGACAGGAGGCGCGTTCATGCCGTGCCTCCTGCGACGGCCGCTACGCGGAGCGGTCGCTGGCGAGCCGCGGGTGCGCGCGGATGGTCCATGAAGCGCTGGTGCCACACCATGAAGATGAGCAACCCCCACAGATTGCGGCTGAGATCGCGGTGTCCCGCGAGGTGCTCGCTGATGAGGTGACGCACCTCGGCGGGATCGAAGATGCCGGTGCGGCGCACGGCCTGCGGGGACAGCACATCGAGGAGCAACGGACACAGGTCGCGCCGCAGCCACGCCGCCAGCGGGATGCTGAAGCCGTGCTTGCGCCGCCGCAGCAGCGGCTCCGGAAGCAGGTCGCGCACGGCGCGGCGGAGCACGATCTTGCGCTTGAGGCCGCGCACCTTCATATGAGCAGGCAGGGACGCCGCGTAGTCGACCACGTGGTGATCCAACAACGGCGGCCGCGTCTCCAGCGAATGGGCCATGCTCATGCGATCAACCTTGGTCAGGATGTCGTCCGGCAGGTAGGTCTTGGTATCGACGTACTGGAGCTTGGTGATGAAGTGGAGGCCGTCGAGGGACTCGTAGTAGCGCTCCAGGATCGCCAGGGGATCCTCAAGCCCCGCGGCCGCGCGCCAGTCGGGCGCGTAGAGGCGCTGCTTGTCGGCCTCGGTGAAGATGACGCGCCAGGAATGATGGCGCTCCAGCGGCGGCAAGTGCGCGCCGGCGACGAAGCGCTTGGCCAGGTAGTCGAGGCTGTTCTTCTCGTCGGACACCGGCATGCGCGCCACCAGCGGCTCGATCAGGCGGCGGCGCAGGGGGCGCGGTATGCGCTGGTAGATTTCGGCCAGCGCGTCGGCGGTGTAGGTCATGTAACCGCCGAAGATCTCGTCGCCGCCGTCGCCCGACAGCACGACCTTGACCTCACGCGCCGCCATTTGCGACACCAGGAAGGTGGGCAGCGCGCTCGAATCGGCGAAGGGCTCGTCGAAGCAATCAACCAGGCGCTCGACGAGGGTCGCGGCGTCGGGCTTGAGGATCTCCTCGTGGTGGTCGGTGCCATAGGTGCGGGCGACCAGGCGCGCCGCCTCCAGCTCGTTGAACGACTTCTCCTCGAACCCGACGGAGAAGGTCTTGACGCGCCCGGCGCTGCGCGCGGCGAGTGCGGTTACGGCGCTGGAATCGATGCCGCCGCTGAGCAGCACGCCCACCGGGACGTCGCTCAGCAGGTGGGCGCGGACGGCGTCGTCGAGCCTCTGACGCAGCTCGCTCGCGCACTCGTGCTCGTCCGCGACCGGGCGCGGCGCGCAGTCGAGGTCCCAGTAGCGCGATACGCGCACCTCGCCGTTGCCGCAGCGCAGCAGGTGCCCGGGCGGCAGCTTCTTGACGCCGCGGAAGATGGTCATCGGCGCCGGGATGTAGTTGAAGGTGAGGTAGGCGTGGAGCGCCTCGGGGTCGATGCTGCGCTCCAGCCACGGCACTTGCAGCAGGGCCTTGATCTCGGAGCCGAACACGAGCCAGTCGCCGGCAATGGCGTAGTACAGCGGCTTAATGCCGAGGCGATCGCGGGCGAGCAGCAGCGAGCGCCGTGGGCGATCCCAGATGGCGAAGGCGAACATGCCGCGCAGCCGGGCGAGCATGTCGTCGCCCCACTGCTCGTAGGCGTGCAGCAAGACTTCGGTGTCGGAGCGAGTGGCGAAGCAGTGTTGATGCTGCAACTGTTCGCGCAGGTCGGGCGCGTTGTAGGTTTCGCCGTTATAGACGATCCAGGCGGAGCGGTCCTCGTTGGGCATGGGCTGATGGCCGCCCTCGAGGTCGATAATGCTGAGGCGAGCCATGGCCAGGGCGCAGGGGCCGGAGGCGAATGCGCCGTCGTCGTCGGGGCCGCGGTGGCGCATGGTGGAGCACATGTCGGCCGCCAGGGCGCGTTCGGCGCGCCCCCGCGAGTAGATGTTACAGATGCCGCAGATGCCGCACATGGCATGCCTCCGTAGGTTTGCCGCGGTCGTAGGGGCAAGGCATGCCTTGCCCGTACTCCGGGCTCGGCGCCGGCCCGAGGACCGCAGCGCGAGCGTCAACGCCGAGCGGACCCAAGCGCCCGGCGAGCTCGAGGTACAGGGCTTCGGTTCGCTGCACCGTGCACTCGACGGAGAACTCGCTCGACATCCTGCGCCGGCCCTGCGCCCCCATGCGCGCGGCGCGGTCGCGGTCCGCCAGCAGGTCGCCGATCGCGTCCGCCAGCGCCGCGGGGTCGCGCGGCGGGACGAGCAGCCCCGTCACGCCGTGCTCGACGATCTCCGAGGTGCCGTTCACATCCGTCGCGACCACGGGCAGGCCGACGTACATCGCCTCCTGAACCGCGCGCGGGATGCCCTCCCACAGCGACGCCTGCGCGAATACGTCGAACGCGCGCAGCAGCTCGGGGACATCGTGTCGCCGCCCGAGGAACACGCATCGCTGGTCCAGGCCCAGCGCCCGGCTCCGCTCGCGCATCTCAGCCTGCAGCGGCCCCTCCCCCACGATCACCAGGCGCAGGTCGGTGAATCGCTGAGATAGCCTCCGCGCCGCCTCCAGCAGGTAGGGATAGCCCTTGGCCGGGAGCAGGTGGCCCACCGCGCCGACCACCGGCTGGCCGGGGGCGATGCCCAGGCGCCGCCGCAGTGCCGCATTCGGGCGCGACTTCCATGAAGTCGCGGTTTCTCGCGCGCTCATGGAGCGCGCGCCCACTGCGCCGCCCGCCGGTGGGTCGAAGCGGGAGAAGTCGATGCCGCTGCGGATGGTGATGATGCCGCGGCGCGGGCGGACCCCGGCGCGCGCGAAGTCGTCGGCGAGGGCGTCGCCGACGGCGATGAGCTGGTCGCACCAGCGCCCGGCCAGGCGCTCGCCCCACAGTGATGCCAGCCGGAGCGCGGGGCGCTGAAAGCGGTGGAACGGAACGGCGTGGATGGTGTGCACCACTATCGGAACTCCGCATAACACCGCCGCCAGCCGCCCGAGCATCCCGGCCTTCGTGGAATGGGTATGGACGATGTCGTAGCGCCGTCGGTGGCAGAGACGTATGATGTCCAGCGCAGCGCGCGCGTCGGCCACCGCATTGACGGGGTTGTCGAGCGTGGGCAGCACGGTCACCACCACGCCCGCAGCCGCCGCGGCGGCGATCAGCGGCCCGCCCGGCCCGCATGCGATCTCGCTATGAAAGCGCTCCCGATCCATGCGCGCAGCGAGCGCAAGGGTGTTGTGCTGCGCGCCGCCCAGCGGGCGCGACTGGGTGATGACGTGCAGCACGCGCAGCGTCCGCGCCCACGCCATCTATCTCACCTCCCGGATGAGGTAGAAGGTCATAGCGGCGCTGGCGGCCGCGGAGAGCGCCTTGCCCAGCTCGCCCCAGGTGTCTTTCTCGCGCAGGATGACCGGGCGCGAGGGGATGACGATGATGTCGCCGACCTCCACCTGCTTCACCAGGTCGCGTCGCAGAACGGCGCCGTCGGCGCGCAGCACCACCACGCGCCCGCGGTTGGCATCCTCGTCATAGCCGCCGGTGCGTTCGACGTAGTAGTCCACGGGTTTGCCCGGCTCAAAGAGCACCGCCCCCGGGGTGACCGCCGCCCCCGACACCAGCACCGTTCTCGGGCGCCGCGGGACGATCAGCATGTCGCCGTCCTCCAGCACCACGTCCGTCGGCTCGCCCGCGGCGGCGATGACGGCGCTGAGGTCTATGGGCACACGGCCGGAGCTGATGAGCTCGACGAACTTTTCAGGCGCGGCGATGGCCACGGCGGTGGCCTCGTCGGCCGGAGGTTGCGCGGCCGGCGCGGGTACGGGAAGACCGGCAGAGGGCAGAGGCAGCGCGGCTCCTCTCGCCGCCTTGGCGAGCTCCAGTTGGTACTGAAGCTCGGCCCTGGCCTCGGCTTTGGCCTGGACCTGGCGCGCGATTTGCTCCTGGTAGTCGGTCACCATGTTGCCGATGCGGCGGATGAAGACCGCGCCGCTGACGAAAGCGTCATCCGTAACTCCGCCGGCGCGGCGCAACAGATGGCCCAGCGTCTCGCCCCTGCCCTCCAGTGCATAAGCGCCCGGAAAATGGACCTCGCCCGCTATCCTCACTGTTCGCGGCACGCGTTGATATTGGCCCACCTCGGGCACCAGCACCCGGTCTCCGTCGCGCAGCTCCAGGTTATCGGAGCTGCCGCCGGCGCTCAACCGCCTGAGGTCGGCGATCATGATGGTGGTGCCGTCCGCTCCACGCGTCCGCGCCACCTCCGCCCATTCCGCCGCCTCCGGCAGCGTGCCCCCCGCCTGGAACAGCAGATCGCTGATAGTCATGCCCTCGGTGCGCTCGTAGGTCCCGGGGTGGCGCACCTGGCCCACCATGCTCACCACGCGCGGATCGCGCACATGCTCCGGCGAATAGATGATGACGCGATCCCACCGCTGCAGCAGCGGGCTGTCACCACCGTAGAGCGCCTGTTCGAGATTGAAGGGGATGAGGGTCACGGTGGAGTCGGCGTTGGTGCGCCGGATCTCGGCGCGCTCCATGTAGGTCTCGCCGCGCAGCCCCTGCGCCGCCTCCACCAGGTCGGACACGCGCATGCCCGGCTTCAGCTCGTAGACCCCCGGGCGCGCCACCTGCCCCGTCAGCTCGACCGTGTTCATGCGCTGGTCGAGGACGCGGTGGATGGTCACGATGTCGCCGTCGAGCAGCTCCACCGCGCCGTCGCCGGGCTGCGGAGCGAGCACCCGGCCAAGGTCGAGGTCGAGCACGATCCGACGTTCGTTGTCCTGAATGCGCTCGATCTGAAGGCGGCGGATGTCGGTGGTCGGCTCGATGCCGCCCGCCATGTGGATGAGGTCGGCCAATGATTCGTTCGGCAGCATCTCGTAGGCTGTGACTGTTCTCAGTGGGGCCAGCCGATGTGCCCTCTCATGTGGCACAGCCGCCCCCGGCTGTGGCGGCGCCGCGACAGCGGCGCCGGGGATGACAGGCGAGGGTCCTTCGGCAGGCTCAGGGTAAACTGCCTGTCCCACGTCCTCCAGCCCATCCCCACTCTCCGAGGTCACACCCACCTCGTAGGGCGCGCGCCGCCGCACTTCGCCGCGAATGCCGACCATCTTCCCGACGACCGGGATGAACAGGGTGTCGCCAGTGACCAGCTTATAGTCGCGCGTGCGCTTCCCGGTGAGCAGGAACTCATAGAGGTCGATCACGCCCACTTCGCGGTTGCCGCGCAGCAGCCCGATCGCGCGCATCGAGCCGCGCCCATTCGGCCCGCCGGCCTGGTACAGGACGTTGAAGGCGGTTGACAGCGAGCTGACGGTGTAGGCTCCGGGGCGCGTCGCCTCGCCGGCCACCAGCACGCGCAAGGATCGCAGCGACGCCAGGGTCACCTGACCCTCGACGTGGGCGAAATGCCGGCGCAGCCCGGAGATCACCTTTTGCTCGAAGCGCTCGATGGTGAGGCCGCTCCCGGCGACCAGGCCGAGCAGGGGTACGTGCACCTGGCCGGCGGCGTCAACCGTCGGCTCGAGGGTGGTCTCCTGGCCGATAACGCTCCAGAACGTGATGTGCAGCTTGTCACCCGGTCCGAGAACGTAATCGCCCGGGACGGCGGTGTCGGGGATGGGGGCGAACGTCTTGGGCGCGTTGGCGAAGAAGGCGTAGCCAAAGGGCCGCAGGAGATTCTCGGAAATGAGTGGCGGCGTTTCCTCGGCCGGGGTGCGCGCTCGCTCCTCGGGGGCGGTCGCGGAAGGGTCAGGCTCGGGCACGGGAGCGGAGGGGGGCGGCGCCGCTGGAGATGGCTGCTCGGCATCGGCTTTGTTTTCTCCCGCTTCGTGCGGGGTCTGGGGTTCGGGCTGCGTGTTTTTGGTTTGTGCCGCTGCGGCGCCGCCCGGCTCCGGCTCCGTCACAGCGCCCCGCACAGGCAGCGCCCACTGTCCCAGCGCGAGCCACGCCGTCAACCACACCAGGGTCACGACTCGCAGCGACAGTGACCGGCCCAGAGAGCCCCTGTGATGAGCGGGCCCCTCGCGGAGCGATATGACGAAGCCCGAGGCCAATGACACCCCTCCGGCAAAACAAAAAACGCCTCTCCGGCGACACGCGTCACCGAAAAGGCGTTCCGAACCTGCCCCTGCCCGCGCCATCGTGAGTGCGGGCGACCAGGGTATGAAGCTGTGACTGCTGTTGCGCGGAAGGGTATCACGCGGGCGCGGCGCGCGTCAATAGCTCGAACGCAGCGTTTTGCGCTTCTTTGTTCGACGGCCAAACAATAGAATGGACGCAGATGCATTCCGGGCCGAATGCATAGCCCGCGACGCGCACACGCGGAAAGCAGGATTGCCCGGCGCCGCCCGCGAAGGCGCTCTTCTGGTAGCGCAGCCGTCTCGCCGCAGGCGGACAAGTCTCGGCTGCGGAGCTATTGATGGTTGGCAGGCCCCTAAGCGGCTAAGCCTACGGCCGCCGTGGCGGTCGCCCCCGGCGACCTAGCTACGGGACGTCTGCCCCACCGCTTTGTGAAGTGCAAGTCAGGCGCTCTTCGATCTATCGAGGCGCGCCTAACACAGGAGTTCACCATGCCCCAACAGGACACGACCATCGGCTTCATCGGCCTCGGCCATATGGGCAGGCACATGGCGCGCAATCTCTTGCATGCGGGGTATCCCCTGGTCGCGCACAATCGCAGCCGCGCGCCGGTGGAGGAGATCGCGCGCGAGGGTGCGCAGGCTGCCGCCTCTGCGCGCGAGGTCGCCGAGCGCTGCGACGTCGTGATCACCATGCTGCCCGATTCGCCGGACGTGGAGCTGGTGGCGCTGGGCCCCGGCGGCATCATCGAGGGCGCGCGAGAGGGTCTGGTCGTGATAGACATGAGCACCATCCTGCCGCGGGCGAGCCGCGAGATCGCCGCGCGCCTGGGCGAAAAGGGCGTGGTAATGCTCGACGCGCCGGTCAGCGGCGGCCCGCAGGGGGCCCAGGCGGGGACGCTGTCAATCATGGTCGGCGGGCCGAGGGACGCTTTCGACCGGTGCCGACCGATACTGGAGGCGATGGGCGGCAAGATCGTTCACATGGGCGATAACGGCCAGGGGGAGATGGCGAAGCTGTGCAACCAAGTGGCGTGCGTACTCAACCTGTTGGGGGTGAGCGAGACGCTGGTCTTGGCGCGGCGTGCGGGCCTGGACCCGGCGCGCGTGATCGAGGCGGTGGGCGCCGGGGCGGGGTCGTCGTGGATGCTGCTGAACCAGGGGCCGAAGATGGTGGCGCGGGATTTCGCGCCGGGGTTCTTCATACGCCTGCAGCAGAAGGACCTGCGGCTGGTGCTGAGCGCGGCGGAGGAGCTGGGGCTGCCGCTGGCGGGCACGGCGCTGGTGCAGCAGTTATTCCGCGCGCTGGAGGCCAGCGGCGAAGGCGAGCTCGGCACCCAGGCGCTGATCAAGGCGGTGGAGCGCCTGGGGGGGTTGGCGGAGTGAGCGAGGTATTGAACCGCAGAGAACGCAGAGCGCACAGAGAGGGAACCAGCAGTAGCAGGTGTAGGGGCCGGGCTCTGTCCCGGCCCGTTGTCTGTGGAGCCTGACTGGTCACCGTCAGGGCCTGCGACTCCGCGTTTGACTTCTAGGGTGGCCACGGCTATTCTTGTGCGGACATCGCCAATCTATCGTCCCGTGAAAGGACCATGTAAGGCACTGCCATGAGCGACCTGCAGGATTATTCATTCACCCCGATACGCCTGATCGAGGACCAGCCGATTGAAGACCTGGAGCGCGACTTCCTGGGCCTGTCGCCGTGGGCGAAGATGATCGCGGCGGCCGCAGTCGGCACGCCCGGGCCTTTCACCATCGGGGTTCACGGCAACTGGGGCTATGGCAAGACCACGCTCCTTCGGCTGGCCAAGGCGCTGATCGAAGTTAATCATGAAGACGTCGTAACCGTGTGGTTCAACGCTTGGCAGTTTGAGCGAGAGGAACATCCGCTCTTTCCCCTCATCGCGGCAATCGCGGACGAGATCGAGCGAAAGCACAGCATCGTGGCGGAAACTCGCAGCGGCCTGGCCAAGATCGGGCTGTCGTTGCGCGCCCTGACCCGTGGCATGAAATTCACTGGAGAAGTCGGCATGCCGCTTATCGGTAAGGTGGGAGTGGAGTTCGACGCCGACAAAGCCCTCGCGGCGGAGGAACTCCTGGGGAAGCAGACTAATCCCCTTCAGGCCGAGATGATCTACCATTCGGCATTCCGCATGTTGGAGGATGCTGCGCGAGCTGAAGAGGCGGGCGCGCGACCCAAGATCATTGTTTTCGTGGATGACCTCGACCGCTGCCAGCCTAAGAAGGCGGTGTTCCTGCTGGAGAGCATCAAGCTCATTCTGTCGCAACCCGGCTTCGTGTTCGTGATTGCCGCGGACCGGCCCGTCATCGAGAGCTACCTCGAAAGGCGATACATCGAGCAGTGTGGAGAGCAGACCAGTGGTCGGGGGCGGCTCTATATGGACAAGATCGTCCAGCTTCCCATCCACATCCCGAACCACCGTTCTCGGTTCACGAAGTTCGTCGAGCAGGTCGTGGCCGACTTGAGTCGCCGCGAAAAGGATAGCGAGGCGATTAGAGCACTCGTAAACACTCAAGCCGTACTGGCGACCGGCGCCGGCACTAACCCCAGAAGCTTGGTCCGTCTGATCAACAACTTCCGGCTCGACTGCACGCTGTGGCCGCTCATCGAGCACGATCCCGATTACCAGAAGCTGACCGAACGCATCGCCTCCGCGTTGGCGTTCAACCGTATACTCCAGCAGGAGCTTGGCGAACTTCACCTCCACTTAGTCAATAACCAGGAGCTCTGTGACGTGATCCTCAATAAGGGGGAGAATGGACTAAGGCAGTATGCTGCACTGGAACGGACAGACGATGCCGGCGAAAAGCGTCCGCCGATGAGCATTGAGGAGGCATGGGAGAGGGCGGGCAGGCGTCCTTGGACCGGTGAATCGGCATCAATTGCCAGAACCCTCGCCGATCGATCCGACCTAGTCGGAGCGCTCCAAGAGCGCGGCAAAGCATGGCTGATAGATGAAAAGCTTCGTCGCGTGGTGAACGAGTTTGCGCAGAGGGAACGCGCCGAGACCGGCGCAGCGAGCTTCCCTGAGGCGCTGGCGCGAGCCATTACAAGAGCACTGGGACTGCAAGCTGAGGAGCCGATTCCCGCGGACCGCTTGGCGAAGATTCTTTCGCTGGACCTATCCAAGACAGCCGTTACGGACGCTGAGTTGGCGTACCTAAAGCCACTTTCGGAACTACAGGAATTGCGGTTGACCGGCACCCGCGTGACGGATGCCGGGCTGGCGCACCTCAAGGGCTTGTCGCAGCTAGGGATGCTCTGGTTAGAAGACACGCAGGTGACGGACGCAGGGCTGGCGCAGCTCAAGGAATTCTCGCAACTGCGGCAGTTGTCCTTGGACGGCACACGGGTGACGGGTGCGGGACTGGTGCACTTGAAGGGACTTTCGCAACTGGAATGGCTGTCGTTGGGCGGTACCGACGTGACGGATGAAAAGTTGGCGGGACTCAAAGAATTGACCCAACTGGAGACTCTATATCTCGACAAGACTGATGTGACGGGAGCGGGGTTGGAATACGTAAGAGGCTTGACGCAATTGCGCACCCTAGTTCTGAACAGCGCCAAGGTAGGTGATCGGGGGCTGGAGCACCTTGAGGGTATGTCGCGCCTGCAGGCTCTGCACCTGGACAACACGAAGGTGACGGACGCAGGACTGGAACACCTTGAGGGCCTCTCGGAACTGCGGTCGCTCGTGCTGTCTGGCAACGAAATTGCGAATGCCGGCCTGGCGCACCTCAAGGGCCTGTCGCAACTGGAATTACTGTCGTTGACAGGAACCCAAGTGACGGATGCCGGGCTGGCGCACCTCAAGGGTCTGTCGCAACTGCAAGGCCTGTGGTTAAGCGGCATGCAAGTGACGGATGCCGGGCTGGCGCACCTCAAGGGCCTGTCGCAACTGCGGTTGCTGTCGTTGAAGGGCACGCGCGCGACTGAAGATGGAATCAACGCATTCAGGCAAGAGCACCCAGGTGTCGAGATCGAGGGGCCGTAGCCAAGCAGGACGGGCGGCGGCGGCTCAACCAGGCAACGTTGGTCTCAGAGGCGCAGAGAAGAATGTAGGGGCACAGCATGGAGGCTGTCCCGCAATTGCCTTCGCCATTCGCACGGCGGCACGAAATGTCATTCTGAGGAAGCGCAGCGACCGAAGAATCTTGGAAACGGAGCGCAGTTCCTTGCCAAGATCCTTCGCTGCCGCTCAGGATGACATCTTGGAGGTCGGCTGCGAGTGCCCAAACGGATTATTCAACGGCTTCCATGCTGTGCCCCAGTCCGGAGGGCGCGGCATGCCGCGCCCCTACAATCTTGCCCTACCCTTTCGCCCTGTCGCAACTAGATCACCTTCGCTCCGCAGCCGACATAGTATAATCGTCACGGCGCGAACTCTTCGCCCTTCCGAGAAGTCGCCGACGCGCCAAAGCCGTTGTGGCGACGGGCCACAGAATGGGGCGGTTCGCGAACCGCCCCTACCAGTTATCTTCTCTGCGTCCTTTGCGTTCTCCGCGGTTCACACCCGCACCTGAAAGATAACATCGCGGCCGGCGGGCAGGCGATGGAAGGTGCGCACGACTTCGCCCTGCAGTTCCGGCAGGGGTGGGGCGAGGGAGGCGGAAGAGGGATGGAAAGGGCACCGCGGAGGGAGCGATGGAGACGATTCGGGATTTGGATCTGGTGGTGGTGGGAGGGGGGATGGCGGGGGTTTGCGCGGCGATTGCCGCGGCGAGGCTGGGCAGCCGCGTAGCGCTGGTGAACGACCGGCCGGTGCTGGGAGGCGCTTCCAGCAGCGAGTGCAGGGTGCACATTTGCGGGGCCGATCATCACGGAAGAGTGGAGAACGCGCGCGAGACGGGCATCATCGAGGAGCTGCGCGCGGAGAATCAACGGCGCAACCCGCAGGAGAGCATATGGATGTGGGACGCGGTGCTGTGGGACGCGGTGACGCGGGAAGAGAACCTGCGGCTTTTTCTGAACGCGCGATGCCATGATGCGGAGTTGGAGCGGCCGGGAAAGATCGAGGCGGCGGTGGTCATGCAGATTGGGAATGAGAAGCGGCTGCGCTTCGAGGCCCCGCTCTTTGTGGATGCCAGCGGTGACGGTGAATTGTCGTATCGCGCAGGCGCGGACTACCGGCACGGGAGAGAGGGCCGCTCGGAGTTCAAAGAGGATATGGCGCCCGCAGAGCCGGATAACTTCACGCTGGGCGATTCGCTGCTGTTCACCGTCAAGGACATGGGCCGCCCGGTTAACTTCGACCCGCCGCCGTGGGCGCGGAAGTTCAAGCGCGATGAGGACCTGCCGTTCCGGGGTCATGACACCTTCCGGCACCCGTGCAATTTCTGGTGGATCGAGTGGGGCGGCGAGAAGGATACCATCGCGGACCACGAGGAGATTCGCGATGAGCTGCTGAGGATTCTGTTCGGCCTGTGGGATCACGTCAAGAACCGCGGGGATCATGGAGCGGACAACCTGGCGCTTGACTGGATAGGTTTCGTGCCTGCGAAGAGGGAGAATCGCCGGTTCATGGGGGATCACATTCTGACGCAGGGCGACCTGGAAGACCAGGTGCTGTTCGAGGATCGAGTAGCCTACGGGGGCTGGCCGATTGATCTTCATCCGCCGAAGGGGATTTATCACACGGGGAAGCCTGCGGAGATGAAGCCGGTGGGGCTTTACAGCCTCCCGCTGCGCAGTCTGTATTCGCGCAGCGTAGAGAATCTTCTCCTCGCCGGGAGGCTCATCAGCGGGACCCACGTCGCCCACGGCAGTTATCGGGTACAGGCGACAGGGGCGGTCATGGGCCAGGCGGCGGGGACCGCGGCTGCGTTCTGCAAGCGCCACGATTGCACTCCCAGGGAAGCCGCGCAACAGTACGTCGGGGAGATTCAGCAGCAACTGCTGCGGGAGGACTGCTACATCATAGACTTGCCGAATGCTGATCGCGATGACCTGGCTCGCAAGGCAACCGTCGTGGCATCGAGCACCGATTCAGCGCAGGGTATCTCGGCGCAAGCGGTGGTCAATGGTATCGCGCGCGGAACAGAGAAAGGCCCCAATCAGTGGCGGTCCGACCCGGTCCAGCCCATGCCGCAGTGGATCGAGTTGAACCTGGGGGACACGAAGAGTGTCGGTCTCGTTCAGATAGCGTTCGATACGGCGCTGGGCAGGAACTGGGGGACGGAGCCGCACCCCGAAACCGTGCGGGATTATGCGGTGTTGGCCGATGGGAATGAGGTTGCGAAGGTGAGCGGCAACAACCAGCGCTTCAGGCGGCACAGGCTGGAGGGAGTGAAAGCGCGCCGCGTGCGGATCCGCGTTGACGCCACCAACGGCGACCCCTGCGCCCGGATATTCGAGGTGCGGGTTCAGTAGGCGGTCTGGGCGGCTGGCCGGCCCTCAGCGATGCGAAGGAGACCCTTGCGCGGCTGGAGCGTAATCTCGCAGGTTGAAAACCTGCGCCACCGGGAGGTATGAATAATCCAGGGTAGGGGCATGGCATGCCATGCCCCTACGAAACATCTGCGTCCATCGGCGTTCATCTCCCCTTCGCTGAAGCTACGGGGGACAAGTCTGCGGCGAGACTCTGCTCCGTGTCCCGCTTGCGACGGGCCACCGAATGGGGCGGTTCGCGGACCGCCCCGCCAATATGCCTCGTTTCACTCAGCATGACATCACGGGCCCTACACCCGCACCTGAAAGATAACATCGCGGCCGGCGGGCAGGCGATGGAAGGTGCGCACGACTTCGCCCTGCTCCTCGGTGAAGACGTGCAGCAGCAGCTCGCGATCGACCTCCCCCGCGGTTGCGCACTCGATCAGTCCCTGATCCTGCACATAGGTGGCGCGCACGAGGTCCACGCCGTGGCGCGCCCACGCGTATTCGCTGACTTCGTCATAGGGGACGAATATCTTCTCGTAAGGCTCGATTTCGCGGGCGATGCCGTGGACGACGGCGCGCCACTCTTCGATGCCGAGGGAGGCGATGCGCTGCTCGTGGGCCATGAGCACGCCGAACACCAGGTTGTCCAGGCCGCGTACGATCATCGCAGCGCCGTGCTCGACCGCGCCGTTGAGGTTGTTGTCCGGGCTCTCGTGGGCAAAAACCGTCTTGCCGCTGAGGAAATCCACGCTGCCGCGGTAGCCTGCCGGGGGCACGTATTGCGACGCGGCGTCGAAGAACTCGGGGTAGCCCGGCATGTGGTCGAGGATGTAGCCGAAGTGACCGTAGGGCCTGGGGAACCAGGTTCGCGCCTCGGGGTCGAGGAATGCCTTGCCGAAGCGCGGCTCGGTCATCATGAACATCCATCCTCGCTCACGGATGAAGGGCAGGGCGTCGGCGCCGATTTCGTCCCAGTGGCTGTTGAGGGTGCGCGACGGCGCGATCCCCCACTGGGCGAACTTGGCGTCCACGCGCGCGAAATGGTCGCGCAGTTCGTCCTGCGAGTACTCGGCGCCGTCGTGGCGCATATAGATCTGGTACTCGACGTTGGGCGAATCGCGGAAGGCGTGGGGCGAGAACTGGGCTTCTCTGGCCGCCCACTTGGCGTGAATGATGGGGCCGTCCTGCTCCGTGATGTCGTCGAGGAAGAGGCCGATGTTGGGTATGAAGCCGTGGCGATTGAGCTCGTCAATGTACTCGAAGCGGAGCGCGGCCGAATCCGCGGCGCGCGCGAATTCGCTGCCGGAACCGGAGGCATCGTCAATGCGCACGGCGACGAACGGCGGCATCGCGAGCATGGCGAAGGGCTTGCGCGCCGCCCACACGATGCTGCGCCAGAAGGCGTCGTCGAGGCCGCAGCCGTGCCCCAGGTGCTCGAAGGTCCACAGCGCCGGCGCGCAGCAGAAATGAACGATTCGGCCCTCGCCCGCCCGCGCCGCGATCACCAGGGGGGCGCCGGTGTCGTCCTCGAGTATGACCGACGCACCGGAGGCCGGCACGCCCGGCCAACTGCTTACCGGACTGGTGAAGGGCAAGCGGTCGGCGCGACGGATGGAAGTGATGAAGTGCTCGTTCGTTGTCAGCATCGCGGCCGCCGCGTGGCTCGGCGAGGGATCGACCGCGGTGACGGCAGGCTCAAGCAGGTCGGGCAGCCGCGCAGCGAGTTCCCCGTCGAGGTTGACCAGTCCGACGCCGGATCCGACGGCTCGGCGGATGGCCTCCACGTCCGCGGCCGACAGGGCGCTCGCCAGCCCAGGCTGGCCCAGGACGATGACCGCCGGCAGTGCGGCGATGTGGTGGGCGAGGGCAGCGGTTGCGAGGTCCGCCACGCGCCGCGGCGTGCGCAAGTGCTCCAGGGCTCGCATCACCACCGCCTCAGCGACGACGCGGCCTTGCTCATCGGCGCTGTTCACCACGGCCACGACAGATCGGTCAGGCATCAGGCGTCTCCATTCGTCGGCGTACATTCGTCCCGTCGCCGCGGAATCCTGTTCGCGGACGGGCCGACGGCGGCCCCGCTTCGCCACGTGGCGGTTGTGGGCGGCAGGTGGCGCGCACGCGGAGGCGAAAAGCGATACGATGCGGATCGCGGCCAGCGGCGCCGGAGCCAGAACGACGCGGCGCTCGCGAGGCCTGCGCACGGTTGGAGCGATGCCAGAGCGCATAGAGATAGGCGGCGAAGATGAGCGCCAGGAGCAGCCGGCGCGCAAGCTCACCGAGAGCGAGAAGCGCCAGCGGCTGCTGGCGGGCATCGGCCTGGCGATCGTAAGTCTGGCTGTTTTCACATGGTTCGTCGTGTTCCTCGTGGGTCGCATCGCCACCGCACGGACGGCCGGGGAGGTCTATCGGCAGCTCCAGGCGGAAGCACAACGCGGCAAGGGCATCGACAGGGAGATTCGGTCGTTCGGCGCCACCCTGAGCCCGCGCCAGGTGCGAACGCTGGTCGGGGGCCGCTCCCTGAGCTTCGAGCGGCTGACCGACGAGCAGCAGCGGCTGTTCGCGGCAATACGCCCGCTGTCGGGGCCCGATGCGCCAACCGTCGAGCCTTACCAGGTGCGGCTGGAAGACGTCGGCGGCGGCCGCGAGCTGCGGCTTGTCTGGGAGGTGCCCGGAGCCGGCCAGGCCGTGGTCAAGGCGGTACGGCTCCGACGCCGCGCTGCGCGCGCATGACGGCGCATCGGTCCCAATGCCCAAGCGCATGTGGCTATATGACGAAGGGACTGCACCCACCCTGGACTGCGACGAGGTGGCGCGCTACGTTGCCCGCACCGTCGGCGGTATCGAGCCGGGCGGTCGCGGTGAATTCATCACCCACTGGCTTCCGGGCGGCGGGGAATCCGTCGAAGCGCTTGCTCTGCGAATCGCGCGGCTGAAGGTCAGGAGTCCCACGGTTCGCGCGAGCGACGCCGAGCCTTTGGCCGGCGAGATAGCCTTCGAGCGGCGGCGGCTGGAGAATGGCAACTGCGGGCCGTTCGGCGTGGTGTACGACGGATTCCGCTTCGCTGCGCTGCTCGCGGGCGTGCTGGGATCGCGCGAGCCCGACGCGATTCACGTCGCCTTCACCAACCGCTTGCTCGCCACATGGCAGGACGACGACCTGCGTTACCACCTGCGCACTATCATCTGCGGCGCGCCGTCGCTCATATCCACCAGCGGATTGGTGGAGGCGCCGGCCAAGCGGCGCGAGTTCTACGCGGCGCGACAGGCGTTGGGCGAGGCCGGCACCGGCGCGGGCTATGAAGTGCTGAAGCAGCAGTTCGCGGGGCGGTTCCTCGACCACGACGATGCGCGGCTGACGGAGGTGGCCAAGGGATACGCCCTGCAAGCGGTGGCGTACCACCTGACCGGCGAGCCCTTCTGCGACGACCCGCGCTGCCGCCTGTACAACGCGCACTGGCAGGAAGAGATGCTGGCAACTCAACTCGGCGGCGAGGTGTGCGAGCGCCACCGGGCGGTGCTGCAACCGGGCCGGTGATGGCGACCGCGCAGACAGCGGAGGGGCGGGCATCGATCGGCAGTGGAACGGCCTGACGCGCCGAAGAGGCCGGGCCTGTGCGAAAAGCCCGAAGCCTTGACAAGTCGCACCTGATGGGCTAAAGTCTAATCATTCGGCAGAGGGCCCGGAGAGCGGAAATAGCTCAGTTGGTAGAGCATCAGCTTCCCAAGCTGAGGGTCGCGGGTTCGAATCCCGTTTTCCGCTCCATTACTTATCTGTAGGTTATTGGCGAGCAGAGAGTCGCCCGGCTTTCCGCGGGTTGCTGAGGCGGCGTAGCCAAGTGGTAAGGCAGGAGTCTGCAAAACTCTTATCCACCGGTTCGATTCCGGTCGCCGCCTCCACCTGTTGTAAAGTATTAGCCGGCAGTTTCACCCGCACTTCCAGCTCACGTTTGTCGGGATAGAGCGTCACGCCCTCCAGGCAACACCGCGCCGGGCGTGCCTCGTTGGCTGCACAGGTCTGTGGCGGTCCTTGGTCACTCGGACGGCAGGGAGATCGCTCTCAAGGCGCCGTAAGGGGGCAAACGTTAGGGGGGTGTGACCGTTTTTAGTGGGTGTGGTGGCAACGCCTCTCCCTTGCAGGGAGAGGTCGGCCCGCTACGGGCG
>Ga0315291_10003226_pt1 | contig 21111 bp, 17 predicted proteins | sample YL17G12_20_MG_FD_203070 | JGI IMG/M metagenome (GOLD analysis project Ga0315291, IMG submission 203070) | Sediment microbial communities from Yellowstone Lake, YNP, Wyoming, USA - YL17G12_20 | ecosystem: Environmental > Aquatic > Freshwater > Lake > Sediment | place: USA: Wyoming | collected...
GCTTCCTATACGCCCAAGCGCCTCTGCTGCACGCCCTCGCACTCTGGCTTCTTTAGCGCCAACAAGTGCCTTCAGCAGCGGCTCTACCGCATTCTCGCTTCCTATACGCCCAAGAGCATACGCTGCGCTCCCTCGCACTACAGCTTCCTTATCAGTCGCTAATGCCTTCAATAACGGCTCGACCGCCTTCTCGCTTCCTATACTCCCAAGAGCATTCGCTGCGTTCCCTCGCACATCACTATCCTTATTAGTCGCTATTGCCTTCAATAACGGCTCGACCGCATTCTCGCTTCCTATACGCCCAAGCGCCTCTGCTGCACGCCCTCGCACTCTGGCTTCTTTAGCGCCAACAAGTGCCTTCAGCAGCGGCTCTACCGCATTCTCGCTTCCTATACGCCCAAGAGCATACGCTGCGTTCCCTCGCACTACAGCTCCCTTATCAGTCGCTAAGGCCTTCAATAACGGCTCGACCGCCTTCTCGCTTCCTATACGCCCAAGGGCATACGCTGCGCTCCCTCGCACAGAAATATCTTCTTTATCTCTCAAATCCCCTATAAGTAAATCTATAATACTATCCGGTTTGATTCGGGCCAAAACCTCCATCGCCTTTTCTCGCAGAGGCCAAAATTCCCCGCCCTGATAGACAGACCAGAGTTCGTCGATAATTCCTTCCCTTAACGATGGTTCCGTAAACTCTGCATCAGCTATGCACTTCCCAAATAAAATCAGGTTGCTGCGGAATATGTCCTCAGGCACTTTTTCTCTGATTGCTTTGATTAGACCTGATGCATCCTTGTTTATCCCTGCATACAGAAGAATCGGTTCCTCCCACCACGGCTCAGCCAAATGCTGGATAGCGGTGGATATCCCATCCTCACCCTCTTTCAGTTCCAAAGCACTGAAATACTCCTGGAAAGATAAATGCAGAAAATCGTAACTATCCATAGAAATCTGCCGCAGTAGGTAACTCCTCTGCCAAATCTCATCGAGAACTGGCTGCACATCATTTATGCCTAACCCAATTCGAGGAAAATGTTTTAGCATTTCACTTTCGACTTCCTCTTTCGTCATAATCTTCTTATTGTTGCTGTGACCATAGAGGGCTATTTTCCGCAGGACAAATTCCTTCTTGTCCGCTGGATATATGTTCTTTAGTCTCTTCTGCACGTCCCATTTACTTAATAATACCTCTACACAACGCTGATATAAGTCTGCCCTTCGTTGCGGCAGGTTCCTGTCCTCTTCATAAATAATTGCAATAATCGCAATCATAAGCGGATTTCTTGCAATCGCTTTTATCTTCTGGTTGTTCCTGACCGCCTCAAATATTGACCTTGCTTTCTCCGGCTCCCTCTCTCCAAACCAGTTCTCGATGAATTTACCAATCTGTTTATCATCGAACTCCATCAATTCAAGTTTCGTAAATCCTTTTAATTCATCGTGGTAGCCCGCAATTCTTGACGTGGCCACAATCTGGCTTCTGCCATACTTCTTCCCAAACTTCTCTATCTCTTCTGCGGTTCTTTCCTGATTTTTTTCTGTTGCCAATTCGTCAAATCCGTCAAGTAACAGTCTGCATTTGCCCTCCTTCAGGTCTTTTTCGATGAAATCCTTCGCCTTTGGAAATTCATATTTCTCAAACACCTCGTCGATATATTCCCTTAAACTCTTCCCGCTCTCCGCCAGTTCTCGTAGTGTAATTGGGATAGGCACACATATTCTCTCCTGCTTCTCAAGATTCTCCTTGCACGATTTCAGGGCAAGGTGCTTTAGAAGTGTCGTCTTTCCCGACCCCGGCGCACCTACGATAACCAGCCTATCGTCGCTCCCGACAGCCCTTTCCGCATCCATAACCCTCGCTTTTTCCGCCGGCCTTTCCTTCTTTCTTCCGTCTGCTTCTTCTCTGAATATCTCCCACTTCCTCTCGGGCGCAATCTTGTCTTCCTTCCTTTCTTTGCTCAGCTTCAGTTGAGATGCCCCTATGTTCATACGAGACGCTCCTATGCTCGCTCCCATTCTCGCCTTGTCTTCCCCATCCTCTTCGCTCAGCTTCAGCGAAACGTAAATTTCCTCTAACGGAATAGACTCCTTTTGACCTATGGCACTGATGTCCTTAACCTTCTCAAAATCCTCCCTCATCGCGTTAAAATACTTATTGAAATAGTCGTACTCGTCCCAGAACGCAGATGGCAAATGCTTCTCAAGCAGTAAAATCAGGTGGTTCCCATCTATACAGCTCACTAACCTGTCAAGTCTGCCGCCTCTCAAAGCAGCGCAGAAGGAGTCTTTGGCATCTTCCAGGAATTCGTTCGAGGTCAATACGACAAAGTCGTCTAATTCCTTTTTCTTATTGTCGCTCATGTCTGTAAAAGACTCGCCAAATGCCTCATTTGTCTGCCGAAATATCCCATCCGTTTCGCTTGTAGTAATCCGTATTTTCTTTACCTGAACGCCCGTATATCTTCTTCTTCCGTATTCGTCATCCTTGTAGTAGATTATGTCTTTCCCGAATTCCAGTTTTCTATGGGTATACCGAACGTTCTTGAATCCCATCCCCTCGGACTCAAATAGTGGAATCAGGAATTTCTTTGTGAGTTCCGCTTCGCTCAGTTTTTGCAACATCTCGAGTTTTTCTTTTTTGTCCATAATCCCGCCCAATCCAACAATCACCATATATGCGAAACTTATTCAAATTCACCGACCCATTTTAACTACTCCATCTTGGGTAGGAAAACTCTAATCTCCCGCTATGGGCAAGAAACCACCTATGCACTCATCTACCCCCAAAGTGGTAGTCAAAAAAACTGCTCAAAACCTGCTAATTTCTGTCAATTTCCGTTCAATTTCTGTTAAAAAATGCAAAAAAGGTGCAAGAAAGTGCTAATTTTTGTTCATTTTTACCCTCATTTTTCGCCTAAAAACGAATAAGTCCTATAAAATCACACTTTTTGCTACCGCCAGCCACCCCAATTTTCAAAATTTCCCTCAAAATCCTCTATTTCCACCTATTTTCAGACTTTTTTTCTCTTTTTTCCACCTGTTTTTCCTGTCTTCTGTCTTCTCAATTCTCCCTTTTACATTGTCGATTCTGGCCACGGCTCGACCGAGCTCCAACACGCACGTCGTCATCCCGAATTTACACCAAACAATGTTACACGGGCAACTGTTTAAAAGAATCCTGCTGCATTCTGAGTTCTGACACCAGGAAATTTGGCATCGCAAGGTTTGTATCCTATACTTTCGTTTAGAGAGTCATTTAGGTTGTGGCAGAAGCAGCTTTGATTGTTTTCGGACGTAAAAAATGTAAATTCTATGGTCAGCCATCTGTCCGATAAATTCTTGAAGTGATTTTTACAAATGTTTTTCGGTGTTCTTTATTGTGGGAGGGCTTAAAGCTTACAGAGCAGTAGGGGTAGTTAAGTCGCGTGTCGATTAGGTCGATACCTCCGAACGTCAAAAACAATTTTTAGATGTTGTCTGTTTTTTGCAAATAGGAATGAGGGTTTTTCTGAAAAGGGGTAAGAAATGAAAGCAAAAAGTGGTTTTACATTGGTGGAAATTCTGATAGTGGTAGTCATCCTCGGCATCCTGGCTGCAATTGTGATTCCGCAGTTCACCGAGGCCAGCACCGAAGCCAAGACGTCAAGTCTATGCACCGACCTACAGACCATGCGTTCTCAGATTGAACTTTACAAGATTCAGCACAATGACCAACTGCCTGGTTCGGGCGGAGCCACGTTTGTCCAGGCGATGACGGGCCAGACCGATGTTGCTGGCGCCGTCGGTACTGACTATGGTCCCTATCTGCAGAAGATTCCGACCAATCAGTTCAACGATGATGATACAATTACTGAGAACGGGACTCTTGGTGACGGCAGTGGCGGTTGGGAGTTCAATACCACGACAGGTGCTTTCCATGCAGATGACAGCACCGCTCATGCATTGCTCTAAACTCTAATGTGGAACGACTGTGCCGTGGATATTTACGCGGCAACCTGCCAGTCATAAGCTGGCGAAAACAATGAAGTAGAAAAATGGGCTGACCGTGCTGAGGCAATTGCCGCGAGCCGGTCAGCCTTTTTAATGAAAATGGGTATATAGAAGTTTGTCTTGTTTGTCGCGATTCGCTGGGGTGCCGTCATTCCTGCACGGGCGGGAAGCCAGGTACCCGGCAGTGTGTATTCAGCACTCCTTCTGAAGCCGGCTCTTCGACAAGTGCGGAATGACAAATACAGACTGCTTGCGATAGTGACCATGTTTTATGGCATAAATCAAGAGGCCAAACTATGAAAATGGCAAGAGCTTTTACGCTTGTTGAAATTCTGATAGTGGTGGTCTTGCTTGGCATCCTGGCTGCGATCGTCTTACCGGCCATTGCAAGCAGCAGCACCTCGGCTAAACAAAGTGCCCTTGCGGTTGATTTGCAACTGCTTCGCAGGTTTATCCTGATATACAAAATCCAGCACCTGGAGGTCTCGCCTGGTTATCCTGATGGTCAGACCGGCCAGCCGCCCACTGAGCAGGCCTTTATTGAGCAGGCTACAATGGCAAGCAACAACAGCGGCCAAACGGCTGCGGTAGGTACTGCTGGCTTTAGCCGCGGACCTTATATTTCGAAAATGCCGGTTAATCCTCTTAACAGCAGAAGCACAATCCAGATGCTCGGCGACGGTGAGAATTTTCCAGCCAACGGCGATGATAGCCACGGCTGGATATGTAAACCAGCTACATCGGAGATAAGAGCCGATAGTGCGGGAACTGACGGCAACGGAAAGCGGTACTATGACTATTAACAAAACCAGCCATTGCGGCACAATGCAGCGGGGGTTCACCCTCGCTGAAGCAATGATGGCTGCGGTTGTGTTGGGTATTGCGGCTGCCGGTGTGCTGCTTCCCTTTACAAGCGGAGCAGCGGTGCGGGCCGAAGGTATGCACAGGACCTTGGGTGCCAAGTTGGCTGCCGACCTGGTGGAACAGATTATCAGCACGCCGTTTGACCAGATAATGGCGACTTATAACGGCTACACTGAGTCGCACGTTCAGGTCAGAGATGCTGCTGGCGTGCCGTTCACCGACCCCAAATATGCCAACTTCAGCAGGAACGCAAGCTGTGAGTATATTTATGTGCCGCAGCAAAATGGAATAACTGCGCCGGTATTTGTTCGCGTCACGGTCCGGGTCTATTACAGCGGCAAACAGATAGACGCTATAACTCGACTCGTAAGTAAATAGAATAGATGAGTAAGGCGGGAAAACCATTGTCGGCCTTTAATTGTAAGGGCTTAACCCTTGTTGAACTGCTGGTTGCATTGGTTGTTGCCAGTTTGGTTCTAAGCGCTGTTGCCACGCTTGCCTTCGCTCTCGGCAGGGCAAATGACGCTTCCAACGACACTGTCTATAAGCAGGCGCAGTTGCGTTATGTAACGCTTCGCGTTTCGGAAATTGTCCGGCACTGTAAACTCGTATGTGCCGCAACAACCGACGATTTTGCCATTTGGCGGGCCGATGATAATAATGATGGGCAAATCAATATCGGTGAGCTGGTTTATATTGAAAGAGGGCCGGGACACGACCGTATCCAGCTTACCGAATTTCCTTCTTCCAATGCCGCCGCGATAAATCTCAGCTCCATCCAGGCGCGTTCTACAAACTGGTGGATGACGTATAGCAGCACCTCCACCTTTACACAATTGATACCGCAGTGCGGCAGCGTGCAGTTTAGCTTTGATGTGTTGCCGCCGCGAAGTAGATTTGTGAATATCTCGTTCAATATGGTTGAGGACAAGATTACTCGTCAATATCGGATAAGCGCCGAGCTTCGTGCCTGGGCAGGGAATCGGCTCAACACATCAGGAACCGCTCTTGTTGTAAGGGACGATGATTAGAAACAAAGTAAAAATGTCTGAAATAATCAATAATCGATTGCCGGTAATCAATCGCGGGGGAGTGGCGCTGCTTGTAGTCCTGTTTATTGTTATGGCTATAACGGTTTTGTCGCTGGGGTTTCTATCTCGCAGCGATGTTGAACTTGCCTGCGGCGAGAATATGGCGCTTCGGACACAAATGGATTATTTGGCTGAATCGGGGCTGGAGCACGCCAGAGGATTGATATTGAACCCCCAGGAGCTTTCTACCGAGTACTGGACGGGCGCTGCGGCACAGCAAATAGCCGCCGGCAGCGATTATTACGATGTCCGGGTCGTTCGCGATGATTCGGACCCGACCGACCACTGTAATTATATTATTGACTGTAATTCCTACCGTCTGAGAAACGGCGAAAAGGTTGGGCAGACTTCCCTGGAAGCACAGTTGCGGCTTGACCCCTGTATCGCTTACTGGACCGGTTCGGCAGCAACACTTTCACAGCGAGTTACAATTTATGGTGACGTCTATTGTGGCGGCAGTCTCTTCAACGGCGGTAATATCTATGGTGATGTCTTCGCATATAGCAGTATAACCGGAACGAATCCCGAGGGGCAGAAAAACGCTTTTGTTACCCAGCCGCCCGTGGAATGGCCGGTAATTCAGGTCGGCAATTTTAGTCCTGTGTACTATGTTGGCCCGGCAAATTATTCACCGGATATACTTGGCAGCTACCTTCATCCGAGCGGCAGTTTCACGCCCTCTGCAGGCAACCCGGGTGGAATTCGCTGCCGCAATGGTGATGCTGAACTGCCCGGCAATGTCAACATCGCCGGCACGCTCGTTGTTAATGGCGCCTTGAGAGTGAGCGGCACAAATAATGTCATAACGGCGGTGAAAAACTTTCCCGCCCTTTTAGTTGAGGGCGATGTGATAGTGGCGGCCGGCGGCAGGCTGCAGGTGAACGGCCTTGCAGTTATCAAAGGCAAAGTGGAAACCAGTTCTGGCGATACTATCGTGAATATATTGGGTGGGCTTTTTGCCGTCAATGGTATTGCAGAGACAACGGCAGACTCATCCGGCAGCGGTAACACCGCCAGGTTGTATTATGGTCCCACCTGGCGTCCTTCAGATGGTCGAACAGGCGGCGCACTGGAGTTTGACGGCGTTGATGATTATGCCCAGACCGCCAATGATATAAGTAAGCTCCAGCTTACGAGTAACTATACCCTGTCGGTCTGGATTAAGGCCAATGCTGCTCAGAATAGCTGGGCCGGTGTATTCTCTAAGTGTAACCCCAGCGGCTCAACAAATCACTGGACGCTCCAGTTTGACTCGAGCAGCCCCAGAAGACTTGTTGTTTACCATCCCGATTATCTGCCTTCTCCCAAATACTGGGATACCGCAATCCAGCTGACGGATATCGCGGGCGCCTGGCACCACATAGGTATTGTTCGCAGCGGCAATACGATGGCTTCTTATCTTGATGGTGTTGTGCGTAACACAGGTGTGTGGACCAATCCGCCCGGTAGTGGCGATGGGCATTTTAACATAGGGGTGGATAGAACTGCTTCTTCTTCGTATCTTTATAAAGGCCTGATTGACGACATCCGCATTTATAATCGTGTTCTGGATGTTAATAACATTTATCCGCCGCGTGATGGATTGTCCGGTCTGATAGGGCACTGGAGACTGGACGAAAGCGGCAGCAGCATCACCATCACCGCTGCTCCCACCAAAACGGCGGTTCTTATATGGTCCTCAGGAGCAGCTATTGCCCGAAAGTGGGAACAAACCGCTGGTGCGTTTTTCAGAAGTATCCAAAGAAAATAGAGACAGTTGCCTGGCAATCGCTGTTACCGGGTGCTGGGGGGAGATTTTCTTATCGGCCTTTGTATGCTATGGAAGTAAAAATCCGGCGCATCTGAAAAATACGGATTGCATATCCTGGTCCTCACGGGACCTCAAAATACTTTGGTAGTTGCTGCATACCAATTTGACGGCTGTGCCGCCTTTGTTGACCTTGACTGTGGGAGGTATGAGATTTGCCGTTTATGCGGTTTGCGCCGGCGGAATTAGAATCAATATTAACCGCAAAAACAGGCGGTTCTGCCTCGCCGGAAAGGCCGGGGACGCCATGTGCTCCAATAACTTGTTTGGGCCGGCAGGGCGGGGGTAAAGATACACCGAAAACAAGTCGAAAAAAGAATGGAGGACGGTTGGTAATGTATCAGGATGGAGTAAAAAACCGGCTTCGTATGCAGGGTTCAGTGTATCCGCTGACGTGGTTACGCTGTTTGTATCCTGTGCAAAATAAGGAGAACGGGTCCTTGCGCAAAGGTTTTACTTTAATAGAGCTTCTGATTGTGATTGTGATAATTGCGATAGCTGCAATGACCGCTATCCCGATGATGAGCTCCGCTGGCAGTGTTCAAATCAAGTCTGCCGCCAATATGATTGCTGCGGACCTGGAGTATGCCAAGAGCGTGGCAATCGCCAGAGGCCAGCGTTTCACCGTGGAGTTTGACAAAAACGCGGACAGTTACAGCATAAAGGACCAGGCCGGCAATGTGATAGCGCATCCGGTCAAAAAAGGATTCAACTACGTCGTTGGTTTTCGAGATAAAGGGCTGGATAAAGTAGATATAGCCGACGTTGATTTTGACGGCACCGGCAAAGTCAAATTTGATTACCTCGGAAGCCCCTACAATGGCGACAACAATCCTTTGAATAGGGGCGTCATCCGCCTGCAGGCGGCGGGCATCGTCGTAACGGTTAATGTCGAGCCGGTTACGGGATTTATCTCGATTACGGATTGATGAGGGTAAAACTTAGATGTTGGGTTTGAAGATAAGAAATCGAAGTCTGCGCCCCATAGGATTGGATATAGGCCATAGCTCCGTCAAGATGATTCAATTGGCAATGAACGGCGGGCAGGTAAGTGTCGTTGCGGCGGGCAAAGTTCGCATTGATGCTGACATAAATGGTGATGAGCAGGCCCGCAGAAGTTTTGTTGTTTCGGCCATAAAGCGAATGCTTGCCGAAGGCGGCTTCCGCGGCAGGAATGTCATTTCCTGTCTGCCGAACGACAAATTAAAAATAACCAGCCTGCGCCTGGCGGAGACGGAGACCGAGCAGATAGAGCAGGCCTTAAGAAAAGAAGCCGTTCAGCGTTTTGGCCTCGACCCCGAGAAAGACGCCATCCACTATATGGTCGCAGGCGACGTCCAGCAGGGCGATGAAATCAAAAATGAGTTGATACTCTTTGCCGCGGACAACGAAACAATAAAAAGCCATATTGAGATGCTTGAGGAAGCCCAGCTTAGGCCGGTGGCGATTGATACGGTCCCGTGTGCGCTGTTTAGAAGCTTTGAGCGGTCTCTGAGGCGTCAGGAAGATAGAGAGCGCACCATTGTATTTGTGGATGTGGGAAGTCGGTTTACTACGGTTGTGTTCGGCCGCGGCGGAGAAATTAGCTTCGTTAAACAGATACCCCTCGGCGGGGAAAAATTTAATCAGGAAATCGCGGCAAAGCTGGCAATTGACATAACCGAATCGCAGATGCTGCGGGACAAGCTCCGGGCAGAAAAAACTTTCCGTGCGCCTGACTCAGACGCAGCTGCGCAGTGTTCCGACAATGGCGACCAGAAGTTCGATGCGGCCACCAGGCAGGTAATCGTGGATGCCATAAGCGCGGTTGCCGAAGAGCTTGCAAAAGAGATATCGCTGTGTTTGAGATACTATACGGTGACATTCAGGGGAAAGCGCGTGGAGCGTGCGGTCTTTGCCGGCGGCGAAGCGTACGAAAATATCCTTCTAAATGTCTTGAGACGCCAATTGACGGTTGAAATCGAAGTGGCCCAGCCTTTAAGAGGGTTTGACATGTCAAGCGAAGGGGCCAATGTAAACCTCGACGGTGACAGACGAGGTATGCTTTGCGAATGGGCCGTGGCCGTGGGGCTTGGTCTGAAAGGCTGGAACGGAGCAAAGCGCGCAAAACCGGATACCAGATAATTATGAAAGAAATTGATTTCCTTCCAGAGTGGTATAAAAGCGGCAGACGCCGCCGGATGGGTTACCGCACCCAGTACATCGCCTTGGGCGGTGTGCTTGTCGTAATGATGGTGTGGAATTTTACGACCGCTCGTTCGATTTCAAAAGCTAAAGCGGATCTCGCCCACGTGGCCGCCGGACAAACGCAGGCAGAGAAAGCATCGCAGGAATTTGCGGCGATTAAAACCGAAATTGCCGACTTACAGAAAAAAGCTCAGTCGATAGACCAGATTGATTCCAACATCGACGTCGCAAGCGTCCTGGCTGAGATGAGTTACTTGATAGATAAAAAGATAGTCCTCGGCAAAATGGAGTTCATTGCCGAAAAGTTTGCTGATAAACAGGGTGCGCAGACTAACAGCAATTCTGTAGCGAGAGTGGCGATACCCGCCTTGAACGAGAAGCGAACATGGCCTCTCGGTGATGTGCGATTCAAAATTGTGATACGCGGTATAGCTGCGGATGCCGGTGACGTGGCAGCATTGATATGTAAGTTGGAGGATTCGCCATATTTTTGCCAGGTGGTGCCGTCGTTTTCGCGGAATGCCGAAGTAAAAGTGGCGGATTATTCTTCCCTTCCCTCCGGCGCTGATACCGGCGGGAAGACAGCAGGCGCAGAAAGGGACATTCAGCAGTCGGGCAGGAGCATTCAGGTGAGCGAGTTTGAGATAAGCTGCTACCTGGCAAATTACATTGAGAAGTAAGAGGTAAAACCGGTTATGTTTTTTCGAGAAAGACAGCAAATAACGATATTTCTTGTGGCCGCGGCAATCGTGGGCGGATTTGTGCTGGTCCGGTACCTGCCTTTACAGAAAAAGACCAGGGCCGTCAAAGATGCTAAATCGGCACAGACGCTTGCTGTTACTAAGAGCGAGGCGGAAGGCAGGCAGTTGCCTGTGCTCAAAGAGCAATTGCTTAAGCTGCAGCAGGCGGTGGGTAGTTACGAGCTGAACATACCTGCGGAGAGGGCCCTTGGCGGATTTTTGCAGAGAATCGCTGATTTAATGAACCAGCACAATCTCGAAGAGCAGGTTGTTGCCCCGGGTAATGAGGTAATCGCAGGAAATTTGAAATGCATACCGCTGGATATGCAGTGTAAGGGCAAACTAAGCCAGATATTTGAATTTTACAAGCAGTTGCAGCAGTTAGACAGGCTCGTCCGTATCGAGCAGGTCAAGCTCGAAAATGATAATGGTTTTGGCGGCCGGATAAGTATGCACACAAAGGCGGTCATTTATTGCAGGGCGGAAGCTCCAAAAGGATAGTCCGCCACGACGTCTTTGGCGGACTCGATGACGGAAATTGAAAGATATGAGACAGAACACACGTAATAACGGCAGCGAGGTCAACAGAATCCTTGGTCGGTTGGCTGCGCAAAAGAAAAAGGCCGCCATCGCATTTTGCTTGATTGCAGTGATGGCCTTTATGTGGGTCAGGGTCTTTACCAGGAAAGGGCCGCAGGCCGCGGGGGCGGCTGTGGTTGCAAAGCAGGCAGACCCTGCCGGTCAGATAAATCCGCAGGTGAAAGTGTCCTTTATAGATTTGCCAGAAGTGGCGGGCCGTAATGATGTGATTACCAGGGACTTTTTTGGCGTAGGTAGCTGGCAGGAGTTTGTTGCAGGTCGAGCGGGAAATCGCCTGGCCAACATTAAAGAAGTAAATATTGCCCCGGGAGATGAAGGCGAAGAAGTGGCACGAAAGGTTGCCGAGAAGCTGAAACTGGAGGGGATAGTTTTGGGCGGGAATCCCCAATCCTTTATCAATGGCAGGCTGTTGTCGCAGGGGGATAAATTGCCTGTCACGGACGGAGCGGTGATATACGACTGTGAAGTAGTTGGAATCGAAAAAAATACGGTGTTTGTGAAGTGTGGTAAAGCGCAAATAACTTTGAAACTTGCGCAGGCGGTTGAAGTAAGTAATTGAGTGATGTTTGGTGTTCCGTTTGTAGTTTGAACAAATGATTCCTTAAAGAATTAGGAGACAAATTATGTGTCGAGGTAAAAATTCAACTATCACAATTCGATTTGGAAAAAACTTGTTGGTGTGGGGGCTGGTTCTGGTTGCAATGGCGGCTATTGCCGTCGGCCAGAGCGAGCAGACCGCAGTGGCGGAAGCTGTTGCCGGCCAGGCCGTTGCAGCAGATGTTAATAATGCTAAAGCAGGCGCCGCTCAAAGTGCGGCTGCCGCCGAACCGTCTCCGCCGGCAGAGGAAAAGGTCTCCACGGATGCAAAAATTCAATCAATCAGTTTCAAGAAGGATATGAGAATCCAGGATGCGATTCAGTTTCTGGCCGCTCGTTATCAGAAAAACATCGTCCCTTCGTCAAAAGTGGATGGGATGGTTACCGTCGCCAACCTCTACGATGTAACGTTTGAGCAGGCCCTCAACGCCATCCTGGGTTACAACTTCAAGTATGACCAGGAAGGCGACTTTATCAAGGTTTACACCGCTGACGAGTACAAAAAAATCAAGGAAGATAAAGAGCGGATGATAACTAAGGTCTTTACGCTCTACTACATAAGTGCCGCCGAAGCACTGAAGCTCGTCGCTCCGGCACTTAGTGGTGCTGGAGCCATTCAGGGTAGTTCCCCACCGGAGAAAATTATGCCCACCGGTGAATCTATTAGTGCCGGTTCTGGCGGCGGTGACGCTATGGCCTTGAATGACACCATCGTTGTTCATGATTACCCTGAGAGCATAGCCAAGGCGGAAAAACTGCTTAAAGAACTGGATACCCGCCCCAAGCAAGTGCTGATTGAGGCGACAATTCTAAGTGCCACTTTGAATGAGGAAACAGTCCTGGGAATAGATTGGAGCACATTACGTGGAGCTGGGCTTACTATCAGCGATATCGGCCGTATTGCCAAGGGTGGTGTAGCAACAGGTGGCTTTGCCCCAGCAGGGACCTCAATCCTGGAGTCTGGTGGGTTAAGTGTCGGGATAACAGGCGATGTGGGTGTGCTTATCCGGGCGTTGGAGTCGATAACTGACGTTACAGTTCTTGCGAATCCCAAGATTCTGGCAATCAATAAACAGCTTGGCCAGGTCTATATCGGTAAAAAGATTGCCTATGTTTCGCAAACGACGCTATCACAAGAAGGGGGAGCTTCAACTGAGCAGGTAAGCTTTCTGGAAACTGGAACCAAACTTTCGTTCAGACCATACATAGGTAACGATGGTTACATCCGTATGGATATACATCCCAAGGATAGCTCTGCAGTATTAAGAGGCTCCCTTCCTGATGAGACCTCAGCAGAGGTGGCGACCAACATAATGGTCAAGGACGGCCAGACCATTGTTATCGGAGGACTGTTCAGGGACGTAGTAAATACAACGCGCCATCAGGTCCCGCTGTTGGGCGACCTGCCTATTATAGGGGTGGTGTTCAGAGGAACGTCAGATGTTTCAACGCGTGAGGAAGTCATCGTAATGCTTACACCGCACATTATAGAGGAGTCGGTTCAGACTGAAGGGCAGGCAAGAGCAGAGGACATCCAGCGAAAAAGATTTGGTGCGAAAGAAACATTGCAGTGGACCGACAGAACACGGCTGGCTGAAGATCGTTACGCAAAGGCGGCGAGGTACTACGTTGAAGGCGATAACGAAGCTGCAATGAAGGAAGTTGACCTTGCACTTACGCTTCGTCCGACATATCTGGAGGCGCTGCGCCTGAAAGAGCGGATTATCGGCCAGACGGACCCGGATGAGGCGAAGAAGCTCGAGAGGCTTATCCTCGAAGCTATCGACCGTGAGGAATCTTCTAACTGGATGAGGAGATAATCTGCAGGGAAAAAGGCAAAAGTAAAAAGGGAAAAGCAGATTTCTGTCACCTGCCTTCGCCGGCGCAAGCTCCGCAGTGGGCGCGCTTGCGAAGGTAGGTGCAGAAGTCGGAGTGGCTGCCTTGAAATTCGGAAGAAACTTATATATAATAGTCACAGGGATTGTGGCGTGCGCATTGCTCGCAGGGGCCCTTGCAGGATGGCAAAATCCTGGTACGGGAGAGGGCTGGCGTTTTGCCGATTACATACGACGTTGGGACCCCGTTGTGCCGGTATGTTACATTGTTGCGGCTGTGGGTGTGATTTTGCTCGGCTGGCACTGGATAAGTCAGGCCGGGAAAATCACGTCCATAGCCGGCCGCATCAATAAGAAGATTTCCGATTTTCGATTTCCAATTTCCGATTTTGCATTGAAAATCGACAATCAAAACTTGTCCGCCGTCCGTGTGGCGGAATCGGCAATCGAAAACCTCAAACAGTTGGATGAAGTCCTTACGCATTGGCTGAACAATTGCTCCAACTGTGTAAATGCGCTCGAGAATCAGATTAGGGATTTTCAGCTCCAGCTCCAGCTTTCGCAAAGGCGCGAAAGAAATACCGAGGCAATCATATATAGCATTCGCGATGCCGTCATCGTTATAGACGAGTTTGACAAGCTGCTTATGGCAAATGAGGCGGCCGCCAAACTCTTTAATTTCGACTTCAAAAACTCCCAGCGCAAACCTGTCGGTCAATTGATAGGCGCGAACCACCAGAAATTTTCGGACCTGCTGACTCACGGCAGACACACCAAAGCCCGGGCGACCAGACAGGAAATTGAATTCGTCGAGGAGGGTAAGCCAAAGACTTTTGATTGCATTATTTCCCGCGTTTACGATGATGCAGAGGGGGTCTGCGGGGTCGTTGCTGTGCTGCACGACATCACCCGCGAAAAAGAAGTATCGCAAATGAAAAATGACTTTGTAAGCCACGTCTCGCACGAGCTGAAAACACCCCTCGCCTCCATTATGGCTTATTCGGAAATGCTCTGTGATGGCGAAGCGGATGATGAGCAAACCAGAAAAGAGTTTTATTCGGTTATCCAAAATCAGGCCAAAAGGCTGAGTCGGCTGATTGAAGACATCCTTAACATCTCGCGCATAGAATCGGGCTTGATAAAAGTCAATAAAGAGCCGGTCAGCTTGACGATTCTGATAGAAGAGCAGTTGCAAATGATAAAAAGCTACGCCGAGGAAAAAAATATCGAAGTCATCAGCCCAAAGCCCATCGTCTTCGACCAGGTGTATGCGGACAAAGATATGATTTCGCAGGTCATTGTGAACCTGTTGAGTAACGCCGTTAAGTACACTCGCTCCGGCGGCTCGGTGACAATTAAAGCGGAAGTCGATGAAATCGCAGTCATTGCAAGGGTGACTGTCACTGACACCGGCGTTGGAATTCCGGAAAGCGAGATTCCCCGCCTTTTCGAGAAATTTTACAGGGTCGAAGCGAATAAAAACGTGGCAAAAGGCACCGGGCTGGGCCTTAACCTTGTTAAGCAAATAATCGAAAAGGTTCATAACGGCCGCGTGTTTGTTGAAAGTAAAGTCGGCGTGGGAAGCACTTTTGGTTTTGAATTGCCTCTGGCGGTCAGAGAAGTGGCCGAGGCTGTGCAAAGATAGCGTAGAGGAATTCCGCTTCCGGCGGAGTCTCCGGCACGCGACAATTTACGTATCGAATCTTGTGGAGGCAAAAAATGACGGGCAAAAAAGTCTTGGTCGTGGATGATGAAATTCACATTATTCATGTGGTTGCCATAAAGCTTCGCAATAACGGTTATGAGGTGGTAACAGCGGATAATGGCGCTGAGGCCTTTGAGCTGGCCCTTAAGGAAAAACCGGATATCGTCGTTACGGATTACCAGATGCCGGTTTTGACGGGGCTGGAGCTTGTAGAAAAACTTCGCCAGTGTGAGCAAACCAAAGATATACCCGTGATTATGCTGACCGCCCGAAGCTTTGCTATTTCACACCAGCAGCAGGAGAGTCTCCAAATATCCGGCTGTCTCAGTAAACCTTTCAGCCCCAGGGAGTTGTTGGAGAACATCGAGGACATCCTGTATCAAAAGCAGGTAATGGCAGGCAGTTGACCTTGTAAAAAGCCGGATATCGGCGACGGAATTACTCACAGGGGGCTTGGTTAAGGGAAGCTATGTTGGATACAGTCAGGAGAGGTTTAAACTATTCGCAGAGGCGCCATTTGGAGAGTTTTGGAAAGAGAATAAATAAATTCGGCGTCAATTTTGCAGTCTGTGATGCCGACGACAAAGTTATCTTGCTGTGCGAAAGCGGCGAATTCAAAAGCAGTCACGAGCAGCTAATAGAATATAGCCGACAAACTTTGTCCCAAAATTGCAGCAAAGACTCTCCGGACCAGATGGACCTGCCGGTCCGGCGATTTGGAAATTCAGGTCAGATTTTGACCGTTGTTCTAAAGTCTGCCGCCAGCAGAAATAAACACGCCGACGCTGCTGCAGTCGCCTTGATTGACGCCGGTGATGTGGCCGGTAAAAATGTGGCCTTACCCCATGCCGACTATTTGGCGGAGATGCTTGCGATTTTAGCGGAGAGTTTTCAATCTGCCGACAAAACCGAAGGGCAAATTGAGAAGGTCAGCACTGAACTGTCGCAAACCTACGAGGAGTTGGTGCTGCTGCACAAGCTCAGCACGAATATGAAGGTCACCGAAGCGGACGCCAACTTCCTGCAGATGGCTTGCGACAATCTGACCGCTATTGTGCTTGTCGAAGGCATCGCAATATTAATGGAAAAAACCGTGGATAATGAGCCGCAGTTGGTTGTAGCCGCCGGCTCAGGGTTGATAGATATAGATGAGCGGATGGCATCTATTTTGCACAGCCGTTTGACGGAGCAGATAAATAACGGAAAAGAGGCATTGCTCGACAGCGAAGTGGATGCACCTTTTAGGTATGATTGGCCGGAAAACATAAACAATATTATTGCGGTGCCCCTATTCGGCAAAGAAAAAACCGAATCTCATTTTGCAGGCAGAACCCGCGAAGGCAACTACGTAATAGGACTAATGGTCGCGATAAATAGAATCGACAAGCCGGATTTCGACAGCACCGATGTAAAGCTCTTTAACTCCGTCGCCGGCAGTTGCGCGGTGTTTATCGAAAACGGCCGGCTCTTTACCGACCTCAAAGAGCTGTTCATCGGTTCGCTGAAAGCCCTGACGAGCAGTATCGATGCCAAAGACCAGTACACGCGGGGCCATTCTGAAAGAGTTGCCTTTATCTCGCGTTGGATTGCGGAGAGACTTTCTGCCCGGGAAGCGATGGATGAAGACCAGATACACAAAATCTATTTGGCGGGGCTGCTGCACGATATAGGAAAGATAGGAATAGACGAAGCAGTGTTGCGAAAGAACGGCAAATTGACCGAAGAGGAGCTCGGCTGCGTAAAAAAGCATCCGTCAATAGGGGCGGGTATTCTCCGTGCAATAAAGCAGATGCGTGACATCGTACCGGGTGTGCTGTGTCACCACGAGCGAATGGACGGCAAAGGTTATCCGTCCGGTTTGACCGCCGACCAGATACAGCTTACGGGCAAAATAGTCGGTTTGGCCGACAGCTTCGACGCAATGACGTCAAAACGGACCTACAGGGACGCAAGGACCGTCGAGCAGTCGCTCGAGGAAATAGAAAAAGGAATAGGCACGCAGTTTGATGAGAAAGTCGCAAGGGCGTTCCTTGAGAGTGACGTTTATCAGCTCTGGGATATTATCCAGAGCGGTTTCAATGAGACTTACGGAAACGGCAGCTTGGTGGAATACGGCGCTGCCGCCGTGGGGGCATTAATCGGATGAAGGTCAAAACGCAAAATTATAACGATGTTACGGTCGTTACGTTGCAGGGTGAGCTGGACAGTGATTCCGCTGAGATGTTTCGAAACACCATCATCGATATTATCTCAAAACGTAAGACAGGTATAGTGCTCGATATGAGGGGCGTGGGATTTATTGATAGCGCGGGATTGGAACAATTGCTGTGGGCCGGAGACCACTGTAGTGAAAATACGTGCGAGCTCCGTTTGGCGGGCCTTGATGAAAACTGCGCAAAAATCCTCGAAATCACTCGCCTTGAAAATGAATTTAACTGCTATACCGAGCTCGCCCAGGCAGTGAAGAGTTTTGCGTAACGGCCTCTGCCTTGAGGGGCTTTCGGGGGAAAGTGAAATTATGGCTCAAGTAGCAGTAGAAAATAAAATGCAGCTCGGCCAGGTGCTGCTTGCCCGCGGTGTTGTAACCGCCGAGCAAATCGAAAAAGCTCTTGCCGAACAGAAGGAAAAGGGGCACCGCAAGCTGCTGGGTGAGCTTCTGGTCGAGATGGGCTACTGTACCGAAAATCAAATTGCCGCCGCACTGGCGGAAGCGTATGGCGTTCCATACGCTCAGGTCAATCCGAAGATATGCGACCCAAAGGTGCTCGAAGTCCTCCATCGCGAATTTCTTGAAGAGCACATTGTCCTTCCGCTGTTTAAGGTCCGCAACGTCCTGACCGTGGCGGTCAGCGAGCCGACAAATGTATTCTTGATTGATGAAATGGCGCGTATAAGCGGCTGTGAGGTCCGGGTAGTGTGCTCCACGGCCAAGGATATCAAGGCAACTCTGCAGACGTATTTGCCGGCCGCAAACGTCTTTGTCATTGATGACATTATCGATGACAAAGGCCTGGAAGATTTTACCCTCATCGAAAATATCGCGCAGGACATCGGTAATCTCGAAGAAATAGCAGGCCAGTCCCCCGTCGTAAAACTGGTCAATTATCTGCTCTATAATGCCGTCCGGGAAAATGCAAGTGACATCCACATAGAGCCGCACGATAAGAAGCTGCGCGTCAGATATCGAGTCGATGGCAAGCTATATGAGAAAATGTGTCCGCCTTATCAGATGCATCCTGCAATTGTTTCTCGCATCAAAATTATGGCCGAGATGGATATCGCTCAAAGGCGGCTGCCCCAGGACGGCGGCATCCACGTCCTCGTGGAGGGAAGACCCATCGATTTGCGAGTGTCCGTTATGCCGGGCAGCTTCGGCGAAAAAGTGGTTATCAGAGTTATTGACCCACAAAGAATTATTTTCAATCTCGAATCGCTCGGTTTTACGTACGAGAACCTCCAGAAATTCAGGCAGGTAATACAATCGCCCAACGGCATAGTCCTCGTGACGGGCCCCACCGGCTCAGGTAAAAATACCACCTTGTATGCGGCCCTTGCCGAATTGAACAGCGAAGATGCTAACATCTGCACCGTCGAAGACCCTATTGAGTGCAATATGGCCGGCATCAATCAGTTCCAGGTCAATAAAAGCGCAGGGTTCGAATTCTCAACGGCGCTCCGCAGCCTCCTGCGGCAGGACCCTGACATAATTATGGTGGGCGAAATCCGTGATGAGGCAACGGCCAATATCGCCGTCCAGGCCGCTCTCACGGGCCATCTGGTCCTCTCGACGCTTCATACAAATGATGCGCCTGGCGCAGTAACACGCCTGGTAGATTTGGGTGTTGCGACTTATCTTGTCAGCGCCTCGTTGATTGCAGTTCTGTCGCAGCGGCTTGTCCGCAAAATATGCCCTAATTGCAAAACCGAATATGACCCGCCTGTCAGTATAAAAAAGGTCGTCAAGGAACTCGGCAGCGAAATCTCAAAGTTTTATCGCGGCGTAGGCTGTAAAAAATGCCGAAACACCGGTTACGCCGGCCGAATCGCTATCCACGAACTTTTTGTCCCAAATGAAGAAGTCATGGAAATGATTGATGAGCGGGCAAGCCTGAAGAAACTAAGGCACATGGCTCTGGAAAGCGGAATGGTTTCTTTGCAGGCCGATGGAATCGAAAAGGTAAAAGCCGGAATTGTGTCTGTCGAAGAGGTATTAAGAACAACACAAGCGGAATTCTGAAATACTCTTGTTGTGTAACAACTGTGTTGGTGAACTGCCGTTCCTGCTGAGCATGTGCCCGCAACGGCGGGCGGCAGGAATCAAAAATACCAATAGATTAGATTTGGATACAAGTAAATGACTTTATTAGCAGCTAAAACCGTAAAGGAGCCTGCGTCATCTGTTCTACCGGGCAAACAGGGCCCCGATAGAGATGCTCTCGGCATTTCTATGTCCAAGGACAACCTTAAACCCCGTCCGCAGCCCGTAGTCTCCGCGACTTCAATTTCCTACACGGGAAAGGTGAAAACCGCTGAGCTGATACTGTTTACTACCCAGCTTTCAGTGATGCTTGACAGCGGCGTCGTTCTTAGCGACGCCCTCGATGCCATTGCAGAGCAGGCTGAGCACGGCACCTTTAGAACGGTAATTATGGAGGTGGCCGCAAAAGTTAAAAGCGGCGAAAACTTTTCAAAAACCTTGACGGCTTATCCGAAAGTTTTCAACTCAATGTTTATTAGTATGGTCAAGGCCTCCGAGGCCTCCGGAAAAATGGTTGAGATGCTCAGGGTGCTCAGCAGCTATCTGACTTTTGAATCCGAAACCCGCAAAAGCATAAAAGGGGCGCTTACATACCCCTTTATTATGGCCCTTATGGCTGTTGCCGCTACGGGGACCCTGATGTTCTTCGTTTTGCCCAGGTTTATGCGGATTTACGAGGCAAAAGGGGCCGCACTTCCAAAAATTACGCAGGTCCTCGTCGCATTCAGCAGGATGTTGGGCAACTTCCAGATAATGACGGGCGTCCTGACGGCACTTACGTTTATTGCAGTGGGACTCTATTATTTCGCAAGGACGGTTACAGGCCGGCGGGTCATAGATTTCATAAAAATCCACACCCCAATCTTGGGCACAATGTTTGTCGATTTGGTAGTGACCCGCAGTATGCGCATTATGGCGACAATGATCAATACGGGCGTGAGTCTCTTGGACTCAATAGATGTTGTTCATGGCTCCTGTGAAAATTACTATTTCCAGCAGCTCTGGGCTGAAGCCGATGCAAAAATTCGCGACGGCTACCAACTGTCTGAGTCAATTCTGATTTCCCCCGTCGGCAGCTTGATTGCTCCCAGCATTATCCAGATGCTTCGCGCGGGGGAAAAAAGCGGCAAACTCGGCGAAGTTAGCGATAAAATCTCGGTCTTCTACGAAAAAAAGCTCGAGGCCTCGATTAAAGGCGTTATGGCTCTGATTGAACCTCTGATGATAACCATTCTCGGCGGCATCATCGGCACCATCGCGATAGCGCTGCTGCTGCCCGTCTTCAAAATCTCCAGCGTTATTGCCCATTAAGCGCAAAAACAATCGGGGCATAAGCAACATCGCTTATGCCCCGATATATTGTCAAATCATCGGCTGTTAAGCCAGGGTGCATCTATGGCTTATTAAGGCCACAGCAATTCATCAAGCCACGTATCC